>SMTZ1_10001820_pt1 | contig 46488 bp, 49 predicted proteins | sample DeeMarSWOR136_30_FD_25667 | JGI IMG/M metagenome (IMG submission 25667) | reverse complement strand
AGCTAAACTGGCCCGCGCGGGACGTCAGAACCCGGGCGAAAAGTGAGGTCCTCCCACACCAGACCGTAACCTCTAGGACGTCGGTCTCCCTCAGCGAGAAGCTGACGTGGGTGGCGTGCTTCCAGTCGCTGAGCGATCCGAAAAGGACCATCGTCAGGGATGGCTTGCTTTCGGAACCAGGAATCTCGCCTCGATCGCGGTACTTGCCCTCGAAATGGCGGCAGTCCGCGGTCGGTGGCGACGGAAGTGGTTCCCATGCGCCTGGGTAGGGACGATGAACGACACAAGCCGAGAAGAGGAAGATGCCCAGTGCTCCAAGAACAAGTCCTCGCGGACTTATTCGTGATCTGTCGCGCCCGGCCACATGGTTGTCAGTCATCGATCATTGCCGCCCAACTTATTTTTTTAAGTCGCTTCTAGATTTTTAATAATTCTTAAACCACTAAAGGTTCTCTTCGACCCAAAAAAAAATTAATATCATGCTATTTTTCGAGAAAAGATCGTTTTAAAAAATTATATAGAATCGAGTTAATTTCAAAATCAATTATCCATAGGGGTCAAGGTATATCCTGTTTGCTCATTTACGTTTGTAATATACATCTTTTTCTGAAATTAAGGAATAGAAAGTTACAGGAAGTAACACACACGATGGAGTTCGAAGTTCTTCGCTCCCTGATGGCTCAATTTCTTGCCAAGACCTGCACTTTGCCTAAACTGAAGATATCTAGTCTGGATTGGAAGGGGAGAGTGGCGTTTCATTGATTGAGGAAGGAGTCCACACTAAATTTGGCCGGAACGTGCCTCGCAAGCCCCGCCCTGAAGACGGGGTTAAGGGGCACAATACAAAATGAGATTACCTTGCCGGGAAGCCCCGTCGTGCCTGCCCCGTCCTAACGGGGTGGCCGGGGAGATTCACAATATCTTTATAGTCAAATGCTGACTTTCACAAAGAACGCAAAGGAGTGTTTCACTGTCGTAGTATCTCCAGTAATTTTTCGACTTGACAAGCCGACTTCTTTGCGGCTTCCTTCAGTCTCTGAATCATTCCGTTGCAATCCTCCAGATCTTTTGCAATCTGACGGGCAGGACGTTGGGGGGGAGAACTGATTTCTGCTGCTCCCATCACCATCAACCACCCGAGGAGGTCATCGAACGCTTCCCTGTTAAACCAGAGAATGTCATTATATCGATTAATCTGCAAGAATTGTTGAACTTCATTATCTTTCAGTAGTGACTCTACAAGCGGGTAAGCCCTTTTTTCCCCAAACCATCTATGGTAACTGGTCATCAATTTAACCAAGACCACCGCTCTCCAGGCCGCTTCTTCCTCTATCCCTAAATCCTGTAATACGCGGACGATGGTTTTTCCTAGCCTCCATTCATCGATCCAGCTACGGCTCAATTCTGGAAAATCTTTCTGATGGACCACTTTCCCAAGAGCATGGACAAATAGCCAACTCAATAAAGTTCCCCAGGGTATCAGGTGATCCGCTAATTTCTCCTTCACAGCTTCTTTTACATCGACCCAAGGGGCTCGAATGGAAATAGCAGGTAAGCGCAGAATAGCCTCCAGTTTTTGTCTGACCTCGTTGGCAATGGTTCTTTCATCCTCGCTACCGGAGCTGAATTTTTTGGCCTCCAGAAGTAAATTGACCATCTTCTGCTCTATCTCTTCCATGATTGCCTGGTCTGGTTTGGCCTCCGCCCGAAAGACGCGTGCCTCTGTCAACCGGCGAAATAGATCCGGATTGATCAATTCTTCAAAAGCGTGCTGGACAGGTTGGAGTAATATTTCCTTGAAGACATCTTCGACACTGGGTGCCCCCCTTCCGTTCAAGTAGCCTGCAATGTGAGCATACTGTTGCCACTGGTTGTCCCGGACTTCCCTAAAATCCGCGAAGACATGATACTTGTATGCGCCCAGTTCGACATATAACCCTTTTTCACACAGCTCCCTGCTCTTTCGAATATACTCAAGACCGGTCACCTGGTCCCGGAATAACGTGAAAGTAGCGTCTTCCGGAGTCAATCCAAGACCTTCTCCCATCGTCTTTTGAACCAATCGGCGCTCCTCCCCCTCTCCCGCTTTGATCGAATAGGCTGCAGACGTTCTCACCCACCCCCGGGCCGAGGCGTATTTATTATGGTAGATCACCAAAGTGCGCTCCCCCCCCGACCGATTAGAGTAGGCGAAGACATCTTCGTTCACATATCCTTCAGGGGCATAGAAATCATAAAGAAGGAAATTCTGAACCTCCGCAAAGAGGTGACGGCGCTTCACGAGGGGAAAGATTTCCCGTTCATGTCTTCTGATGAAATCCCAGTCTGGCTCCTCGTTCCATTTGGCATAACGGTATTCCATCCCGTACTTTTCAGCAAATCCTTCGATCTGACCGTGAGCAAACATGGGAAGCCCCGGCATGGTCACCATCATCGTACACACACCGAAATATTTATCCCCCTTGCCAAATTGGAACAAGGCTGTCTCTTCATCCGGGTTGCTCATGAAGTTGACAAACCGTTTGAGCACCTCGGGATTGAATTCTAGGGTGTTCTTCATCACACTCCGGTATTTAGAATTTTCCTCATCCTTCAGCATATTCATGAAAGCACTGTTATAAACCCGGTGCATTCCAAGGGTCCGGACAAAATAGCCTTCCAGTAACCAGAAGGCCTCAGCCAGAAGTAACGTCTCAGGAGCCTCCTGAGCGACGCGGTCCACCACCTGGCGCCAGAATTCATCAGGCATGGAACGATTGAACTCCCCTTTCGTCATACCGTGTTCCGCTCGGGATGGAATGGCACCGCCCGTTCCCGGTTCAGGGAACCACAGGCGCTGATAGTGCCTCTTGGTCAAGGTCATGGCGGCATCGAAACGAATGATAGGGAATTTTCGTGCGACATGAAGGATGGTCTGGATGACAGCCTCCCTCACGTCGGGGTTTAGGTAATTTAATTGAGCTGTGTCATTCCAGGGCATGTGCGTTCCATCGTTGCCATGGTAGATATATCTCTCTTTCCAGTCCCGGCGGTCCACCCGCTTGAAGACGACCGCCGCATCACTTCGGTCAAAATAGTGATCTTCAAGATAAAGGCCCACCTCTCCGTGCCAGGAGACATCCGGTCCATTGAAACGATAGGAGGGAAATGGGCTGTACTCCAAGGAGATGAACCAGTCGGGATGTTCGATGACCCATCGCGAATCAATCCCCACATGATTAGGGACCATATCGCTGGCCATACGAAGGCCTCGCTTCCAGGCACGATCCTTCAAATTCTGGAAGGCTTCTTCCCCACCCAGGTCATGAGCGATCCGATAGTCGAAGAGCGAATAGGCTGAGGCGACGGCCTCAGGACTGCCCAGCATCTGTTTAATGCTCCTTGAGGCCTGGCTCCGTTCCCAGACTCCGATCAGCCACAGACCGGAAAAACCCCAGCGTCCCACGAGATCGAGTTCCTCATCAGGGATTTGGTCCAACCGATGGATGGGGCGTTGATATTTCTTAGAGAGTTGATCCAACCATACATAGATATTCTTGGCGATCAGGACCAACCTGGGCATCCAATCAAGGTCGCGGCTAAAGCGCTCTGGTTCCGCTTCCAGTCCTATATATTCATAGATGGGGACAGGGGCACGGCCCCAAAAAGCCCACCGTCGTAACTCGGCAATCTCCTCTTCCTTGATCAGATCGAGACTGCTGAGCAATCGATAGAAGTATTTTCCCAGCATGAAGCCCCATTTTTCACGTATGTATTCCAACTGCCCCGTCAGGGAGTGTGGAACAGCAACCGCCGGGCTTCTTAGCATGTCGACGACATTTTGATATTCCGGACCAAAAAAGGGCTGGGTGCTGAAGAAAGTATGAAGACCCTCCATCATCTTAAGGTAGGAGGTCTCTCTTTCAAGGTTGGAATCATCGAAGACTTCGATAAAGGGAGAGAAGGCATGATTTAGGTTGGCAAGCCAGAGCATGAGCATCTCTTCCAGGATGATCTGGCGATGGGGAACTCCTTCTGTTTCACCCTCCAGGTAGTCCTGGAGATCAATTTTCCGGCGGTAGAGAGCAACGGTCGGGAATTCATCAGCAAATTTGAGTAAGGTTTCATCCACGGCCTTTTTCCCAAATTTTTCATGGAGCCAATCCAGTGCTCGCTTCATGACCTCAGGATTCTTTTCATCCCGGTACAACCCGGCGATGTAATGGAGGATTTCGTCAACTAACCCCATGGCATTGATCTGCCCGGCCCGGACAGCCTGCTCGGGGAAATTGACCAGGTCCCGTTTTTCATTCATCTTCTGGGCAAAGACCCGGGCAGCATGGAAGTTGAGAAGAACGACATTTCCACTGAGGGCAAAGAGGGTATCGTCAAATTGATAGAGGTCCCGTGCCTTCCGTGAGATATGAAACTCGAACATGACAGCATTCTTGGGAGAGGATAGATTCACGTTTTTCATTACTCTAAATACTATAGGTTATTCTTTCGATAGACTCAAGAGAAAATCATCGTGGCTTGTAATCCCTCAATCTCAGGCACGGAATAGGACCGGCAGGGATGTTGGAGAAAATCTTAGGGCGGAAACCTTCGCCTGCCCATTTAATTAAAGTCCCTCCCCTAACCCTTTCGCGACTGCATTCTCTCGGCGAACGTTCCCCTCCATGTCGGATATCAACGCAATCCGCATTCTAAGATTTTCGGAGATATCCGTGCCGGGAAGATGGAATTTATACCCATGACTCAAGAGTTACAGTGACTTGAAAAAAATGGCTCGAAATCTATCTTCCATAACCTGGAGGCCAATGGAGATGCGATCCTTGAAATCGGTACCTGGAATTTCCTATGCGGCACAGGCAAATGGAAAAAGATTTCTGGTAATGCAAAGGGCAGAGTATACACTAGACGGAAAGCGGGTGTCCGTAGAACCGGAGACATACTGGTGCTGGATCATTGAAGCCCATGAACGACTGGAACAGGATTTTCCCATTACTTCAAGTCATATTCTGACAGCTTAGCGAATCTAAATCCCCGCTTTTTCAATTCTGGGATGGCTTCCATCAATCCCTCGGCTGTCTCCCCTTCAGGATGGTTCATGTGCATGACGATGATTGAAGAAGGGCGGGCGTTGAGCAAAGCCTGTTTCACCTGATTCTTTAATGAGGTGGCACCCATATCTCCACGAACAGTAAAATTAACCACATCATACCCTAAAGCATTGGCTATTTTTACACCGATCTCATCACTGTAGGCTGTCCCGGGTCGGTAATATGTTGGTCTCCGGCCGGTCAGGGTTTGAATTTTGATAGCATTTCCTTCAATTTCATCAAAGATCTCAGCCACACTCTTCGTTCCCTCTATCCCGTAGGCAGAACGGCCGTTGACAGAGATGGGCTTGTGGTTTAATCCGTGATTTTGAAGTTCGAAGAGGGGTTCCTTTGCCAAGTCCTTGAGTCTCTCTCGATTTGCATCCATCCACCTGCCACTGATAAATAGGGTGGCGGGAATCTTTTCACTTCTCAGGCATTCGATCAGTTTGGCATGATACCCACTCCTCTTCGGACCCCCGCAGGCGTCAAAGGTGAGGGCGATTACTTTCTGATCCGTGTTCAGCCTCGTTTTCACACCCGTTACCCTTTCTCCCCATTCTCGTGGAACTTTGCCAGTGAACGTTGAGACTATTCTTTCTTTTACTGGTTTTTCCTGACATTGCCCTGGGTTCGTCCCAGCAGGAAAAATGAGAGAGAAAAGAACAAGAAACCCGAAAAGAAGGTGATGCATGTTTTTCACCATGTCCATCTTTTAACCCAGGGTTTGTCGCTTCGCAAGACCCCTGTCGAGGTTCCTCCGTTGCTTGACTATGTTTTGAATAATTCCCTGTAATGTGTTTAAATATTCTAATAGAGTGTACAAGAAAACAAGGAGCGAGAAGTTATTTCCCTCCTCCCTTACGAGTGGGTTTTCATTTCCGGATTGGAAGGGGACGGTTTACCCGATGGGGCTTGGCGAAAGAGAGATGTTACCCTTCTACGAAAAAAATCTTGGCTTTAACGCCCTGGAGGTCAATTTTACGTATTATACGCTTCCCTCTCAGAAAAGTTTTGAGGCCATGTCCAAGAAGACATCGAAAGAATTTGAATTTGTTGTGAAGGCCTTCAAAGGAATGACCCATGAGATTCGAGACAAAGGGACAGGTGCCATGATCGATAATCAGGAGACCTTTAAAAAGTTCAAATATAGCCTTGCCCCGCTGATCGGGGATGGGAAGTTAACCTGTGTCCTTGCCCAGTTCCCTTATGGGTTCTTTCCCAACCGAGAAAATTTCGATTATCTTGAAAGATTCAAAGCAGAGATGGAGGACATCCCGCTGGTCTATGAATTCCGGAACCAAAGCTGGCTGAAAGAAGGGACCTTTGCATTTTTGGAGAAGAATGGCGTTGGATTTTGTATTGTGGATGAGCCGAAAATATCCAAGTTAATGCCTTACCTTCCGAAAGCCACTTCAGATATCGGCTACTTCCGGCTTCATGGCCGGAATCCGAACTGGTTCAACGTCCCGATCAAGGTACGTTATGACTACCTTTACAATGAGGAGGAGCTGAAAGAGTTCGTTCCGGACATCAGGGATATTTCTCAAAAGACAGCAAAAACTTTAGTCTTTTTCAATAATTGCTATTCTGGGTCGGCCGCCAAAAATGCAGCCCAGATGGCGAAGCTACTCGCAGAACAACAGTCATGAGTTCGGAGTTCAGAGTTCGGAGCTCAACAATTAAATTCTCCGAACTCCGAACTAAACTACTCCGAACTTCTCAAGGGAGCAAACGTGATCGAGATCGATTTTAAAAAAGGGGATGGGCTCATTCCGGTAATTATTCAGGATGCCTCGACCCATGAGGTGCTCATGTTAGGCTATATGAATCAGGAGGCATGGGAGGAGACGCTGAGGACGAAAAGGGCGTCTTTCTGGTCGAGGTCCCGGAAGAAACTCTGGATCAAAGGAGAAACCTCAGGCCATTTTCAGGAGATCAAAGAAATCTATCTCGATTGCGACGGGGACACGCTTCTTCTAAAAGTCGATCAAATTGGAGGGGCAGCGTGCCATACGGGGTTCCAGAGTTGCTTCCATCACCGGTATGATAAGAATAGATGGACCCTTTCAGGGAAAAAGGTCTTTGATCCGAAGGAGGTATACGGAAAGTGAAAATGCTGAAGATCGGAATTCCAAAAGGGAGCCTGGAGAATGCCACCATTGAACTGTTTAGAAGGTCAGGCTGGAGAATTTCAGTGAGCTCCCGGAGTTATTTCCCCAGCGTGGATGATGATGAGATTCGCTGCACTTTGGTCAGGGCCCAGGAGATGTCTCGATTCGTGGAGATGGGGACGCTGGATGTGGGGCTCACCGGGAAGGATTGGATTTTAGAAAATGGTTCAGATGTTGTGGTCATCCAGGATTTAGTCTATTCCAAAACGAGTGCGGCACCCGCCCGGTGGGTGTTAGTGGTGGCGGAGGACTCACCCATCCGCAAGCTGAAAGACCTGGAGGGGAGCAAGGTGTTCACAGAGTTGGTGAACTTCACCCGGCGATACTTTGCGGAACGGAAGATCAAGGTGGATGTAGAATTCTCCTGGGGAGCCACTGAAGGCAAGGTCATTGAGGGGTTGTGCGATGCGATTGTGGAGGTGACCGAGACGGGAAGCACCCTGCGGGCGAACGGTCTCCGCATTGTGGAAGAACTGATGAAGACGAATACCCAGCTCATTGCCAATAAAGAAGCTTACCAAGACCCCTGGAAAAGGGAAAAGATCGAACAGATCTCCCTTCTCCTCCAGGGGGCTCTTAAGGCCGAGGGGATGGTGGGGCTCAAAATGAATGTCGCAGCCAATGACTTGAAGAGCGTGATCGAAATTCTTCCAAGCATTACAGGCCCCACGATTTCGAACCTCTTTCAGAGCGACTGGTTTGCCGTGGAGGTGATGGTCTCCGAAAAGGTCGTCCGGGAACTCATCCCCAAACTCCTGAAGCGAGGAGCGGTGGGGATTATCGAATATCCGCTCAATAAAGTCATTTAAGATGAAGCTTTAGGTTAAGGCTAAGGCTAAGGCTAAGGTTAAGAAAGGCTCAGGTAAAGCTTGGTAGGTTTAGGTTCGGGTTGAGGTTAAAATTAAGATTTTCTCAACCTTAGCCTCAGCCTCAACCTTCTTCCAGTAATCCCACGACTTCCATATGATAGGTCTGTGGAAACATATCGATGAGCGCGAGCTCGTGCGGGAAATATCCTTTCTTAGAAAAAAGGCGAAGATCCCGCGCGAGGGTAGTGGGTTCACAGGAGACATAAACGATTCTTTTGGGTTTCAACCCAGCCAATTGATCGAGGATCCTTTTGCATCCCGCTCTCGGCGGGTCCAGGATAACAAGATCGGGTTCTTTTCTCTTCCAGTCTCTTAAAACCTCTTCTACCCTGCCTTGGATGAAATGACAATTCTTGATCTCGTTCAATTCCGCATTCCGCCTGGCATCATTCACAGCCGCCCGGTTTTCTTCGACTCCCCAAACCTCCTGGGTGACCGTGGCTATTGGGAGCGTAAAGTTACCCACACCCGAATAGAGGTCAAGAGCTTTTTCATCCCTTTTTGCCCCCGAGAATTCTAGAACCTTCTGAATCAGTTTTTCATTCTGTTTCAGATTGACTTGGAAAAAAGTTCCCGGAGAGGTGTGAAGGGTGAGTTTGAATGGGATGGTGAAGCTGAGGTGGGGTTTGCCTAAAAGGGCCGTTTCCCTTTCTCCTCTCATCACGATGCCCTTGACCATCGGATGGGCCTTAAGAAACCCCTCCAAAGACATTTCCCGTCCTTGAGTGGGGATCAGAGGATAAAAAATGAGAACCCCTTTCCCTTCCTCCGGGGAAACATTGATGTCGATCTCCTCGATGGAGGGGAAGGAGGTCATCTGTTTTCGAAGCAATTGAATGATCTCATTCACTAAGGGATGGGCAATGGGACACCCTTCAATATCGACCAGTTGATGGGATCTCTCCCGGAAATATCCCAGCCTTTCTCCCCTCACCTTCAACTGGACCCTTGTCCGGTAATCATATGGATCAGGGGAAGGGAATAAAGTGATCGATGGGATCTCCTTCAAACCCCCTAATCTCATCAGGAGATCTTTTAGGATCTCTTTCTTCAGTTCCACCTGTTGTGCCCCATCGATATGTTGCCATTGACAGCCTCCGCATCTTCCGAAGTACGGGCACGGAGGTTTCACTCTCCACGGGGATGGCACAAGGATCTCTACCAGTCTTCCCATGGCGTAGGTCTTTTTCTCCTCAACGATTTTCACCCATGCTTCGTCCCCAGCGGCCGCATAGGGGATGAAGACCACTTTGCCATCAATCCGGGACACTCCGTAACCCTTAAAGGCCATGGCGTCAATTCTGGCCCGCACGCTTTCAGTCATCACTTAAAAATAGCATGGGGGAAGGAGAGATTCAATTGGCCTAACTCTGCGATTCGTAAAGTCATAAGGGAAGATGATGAATTGACATCTCGCCTTCTTTTTGTTAGGTTATTTTACTCATATAGGAAGGGAATCGGAAACAATGACCTGGTTTAAGAAGAAAGAAGAAGAGGAGGAGAAGGAGAGGAAAGAGAGGCGCGGGGAACTGAGAATCTCCGAAGATCTCTGGACCAAATGCAACTCCTGTAATGAGATCATTTACCGAAAGGTCATCGAGCGAAATTTTCAAGTCTGTCCAAAATGTAATTACCACTTTCAAATCCCTGCCAGAAGAAGAATCGAATGGTTGGCCGATCCCGGTACCTTCCTAGAATATGATGCTCATCTCGCCTCTGCTGACCCCCTGGAGTTCAAAGATTCGAAGCGGTATCCCCATCGGCTCAAAGAGTCTGAAGAAGCCACCGGACAAAAGGATGCCATCCTCTGTGGAGAGGCCAAGATCGAAGGCCAGCCCGCTATGCTCGGTATTTTTGAATTCAATTTTATGGGCGGGAGTTTAGGATCAGTGGTGGGCGAGAAGGTCACCCGTCTGATCGAACGGGCCATTGAAAGGAGAGTGGGTGTGGTGATCTTCTGTGCCTCTGGAGGGGCAAGGATGCAGGAGGGAATCCTCTCCCTGATGCAGATGGCTAAAACGAGCGCAGCCCTTGCAAAACTTCATGAGGCAGGGCTTCCTTACATCTCTGTCCTGACCGATCCTACGACGGGTGGGGTTTCGGCCAGCATTGGCATGCTCGGGGATGTCATCATCGCCGAACCGAAGGCTATGATCGGATTTGCTGGACCAAGGGTGATTAAGGAGACCATTCGGGAAGAACTCCCGGAGGGGTTTCAGCGGGCCGAATACCTTCTGGAACACGGGATGGTCGACCTCATTGTAGAGCGGAAGGACCTCCAACATACTCTCGCCTCTCTGCTAAAGATGCTCGCGCAAGATGGTCAAAAGAAATAATCTCTCTATGAGCCAAAATGGATATCAGCAGTCGCTCGACTACCTCTACCGTCTTGAGAAATTCGGAATGATTTTTGGCCTGACCAAGGTGGAAGGGATTCTGGAGGCCATCGGGAATCCCCACCGGGAGATTGAAGCCATCCATGTTGGAGGGACAAACGGGAAGGGGTCGACGGCGGCGATGATGGCCTCTATCCTCCAGAAAGAAGGCTATCGAACGGGGCTCTACACTTCCCCTCATCTCATCCGATTCACTGAGCGGATCAAGATCAACGGGAAGGAAATGGAGCAGGAGGAGGTGGCTGAATTGGTCGGGTGGATGAAAGAGAGGATTGATGAGGCCGGTGTCACGCCTCCCTTCACGTTCTTCGATTTTACGACGGCGATGGCCTTTCTCTATTTCAAGCAGAAGATGGTAGACTTGGCTGTTTTGGAGGTGGGGTTGGGAGGAAGGCTCGATTCGACCAATGTCATTGATCCCATTCTGTCCGTCATTACCAATATTGCAAAAGATCATGAAGAGCAATTGGGCCGAAGTCTCTTAAAGATTGCTGGCGAAAAGGCGGGCATCATCAAAAAGGGTCGTCCCCTGATCACGGCAGCCACTCAGCCTCAGGTGCTTCGTCTTTTTTCGAAGATTTGCCGTGAGAAAGGATCTGCTTGCTACCGGGTTGGAAGGGATTTTCTATATGTACAGAACGGGGAACAGAATTTCGACTACCAAGGCCTCCACCGGAAGTTATGGAATATCTCTCTGAATCTGGGAGGGCCTCATCAAATCGTCAACGCCACGACCGCTCTTGGAGCTATGGAGGTTTTAGACGATTTAGGATACTCCGTATCGAATGATGCTATGATCGAAGCGTTAAAGGAAGTCGAATGGCCTGGAAGATTGGAAATCGTCTGCTCTTCTCCCAGGGTGGTGTTGGACGGCGCCCATAATCCAGCTGGAGTCCTTGCCTTAAAGGAGTCTATGGAAAAGGAGTTTCAATATCGCCACCTCAACCTCATCCTAGGTGTCATGAAGGACAAAGACATCAAATCCATTCTTCATCTTCTCGCCCCTCTGGCCCACCATCTCATTCTCACCCGTCCCCATACGGACCGGGCAGCACCTCCAGCCCACCTCCTGAAAGCATTGGGAAAGGATGGGAAAAAAGCTGAGATCGTAGAAGGTCTCGAAAACGCGATCGAGCAGGGTCTCTCCTTAACCCGGGATGATGACCTCCTCTGCGTCACCGGATCCCTCTATACCGTGGGTGAGGCGCGGGCCTATTTTCGTCCCAAGGAGAGATGTTGAGAGATCATTGGTTTATTCTGATCCTCTTTCCCGTTCTCTTCATTCTTGATTATTTCTCTCCCTTTCCCTCCCATGCGAAGATGGGCGTGACGAAGGTAGAGATTAAGATTGAAGCCGAAGGACCGGTGGAGATCGAAGCAGACCAGCTGATCTACGATCGAGAAAAAGACATCTATCATGCCCATGGTGGCGTTATCATCACACGGGGGACCCTCTCCCTCCAAGCCGATCACGCTCAACTGACCGTGGCGTCCAAGGAGTTGATGGCCTGGGGGAATGTCATCGTAAGAGAGGGAGAAGATGTCATTGAATGCGAACGTCTGGAAATTAACTTGAATACCCAGGGTGGGAAAATCTATCAGGCCAAAATTTTCTTGAAGGACCAAAATTTTCATATCACGGGCCGAGAAGTGGAGAGGCTTGGGGAAAATCATTATCGCATCCGGGATGGGTCCTTAACGACTTGCGATGGGGAACGGCCGCCCTGGAAATTCACTGTTAAAGAGTTGGACGTAGAGTTGACTGGGTATGGGATTGTGAAAGGGCCGACCTTCTATGTCGAGGGCATTCCCATTCTCTATTTCCCCATCGGCTACATTCCGGTGACGGGTGAACGAAAGACTGGCTTTCTCTTTCCTGAGTTTGGGTATTCCAGTAAGTATGGTCCTGAAGTAAGGACTGCTTTTTACTGGGCGATGAGAAAAGACATGGACGCAACAGTCTATTTGAATTATTTAGGAGACAGAGGGTTTCAAGAGGGCCTGGAGTACCGTTATGCGTTCACACGAGAAACGAAAGGGGAAGCCCAGTTCTATTTCATCAATGATCGTGTCGTTGATAAGAACCGGTACGCTTTTTTTATCGACCATCAACAGACATTTCCCTACGATTTCTACCTCAAGGGGAGGATCAATCGTGTGAGCGATAATCAATACCTTCAGGATTTTGATGATATCATCCCCAGGGGGGCAAAGATTGATGCGAGGAGTTTGAGACTGTTGAGATCGGTTCTCTTCGGAGGGAAGAACTGGGATGAATTCAGTTTCTTGATCGATGCTGAGGTGTATGACGATCTAACCCTAGACTCTAATGACCCAACTCTTCAGAAGCTTCCAAAGACCGGTTTTTATGCTCTTCCCCAGTCCCTTTTTAAAACGCCCGTATTCTATGAATTCAGCACTTCCTACACCCACTTCTGGCGTGAGGATGGGGTGAAGGCACACCGAGGAGACATCTTTCCCATTGTCTCCTATCCCACGCGGCTCTTCAAAGTATTGAAGCTGAATCCCTATCTCGGGCTAAGAGAAACTTTCTACTATTCTTACGATGATCCCACAGGGACACTTAAAGGATGGGAGTCGAGGGAAACCCTTGAGACTGGATTCCAAACATCCGTAGAGTTTTACCGGGTCTATGATGCAAAAACATCTTCCAAAATATCCAACCTTTTTAACGTGGCGAAATGGATGCATCGGATTGAACCGATTGTCAGTTACCGTTATAGCCCCCGGGTGAATCAGATCCGTCTTCCCGTTTTTGATGAAGTGGACAGGGTCCCCTATGTGAATGAGATCAGCTATGGGATCACCCAAACCCTTGTGGGGAGGCCTAAGAAAGAAACAGCGACCTCCGGGCCGTATGAATATGCCAGGTTACTCATCTTCCAAAGTTACAGCCTGGGAGATCCCTATCTGGATTCGGAAGGGAAAGAGAGATCCTTCTCGAATATCCAAGCAGAAGTCTGGTGGAATTTCAGCCCCTACATTTCAGCGCAAGGAAATGTGGAATTCAATCCTTACCAAGGAAGTTTTGATGTCTTCAATATCCTGTTAACTGCCAAAGATCGAAGAGACGATGCCATCCAAGTCCAATATCGATATACCAAGGAGCCACCCCTGAACAGAGTGCACGCAATCAATCTCGATGCTCGCATCAGGACCATTTCGCCCCTGTACATTTTCGGGGCCTTTCGCTATGACCTGCTAAACCATTGGAGGGTGGCTAGCTTCTACGGGGCAGAATATCGGGCACAGTGCTGGACTCTGAGTTTGATTGTGGAAGATTGGGGTCAATCTCCAACGGGAACCCAGGAGAAGGAGTTGAAAGTTAAGGTCTATTTGAGCCTTCTGAATTTAGGGGCGTTGGGTCGTAAGGCCTATCAAATGATTTTTTAAGACCCCTCTGATGATCACAGATGGGCAGGAGGAATGGGAAATGAAAGGAATCATTTTGGCGGGAGGGTTAGGAACTCGACTCTATCCACTGACAAAGGTGACCAATAAACATCTCCTACCGGTCTATAACAAACCGATGATCTATTACCCGATTCAGACCCTCATTAATGCGGGGATCGACGACATTCTCATCGTCACCGGTGGAAATAATGCCGGGGATTTTCTAAGGTTATTGGGAAATGGAAAGGAGTTTGGCCTCAGGCACATCAACTACACCTATCAGGAGGGAGAGGGGGGAATTGCTGAGGCCCTTGGTTTGGCCGAGTTTTTCGCAGCCGGGGACACAATCTGCGTGGTCTTAGGAGATAACATCATTGAAAAGAATGTCCGGAAGGCGGCGGAGGCATTTCACAGGCAGAAGGACGGGGCGAAAATCCTGTTGAAGGATGTTCCTGACCCCCAGCGTTTTGGGGTTCCGGAGTTGAAAGGAGATCGGGTCGTCCGAATTGATGAAAAGCCAGAGAAACCCGTATCTCCCTATGCAGTGGTTGGAATCTATTTCTATGATGCGGCGGTTTTCGATATCATCAAAACCCTTTCCCCCTCCAACCGGGGAGAGTTGGAGATTACCGATGTGAACAATCGGTACATTGAAAAGGGACTAATGACTTGGGATATTTTAGAGGGGTGGTGGACAGATGCAGGGACGTTTGACTCCCTGATTCGGGCCAACCAATTGGTGGCCCAGACTGGAGCCAACAATCTCTAATCAGTGACTAAAGTGACTAAATTGCCTAAAGTGCCTAAAAAAGAAGTGGACTAAAATTGTAAATGACTAAAATGCCTAAAACAAAGAATATCTAGGGCCTCCTGAAGTTTCTTAAACTTTAGTCACTTTAGATCACTTTAGGCATTTTAGACACTCAAATCAACATACAGGGGGATGAGCGATGATACACGGTGTGAGAACGAAGGTATTGAAGGTGATTCCCGATGAGCGGGGCAGGGTGATGGAGATCCTCAGGGCAGACGATGAGCTGTTTCTAAAGTTTGGACAGGTTTATATTACCACCACGTATCCCCAGGTTGTGAAGGCCTGGCATTATCACAAAGTCCAGACGGATCACATCGTCGCCCTTCAGGGGATGATCAAATTGGTCCTATACGATCCCCGGGATGGTTCTCCAACCAAGGGGGAGATCAATGAATTCTTTATCGGGATGCATAACCCCCTGCTGGTTCAAGTGCCTAACGGAATCTATCACGGATGGAAATGCATCAGCGAAGAGGAGGCCATCATCATCAATATTCCTACGGAAGTGTATGCCTATCGCGCACCGGATGAATACCGTCTTGATCCCCATGGAAAAGAGATTCCCTACGACTGGTCAAGAAAAGATGGATAATCGAATTGCAGATTGCAGATTGAAAAATCTGAAATCTGAAATTAAGTTTAGGAAGCACTGGAGTGTGCAATGAAGATCTTAGTGACGGGTGGTTGTGGGTTCATCGGGAGTAATTTCGTTCGTTATCTCTTAAAGGGTTATCCAGATTATTCCATCATCAACGTCGATAAACTGACGTATGCTGGCAATTTGGAGAACCTCGCTGATCTCGTCCCATCTCCGCGGTACCATTTCATCAAGGCAGATATCGCGGAGGCACTTCCAATGGAAGCGCTCATCCAGAAGGGTGTGGATGCCATCATCAACTTTGCGGCTGAATCCCATGTCGACCGATCGATCGAAGACCCTAGTGCCTTTATGAAGACGAATGTGTTCGGCACCTTTGTTCTTCTCGAGGCAGTGCGCAAGGTTTTTCCAAAACAGAAGATCCGATTCCTTCATATTTCAACCGACGAGGTCTATGGTTCCCTCGGTGAGACAGGTGCCTTTACTGAGAACACACCCCTTGCACCCAATAGTCCCTATTCGGCGAGCAAGACTGCTGCGGATATGTTGGTCAGAGCCTATCATCATACCTACGGCCTGCCCGCCTTCATCACACGCTGCTCCAATAATTATGGTCCCTATCAATTTCCTGAAAAACTGATTCCTCTTTTGATCTCGAATGCGCTTGAAGGTAAGGAAATTCCCGTTTATGGAGATGGGATGCATGTCCGGGATTGGATCTACGTGGAAGATCATTGCCGGGCTCTAGATACCGTCCTTCACCATGGGAAGGAGGGAGAGGTTTACAATATAGGAGGTCGGAGTGAAAGGCCGAATCTAGAGGTGGTGAAAACGATTTTGGATCGCCTCGGAAAACCCCATTCCTTGATCCGTTTTGTGAAGGATCGCCCAGGTCACGACCGTCGCTATGCTATGGATTTCTCAAAGATCGAAAGTGACCTGGGATGGAAGCCATCCCTCTCCTTTGAAGAGGGGATCCGCCAGACCGTCGAATGGTACCAGACCCATCAGGATTGGTGGAGAAAGATCAAGACCGGAGAATACCTGAAGTATTACGAAAGGATGTATGGAAATCGGTAAATTAGGAACGATAAACGTTAAACAATGGACGATGAACAGTGTATCATCTTTTTTGTTCATAGTTCATAGTTCATTGTTAATCGTTCATTGTTCGAAACGGGCTTCGTAACCGTAACCTTTACCAAAAGTCAAATGAGAAAGATTTTAGTGATTGGTTCCAAAGGAATGTTGGGAAGAGATTTGATCAAGACCCTTTGGTCTTCCTTCCCTTATGATGAAGTCATTGGATGGGATGTCGAGGAGATCGATATCCAGGAGGAAAATAGCACCATCGCCAAAATCGAAATCCTTCAGCCCGGGATCATTATCAATCTGGCTGCCTATACGGATGTGGACGGATGTGAGTCAAATGAAGAGAAGGCCTTCGCCGTCAACGCCGAGGGGATGAAGCACGTCGCCTTAGGAGCGATGAAAACAGGGGCGAAAGTGATCTATCTCAGTACGGACTACGTCTTCGACGGCAATAAAAACAAACCTTACCTTGAACAAGACCCTCCCCACCCCCTCAATGTGTACGGTCGCTCCAAGTGGAGAGGGGAGCAATATGTGCAAGAATTGGTAAAGGATGTTCTGATTGTCCGGACGCAATGGCTCTTTGGGAGATACGGCAAGAATTTCGTTGCCTCCATCCTGCGTCAGGCCCAAGAGAAAAGCGTCCTCTCCGTCGTCAATGACCAAGTTGGCTCACCCACCTATGCCCTTGACCTATCCCAGACCCTCTCTCTTATGATTCAACGCGAGGCCCGGGGGATTTTCCATGTCGTCAACAGCGACTGCTGTACCTGGTATGATTTTGCCCGAGAGATTTTGGAACTTTCAGGGGTAGAAGGAGTGGAGGTCCTTCCTATGTCCTCCAAAAAATTGGCTTACCCTGCCACCCGTCCAGCCTATTCCGTTCTGGATACCCAGAAGTTGAGACGCGAGATGGGGGTGACGCTGAGGCCATGGGTCGACGCCCTGAAGGATTATCTTTCCTCCAGTTTCCAGAAGGTCTGAAAGGTCTTTTATCTTGAAATTTTCATAAACCCATTATACATTTCATAGAGTTCAAAAAGCGGAGAGGATGATGAATATCTGTGTCGTTGGAACAGGTTATGTGGGGTTAGTGACAGGTGCCTGTTTAGCTGAATTTGGGATGAACGTGATCTGTGTGGATAACGATCAAGAGAAGATCGGTCTTCTCAAAGAAGGGACCATTCCCATCTATGAACCCGGGTTGGAGGGCTTGGTCATCAAGAATATGAGGGAAGGGAGGCTTTCCTTCTCCACCAGCATCGAAGAGGGAGTCAAATCGAGTCTGGTGATTTTCGTGGCGGTAGGGACTCCTTCCCACGATGATGGTTCCGCGGACCTCGGGGCTGCAGAGGAAGTGGCTAAAGAGATCGCTCGATCGATGAATGGCTACAAGGTGATCGTTATCAAATCCACGGTCCCCGTGGGAACGGCCCGTCGCCTTAAGAAACTGATTCTTGACCATCAGCCCCAATCCATTCCTTTTGATGTCGTTTCCAACCCTGAATTTCAGCGAGAGGGATCAGCCATCGATGACTTCATGCGGCCTGATCGAGTAACCATCGGTGCGGAGAGTGAGCAGGCCATTGCCATCATGAAAGACATTTACAGTGCCCTCTACCTCATTGAAACCCCCTTCGTCATTACCAACCTTGAGACGGCCGAGATGATCAAATATGCCGCCAATGCTTTTTTAGCCACCAAGGTGAGTTTCATCAATGAGGTTGCAAATCTTTGTGAAATGATGGGGGCCGATGTCCACCATGTAGCCAAGGCCATGGGGTTGGATGGAAGGATCGGAAGGAAATTTCTTCACCCGGGTCCGGGGTACGGTGGGTCCTGTTTCCCGAAAGACACCCGGGCCTTATCCAGAATGGCTCAAGAGAAAGGATATTCTTTTAAGATACTGGACTCTGTCATCCGGGTCAACGAAGAGCAAAAAAAGAGGATGGCGATGAAGATCCAGGAGAAGGTAGGAGACCTTCGGGGAAAGACGATAGGCATCTTAGGCCTTTCTTTCAAACCTAATACGAACGATATTCGAGAGTCGAGCGCGATTGCCATCATCAAAGATCTGTTGGCGATGGGGGCTAAAGTGAGAGCCTTTGATCCGGTAGCCATCGAAGAGGCCAAAGCCGTCCTTCCAGAGGTGGAGTATAAGAGGGATGCCTACGACGTAGCCCAAGGAGCTGATGCGCTGGTTCTGGTGACGGAGTGGAACCAATTCCGGCGGCTCGACCTTCAACGCCTCAAAACGCTCCTGAAGACGCCGATTTTCATCGATCTGAGAAATGTCTATGAACCGGATCAGATGAAGCTGTTGGGGTTTAATTACTGCGGTGTGGGGAGGTAAGAAATTCGAGTTGACCCGTTCGACGTCGCCAAACCCCCAGTCTTCACATGGGGAAGCCGAAGGGTTGATGCCTACCGAAAAGGACTGGCTCTTTGTTTCAGACGCTCACTTCACTGGACGGGATCCCGAAGAAATGGAAGCCTTTCTTAGATTTCTGGACTCGGAGAAGGAGCGAATGAGTCACTTAGTCATTTTGGGAGACCTCTTCGAATTCTTCTTCGGTTTCAAGAAGGTTTCATCGGAGCAGCCATCCTTTGCGTTTACCGAGTATCTCCCCGTGTTGGAGAGGCTTCAGATCCTCTCCCACCAGGGCATCCGTATTAAATATTTCGAGGGAAATCATGATTTTTTTCTCCACTCCTTTTTTTCAGAACAATTCCAGATGGACGTGGAGGTTCATCCCGACGGGAGTGAGGATTGGTTGGGAGGGAAAAAGGCCTTCATCGCCCATGGAGATTTATCCAATCCCAAACAGTGGAGGTATCGGGCTCTTCGAAGGATTCTGAAGAACCGGGGAACCTACGGCCTGATCCACCTGGCAGGCCCCCGACTCTCTCGCCGAGTCGCCCATTGGCTGAGCCGTCTAAGTTACCAAAAGTATCACCTGGAACGACCTTCCCCTTCCACGCCACCTCCAGCCTTCAAAGCCTTTGCCCACCAGAAGTTTCTGGAGGGATTTGAAATCGTTATCCTTGCCCATTCTCATGTTCCCGAAGAGGAAGAGGAATGGGTCAGCGGGAGGAGATGCCTCTATTTTAATGTGGGGGATTGGATTATCCATCGCTCTTTTTTGCGTTTCACTCCCCCCAACCATTTTCAATTAAGCCGATTTGTGGAGTGAGAGATAGGGAAGCGGGTGACGAGAAGATGAGGAAATGGGGAAATCAGGAGATCAGGAGAAATCCGCCCTCTCCCCCCTTTTCCAAAGGGGGGTTGCATGCCTGCCGGTAGGCAGGGAGGGGATTATTAATAGTTTATGATGAATAAGGCTGTTTTTCTTGATCGAGATGGAACTTTGAATGAAGAGGTGGGTTATGTCAATCACCTGGATCGATTCATCCTCTTACCAAAGGTGGGGGAGGCGATTCGGTTATTAAACCAGCAAGGGTTCAAGGTAGTCGTCATTACCAACCAATCCGGAGTGGCGAGAGGTTATTTCCCGGAGTCGCTCATTCATCGGGTCCACCGGCGCATGGAAGATCTATTAAGAATGGACGGGGCTCACCTTGATGGCATCTACTACTGCCCCCATCATCCAGATGTGGGATCACCTCCCTATCGGCAGAAATGCCGGTGCAGGAAACCGGACACCGGATTGGTCGAAAAAGCGGCGAGGGAGTTGGAGATTGATTGCTCGAAGAGTTATGTGATCGGTGATCGAGGAATGGATCTCGAATTTGCCCGTCAGATCGGAGCCAAAGGCATCCTGGTCCTCACGGGATATGGAAAAGGCGAATGGGAATATTTCAGGGACGAGTGGAAGGTGAAACCGGATCATGTGGCCTCGGATCTTTACGAAGCCGTTCAATGGGTCCTCCAAAAATAAGGTAAGAGGTTTAAGGGAAAAACTTCGTTTTTAAAAGGAGAAGGAAGATGGCGCTTAATAAGGAACTTCTGGATATCTTGGCGTGTCCTAAATGTAAGGGAGAGATTTTTCTGAACCGAGCAGAGGATGGATTGATCTGTAAATCATGTCGCCTGATCTACCAGATCAAAGATGATATTCCTGTCATGCTCATCGATGAGGCCCTTCCATATCAAGGAGAAGATTGACAATGACCAAACTCTAAGTACCTGCTTTCGCCGAAGCGGCTCCCGCTTACGCGAAGCCCGCGCTTCGGCGGGCGTAGGTAGGTCGCGCAGGCAGGCCAATAATCAAATAAATTCCCCTGGCTGCCGGCCCCGGTCCCGACCGAGGGCGGGGTAGGCAGGGATATTGGGATTTAATAGGTGACACTGAAAGCCATCCCGGAAATTCAACCATGTTAGGTTATTTTATTTATTTGATTCTCAAGGGGTTCAGCTTTTTCATCAATCTTTTCCCTGAAAGTTTTGCCCTCTGGGGGGGCAGACAACTGGGGCATATGAGTTACTGGTTCGATTGGGAACATCGAGCGGTAGCCCTTGAGAACCTGCAACTGGCTTTTGGGGAGAAGAAATCCAAAAAGGAGATGAAAGCGATTGCGAAAAAATGTTTCGAGAATATGGGGATGATGGCAATTGAATTCTTCCGGATTCCTGGGATGGATATGGAGGCGTTTAAGAGAAAAGTGAGTATTGAGGGGCTGGATGAAGCATTGAAAATCCTCGATCAGAAGAAGGGGGCCCTTCTCCTCATCGGCCATTTCGGGAACTGGGAGTTGATGGGGTTCATGTCAAAGGTGATCCATAGTCCGATCATGGTCATTGCCAAACCAATCAAACAGAATCAATGGGTGGATCGGTTGATCGTAGGGATACGAGAAGATGCCGGGCTGGAGGTCATCCCTCCGGTCCATGCAGGCAGAAAAGTCATCAAGGCTCTTTCTCAAAATCGGGTCGTTGGAATTTTAATCGATCAACGGGCAAAGCGGAGTGAGGGGATCATGGTGGATTTCTTCGGGAAGAAGGCGCCCACGACGCCTGGACTGGCTGTGCTGGCGCTAAGATCCGGTGCCCCTGTCATTCCTGTTTTTATGATTCGAAACGGCTTCCAGAGACATCGCCTTGTGATTCAGAAGCCCCTCGAACTCATTCATACAGGAAATAAAAGGCAAGATGTCGAAGCCAACACCCAACTTTTTAATAAAACTCTGGAGTCAATGATTCGGGAGTATCCTGATCAATGGTTCTGGGTCCACCGGAGATGGGAAAGAAGGAAGGAGCGCAAAGGGTAAGAGGCTCATCAATATAAGATTCTTCTTGCGGAAATGGGGTAAAAGGGGATAAACTTGAACAAGGAGAGAATAGGGTTGAAAAAGCTTCTCCCTCAAAAATATACACAGGAGGCTTCAGAGAAACCGTCTAAGGTCGAAAGACACACTTATCTTAGGGTGGGGGATAAGGTCTTTCATAAAAAGTTTAAATCTTGGGGAGGTGGGGTTGTTATCGAGACGTGGTCTTCTGACTTGCCGGGCGGGCTGTGTTATGTTCGAATCCTCTTTCAGGACGGCAAGAAGAGGGTCTTCGATAATAATATCGATAGTGCTTGCTGCTGTTACCATTCCGGGATTACCCTCCTCAACCGTGTTGAATTGTGAAGTTTTTTCTCCGAGGGAACCTCTCGAGTGAGTTGAGTTCTCATTCCTATATTCGGGTCTCACTTCCCGCCCTTGTTAATTCTTCCTATGATGGATGTGTTATTTTCCTCGAGGAGATTTGGCCAGATCATCCATTTCTATAGGAATGGGGGGGCGGAGAAGAGCAGGGGGGTTCCATCAAACAAAGGTTAGTTCCAGGTGAGAAATCCAGCGGGAATACTCTTTTATCTATTTATTTTGGTGCTGGTCGATTGGCAGAATGCGTCAGGAGGTGGAAAAATGGAAATCATATCTTCTGCCTTCAAGGATAAGGGTAAGATTCCAATTCAATATGTTATGCCTGGAGCAGGGGGAAAGAATATCTCCCTGCCTCTTGTTTGGAAGGATGTGCCTGCAGGCACGAAATCCTTTGCCCTGTCAATAGTCGATCCCCATCCGGTGGCTCAAAATTGGGTTCACTGGCTGGTCGTGAACATCCCCAAGGAGATCACCTCCATCGAAGAAGGGGGGTCCAGAAAGAAGATGCCACCTGGATCAACCGAGCTCAAGAACTCTTTTGGAGATATTGGTTATGGAGGACCTCAGCCTCCCAAAGGGACGGGGGATCATCCGTATGTGGTAACCCTTTATGCCTTGAATGTGGAAAAGCTGGAACTTGGTGTGAACACGTCGCTCTCCGCTTTTAAGAAGACCATTGAAGGAAAGGTGATTGAGTCTGCTTCCATCACTGGCATGTACGGGCGATAGAAGGGTAGGGGCCTCTTGGTAGCTACCTTGTCTCTTCTAAGGAGGTAAAGGACCTGGAAAGGAAGATAGGGATTCAGGGGACAGGTTCGTATATGCCCGAGCGAATCGTCCCCAACGCTAATTTCGAAAAGGTTGTGGATACGACCGACGAATGGATCGTTACCCGAACCGGAATTCGGGCTCGCAGGATGATCGAACCGGGTCAAGGCTGCTCTGATTTGGCCACACGGGCCTCGGAAAGTGCCTTAGAGATGGCGGGCCTTCCTCCTGAAAAGGTCGACCTCATTATTGTTGGAACCGCCACAGCAGATATGTTAACCCCATCGACAGCCTGTCTCGTTCAACAGAGATTGGGGGCACAAAATGCCGTCGCTTTCGATCTTAATGCTGGCTGTCCTGGGTTCATCTACAGCCTTGCCGTCGCCAATAAGTTTCTCCAGGACGGCTCCTTCCGACATGCCCTTGTCGTAGGGGGAGAAGTGCTCTCCAATCGAATCGACTATAAGGATCGGACAACCTGTGTCGTTTTTGGTGATGGGGCAGGCGCTGTCGTCCTGGGCCATTCCAACCAAAATGGAAATGGTGAGATTTTGAACGTCCAGATCCAATCCGACGGGAACCTCTGGGACTTGATCCAGATACCGGGGGGTGGGTCCCGCATCCCTCCCTCCCAGGAGATGTTAGACGAAGGTCTCCAGTATGTAAGAATGCAAGGAAACGAGGTCTTCAAACATGCCGTTCGGACCATGGTGGATTCAGCCCGCAACGCCATGAGGTCAGAGGAAATTACCCCTGATGAGATAGACTGGTTCATCCCCCATCAGGCCAACATAAGGATCATGGGATCGGTAGCTGAACGCTTAGGGATCCCTTTGGAAAAGGTGATCAGTACGGTTCATAAGTATGGAAATACTTCAGCCGCTTCAATCCCAGTGGCATTAGATGAAGCCATTCGGAACGGCAAGGTCCGGCGAGGAGATCTTATCCTGGCCACCTCCTTTGGTGCAGGTCTGACCTGGGGAGCTGCTCTCTTCAGATATTGATCTTCAAATTGCAGCCCGCCCGAGCAGACTTCTAGGGAGTGCGGTTTCAGGCACCTGCCATTCGGAAATTCCAAATTACCTGCCTACAGGCAGGCACCAATAACCCAACAACTTCCAATGATCGATACCCAAACGGGTTGCGTTGAGCGATGGATTGTCGTTTGGTGATTGTCATTTGGTTATTGGTGATTATTTGGATGTTGGGAGTTGGTGATTGAGATTTAAGCGGTTTCAGACTGATTCAAATTCCAATCATAAGGCTGATATCGGATCCGAACCCGCTCCTTATTTTCTCTGAGGTAAGCCTTTCCCTCTCCTTCATCGAGGTAGTTCACGAGCGTTTTCAAAAGGGCTCTTTCACTTCCGCCGAAATCAACCTTATACCATTTAAAGATCATCGAGATGAGGAGGATACTCTCCTGAGAAAGGATCTTAACTTGAGGGCTGTTAATAAAACTTGCGGCTGCAAGCTCAAGCTGGAAGTCGATCTGCTCTGCCTCATAGAATCCAATCGGTGGACAGGACCTGGCCCCACAGACCAGAGCGAAGTGGATTCTTGGATCGAGAGGCAGGATGGCAAATTCCAGGCGCGGGTCTCTTTTACCGAAAGGTCTCAGGAGGTGGTAAGGGTGTCTCCGGTTGCCACGAAGGAGACCGTGCTCCATTTCGTTCAGAGAGAAATGGAATCCCCCTATTTCATAGGTGATCCGGTCGAAAAATCCAGCGACCTCTTTAACGGACCTCTCCAGACCCAGTTCGATCACTCCGTGGATCACGGCCGTATTATAGATATTGATCCAGAAGGCAAGCCTTTGTCCCCGGGATTTGAGAGTGTGCAGATCGAAGGACTGCAATCCTCTTGTCAGATCCTTATATCGTTGGAACTCCTCGGAACCACGGATCGATTTGTACCGGACCGCACCCTTTTCAGAATCGATGAACTTTGCCTCCAGGTCCGACATGGCAAGAGTGAGGGCAATATCGATGGGCTGATCGAGTGAGATGTTAGATGGAGTTCCCCCGTTGAGGAGGAACGGTGATCGAAACCGCATACCCTTTGGCCCTATTTCTTCTCAACTGGATAACTATTCTTGTACCATTCCATCCAGCCCCCCTTCAGGGCATAGACCTTCTGATATCCCATCTTCATCAGTTGTTGTGGTTCCTTCATTGGGTCAGGCGCAGTAGAGGACGATGATCTTATCTTTAGAATACTTTTGAGCCCAAGACTTTACCTGGTTGGATTCTTCCCGGATCGCCCCTTGAATTTTTGAATCACTGTCTGTCCAGTCGCTCCCGGTACGAACATCCAGGAGGATCAAATCGGGGTTCCTGAGCAGGGCTTTAAGCTCATCCGCTGTCATCCTGGGAGCATCGGCAGAAAAGACAGGGAAGATCCAACTCCCAAGTCCCAGGAGAATCAATACCGATCCGATCATCAATTTCTTCTTTATCATTTGAAGTCCTCCATCTTTTTATAGTTGACCCTCTTTTAACATGGCTGCCTGAGTATCAAATCTAAATTATCAGAGGAAAGGTACAAAATCAACCGAAAGAAAAGGGATATAAACATCTTTCTCTCAGTGATGAAGATCAAAGCCCGGACGAAGATAGGCCGGCTGAGAAAGTATTAGACCTGCCTGCGCGTAGCCGCTTCGGCGAAGGCAGGGCGGAACCTCTGAGACATTCGATTCTAACGTTCCAAGTCAATGTAAAACTTCTGCTTCTACGCATAACGAAAATGACTTATACCCTTCTGATGCCCCGCAATTGTAAGACTTTCGAAGGTGGTCTATCTTCGTCATTTTCACGGAATTGGAGATGCTTCCAAAAGGATGTTGCCTCATCCTTCCATTTTCATCAAAGGCCAGTAAATTTGGCTTGTTTAGGGGAGGAAATTTTGGTATCTATGTACATGTAGGAGCGCTAACCGCTTGGCCTGCCTACTCGGTCTGTGGACAGGCAGGTGCTCAGTGCCTAGCGTCATAGAATAAACGAGGGAGGTGGCTTTTCATGATTACCGTTCCAGCCCATAAGGTCAGGCAATTTGGGGTCGAATTTTATCAAACCTCTTTTACCTCTGAAGATATCCAGAAATTAGTTAAGTTTGAAGTCCTAAGTTATTCCGCTGCGGAGGAGGGAGAGAAGAAAAGGAAAACAGCTAAAACCTCTGCCATTAACTGGGAAATGCTGGAAAAGCGGATCGGGCAGAGCGAGGCGGCCTTCCAGAGGCCGATGATTCGGAAGAAGATTCGGGAACTGGTCCAGTATTATCTGGATTGTAAAGAATCACAGAAACTCCCGGCCATTCCAGGGGCTGTGATCATGATCACGGAAAAGAAGCTCAACTTTTCACCTCTCGGGAAGAATCCCAACTTGGGGATGCTTCAGATTCCCGAAGAGCCAGGGATCGTTCGATGTCTCGATGGTCAGCATCGGCTCTTGGCCCTCAGTGCCCAAATGGAAAAGGATCTGGACATCGATGTTCCTGCCGTTCTCTTCGATAGCCTCGATGCCCGCCAGACCGTCGAGCTTTTCGTCACGATCAATGCCAAACATACACGCCTCAATCCGTCCCACCTGATCTCTTTAGCAGGCCGGAGGCTTTATGCGGATTCGCATCAGGCCTTGGCTCATGACATCATCCGGCACCTCAATGTGGAGGAAAGCTCGCCCCTGAAAGGGGAGATCAAAATATTGGGCGTGGGAAAAGGCCGAGTCTCCCAGGCTTCCCTGGCGGAAGAGATGGTGGACCTTTTTAGCAACATCGAGAAGCTGGGAGGGGCGAATCGGTACAAGGAATTCGAGGAGAACGGGAAACGGTTCTTCTTAAACTACTTTAAAGCTATTCTGGCTATGTTTCCAAAGGCTTGGGCCGGCCGGAAATACAGCATCAAGACCGGAGCGGCATTGCGTGCCTTCATCCGGGTGAGCCCCGATGTCATGGCCCGATCGAAAGAACTAAAGAAAGATGCTTTTGACTATTTTGGGATTCGGGAGGGGATCAAACCCTGGAGTGATCGGATCGGAGAAACACGTTTTGAGACGGAAGGAGAGTGGCGGCAGAAACTGGCAGGAGGAACGCGCGGGACGGTCGAACTCCTCGCCCGGGAACTTCGGGATGCGATCAAGTAAACGAAATAAGGGGGACGAATGGGTTGAGCGAATGGAGCATCCCAAAAGGGTTCACAATTTTCGAAAGAGGGGAGAGAAGGAGTGAAACGTTATCTCATCATCGGGAATGGAGTTGCCGGGGCAAGGGCAGCCATTAAGATCAGGGAGACCGATCCGAAAGGGGAGATTCACATCTTTACCGGGGAGGCCTATCCCTTTTACTACCGGGTTCGATTCCCCGAGTACGTCGCAGGAGAGGTGACCCTTAAAGACATCACCATCCATACAAAGGAGTACTATCAGAGCAAGGAGATCTCCCTCCATTTAGAGGAACCGATCGGAGAGGTCCGTTCTGACAAGAGAGAGGTTCTCAGCAAGAAAGGGAGGACCTATCCCTATGACATGCTTCTGATGGCCACAGGGGGCAATGCCTTTGTGCCTCCCATTAAAGGCGTGGAGAAAAAGGGTGTCTTCACCCTTCGGACCATGAAGGATGCTCTCGAGATGAAGGAGTTTTCAACCAAGGTGACACAGGCCATCCTGATCGGAGGAGGGCTCGTTGGATTGGAGACGGGAGGGGCGCTGTTGAGGGGCGGGATAAAGGTCGCCGTCATTGAATATAATCCGCGCATCCTTCCCCGACAGATGGATGAAGAGGGGGCTCAGATTCTACAGAAGAAGATGGAGGAGATGGGTTTTTCATTCTTCCTCAATGGCCAATCGGAGGAAATTCTGGGAAAAGAGAAGGTGGAGGGATTACGCCTTAAGGATGGTAGGGTGGTTGAGGGTCAGATGGTGATCATCTCAGCCGGGGTGAGGCCGAACACCCAGCTAGCCAAGGAGGTGGGTTTAGAGATGAAGAACGGCATTCTCGTGGATGACCAGTTGAAGACAAAGGCCGAAGGGATTTTTGCTGCCGGAGATGTGGCGGAGCATCGAGGTCGCGTTTATGGGATCTGGCCGGCCGCCCAACGACAGGGAGAGATTGCTGGAGTAAATATGGCGGGGGGTGAAGCCATCTACGAAGGAACAGTGGTTTCGAACACCTTGAAAGTCGTGGGCATTGACCTCACGGCGGCCGGTGAGATTGATGCGGAAAAGAAGCTGGACTGTGTCGTCAGGAGTGACCTCGAGAAATGCACTTACTGTAAGATCACTTTCAAGGAAGATAAGATCGTGGGCTGTATCCTTCTCGGCGAGACAAAGGGAAGGTCAGAGATCCTCAATGCGATTGAAAATGAGACCGATGTGAAAGATGTGAAAGATTCGATATTAGAGGAGGGCTTTGATTTCAAAAAGCTGAAGGAATCGTAAAACCTAAAAGAATGAGTTTGGGAGGAGGGAGCCCCATGGCGGATGAAGAAAAAAGGCTGACGGAAGAGGAATTTGTGACCCAGGCGATTAAGAAACTGAGAAAAGACCCCTTTCTAGGGATTCACAGCGTCTACAGCGGGTTCAATGAAGCCTTTCGAAAGTATTTCGGAAGCAATCCCGTGGAGGCGACCTCGAAATTGGCGAGCGAGGGAAAGATTGAGACGAGGGCTTTCAAAGGAGGGGTGATGCTCTTTCTTCCCGGGGAGGCTCCCCGGAGGCCTTCTGCAGAAGAGATTATCCAATTGATCGGGGAGGGTCGAGATTCTCCCCTTTCTGAAGAGGAGTTCGTCATCGAGGGGATAAAGAAATTGAGAAAAGAACCCTACAAAGGCATCCACAGCGTCTTCAGCGGGTTGAATGATGCCTTCCGGAAACATTTCAGCAAAGACCCGATCGAATTCACCAGCAAAATGGCCTCAGAGGGGAAGATCGAAGTCATTCCCTTAAAGAGTGGAAAAGGGGTTATGCTCTACCTCCCTGGAGATGGGCCGAGGGGACGAAAGACCGACGAAGCGCTGAAGAAGATCTTGGAATAACGTATAAATAAAGATGGAGAATCCCCCCCTCGCCTCCCTTTAGTAAAGGGGGGGATGGGGGGATTTTAATTTAAGGAATTTTTCGGAAGTGGAACTCCCACCTGTCTTATATCTCTCTCGAAAAGATGTTGAGACCATCAATCTTCCCATGGGAGAGATTGTCGATGCGCTGGAGGCGATGTTCAAAGAGAAGGGTGCCGGCCGCACAGAGATGCCACCCAAGCCCGGGATCCACACCCGTCGTGACGCCTTCATCCACGCGATGCCTGCTTACATTCCTAGTCTCGAATCAGCAGGCATCAAATGGGTATCGGGTTACCCGGACAATCAAAAAAGAGGCCTTCCCTACATCACCGGACTCCTCTTGCTGAACGACCCGGAGACGGGCATACCGATTGCCATCATGGACTGTACCTGGATTACGGCCAAGCGCACGGGTGCAGCCACCGCTGTCGCAGCCAAGTATCTCGCCAGGCCGGAGAGCAGCACGGTCGGGATCGTGGCCTGCGGGGTGCAGGGCCGAAGCAATCTCGAGGCACTGGCTTGCCTTTTTAAGATCAAGAAAGTAAAGGCCTACGATCTCTACCCAGAAATAGCCGAGCGGTATGCAACGGAAATGAGCAAAGCCCTGAATCTGGAGATTGAACCGGTAAAAAAACTTCCGGAAGCTGTGAAAGGCTTAGACCTCGTGGTGACGAGCGGCCCTATTCTTAAGCACCCGAAGCCTCTCATCGGATCTGGCTGGCTAGCACGCGGAGCCTTTGCGTCTCCTGTGGATTTCGACTCCTACTGGAAGGGGGAAGCATTGCGCGAGATCAACAAGCTTGCTACCGATGATCTCCCGCAGATGCGCTACTACCGGCAGGAGGGCTACTTCATGGAGACGCCAGAACCTTATGCTGACCTCGGAGAGATTGTAGCGGGTCTCAAGCGCGGCCGCGAATCTCCGGAGGAGCGCACCATGAGCATGAATCTGGGCCTTGCCCTTGATGATATGGCAACAGCCATACGGATCTACAAATCAGCAATGGCCCGAGGGATGGGGGTGGAATTGCCGTTGTGATCTTTCGGCTCATTCATCCGCCTACGCAGGAGACCACCCCTGCGTGCCGAAACGCCATGTGTGCACTTCGGCGTGCAGGAATGCATTAATGCGCTATATGGCATTTTAATAATCACTGTGTCCTGCTTCGGCGGATTTCGCTGACCGGCGGATGACCCACCGAAGCCATGGCGCTTGCGCATCGAAGCGCTTCAGCGCCACGGGGCGTAGGTGGGTACGGTTCTTGGGGACCACGGGCTTGCCCGTGGGGCTCCACAGAAAACCCCGGTGATGATTCCTTAAACTCTCGCCTTTCACATTGACTGGCCCAACACAGGCAAATAATCGGTCTAACCTCGATCCATAAGAGGGTTATGAGGAAGGATCTCCAATTCCGTGATGGCAGGACAAGCCTTGTAGAAGCAGACGAGCCAGGGTTCGAAAGCTTTAGAATTGCGGTTCTATTGGAATATTAGGGGTAACTTTCGTGATCACGGAAAAGGAGAGTTTTTTCATGGCTTGCGGGGCTGGAATCAAATCGATAATAGGTTCCGCCCTGCCTTCGCCGAAGCGGCTACGCGCAGGCAGGTCTAAATCTTTCTCCACTGGCCCGTCTGCTTTGTCCCGATCAGCTGGTACCTCTTATGTCTGCCCCGTTTTCATCACAGGAGAAGGGATGCTTACGTTAAGATTAGAGTGTTGCAATTTCCTCTCTTTTAGCGTAACTTTATTATAATTTTTTAAAGCTCATCCATGTTTACCTTTATCCTTCTCTGCTGGTTTCTCGGTCTTTTCTTTTTCTGGAAAATTCCCTTTCCCAGGAAGAGGGAGAATCTTACCCTCGATCCGTCAAAGGTCTCGATCATCATCCCTGCAAGAAATGAGGAAGGGAATCTGAAACGTTTGCTCACCTCCTTGGGGGATCCTTCTTTAACGTCCTGTGAAATCATTGTCGTGGACGACCATTCTGAGGATCAGACCGCCCAGGCCGGAAGGGAGGCAGGGGTGACGGTGATCCCATCGGCACCCTTACCCGTAGGCTGGGTGGGAAAGACATGGGCATGCTGGCAAGGGGCGAATCAGGCAAGGGGAGATCTTCTCATCTTTTTGGATGCCGATACCTTTTTGGAGCCGTGGGGGCTTTCAAAAATTCTGTCCACGTACGGGGAAGAAGATGAAGGGGCTCTCTCCATCCAGCCTTTTCACAAGATGGCGCGGCCTTATGAACGGCTCTCGGCTTACTTCAACATCATCAGCATGGCGGGGGTGAATGCCTTCACTCCCCTGGGATCAAGGCTAAAGCCCAGCGGAGCTTTCGGTCAGTGTTTCATGTGTAAGAAAAAGGATTATTTCGATCTCGGGGGTCACCAGATCGTCCGCGGGGAGATTCTCGAACATCTGGCACTCGGGAAGGAGTTCCTCAGGACGAATCGGAAAGTCCGATGTTTCGGAGGGAAGGGAACCCTCTCCGCGCGCATGTATCCGTACGGGCTGGGGTCCCTGATCAAGGGATTCATGAGAAGCTTTGCGACCGGGTCCCATGCTATCTCGTTGGTCAACCTTTTAATGGTTGTCTGTTGGATTACAGCGGAAGCTTCTTTAACCCGCCATCTGATTCAGGCGGTTCTCTCGGGCAGCGGTACAGATATCGTGCGATGGGTTTCTCTGGATGTGTTGTTCGTCTTCCAGATGCATTGGATGCTCTATCGAATTGGGAATTTCGGATTCCTGACCTCTCTTTTCTTTCAAATTCCCCTTCTCTTTTTCATCCTGATCTTTTCCTCCTCCTTCTTTCTCACCTTCATCCTTAGGAAGACCCGCTGGAAGGGAAGGGTGGTAAAGACTGGAGGAACAGCGGCCAGTTCATGAGACTGATCTATCTCCCCACCTTCTGGACGATCGTGATCGATTTTATTGCTTGGGCCATCATTCACCTGGGGGTGGTCTTCATTCTTATTCGATTTCCAGTAGACTCTTTTAACCCTGGCAGCTGGTTATACCGAAGCAGAACATGGGAAAGAAATGGAGACTTTTATGTAAAGGTTTTTAAAGTCAAAAAATGGAAAGAGCGTTTGCCCGATGGAGCACGCTTCGCCCGAGGAAGAATTTTCCCCAAAAAGCGATTGGAAGGTAGGAGCGGAGTTTATTATAAGTTATTTCTTCAGGAGACCTGCAGGGCAGAGCTGACCCATTGGATCATCATCCTTTTTGCTTTTCCTTTTTTTCTTTGGAATAAGACGGGAGTGGGCTTCATCATGATCCTTTATGCCTTGCTTGAAAACCTTCCTCTCATCATCGCCCAAAGATATAATCGATGTCGATTAAGGCGAATGCTTGATAGGAGAAAGACACATCTCTCCGGCTCCAAAGATGCCTGAATCGATGATAAAAGTCACCGACCTTTATAAATCGTATGGAAACATACAGGCGCTCCAAGGATTGAGCTTCCAGGTGTGTCGAGGGGAGTTTTTTGGCCTTCTTGGACCCAACGGGGCCGGGAAGACCACGACCATCGCCATCCTATGCGGGCTGTTAGAGCCTTCCTCGGGGAAGATCCTCATTGATGGAGAGGATTTTGGTTCCCGTTCCAAAGCGTTGAAAGCCAAGTTAGGCCTGGTCCCTCAAGATTTTGCATTTTATCCGACCCTTTCTGGTCGTGACAACCTGCTCTTTTTTGGGAGAATTTACGGGTTATGGGGAAGAAGACTGGAAGAACGCGTCCATGCCGTTCTCGACATTGTCCAGCTCATAGATCATGCGGAGGAGATGGTAAAGACCTTTTCCAACGGCATGAAGCGCCGTCTGAACATTGCCATTGGCTTGCTTCACGATCCCGAAATTCTTATTCTTGATGAGCCCACCGTCGGGGTGGATGCCCAAAGCCGGAATGCGATCCTCGAAAGCCTTCAAGCACTGAATCGAACAGGAGTCACCCTCCTCTACACCACCCACTATATGGAGGAAGCCCAACGGCTGTGCCAGCGCGTTGGAATCATAGACCATGGGCAGATCATTGCTCTCGATACCCCCCTCGCTCTCATGCAGGGTCTGGGAGAGGGGTTGATCTGCCTTGAATTGAATAGGCCTGCAGATGAAATGCTTTTGAGAGAACTTGGGCAGAGGGGAACGATTAAGATCGTCGATGATGAAGGAAGAAGACTTCATTTGACAGTGGAAAGCAAGCAGCGAACCCTAAGGGAGCTGCTTGAACATTTGGAAAAGAGAGATATTCAGATCAAGACCCTGGATGTGCTCGGATCAAATTTAGAGACCGTTTTCCTCCATTTGACGGGCCGGCATTTGCGGGATACGTTGGTGTAGGATGGGTTGAGATGACAGGCGCTGGAAAGGGAGTCATCTATCAAATCGTGGCGATTGCCCTGAAGGAACTGAAGGTCCTGTGGCATGATCGGGAGGCCCTCGCCACGCTCTTCGCCATGCCCATGTTCTTTATTCTGGTGATGAGTTTTGCTCTGGAAGGCGTTTTCGAGGCAGGAAAGAAGGGGCGGCCGATTGAACTGTTGATCCTCAACCAGGATGAAGGATCCATCTCAAGGCAAGTCATCGATGATTTAAAACGAGTGGAGGGCCTCATCTTGATCGAGGCCCATCACGGAACGCCTCTCACTCTGGATAAGGTGGAGCAACTCATTCGTGAACAGGGACACCCCATGGCGCTTATTTTTCAAAGGGATTTTTCTGAAAGAATTCTGCAAGCCAATAAGAATTGGTCGGCTCAGGAGGCCACGGTTTCTCTGATGGTGGACCCGGTGATGAACCAGCAACTCGTGGCCTCCATCCGGGGGACCATCCAGGGAATTTTAGAACGCTCTGCCCTCATGGCTCATATCCCCCAGCGGATGAAACAGGAGTTGGCAAAGTTTTCAGGGATTCCCTTCCTGTCTGGAATAGAAAAGCCACTTGAAGAAAAATTCTCTGCAGAACGTCTCAGGGAAAGAGGGACAGGGGGTGTGGTGTTCCGGACGATCTATCCCAGGGATTTCGAAAAGGACAGGAGACCTACGTCGACCGAACAGAATGTTCCCGGTTATACGATTTTCGGTGTCTTCTTCATCGTCCTCACCCTGGCCTCTAGTTTCCATCAGGAGAAAGCCGATGGGACTTTGCTAAGAATCCGGGCGGCGCCTCTGACGAAAGCCTCCTTTCTCATCGGAAAACTTCTCCCTTACTATTTTATGAATCTCATCCAGATTGCGTCGATGTTTGCCGTAGGCGTGGTGGTTTTTGGGATGAAACTGGATCATTTCTCTGGCCTCCTGCTGGTTTCTTTGGCCCTCGCTGCCTCTGCAAATGGATTGGGACTCCTTGTAGCCTCTCTCGCGAAAACAGAGGCCCAGATCAACAGTCTCTCCATGTTGTTTGCCATTACCCTGGCGGCTTTGGGGGGAATGATGGTCCCGACCTTTGTCATGCCGGAGTGGATGAAGACCCTCTCTCTCTTTACCCCCCATGCCTGGGCACTGGCGGGATATCACGATGTCATCATTCGTGGACTGGGGGCGAGAGAGGTTTTAACCGAGGCAGGCGTTCTTTTGAGTTTCGCCTGCGGGTTCTTTACGCTTGCTCTTTGGAGGTTCCGGTTTAATTAGAAGAGGAAGTTTTTGTTGAAGCGTCACTCCATTAGGGTCAATTTTTTCAATGCCTCTTCATAGACATGGTAGGTGTTTGCATCGAAGAGGACGAAACGAATGAGTTTAATATCTTGGCGTTTTTCTAAATAGTCGGCAACAGTATTTAATGCAACACGGGAAGCCTCTTCCACCGGGTATCCATAAACTCCCGTGCTGATAGACGGAAAGGCGATCGAGGAGAGGTTATGTTGAGAGCACAACTCCAGACTCTCTCGATAGGCACCGGCTAAGAGCGCCGCATCTTTGGGAGAACCGGAATACCTTGGACCCACCGCATGGATTACGTATTTTGCCTTGAGATTTCCACCACCGGTAATCACAGCCGATCCAGTTGGGCAACCCTTGTATTTCGATTTCAGTTCCGCCATGATGGACGGCCCTCCGGCCCGGTGAATTGCACCATCGACCCCGCCCCCTCCAGCCAGAGCTGAATTGGCAGCATTTCCGATGGCCTCGGTATCCTGAAGGGTAATGTCGCCTTGGACCACTTCTATGGTGGATTTGCCGATCGTCGTTTTAGCGCTCATGAAATTTATTGATAGCAAAAATGATTGGCTTCGTCAATAGCTGGGATGAAGTGGGATGAAGTGTACTACGGCCACATGGTCATCCTGGTTCAGACATCCAAAGAACGTTGGGACTGCCTCAGCGTCTCAGACTTTTTTCCCATCTTAAAAACCACTTGCCAAAAGGGTATAGAGGTGTTAAATTTCTCCTGGAGTTCAAAATGATAGCTTTTGATCTTTTCTGTTCAAATGGGCATAAGTTTGAAGGCTGGTTCAAGGACAATGCTTCCTGTGAGGAGCAAATAGCCTCCAGCATGATCACCTGCCCCATCTGTGACGACCGTCAGATCGAAAAAGCTTTCTCTCCTTTCATGATTAAAAGGGATGGAGTGGAGAGAAAGGAAGAGTTGGATCCCCAGCAGGCCTATCAGGTTCTCCAGAGGGTCAACGATTACATCGATAAGCATTTTGAAGATGTGGGAGACGATTTTTTCAAAGAGGCCCTCAAGATCCATTCCGGGGAGACGGAAAAGAGAAACATAAAAGGGACCGCCACTACCGAAGAGGAGGTCATCCTGAAGGAGGAAGGTGTTCCTTTCTTCAAGGTTCCCGTTATCAAAAAGGTGATGAATTGAGGTGGGCTCATCACCCCTTCGGCCTGATCCGGTGGGGTGTTATCGGTGAAGATAACTTCGCGAGAAAATCAGAAAAGTTAGGGCTTAAGATTTATTTCCTGGAATGTGTCATCCCTGAAAAGGGAGATCTTAATGGATGCACCCGCCACGACCGCATCGAAGGCCTCTTCAAACTCCTGAACACTCCCCACGTCTTTCGAGTCGACCTTGGTAAGAATATCCCCGGCTTTGATTCCTGCAGCTTCTGAGGCACTACCCGGGACAACCTCTGAAACGAGAACTCCCTGTTCACCCTTGAAATTGAAATGCGAGGCGAGGGAGGGTGTCAGTTCTTGGACCCGGATGCCATAGCGTTCTCCCGAGGTCCCCATTCTTGTGAGAGAGATGCCCTGGTCCTCGATGATCTTGGCCGAGACAAAGACAGGAGCTTTCGATTTTAAGGCCAGGATGATGCTATCACTGGGTCGGGCATCGATTTCAAGCTGGTCTTTGTTTACCGTGAGAAAAAGTCTCGCATAGTAGGTGTGATTCTTAAGCTCGACGACCTTTATCTCCTTCACTTTGGCATGGACCTTTTCCAGAATGGAATGGAGAAGATCATGGGTCATGGGTCTAGAAGTTGTGACGTTTTTGAGTTCCCTTTCGATCGCATTGGCTTCCAGCAAGCCAATCCAGATGGGCAGGGCCCTCTTTCCCTCCTTGTCCACGAGGATGACAACCGGGTTCTGTCCCAGGGCATCCAGCCTCACCCCTTTGACCTCCATTTCAATAAAGGGAGGAACAGTTTCTTTGCTGATGGCGAAGAGGACGAGGCCAAGGAGCAGAAAACCTGCTAAACCTATCTTTGCATATTTTTTCATCGGCGTCTCCCCTTCTCCTTCCTCTCCTGGATGGCCCTCTTTCTCAGGATGGCCATCAGACCGATGATGATCTTCTGGCCATCCCGCTTGGTCATGGGTTCGGGTTTTTTGATGATCCGCTGACAAAAGGCATGGGAATGGTTCTGGTCCCAGCCAAGCCTATCCAACAGGTAAAGCATAAAATCTTTTTGGTTTGTTGTCATCCCCTCGAAGCCCTGAGGACTCTCCGGAGGGATGAGCCTCCCTCTGGGAACGGGGTGGTGCGGGGAGGGGAGGAGACCCTTAAATCCCATCTCTTCGAATCGCTTCATCACTTTCTCAAAACCCTCGACAGTGAGTTGGGTTGAACTTTCCACCCCTGCCACTCCCTTCAAAATCTGGCGGTACGATTCCTCATCAAGACGAAGATCTTCTTTGGCAATGTGAACAAGAGCCTTCTTCTTTCGACCGATCGCCATTGAAATTCCCCAAGAATTATAGACCAAATCGTCTCGAAAAGGAATGAAATTAAGTCTTTTCGAATTGACAGAGGATTCATTTTTCAATAACATGCTTTTATTCATATCTCGTCATGGGTATTCGATTTGTATCATTCCTGTTCATCCTTCTATTGTTTCTTCTTTTCGTGCTGGTGAGGGACGAGAGATATTCTGCCATGATGGATCACATTTCAATAGAGAACCTCAAGGAGCATGTGCGGAACATCCATGGGGACCGGAATCCTTACGATCGGTATTCCGAATTGGAGCAGGTAGCGCGCTATCTTCAGAAAGAGTTCTTAGCAATGGGGCTGGAGGTCAAGGAGGACCTCTTTCAATGGGAAGGAAAAACTTACAAGAATATCCTGGTAGAGAAGAGAGGGACGATCTCTCCGGATCGCGTGGTCATTCTTGGAGCCCATTATGACACGGTGCAGGGGTCTCCGGGTGCAGACGACAATGCGAGTGCATTGGCTGTCCTTCTGGAGATAGGGAGAAATATTGAGAAGGTCCCACTGGGATCGACTCTAAAATTGATTGCCTTTGCCCTCGAGGAGTATGGCTATGTGGGGAGCCTCCGTTACGCGGAGAGGGCGAAAAAAGAAGGAGAAAAAATTCTTGGGATGATCTCGTTGGAGATGGTCGGTTTCACCGGTCCAAGGCAGGATTATCCTTTTTATCTCGATCCCAAACAATATCCCCCGGTGGGAGATTTCATCGGGATCGTTGGGAACGAGGGATCAAAGGCTTTATTGGAGTCTTTCCGCCGGGCTTTCAAAACCCAGATTCCCCAGCTTCCGTCTGAATTTCTCCTTGTCCCTGGAAAGGGAGAAGGGATGGATGAAGTCAGGTTGAGTGACCACAGTCCCTTCTGGGACCTCGGCTTTCCAGCTCTGCTGGTGACCGATACCGCCTTTTTAAGAAACCCGAACTACCACCTCCCTTCGGACACGATGGAGACACTCGATTTCGAATTCATGAGAAAAGTGGCGGTGGGGATTTATCATGCGGTGGTGGAATTAGCAAGATAGATAAGTGAAAGGTTAAGGTTGAGGTTAAGGCTGAGGAGCTAAAACGTAGAGGTCAGAGGCGGAAGTTTCAAAAAATGAATTTGCCTCAAACCTGAAACCTATTGCCTAAAACACAGCTTATTATGAAGATTGGTGTCCTTTCAGATACCCATTTGAGTGAACCCCATTCCGAATTCAAGAAATGGATAGAGTCCCACTTCAAAGATGTAGAAAAGATTTTCCACACCGGGGACTTTGTGGACATAAGTGTCGCCGAGTATCTGTCAAGCCAGAAGGAATTGATCGCTGTTTTTGGAAATATGGATCCTCCGGAAATCCGAAAGGCTTTCCCACAGAAGAGGATTGTTGAACTCGGCGGATTCAAAATTGGCTTGGTCCACGGAGGAGGACCTCCCTTTGGAATAGAGCCAAGGGTGAGAGAAGAATTCGATGACGTGAATGCCATCGTCTATGGTCATACTCACACGCCAGCTCATCATCAAGTCAAAAATATCTACTTCTTCAACCCAGGTTCCCCCACCCGCTCCTTCATTCATCGACCTACGCTTGGGATTCTCCATATCGGCGAGAAGATAGAAGGAGAGATCATTCACCTTTAGCATAAGCGTCAGGAGAAAAATTCGAAATCCGAATGTCGGGCGAAGCGTCCGTTTCGGACCAATCCGAAACAAATATCGACAGGGAATCAGGGCACCAGGAAATCAGGGTGCAGGATATCAGAGAACCAGGACATCAGGTAAAGCAAAACGAGAACATTGTTGAGCCTGTTGTCCTGATACCCTGATACTCACCACCTGATAACCTGATATGCTGATAACCGCTAAACCTAATTTCGGATTTCGTGCTTCGGATTTGGAAGGTTATCCTTGAAGCCTCTGGTGGATCTCTTTTAGGTGCTCTGGAATAGGAACCCCGTAGGGGCATCGGGGCAGGCATTGCTCACAGGAAGAACAGGCTCCTGCTTTCACCGGGAGCTGGCGATATTGCTCGATGGCCCATTTTTTCATCCCGTAGCGTTCATAATAGCCCTCGATGCGAAAGAGGTCAGGGATGGGAATATTTTCAGGGCAGGGAAGACAGTAGCCACAATTTCTGCAGAATCCTTTCCCCGTTTCACCCACCCAGTCCATGAAGCGATTGATTTCCTCTGGAGTTAAAGGTCTCGGTCTTTCCCCAACTTTTATGTTTTCCTCTAACTCTTTCAGATTGGTCATTCCTGGAATCGCGCAGGTGATATGAGGGTTGGTGAGGATGTATCGGAGAGAAACCTGGGCCGGTGACTCCCCTTTGAAATATTTGAGATTCCATCCCTTGCCAGAATTTCCCAGTTTCCCACCGGCCAGGGGTTTCATCGCGATCAACCCTACGCCTTTCTCGTGAGCTGTGGGAATGAGATCTGCGGAGAGGCGGTCTTCATCGATGGCGCTGTAAGCGATCATCAGGACAGAAAAGGCCCCGGAATGGATGGCCTTCTCCATCATCGGGACAGATTGATGGATGCTGATGCCGATCTGGGAGACTTTGCCTTCCTCTTTGGCCTTTTCTAAGGTTTCGAGGCCCCCCTGTTCGAAGATTTTCTCATACTCAGAACCCCGGACATCATGGAAAAGGACGAGGTCAATCCAGTCCGTTTTGAGCCGCCGGAGGCAGCGCTCCAATTTTTTAGCAACCCCTGGACCATCCCGTTCATCCATCTTGGTGGACAAATAGAATTCCTTCCGTCTTCGGCGCAACGCGCTTCCGATCTTTTCCTCGCTGTCGCCATAGCAGTCCGCTGTGTCCACGAAGTTGATCCCGAGATCGATGGCCTGGTTGAGGAGGACGTCGCACTCTTTTTGGCTCAGCCGGGGCAGCTTAATTGCTCCAAAACTGATGATAGAAAGGTCCCATCCGGTTTTACCGAGGCTTCGCTTTTTCATAACCTAAATTGCATAGCGCAAAGGGCATAGCGCATAGCGTCTTTTAATTATTTCTTCAACTTTTCCAGCGCATTGACCAGGCCTTCGAGAGGGGGTCGCTTGTTGATATCGTGGACGTTGATGTAACGAAGGATTCCCTTTTTATCAATCACAAACAGGGCCCTTTCAGCAACACCGTTGGACCGCAACACGCCATATTTCTGAGCGACAGCTCCATGAGGCCAGAAGTCGGAGAGGACGGGAAACCACAATTTTCCCATTTGATTGGTCCACGCAAAGAGGGTCGGGATGTTGTCCACGGTGATCCCCAGCAATACAGCATCATTCTGGTCGAAGATATCCTTTACGATATTGTAACCCGGCCACTGATCTGAACAGACGGGCGTCCAGGCTGCAGGGACGAAGGAGAGAACCACATTCTTCTTGCCCCGATACTGACTCAGAGAAATTTTCTCTTCTGAAATGGAAGGAAGGGTAAAGTCAGGAGCCCGGCCTCCTACCTTCACCTTCAAGACGCTGTCAACGGGCTTGAGTGTTCCCACCTTGTAGATGTTTTCCTTAAAGGCCTCTGAAATGGCGTAGAGTGAGGAAACCTGAACAAACAGTGTAAGAGTTGCAACGGCGAGGATGAGGCTGATGGTTCTTCTCTTTTCCATTTCTAATCCTCCTTGTGAAAGTCCCCCTGGTCGATGGGACAGTGGGACAATAGAAGGTTCAATTACGTTACCCCCGGGAGGTCCGCATAGTCCCGTGGGCAGAGCCTGTCCTCCAGGATAGGATTTCATTTCAAATCTGCAGATTTCAGGACTAAATCCAGGAAAGGTTTGGCCCCTGGATACTCCCCCAACTGGGAGTGGACAATCACATGGCTCCCGTCCTCATTGATTTTAACCACGATGAAGTATGGAGTTCTCACCTCTCCGCAAGCCTTGTGCATCGTAAAATCCTGATCTGGGAAGAGAGGAAAGGGAACCGTGTAGTTTTTCTTGTAAACACCCACCTCGAAGGTCGAATTTCCTGCACCGATCCCTATTAGTTTGATTTTCTTTTTGAGGTCAGGATCATTTTCAATGAGGCTGTAGAGTTCATTGACCCCGGGGGCATCCTTCTGGCAGTAAGGGCAGTACATGCTGAAAATCTCAATGATCACCACCTTGGCCTTGATCTGGGGAATTTTGAAAGATCCTTCTCCAGAGAGCCCCAGGTAGCTCTTCTCCCCGGGGCTTTTGGGGATGGGAAGATTCATAGCAGGAAGCGTTTCCCCTTTCTGTGGAGGTTTGTTAGCCGCGAAGGCGGATAAACCGATGGATAGAGAAAAAACAACCGCCAGAACAAATCCTATCAAGATTCTTTTCATTTCTTTCCTCCCTTACTGCAAATTTTTCAATGCATTGAATACCGCTTCGTAGTCTGGTTCACTGGCAATCTCTTTAACCAGCTGAATATACTGGATCACCCCTTTCCGGTCTACGATGAAGACCGCTCTTGCGAGCAACCTCAGTTCCTTTATCAGTACCCCAAAGGAGTTTCCAAACGAGGCATCGCGGTGATCCGATAAAGTCTGAACCTGACTGACTCCAGCCGCGGCGCACCAGCGTTTCTGGGCAAAAGGCAGATCCATACTGATTGTCAGAATAACGATGTCTTTTCCTAATTTCCCCGCCTGCTCGTTGAACTTCCTTGTCTCCATGTCGCAGACCGGGGTATCAAGAGAAGGGACAGAAGAGAGGATACAAACCTTACCTTGGAAAGACGAGAGCTTAACCGGTGAGAGATTGTTGTCCAAAACGACGAAGTCGGGTGCTACATCTCCCACCTTTATTTCACTTCCAGTCAACGTCAATGGATTTCCCATGAACGCGATCAACCCTTTCCGTTCACTCATAAAAACCTCCTTTAATGATGCGGTGAAGCAATCTCTTCCTCTTTCGGATGTAGAGGGATGAGATATTAAATTAACCAAGGGGAAAGTTAAACCCGTTGGTACTGGGTTGGGCTAAAAACTTCCTTCGGTTAAGAAGAAGCGGTTTATGTGCCGAGTTTTTCGCCGATGGCTTTTCCGTAATCGTGACAGGCTTTCATCCCATCTCTCGCTTCCACCAGATGCTCTAACAGATTAAACGATCCCAGATCCACCACGTTCATTTTATACACGAATTCCATGGTGTCGAAGATCATTTTAGGTGCGTCTCCGCTATGGGTATAGGAACCAAAGGCCCCGCCCACCTTTCCCTGGAGGTTGGCCTTCTGTGCCATAAAAAGAAACGTTTCGACGAGCCCCGGCATGGCTCGATGATAAGTGGGGGCACCAAAAACGTACCCATCGTATCCCATTAACTCTTTTTCATTTTTTATATCCGATATCTTCTTTAGATCTGCTTCATTTCCGCTGATCCGAATTCCTTCCGCAATGTACTCTGCCATCTGTTGGGTTTTACCCGTTCGACTAAAATAACAGATGAGAACCTTCTTCATGTGACCGCCCCCCTTTTTTATTCGATCTTCTTAAACATTTCGCCCTTGGCTCCGCAAACAGGGCAGGTTCCAGGAGCTGCCTTCTCCACAGTGAATCCACATACGGGACAGACATAGTATGGATAATTTTCCTGGGACTTTCCCAAATTATCGAGAAGCTTCTGATAGAGCTGGGCGTGAATCTTTTCAACTTCGTTGGCAAAGTTGAAAGTTTTTTCTCCACCCTTGTTGGCCTCAGCCTTGGCGGCTTCGATCATTTCGGGATACATCTTCTTGAACTCATGGGTTTCACCAACAATGGCTTCTTGTAAGTTCTCTTTCGTACTCTTGATACCCCCCAGGGTCCTTAAATGATTGTGAGCGTGGACAGTCTCTGCCTCTGCCGCGGCCCTGAACATTCGAGCGACCTGAGGGAAACCCTCCTGATCCGCCTTGGCTGCGAAAGCCAAATACTTGCGGTTTGCCTGTGATTCTCCTGCAAAAGCCTCCTTCAAAAATCCTTCTGTTTTTGCCATTGTCCTCTCCTCCTTTTGTGTTTTTTGTGGAATGGAATGATTTAGTGTTTCTTATTCCTGCATTTTGAACATCGACCGTAGAATTCGATATGGTTGCCGACGATTTCGAATCCTTCCTGTTCCATTTCTGGCAGGTTGATCCTGAACCGGGTGTGAATATCGACGATCTTTCGGCAATCCACACAGATGAGGTGATGATGCGGGGTGGGTTGGGGATCAAAACGCATCTTAACCGGATCCATGGTCAGTTCTTTCACGAGCCCTCGCTGCTTCAAGGTCATTAACGTATTATACACCGTAGCCAAAGACATGGTTGGAAATTTTTTCGAGACCGCTTTATAAACATCTTCTGCCGAAGGATGCTCTTTATTTCCATCGAGGTATTCCAGGATGGCGAGCCTCTGAGGTGTTAACTTTAATCCTGCATCTCTGTACTTTTGCATTTTCTTTCCCCGATGATTTAAAAGGTTATCACATTAGAATCATTCTTGTCAAGTAAGTGTTTTAATCTGACACTTTCTTCAGGGTGGCAATTGTGGCGCCCCAGGAACCTGCCTCGAGAGGGGCATCCTGGAACGATTCAACAAGGGGACTCTTCTTCAGGAAGGAGTGAACGATATTTCGTTGAACACCTTTTCCCTTCCCATGGATGATCCGAACTTGGGTAAAACCTTTCTTCTGGCATTCTTCAAGGTAATCTTCCAGAAGGGAAGGGATCTCCCTGGGCGAGAAAGTGTGAAGATCAATCCAATCTTCAATGGGAATTTGTATAACCATAAATTCAAAGTTCAAAGTTAATATCTTTAACGTCAACCTTAGCCTGCATTTTCCAACTTTTTCCTAACTTTTCTGAAAATGCGATGAAACATCGGCTTCGTCAACCTTCCGGTCAATGTGTTTTGCTGGCTCGGGTGGTAGGTGGTAATTAAAGTCCGTAGGGAACGCAGATCTGCGTTCCTTACAGAGTTCGGAGTTCGGAGCGAAAAGATCTTTCCATGTCCAAATTTTAAGGAAGGGATTTCAAAATCTTTTAACCTTAAACATTTAAGGGTTTGCGTAAAAGCAATCTGACCCAGCGGAACGAGAACCTTCACGTTCTTCAAAAGATCAAGTTCTTTTAAAAAGTAAGGTCTGCAGTTTTCTATTTCTTCCGGTGAAGGTTTATTATCAGGTGGGGCACAGCGAATCGTCGCCGTGATATAACAATCATTCAAGGCGAAATCGTCATCTCGCCTTGACGAATTCGGATGACTGGCAAAACCGAATTCATGGAGGGCCCTGAACAACCATTCACCACTTCGGTCTCCTGTAAACATCCTCCCTGTCCTATTTCCACCATTGGCTGCAGGAGCAAGCCCGACAATGAGCACTCGGGCATTCGGATCGCCAAAACTAGGAAGAGGCTTTGACCAGTAATTCCAATCCCGAAATCTCTTGGGTCTATTTTTTGATACTTCTTTGAGGTAAGGAACCAGCCTCGGGCACTTCCGACATCGGATAACGGCGTTCTGTAAGCTTCCAAGTTCTCTTTCAAGATCCATCTTAATTAACCTCGTATCATATCGAACATCATTTTTTCAAGGGAAATTGGGATTCTCGCACTATTTGTGCGGGAATAGTGTGCAAATAGAATACATTGCCGTCTAAAAAATAAACGCTGAGTAATCATAAATGATTTCCAAAATTTTCTCTTGTTGAGAGAATAATATTCGAAATTAATTGTCCAACAATAGAAGCGATCACCCGTGCATCCATTATTTCCTTGTGGGAAAAAAAGGAAAAGGATTTCCATTTTTATAAAAAGACTTTTCCACATAAAGTCCCCGTTTTTTGCGGTCTTTAAATTATTTTAGATAATCAATAGTTTATGGAAAATCACTAATCTGGTATGAAGTTTGCTTCAAAATTTTAGGATATTTTTACTTCCACGATACCTAGTATAGCCCCAATAAGTTATTATACCCCCAACTCCATCCCCCCCTCCGGAGGGGGACGGCGAGGGTGGGGGTGAAGCAGACTTATTTATTGATTCTATATTAATTTAGATTGAAATCTGGTGGAGAGAGTTCTAGGAATATGGGTATCCCTTTTTTTCTGGTGGGAAAAAATGGAAAAGATTTTCCTACATAGAAAACCTACCTGAAAATAGGGAATATTCCTTTTGAAAATACAGGATTTTCCCTATTTATTTTCAGATGATTGGTATAATAACATATTTGTTACGTGATCTTATTCTATATTAAGGGGAGATTAAATGAAAGGCGGTGGGGAGCAACCATTACAGGGATTCAATCGAGATTATTGAAACAGAAGTATTCCAATAAAGAAATAAGGGAAGGAGACCAGGTTCATCCTTATCGACCCCTCAGAGCATGTGTTAATATTCTTTGATAACGAGCCTTTTGCCTCAAATTGAATACTCCGTTGGCAAAGAAACAACGAAAAGGAAATGGTTGGTCTGCCGTTTTCTAATAGGGAAAAATGAAAACAAACTGGGTGATCATTACATTGGCTGTTTTAGTATCGCTGGTGGTTGTGATCTTTATTACCCGTCTGCATAAGGAAAGCGAAAAAGAAGTACTTATCCAGTTTCAGGAGCATCAGCTTTCACACGCGGAGCAGCTTGCCAGTCAACTCAAGTTCTTTCTCCTGTCTCATTCGCGGGGTTTACAGATCCTCTCATCAGTCGCGTCTTCTTTAGGGTACGGGGATCCGCAACAGAAGAGGGCCGACATTTGGGCCGTCTCTAAACGAATGGAGAAGGTTTCTGTTAAATCAGTTTCCGTCTATGACGAAACGGGGACAATTGTCTATTCCACTGATGATCATTCGATCGGCTCAAATTACGGGCGGAGTGATATCTTTGCTTGGGCTAAGAAAAGGGAAAACCGGGGAAAGGTTCTTGGTTTGCCCATGTTTCAACCTGATTCTTTTATTTTTTCCCTTACATGTCCCCTTTATGAAAGCTCTTCCAAAGTAGAACATTCCAACCCGCTTGGAAGATTCCTGGGTATGATTTCTCTTACGCTTGATTTAAATGAATTTCTCAGCAATCAGATATATTTTTTGGACCCCCAAGGGGATCTCCGTCGCGTGTGGATTTTAGACAAGAACGGAAGGCTTCTGTTCCATTCAGAGCATCCGGAGATGATTCAGCGAGGCATTCGTGAAAGAAACGAGGGCTGTCGCCAATGCCACGTTTCGTTTGATTATGTCGATAAGATTCTAAGAGAGGGACACGGTACCGTCAACTATCAGGCAACCAATCTTCGGAAGAGAATGGCCGCTTTTGCACCAATGGAATTTAAGGATATCTCAGCATCGTGGATTGTTGTAGTGAACTCCGTTCCTGATGAGGTGACCGCTTTTGTACGAAAAAGCTTGAAGGGCGACTTGATGCTTCTGGGTTTTATTTTTTTTGCCTTTCTTGCTGGATCTGCACTTGCCATCCGCAATGACCGATTGAAGGTAAGAGCAGAGGAAGAATCGAAGCGCTGGCAGGAACAAATGGCTGAGCGAAAACAAACCGA
>SMTZ1_10001495_pt1 | contig 46548 bp, 41 predicted proteins | sample DeeMarSWOR136_30_FD_25667 | JGI IMG/M metagenome (IMG submission 25667) | reverse complement strand
GAGGAATGCTTGTTCATGACCATGTTCACAATACTCTGGCTGACGAGTATTCTCTGGTCCATCAGCCGTTTATTGTTGATCCGGACGACTTTAGGGATAAGCTGGGCGGGATTTCCTTCTTTTAGCATCAGAATTCCTCTATCCATGGGAAGATTTTCCCCTATGAGGTCCATAATATGTTCTAAGAGATCGTGCAGGGGCATGTGAAGAACCAAAGCCTTGCTGACTTCGCTTATAACAGAGAAAGACCTGTGTTCTGTCTTTATCCTGTCTATGTCCAAATCTTTTGCAGCTGCCCTGATAGTCGTGCTGATATCAGGCTTTTTAAAGACATCCTTGATGTGCATGATGGTGTTGATATTGGCAGAATCGGGACCGGCATCCGTCACCTCAACATTCGTGGACAGTTCTTTATCGAAAACAACTCGTGTAGAACCGATAAGAATCTCATCCCCTTTTTTTAGTTCGGTTTCCCCGTGGACTCTCTTGCCGTTGAGAAAAGTTCCGTTTTTGCTGCCGTTATCACGGACCATGTATCGTGAATCCGAGGCATAGATGAAAGCATGATGTCCCGAACAGAATGGATCCTGGATAGGGATGTCATTGTCGCTTGAACGGCCTAGAGATATTTTCTCATTTTTTAAGTTGTACTGAAACAGTTCACCCTTTTTCGGATACACGAAGAGTCTTGGCATTTTCTTCTTTCTCTTTGATTATATGCACAAAAATACTGCATTTCAAGAGCTTTCGACCTTTTCCAGAGTTCTGAGCAATTTTCTACACCTTTTCACTTTATCCTCAAACGGAATATCGTCAATCAGTGGAATCACGAACTCCTTCAATTCTCGTTTCAAAATATTATCCAGCAGCTCGACAGAATAATCTATGGCTTTCTTTGTGCCTGAACTGATATTTTGATAGGCCTTGAGGATGTCTTCCTGAGGATATATCAGACAGAGCAGTTCAAATGTGTGTTTAAGGGATCTTGCCAGGTTGTTCTCCAAATCCGAAACCAGATTCACCCTTTTCTTGTCGGACATCAAATCATGAATTTCCAACAATATCAAGTAACTCTTTTTAATGAGCATGTACACCTCGGGCACAATATCATGAGAGTGGAATTGGATATCCGGTTCTTTCGTCCGCAACCTGTACAAAGCTTCTATGAGCTCCGACTCGATATCCCTTCCCCTCTTTTTTAACTCCCTGGCCATCAGATCTGCAGATCTCTGCGTGCCAATGGAGAAGAGGATAGAAGGGATGGCTTTACGTATCTTAATATCCTCTTCTCGATCTGCCATGTAATCCCTTAAAGCCCCCAAAATCTTCGTTCCATAATCCACCAAAGCCTGATGAGCGACCCTTTCGGAAGCAGGCTTTTTCAACTGGGGAACGATGAATGGGACAAGCTCCCTTCTCCTCAATTTTCCGGCACTCTCCAGGGCGTATCTGAGCACTTCAGGTGATTTCTCCCTCAGGAGTCTGCTCAGCGATGGGATGAGCGACGGGCTTGGCTTCATCATTCCAAGCACCTTTGCTGCTTCCATCTTCGAAATCTCAGTTACTTGGCCTTCCTCATGAACGATTTTTTCGATCTGTTCACGCATCAATTCCTGATAGACATCCAAAGACATTATTTCTTTGACTTGGCTGCTAAGATCTTCCTCTTCGAGAGAATCATCAATATCTGGAAGCAGGGCCTCTCCATCCAGATCGAAGAGGGAATCCATAGAACTCGCTCTTACCTCGCCGGATTTACTGGAGATGATTTTTTTGAGCTCAGGACTTAACTTATCGCTTTTGATCAGGTCGAAAAGATTCATGGCATAAAGGACTGAACTTCTGTTTCGGCTCTTCTGTTTCGGCTCTGGAGCGTATCGAAAACCAATTTCGTCATGTCCACGTCGATTTTTTCGCTCACCAGTTTATCTGCATCCTGCCACTTTAGCTGTAGATTCTTTTTAACGATACCCACATACTCCTTGATGATCATCCAATTGAAGCCTATCCAGATCAAAACGAACACGATGACAATGAGGCTGATCTCCTTAATAGAGAATTGGAGTATCAAATAAAATAGAAGGAGGAGTAAGGCTCCAATCCCTTTTGCCATTTTGTTTACAAACATATCAATAAACACTTTGGCTTTATACTTTATCTCTGGAGAAATAGGAATATAGAGCAATTCTCGAACAGACTGGCTGAGGGAATGAGTGAGGCTCTTGTCAGCTCCTTTGACGGCAATAGCCCAGTGGAGCAATCCTCCTGCAGGAACAAAAAACAAAGAAAAAGACCCTAAAAGCAATATCACAGGCGTAATCAAAAGAGCAACGTGTATTCCGAAATTTTTCAGAATGCGATTCGTCATGAGTATATGCAATAGATAGGAAAAAATCAGAAGGAGGGTGAAAAAGGTTCCCAGAAAGGACGTTCTCTCATCTTTTATATGGAATGACTTTTGAATGACATTATTGAATTGGAAGTCGATCAAGGTGGTGACTATTATAGCTGAGGCCATTATACCGCTTAAAAAGAGCAAGTGGCGGTTCTTGACCAACGACCGAAAGCTTCCCATGTAGCTCACTCTTTTTATTCGATCTTTAGACGTCTCCCTTTTCGCATCCTGTTTTTTGAATTCATGGCTAGAATTCACGAGAACCATACAGATGGCCAAAAGAAAAGGACAAAATAAAAGTATGTTTTCTGTCCCGAAAGTCTGGGCTAAACGGCTGGCGAGGACTGCTCCAACCACCCCACCTAAGAGCCCACCGCTTACTAGAAAGCCCACCAGTCTTTTTGCTTGCCGGGGATTATAGATATCATTGACGAGCAGCCAAAACTGAGTGACGGACGTTGCAATAAAAATATCAGCCCAAAACCAGAAAGCCAAGGAAAGCCAAGCCCATTCGAACCTGAAAAGCCACCAGAAAACAAGAAGGTTTGCGATAAAAAAAATCAGGCTGAGGGATATGTACAGTTTCCGATCCATGGTGTGCAAGAGCTTGGAATTCAAAGTGACGACAAATCCGATCAAAAGGGCTGTTAAAAGATAAGCAAAGGGCAGATTTTCGAAAGATAACCAGTCTAAAAAAAGTGAGATTTTGACTGGCTTAATGATGTATGCTGAAGCGGTGATAAGGAAAAAATAAAAAAACATAGAAAGCGTGGTAACGGCTTCATGTTCCCGCACATTAAAAAAACGGTTGAGCATCCAATAAAACGGTTTCTTCTGCACTTGAGTTCTTTAAAAAGTAGGCAAATCTTTCAGCCGCACCAGGCAGGCCTTTAATCTTTCCTCTTTAGACAGGTCTTCGACGATCGGAAGGACAGCTTCTCTTATTTCTTTTTTCAGGGTATTGTCAAGAAGCTCAACAGCATAGGCCACGGAGTCCTTGGTCCCTGTCTGAATATTTTGATAGGCCTTCACGATATCCTCGTGAGGATAAATGAGCCCCAATAACTTGAAAATGTTCATCATTGTCAGTGCCATTTCCCTGCACAACATCTCGCAGCGATTCTTATCTATACCCTCCGGACCCTTCCCGGCAAACTCTATAAAAAGCTTGTAATAGGCCCTAATCTCTTGTCTTGTTTTTCTTGATATGATTTCATTTGAGAATTCAATCTCAGGATTCCTCGACCGAATCCTGTCCAAGGCATCGATGAGTTCTGTATTTATATCCATGTTCCCGTCACGCATCTCCCACTGGATAAAATCAGCTGCCTCCTGAGTGCCAATCCGGGCCAAGACAGAAGCGACTGCTTTTCGGAGCTCGATATCTTCCTCCTGATCCCCAAGATAATCTGCCAACGTGCCAACGATCTTAGTTCCATATTTTTCCAGTGCGGTGGCAGCATCTTCACGAATCAGAGGATCACGCAATTTATGGGCCAAGACTGGAACATACTCCCGCTTTTTGAGCTTGGCCACACTTTCTATGGCATACTTGCTGACATCTGGTGACTCGTCCTGCAGAAAGTCTTCAAGCCTCCTGACGAGGGGAGAGTCGGGATCTAAAAATCCAATGCTTTTAGCAACCTCCATCTTGGCCACCTCACTTTCCCCACCCTCATCGGAAAGAACTTTATCGACATAGCCCCCAATTACCTCCTGGTAGACATCCAAAGACATGATCTCTTCGATATCCTTCTTCAACACATCCTCTTGGATGGGAGCATTGCTCACCTGCATTATGGGAGTATGATCCATTTCAAAGAATGTTCCTAACGATGGAGTCTTCACATCCTCTGAATCGAAATCAATCAATTTTTTCAATTCTGGAGTCAATTTTCCTTGCTTTATCAGATCAAACAGATGCATGGCATACAAATCTAAACTCCGGTCTTTGCTTTCCAACGTATCAAAGATCAACTTGGTAAATTCCACGTCTAATTCTGTGGAGACGACTTGATCCCCTCTCTCCCACCTCCTGGAAATTTTTTGTTTGACAGAGCTAATGTATTCCTTACTCGCCTTCAGAGTCAATACAATCCACCCAACAATCAGAGCAGAAGCGACAACACTCACGATTCGGATATAAGGTTCATAACTGGAAAAATTCAGAGCAATGATGGGGATAAGAATGAGACCTCCTATACCCTTGGAAAATCTGTCCACAAACATCTCAATAAATACTATAGCTTTATACTTAAACTCAGAAGATACAGGGAGATAAAGCAGCTCTCTTGCAGACCGGTTTATTGAATACGAAAGACTCTTATCCCCTCCTTTGATAAGAATGGCCAGAACTAGACTGGCAGCGACTCCGATGCCTAAGGAGCACAGCAAAAGGACTAAAGGGTAGAGCAATAAAGTTGCTCGTCATCAGCAAGGAGAGAAAAAATGCAAAAACCATAAGGCCCGAGTTGAAATATCCAAAAAAACGGGTCAGACTCTCCCCTTTATTCTCCTCAACGACTGTATTGAACTGAAAATCTATGAGAGTAGATACCACCAGAGTGAGAATCACAATGATGGCTATCAAACTCAAATATCTGTGTTTCCTAACCGTATTGAAGCTGTCTTGGAAGCCCGGTTTGAAGGGGATTATAGGCTTTTCTTTGCCTTCTTTATTTTCCCTGGTTCCGACAGGTTGTTGTCTCTTCTGCCATAGGGCGATTAAATACACGATAAAGCCACAAAGAATAAGCAAGCCAGCAACCAGAAACAGCAGATCGTACTCCACACTTGTCTGTGCCAAAAGTCCAGCTAATCCTCCTCCCACGATCCCGCCTAAAATTCCGCCGCTAATAAAGAATCCGCTCAGTCTTTTAAACTCACGGGGATTAAGAATATCATTCACCATGATCCAAAATTGAGTGTTGAGGACAATGATAAAGAGGTTCGCCCAGACCCAAAAAACGACGGGTAATCCTTTCCAGCCGTAATCTGAAAAGATTCGAAAAAAAATGCAGGAGATAAGAAAGAAAACGAGGCTGAATGTTATGAGAAGGTATCTTGAGATGCTAACCTGGATTTTTGAATGGAAAGCCACGACAAATCCTACGACAACAGCCGTCAGTAAATAGGCAAAAGGCAGCCACTTGGACCCCAGCTCACCCAGGAAGCTGGCATTCCTAAGGGATTTGATGATGCTGTAAGGAGCAGTCACCAAAAACAAGTAAGAAAATAGTAAAAGAGAGATCTTCAGTTCACCAGGTTTTATCTTTACTATGGGGGATAAACTTCTGAAGATGAGATCTTTCGCCATACAGCGATCCTGCTGACTTGTTTCTCCGCAGAAAATTATGGACCAAGCTACAAATCAGCGAAAAGATAGGAATGACTAATCTGCCATAAAACTCTGAAGCGCCAGTTCCTCGTCATCGAATATATCGAGCACTTTGGTGAGCATGGTCACTTGGAACACCAGGTAAAGCTTTAGCTGGCGAGGATCTCCCCTACCCCAAAACTGTCGATAAACTCAACATTCTTAAAATTGAGGAGGATATTCCTTTTTCCTCCATCGAGCTGATCCTTGACGAGCTGATGGAGTGTGACATCGGAGACATCTGACCTGCGGATTTCACCTTCTATGTCAAAAATGATGACATCGGCTTTTTCTCTTGCATGGATTTCCATTTTTACCCTATCTTAATTGTTTTCATCCTTAGCTTTTACCAAAAGAATTATTTAAAGTCAATACATACGCAAAGTCTTTTCCATGTCATTCAATCCACCCCTGTATTTTCCCAACTATTGTTATTCAGCCCAGTTGCCATCGTGCACTCGGAAATGTTTACAAGTATTTGTAAAATCGATAAAAAAAATATATATTATACAAGGAGGGGTAAGATAACGAAGTTACCTCTTTAAAAAACATGAGAATGCACAAAATCTCCGGCTATGCAAGAAAGACAACGCGGGTCATTGTCTCCCTTCTATTCATTTATATCCTTTTTCTCCCACTTTATGCTGATAAAATACAGTGCGAATGGGAAAATGTAAAGAAAATCATAGCCGTAGGGGATGTTCATGGTGATTACGCTCGTTTCATAAAGATTCTGAAAGAAGCAGGTATTATGGATGATAATTTCGAATGGATAGCGGGAAAAACACATTTTGTCCAGAACGGTGATGTCATGGATAGAGGAAGATATGCCAAGCACATCTTCGATCTGATAAAAAAACTGCAGAAGCAAGCCGAGGAGGCTGGCGGTAAGGTCCACATGCTCATCGGAAACCACGAAGAGCTCAATATTACCGGGATGGCGCCCAGATATCCCGGATATGTACCACCTCTGCAGTTTCTTTCTTTCCTTCCTGAGGATATGAGCAAAAGGTTGATGGAAGAATATAACGAAGAGATGGAAAAGGCAAAAAACAACGATAACTCAGATTCCTTGATAGAGGCTGTAGAAAAATTCTGGATGGAAGTCATCACCAAGCCCAATCCCTATCAGTACGAATACACCCTCAACTTCAATGAAAATTATGGAAAATGGCTTCTTGAAGGCAATGCTATCATTAGAATCAACGACACCATCTTCGTCCATGGAGGAATCAATAAAAGATTCTCGACATGGTCACTGGAAAGAATCAACAACACCTACAGATATGAACTGAACAGGATGCGTCTCGACTATAAAAGAGGCACAGAGACATTATTTAAGCCACAAATCGTTTATGTACCGGATGCCCCACTCTGGTTCCGAGATTTGGCCACAAATCACGATGAGTCCTTTATCGAAGATGTCAAACTCATATTGGATAACCTGGGTGCCAAGCATATAGTGATTGCGCACACACCCTATGGAAGCACCGGGAGCCCCGTTATCCCCGAAGACATAAAAGCTGTGAGCAGGTTCGATGGAAAGATTTGGATCATCGACACAGGTATTTCCGAGGTTTATGGTGGCATCCTCAGCTACCTGAAAATTGAGGATGGAAAATTTATCCTATGGATGGGTAGAGATGAAGAATAAAACCATTCTTGCATTCTCCATTTTGCACTTTTTATGCGTACCACTTTGGAATCAAACCCATACTGAAAAGGCTGGTCAAAAAGAAATGGAACGATCTGAACTGGAGCATTATTTAAGGACCGCTGAAATTACCTTGATAGAAAAGGGTAAAATACCCGGCCGTACAAATGCATGGAAAATCACTTTGTTCGATGGAAAAAATGAAAGGCAAGCACATTTCAAATTTATTAACTTTAGCAGACCCACTCCTATTGCGGACAGCTACACCTGCGATCTTGCCGCCTACGAATTGGACAAGCTTCTGGATTTGGGAAGAATTCCCCCAGTTGTATACAGAGAAATAGATGGAGTCATGGGATCGCTGCAAATTCGTGTCGAAAATTGTATCCCCTTAAACGTGCAGCAGCAGAGAAACCTGCCCCCCCCAGATGCAGAAGCCTTCCAGAACAGCCTGGAAGAACTCAATGTTTTTGAAAATCTCGTCTATTGCGAGCGTCAGGAGCTGGATGATGTCCTTATCCAACAGGAGAGCTGGAAAGTGCTCCGAGTGGATTTTGGTCAAGCCTTCGTTCCCACCCCAGATCTGATCCCAGAGCAGAAGATCACCCGCTGCTCCAAGAAACTTTTCGAAAATCTTATAAAATTAGAAGACGAGGTGATCGACTCCAAACTTAAAGACCTCCTCAGTGAGAATGAGATATCAACGCTGCTGGAGCGAAAGTCGCTCATCATCAATACAATCAAAAAACTCATCCAGGAGCACGGCGAAGAGTCCGTTCTCTTTTAGCCTTCCATTTCACTGCCCAAAATTTGTGCAATATCCCAGAATTCTTCTGTTTGCAATCCTTTAAAAAAAATACCCACTCACTTTTCAACACCCTTTTTCACAAGAACATCGGAAATATCTAAAAACTGGTTGACATTTCCACAGTTATCGTAAAAAATCCAAAAAGAAATCCACAATGGAGGGGACGGAATGAATACTCGGGGAGATCAAAACATGAGGATGTCTTCAGATAAACAACCTGGAATTATCTATAAATTTCTCAGGCTCTTTACAGTTGTCCATCCCGGCGAAGCCCTTACGGTGTTTCTATTATTCTTGAATATTTTTCTGATCGGGGGAGCCTACTCAATTCTCAAGCCAGTTAGAAGCGGCCTCATTTTAACCAAACACTCTGCCGAAGAAGAATCTTATCTGTATGCAGTTGTTGCTGTTTTGCTTGTTTTTATTATTAAAATTTTTAGCTTCCTTTCCTCCAAGATCCCTCGACAGAAATTAATCGCCAATGTAACACTCTTTTTCGTCTCCAACTTGGTTTTGTTTTATATTCTGGGAGAAGCTGGCACTTCATTGAGTATCCTGGGTATCGTTTTTTGGGTTTGGCTGAGCATATTCAATGTCTTTATCATCGCCCAGTTCTGGGCTTTTTCGAACGACATATATACCGAGGAAGCCGGAAAACGCCTGTTTCCAATCGTGATGTTCGGGCAGAACATGGGTATGTATCTTGGTGCCCAGAGTACTTCTCTTCTCGTAAAGCCTGACGGACCATTGAAACCGTTCCAGCTTATGCTTTTGGCTGGTATCATTCTGCTTGTCTGCATCGCACTCACAGTCATCGTACACAGAAGAGAGGTCAAAAGAATAAAAGGGAGAACAACGGAACAAGAACTAGAAAAAGTCCCCTCTAAGAAAGTCAAGGAAGAACCTCTTAAAAAAGGGGGTGGCTTTCGCATAGTGTTTAAAAGTCGGTACCTCATATTGATCGCTTTTGTGATACTCACTCTTAACTACGTTAACACCACAGGGCAATACATGAAATCAGATGTTTGGAAACAGGCAGCCAACCAAGCTGTAGAGACCGGCAAGATAGAGGATACAGATGCTGCCCGGCTTCAATACATCACCAAAACTGAATCTGATTTTAACTCTCTTGTCAATCTGTTTACTTGGCTCATACAGCTTTTTCTTGTCTCACGCATATTCAAGTGGTTTGGTGTAAGAGGGGCTATGCTTTTTCTTCCGTTTATAGCATTCGGAGGCTACTTCTTTATCGGTCTGGGAGCGACATTTGCCATCGTCAAATGGGTCAAGGTAGCAGAAAACAGCACAGATTATTCTCTTATGAATACCGTTAAACAAGCACTTTTCCTTATCACATCGAGGGAGGCCAAATATAAAGCCAAAGCTGCTATCGATACATTTTTCGTCAGAGCTGGAGATGTTCTTGTTGCCTTAAGTATCTTTATCGGCACCACTTATTTTTCTTTAAGCCTAGAAAATTTTGCAGCAATCAATGTAGTTGTGGCTGTGATGTGGATAATTCTCAGCTTTCTTACCATGCGAGAACACAAAAGACTGTCAGCCAAGCAGTCTAAAAATATCTAACGGTAAAGCAGCAGGTACTCAATGACGCAGGCGTTTAAGCCATTGATACTCTGAATCACCGAAGGTCTTTGACTTTTAGGATTCCTCCCGTATCCCCTAAGTTTTCCCCCATATCTTGAGTGATGTACAGATAACCTTCATCATCCCTAGTTATCCCCTCCTGATTGGCTCCCAGAAAAGCGTACTCTCTGACTATTTTTCCATCTAAGGTTATCTCGACTAGAATGTTATCGGCATCGCTCACCACATTTAGAAGTTCGGTTTTGGAGTCGTAAAACATCGCTGCCGGATCATCCATCTCTAGCGGCAAAACGCGGAGAATTCTTGCTCGAGGTTCCTTCTCTTGACTCGATTTTAAGGGGACATAGACCTCCATCACACAGGGAGGGTCCCATTGATTTCCAATATAAAACGTCCCCCCTTCAGGATGACTTACATCCTCGATGAATTCGATGGATTCGATGCCGTTATCGTATCCCTCTTCTTTTTTTTGGATAAAGTTGGGATCGTCATCAAACGCTCTATCCAAGGGAAATCTCCTAGTGACTTCTTTTTTATCTGGATCAAACTCCAAAATGATATCGTCACCTTCTATGATCACATATAAAAGCCCAGTCCGGGGATTGACCGCCACGCCTTCCAGATCGCCAGGTATTTTACTCCTGAAGATAGGTGATCCATCAGTCTCGATTTCCGCAATCTCTCCTTCGTCACTCACGACAAAAAGTGTTTTTCTCGAAGGATGAAAACATATGCCTGAGGGCTCAGGAAAATTCTGCTTATCAATATCCCCCCCAAAACCTGGTTCATCCAGCCATAAATAAGGAAAACGAATAGTCGGTGAATGTTTATCCATGCTCGAACATGCAATCAGTACTATTAAAACTCCAAAAAAAACTATTTTGTCTTTCATTCCCTCACCTCTCCTCTCTCAAGAAACCTATCCTCCAGCCTCTTAAAGCCAGAAGAAAAAATGTACATCACAAAAAAATGAGATGTCAAATGAAACATTTTGTTTGATTTTCTTCATCTATATGAATATTATATTGAAGCAAAACAAATGGGGAAAATATATCGTGAATCAAGAAAAATGAATAAAAAATTTTCATTTCCATTTGTACTGTTCCTTCTTTTAGCTTTCTCCGCGGTCAACGCCCAATTTCTTCGCCAAGAGCTCGCTCAGAGGGAAGAGATCGAAGAATTTCTTTTGACAGGCGATATCATTCGGGCAGAAGATATAGGAGAGGGAGTGACGAAACCGAAACGGCTTTATTTGAAAAAAGGCGATCAAGAAACGAGCGGCTGCTGGAAAAACGTTGAAGGTAAACATATGGGCAATCAAGAAGGCTGGCAGTATGAAATTGCAGCATATAGATTCGACAAGCTTCTGGGACTCAACATGATACCTCCTACAGTGGAAAGGGAATTTGACGGTAAGAAAGGATCTCTCCAGCTTTGGGTAACAACTCCATACAGTCTTCTCACGATTATGCAAGAAAACATCCCCATGCCGACCACGGGGACTGCAGCTGTGAGAATAAGTCGAGCCAAGTATATCGTACGCGCTTTTGACAGTCTGATAGCCAATGCGGATCGAACCCAACAGAATTTGCGCTACACCGAAGACTGGCGCACCATCCTCATCGACCATTCGCAATGTTTTCAAAGCGCAAGGAAACACACGAAAAATCTTATGTACGGGAAAAAAGGAATTAAGGAGATACAGCTTTTCAGGAGTCTTCCCAGAAGTTTTGTCGAGAATGTCAAAGCCCTCAATTTCGAAAAGATCAAAGATGCAGTGGGGCCCTATCTGAAAGACAAGGAAATCAAGGCAGTCCTTGCCCGTAAAGATCTCCTCCTAAAAGAGATCGAGGATATGATATCGGAACAAGGAGAAGATAAGGTTCTCTACGAATACATGGAAAAATAAACAATCATAGGAGGCATCAATCATGAAAAATGCTTTTTCCGTTTTGTTGTTCACAGCTTTCCTCCTTATTTTCGGTCTCCAGACACTTGCACAATTCACAAAGGAAGAAGTAGCAGAAAGAGAAAAGTGGGAAGAATTTCTGCAGACAGCTGAAGTCGTCAGCTCCGAGCAGCCTTTCGGCGCTCGGGAAGCTGTTACTAATCCCTGGGTGTTGACCCTTGAAAAAGACGGGATCACGAAGCGGGCGATATGGAAAGATCCGGAAGGTCGTATGAGAGGATATGTGGAAAATTGGAAATGGGAAATTGCAGCCTACAGGCTGGATAAATATCTCAGTATAAATATGGTCCCCCCTACAGTGGAAAAAAGGTTCAGAGGCGAACGCGGTTCTTGTCAACTCTGGATTGACGCCATGATGAGCCTAAGGGATAAATACGAGAAAGATATAAAGACGCCATCCTATAAAGTTTTCCCTTGGAACAGAGCTCTATACATCCAACGTTTGTTGGATAATCTAATAGCCAATGAAGACCGACATCAAAACCAGTTTCTTATAACAGAGGACTGGCGGATGATTCTGATCGATCATTCCCGTTCATTCCGAACATCAAAAAAATTCACCAAAAATCTCATTTATGATGAGAAATACAAAGAAGGCCCTCGCCTTATGAAAGAAATTCCTCGGGAGTTGTATGACAAATTAAAAACGCTGAATCTGGAAACCATTAAAGGAATTGTCGGAGAATACTTGACAGACGATGAGATTGAGGCTGTCCTCATCCGAAGAGATCTTATTACCAAGTGGCTGGACAAACAAATAAAGAAAGAAGGAGAGGATAAAGTCTTATATTGAGGAACATTCAGATTCCTCGATTTTCTTGTGCATGACCAAGACATTCTGGTTGTCTTCTCTCGTATATTTAAAACCATCCATGAGTTTGCGAGCGAGCATAATACCTAAGCCACCAGTCTTTCCCTCGGAAATCATTTTTTGAATGTCCGGATCGTGTGTATCTCTGGGATCGAAAGGAACACCCCAATCTCTAATTTCAAATAAGATTTTCCCTTCTTCAGGCCAAATTTTTAAAAAAATTTCCCCTTCGGTATCGGGGTATGCATACCTGATAATGTTGATGCACATTTCGAGAAGAGCCAATTCAATAAGATAAAAAGCTTCTTCTGAAAGGGTGAACTCTGCAAGCCCTGCTTTTAAAAAACTGCGTATTTTCTCTATCTCGCGCAAATCACTCTTTATTTTTAAGGACCTTATCATCGAATTTATTCTTTTTGATCTCCCCCTAGGCACAATGCCTCTTTTGGCAGAGACCTTTGATACTCTATATCAAAAAGAAAATTATTGTCAATTTAAAAATCCCAAATAAAAGGCGAGCCATCTCAGGCTCAGCAAACTCCCCATTCAAAACCTCTGAGGTAGAGCAAATCAGGAATACCTAAATTGTGGTCTCCAGATGGGAATTTTTCTTAAAAAAATGAACGGAATGCTCCTTCAAAGAGGGAAGGAGCGAAAGCTCTATTGCAAATTCTTTAAAGCAGACTTTCCATCAGTGGGAGCCCCATCTTCTTCATCCTCCTCGATCTCTACCTTCGCGCCAAGAAGTTCAGCAGTGCTTACATAAATTTGTCTAAAAGATTTTTTTGATTCTTGCAGTTTCGCCAAGCGTTCCCGAGCCTTTTGAAGCTCTTCCTCCATCTCCCCATCGATACCATCCAGTTGCCTCTTGGCCTCCTCCATGGTCTTTTTGTAAAGATCTTCCTGTTCCTTGTTTAATGACATTTCTTCCACCTATTCCATATTTTTTTTCTTGAATGCAATGGAAAAAGTTTTCCATACCTTTACATTCACACCATCCTTCTTGGCGGGTGAAAATTTCCATTGTTTAACCGCCTCTTCACATGCTTTATGAAAAACGGAAAATGATCTTCCTGAATCGACAAATGCAATATCCAAGACATTTCCAAACTCTGAAATCAGGGCTCTAAACTCTACAGTAGCCTCTATACCCCTTTGAAATGCACTGGCTGGATATTCAGGATTGACTTTTCTTTCAGCAACAGGAAGAACATCCACTGACTCTATGGGAACCAAATCACCTGTTTTAATTCTGTCTGAAGCATCATCGGGCTGGATAATTTTTTTGGCTGTCTCCTCTAGCTGAGGCAGGTTGATAGCTAACTCAGAAGTCTCCACCCGAGCTTCTTTCGTATCTTCGACCTCAATGACTTCAAAATTTCGAGATCCTGGTGCTTCAGAACTGGATGGTAGCATGACTTGTCGCTCTCTCGAAGATAATTTTGTAGGTGCTGCAAACTCCGTTGTAGATTCTGCCTCTGGATTGAAGGCCGGCAGTGCCACATTCGGAACTGGAGTCTGAGAACTATCGTTTTCACTTCTTTCAGGCGCAGTAGATAATGGCGAGATTTTTTGTTCCGGTTCCTGTTGATTCTCAGAATTCTTGGATGTAAAACCTTCGTCTGAGGGATCAGATGTCGTTCGTTGCACCTCCGATACAATCTTTGAATTTTCCTGTTTAATAGGTGTGGTAACTTTGCTAGGCTTCAGAAAATAATAAGTAGCGCCTGCGGCCACAAGAATAACGAAAACTGAAGATCCGATCATAATAGGGATGGGCTTTTTTATTCTTTCCAGAAAACCGAATAAATTCACGCGAAAAGATGGTTTTTCTGGCTGTTCAAAGTATTCCTCAAAAGCCTTTTTATCTGGCTCATGCTCTTCTTCCTTGGCCTCCTGTTGCAAGATTTCTTCCAGCGCAGCTTCCTGGACACCCTCACTGGCTTCCTCCTTAATCTCTTCCTCTACTTCTTCCTCAATTTCTTCCCTTAATTCTTCCTTGACCTCTTCGCATAACTCTTCTTCACTCATTTTGACTTCTGCCGATTCCGCTAGAACCATTTCCTCCTCAGTTTTATCCACTTCTTCAACCTGCTCTTCCTTCCGTATCAACTCCTCGATGAGTTCTTCTGTCTTCAGCTCTTCCTCCTCTACGTCTTCATCCTCACTTGCCTCCTCTGTTTCCGCGACATGTTCTGTTTCCAGGCTTTGAACTTCGACCTTGGCAAGATCTTCTTCTGGGGGCGTTTCTTTCTTTGCCTTTTTCTGGGTTTCTACGCCCTCGACCTTTTTCTTCCCCAAACTCAGGCCAAATTCGGACAAGGCATTTTTGAGCATTGCATCAACTTCTCGGGAAACCTCATCTCCTTCGCTATCTCCTTCAGAAATTTCGTCCGAGATTATTTCTTCACGCTCTTCATCCTTAGCAGGAGACATTTCGAGCACCTCGAGGTTCTCATCCATCTCTTTGACATTTTCTTTTGCATCCTTCATATCGACCTCAGCTTCTTGGATGCTTTCTTCTATCGCCTCAACAGGCTCTCCTGTTCCGTTTCCTAAGAGGTCATGAATTGTGGTCAGTAGTTCCTCGTCTTGATACGGTTTTTCGAAAAAGGCAGATGCACCAAAGGTTTCGATCGCTTCAGCTTTATAGTGCTCTCCCTTGTAAAAGCCTGTGGTGATCACGACCGGTATTCTTTTAGGAGAATCCTTGGTAATCTTCTTGCATAGATCAAAACCATGAAGTTTGAGAAGCATTGGCTCGAGAATGACCAAATCTGGGCTTTCCGACTCGAATTTCAACAGCCCTTCATGGCCATCTTTTGCTGTGACGACCTCAAATCCCTCATTCTGCAACAGCTGTAAAAGGGAATTGAGGGAATTTTCCTCAAATTCTACCACTAATATTTTTTCGTTACTCATGTTAATCCTTACCGTTTGTTTTTTTCTCAAGGAAAGAGTATATAAAACAATTTCGGAACTTGCTGTATTTGGCCATTCCGATTTCCCGTCAATATTGTACTTCAACAGGCTTTTTAGAGGTCAATCACCCTTAGAGGTGATTTTAGCGATGATTTTTCACCTTTCTAATTATCTCGTGTAAATTTCGGAGAGAGATGGTATGATAGACTCAATTTGAAGATAAAAAATACTGTTCAGGTGGGGTACCTAGATGGCCGGCGCTTTCAGTATGCGGTCGTCGCTGGGTGTCAAGAAATCATCAAAAATGAGCAGGAACTGAATAGAATCAACGTCTTCCCGATTCCAGATAAGGATACGGGAATTAACTTGAAAAAAACCCTTATGCCCATTGTCAAAGCCTCACCTTTCCATCGTCAAGAGATAAGCCTTGTGAGTCGAGAGATCGCAAATATGGCTGTCCAATCCGCCATGGGATACTCTGGAATTATTTTTGCTGAAATCCTTCTGGGATTGGCAGAAGGACTGAGAAGCTTCGACAAAATTCGAACTCAAGACCTGGGGACGATCGCCAATTCTGCGGTGAATGGAGCGTATCAGTCTTTGGAACAGCCTGTTGAAGGGACAATATTGACCGTCTTGAGAGCGTGGTCCGAGGAGGTTAATCGGCAGTGTTCTAAGACAGAAGATTTCGTTGTTCTCCTGAAAAAAGCCAACCAAAAAGCTCTCTCTGAGCTCCAAAATACGCCTAACCTACTTGAAGTTTTGAAAATGAACAAAGTTGTCGACGCCGGAGGAAAGGCCTGGATGCTCTTCCTCGATGGTATTCTTAAGTACATCGAGAAGGGAAATTTGAAAATCGTTCCCCCCCTAAAAAGATCCACAGTTGATATGAATTCGACAAAAAAACAAACCGCTCCTTTTTGTGCGGAATGCTGTTTAAAGACAGATAAGTTGGACAGGAACAACCTGATAAAAAAATTAAATGAAATAGGTCAGGACTTGATTTTCTATGGATCATCTCGTTTAGCAAAGATCCACATCAATACACATGATCCTGAAGGTGTGTTTTCGCAGATCTCCCCATTTGGGAAGATTTCTGCGAAAAAAGTATACGAATTTTCTGAGGACTCGAAATGCCAGGATGAGGGTCCGATCTGTCTACTCTCTGACAGCACCTGTGATTTATCGGATGACCTGGTGGAAAACAATCCCGTCTATTTTATTCCGATAAAAGTTCACGCCGGCGACAAGACTTACACTGATAGATGGGACATCATCCCCGAGGAGTTCTACCAAATAATGGATTCATCCGCGGTGTTGGCAAAGACATCCCAGCCCAGTATGTTGGATTTCAGCCGAGTTTACAGTCATCTCCTTGTCCACTATCCCTCCATCATCTCTGTTCAATTATCTAGAGGACTCAGCGGAACCTACCAAACGGCTGTTCAAGCATCGCAGGGCTTTCCATCAAGTACTATTACAGTTCTGGATGGAAAAAGCATATCTGTAGGTTTGGGGTTGATCCTTATGGAAGGGATTAAGGCATTGGGTCAAGGGAAGGGCCTGGAGGATGTATTGAATTATATCCGGAGTGCGATCGATGATACCAAAATCTATATTGGCCTTCCAACTCTGAAATACCTGGTGAAAGGGGGAAGGATTACAAAGACAAAAGGTTTTATCGCAGGAATTCTGAATATCAATCCAGTCCTTTCCCTAAGTCCACAAGGGAAACTGGAGCCTGTGGCAAAGGCAAGAGGAAAGAAGCGTCTGGAGCAAAAGGTATTAGATTTGGTTATCCAAAGGATCCAGCTAAGGGCAGCCGGATACTCAATAGCCGTAGCCCATACTAATGCGGCTGATATCGGAAATCGTCTCGCACAGAGAATAAAGGATGTCTCGGGACAAAAAGTGGTGATGGTCACGAATGCATCCCCTGCCTTAGGAGCCCATGCAGGCCCTGGTGCATTCGGGATTGCCGTATGTGGCAGCGAAGACTATCTGAGCTCTCAGTCCGACATCACTTTGAAGGCCTGAATTCTGTTGTTGTCTCGTTCAGCAATATAAACATTTCCCTGAGAATCAATGACGATGCTCACAGGATAATTGAATTGCCCCTCTGCACTTCCTGCTTTTCCCCATTGGGATATGAAGTGGCCATCCCCGTCGAATTTTTGGATTCTGTTGTTTCCAGAATCCGCCACATAGACATATCCCTCTCCATCGATAAAAACTCCCATGGGTTTATCGAACTCTCCATCATTGGAACCAGGCACACCCCATGCTGCAAGAAAATCACCCTCACTAGAAAACTTCTGCAGACGAATCCTATCCAAGACAAAAACTTCGTTTTCAGCACTAACCGCAACAGCGACTGGGAAGAGGAGTTCCCCATCGAGCGAACCTCTCTTCCCCCATGTTTTTTTTAAGACGCCTAGGTTTGAAAACTTTTTGACGCAGTGATTTAATGAGTCAACAACATAAATATCATTGTTACTGTCGGCGGCAATACCGAGGGGGCTTTGGAATTCTGCGGCTTCCTTACCCTCCTTTCCCCACTTTTTGATGAACTGCCCTTGATTGTTGAATTTCACCACACTGTGTTTCTTAACATCTGTCACATAGATGTATCCTTGGCTGTCGACTGTAATCCCCCAACCGCTCTTCAGATTTTTGAAATCCTTTCCTCCAGAGGCCCAATTTCTGACTATTTTTCCTTCAGGATCGATCTTTTTGACTTTTTCATCACTATCATCCACCACATAAAGAGAGCCTTCTGTATCCAAAGCAAGTCCTGTCGGATTCTGGAATAGCTGAGAATTGGGAGCTCCCCATTTCTTGAATGGCCCGTAATTTTTGCCTGTCAGGATTACACCAACTGATATGGGCTCCTCACCTTCTAAAATGTCGACGGAATCTTCCCACTCAGCATAATTCTCTTTGATAATCTTTAGCTTATGCAATCCAAAGGGGACATAAGACAGCACGCAGTCTGTCAATTTTCCCGTATCTTCTCCATCCAACAAGACTCTTGCCCGTTGGGGCGTTGATTTAACCTCCAGATTCCTTCCCAGCCTTTCAAGAACATATGCTCTGTCAGAATTTACTTGAGTAAGAAAGACCTCCTCCTCTATGGTTCGATAACCCTCCTTTTTTACCTCAACGGAAACCTTTGGGGATCCTGAACTGTAAAGCGCAGGTGTAAGCCCAACAAATCTCCCATTGACTATCATTTGTGCCTGGTTGGGTTCTGACGAGACACGGAGTGTATATTCTGTGATAAAACCCAAAAATTCTTTTTCCGCCTGCTCGATGAGTCCCATTATTTTCGTGTCCAGCATGTTTCGAGTGATCTCTTTTGCGTAAGTATGGTTGACTTCAAACATGTTTCTGAACTCTTGCAGAGCTTGGAAATCATTGCCCATCCCCTCATACGCCATACCTATCCAGAGGAAGATTTCTGCAGCCATCTCCCTCTGCTCCTGATGGTCTTCGACTCGAAAAGCCTTGGCAATCAGTGGCATCAGGGATGCAATGGCTTTATCATAATTATTCTTTTGTCGAATTAGCTGTCTGCTCTCTGTTAAACGGCTCTGAATCTCATGGATGACTTCTAACTGGGTTTTTATCGCTTCTGTAGGCGATCTCTCCTCTTCTGCAGCCAGTTCTTCTTCGGTCATCACCTTCACCAACATTTCGTGGATAAAACCTGAAATCTGGAGTCCTTCCTTCTCAAAAGTCACCTTGTACCATTCTCCCTGTTTTTCCTGCGAATCAAGTATGGTGTTAAGTGGAATTCTTGCCAGTGTTTCTCCGGCAATTTCAGGCGTGACTTTAACAGTTGCGCTATCGACGATAACTTTGACTTTGACAGGGGTCACCTCCTGGGAAAACAGGGAAAAGGAAAGTGCACACAGCCAAAAAACAAGGATTTCTGGAAGCAGCTTTAAATGTTTCATCAGCGATATTCCACTATTTTCCATTTTTCTCCCAACCGCTTGAGAGTGAGTGTCTTTTTCCCCTCAAACAGGATCCTCCTCTTTCCCGTACTTTTCTCCATTGCAACCAGTAAATGCGAAAAATTTACATCGGCTTCGCTTGGGTCTTTGAAAGCAATCGAAAGGCTCGAAACATGTGATTGAATCCTATCGTAATTGTTAAAAAGGTGCATGACATCGAGCTTTTTCTTCGATGAAATTTCCTCTGATCCGATATCACTGAGAAATGCAAGAAGGTCTTTTTTTTCCTCTGCGTATCTCTGGCGCTCCATGATCTGCTGGATTTCCTTTCTTGAAATGGCCGCATCGGCCAGAGAATAATATTTCTGAGCATCTCTATTTCCTCTTTCAATTTTGAGGACCCTCATCATGTTTTCCCTGCAATCCTCATAAGAACCGCGCTCAAAATCCTGGATACCTTCTGAGAGATAACTGGCTATTAATCCCTCATTCAACTTTCTCCTCGCCTTGGACAGATAATCACTGGCTGTCTGGTTCATCCCTTCTTCCTCCAGAATCTTTTCTGCGACCTTTATGGTTCCAGCATAATCTTCCCGCAGGAAGCTTTTTCTCAAGCGTTCCATATCTGTATCAATTACTTCGAGAACATGTTCTATGGACCTAGGAGGCACGGGTTTCACTGCCTCCAAAAGCAGCCTCACCTCTTGTTTAGGGGATGATCTGTTTCCATATTTTTTATAAACAAAGTAACCGCCCGCACCTGCAATAATGAGGCTTGATGCGATGGAAAGGGCCATAAAGACCTTTCTTCTCTTTTTCAGGGGGATCCTTCCAGAAACTGCCAATTCAGGAAAACCGGCTAGAGCCAAGGTTTCTTCAGGTAAATGGGAAACATTTTGCAAATCTGCAGCCAATTCCCCACAGGATTCGTAACGATTTTCTGGATTTTTAGCCAAGGCTCTACGAATGATGGATTCGAAATCCTCAGAAAGCCCACTTTGGGAAAGAAAAGGAGAAGGGATTTCCTCGTTGACAATTTTGTAAATAACAGTCGTTATACTCTCCCCCTGGAAAGGCCTCTCACCTGTGACAAGCTCGTAAAGGATGGCACCGAGTGAGAATATATCAGAACGCTTGTCGATTTTCTTCCCCATCACTTGTTCGGGAGACATATAGCTTGGTGTTCCAATAGTTGCTCCGGTCTGGGTCATCGTCGACATCTCGACTCGAGCTATCCCAAAATCAACGACATGCGGCTTGTTGTTTTTATCCAAAAGAATATTAGCGGGCTTGATATCCCGATGAACGATTCCGTGTCGATGAGCATAATCCAATGCATCGCAGAGTTGGAGCATAAGTCGGACGATCCCTTGAGATGAAAATCTCTCGTTTGAGGCGATCAATTTCTGGAGACTCTTGCCTTCAATGTACTGCATGACGATGTAGGTCATATCTTCATGTTTGCCCACATCAAAGATAGTGATGATATTTGGGTGCACCATTTTCCCCGCTGCCTTGGCTTCCCGCACAAATCTTAACATCAACTCATTTCTTTCTGACTCCTCGGAGATCAAATCGAACCGAATGGTTTTAATGGCTACTTCCCTGTCGATATCAGGATCAAGCGCCCTATAAACGATCCCCATGGCTCCTTTTCCAAGGATGTCGATGATCTGATATTTCCCGATCTTTTCCATTTGAACAGGACAAAATCCCGTCTTTCCTTCCCAAAAAAGAGGAAACACCCGCCTCCAGGAAAGACATAAATTGAATATAAAGTGTTTTCAACAAACAAAATATCGAAGTCCATCCCTCTTGTCAAGAAAAGAGTGAGCCTTGGAAGCATCTCCCAAACTGGGCTAAAGAATTTAGTGTTGTATCCTCAGAAAAATCATGGTATACAGAGATGTTTTCGGTCCATGCAGAAGACAAGGCACGCCGCCATCGAATTTCAGGACAAGTTGAAACTTTGGTACACCCTCAACCACAGAAAACTTCCTTGGCGTCAGACTGAAGATCCTTACAAAATCTGGATTTCTGAAATCATGCTCCAACAGACGACGGTTCAAGCCGTCAAACCCTACTACAAAAAATGGATAAAACTCTTTCCTGACATTCGGACCCTAAGTGAAGCACCCCTCCAGCAAGTTCTCAGCGCATGGCAGGGATTGGGATACTACCAAAGAGCAAAAAATCTTCATCAGGCATCCAAAATCATCGTAGAGAGGTATGACGGGCGCATTCCCCAAGACTATGAGGACCTGATGAGAATTCCTGGTTTTGGCCCTTACACCACAGCAGCCGTTTTAAGCTTTGCATTTGATAAGTCCTATCCCGTAATGGATGCAAACGTCCGACGGGTCTCAATGAGGCTTATGAGAATGCATCGAAAAGCAAGCCCTAAAAACGATAGGGAGCTCCTGCGCTATCTTGCTCCTCTACTTCCTCAGAAATCCATGGGAATTTTCAATCAAGCCTTTATGGAACTCGGCTCCCTCATCTGCAAACCAAAAAATCCGCTCTGCCTTCTCTGCCCGATTTCTGAATATTGTGAATCCTTCAAAGAAGGAGAGCAGGAGATTATTCCTCATCCCAAGAAGCGAAAGTATAGCAAGATCGAGGCTGTGGTCGGAATCATAAAGGAGCAGGGAAGATATTTGATCCAGAAAAGACCCTCAACAGGGCTGTTGGCTGACCTCTGGGAATTCCCTGGTGGAAAAATAAAGACAAATGAAAAGCCAGAGGAAGCTCTTAAACGAGAGATCAAAGAAGAACTCGGGGTAGAAGCTTCCCCAGGAGAACTCCTCATTACTGTTCAACATGCTTACACCCAATTCCATGTAAAACTCTATGCTTATTCATGCTCAATCGATTCGGAACCTCTACTGAGCGAAAAGAACCATCGATGGGTAACCCTTAAAAACATACAGAAATTTCCCCTTCCATCTGGGAGTGTTAAAATCGTTAAATACCTAGAGGAGAGAGAGCGACAAAGGAATATTGAATGATTTTCAATCCCTTCGAAGTTGCCTACCGATTCGTACCTTACGGAACAGAATTTGATCCCCAAAAGAATACCCTGGTCTTGGATGTGGGTATGAAAACCGTTCCGGGAATAATAGACCATCATCATCCTGAGGCTGAGCCAGAATGCACCGCATCTCTCATCGCTAAGTACCCTTCTCTAGTCCTAGACCATATACAAAGAGGTGAAATCTATAAAGGAAAGAAGGGGACTTCTTTTCTGAACATCATCACCCATCGGCTTCCTGACTTCGATGCTGTATCCTCGATCTTTTTGACTTTGAAGCTCATAGAAACAGGTCAAATTGATCCAGCCATGAAAAAAATCGCCCGATACACAAAATTGGTCGATTCAGCCACTCTTCCCAAAGAATGGGACCTGGCCTCCACTCCATATGCTATCCTACGTGCTCTTTTCCTCAGAATAAGAAAAAATGATGAGACTACGAGTAGAGAGAGAGTGAAAGAAGGACTGAAATTCATGAACTTTCTTTATTCAAAATCCATTGAGGGGCATGAAATCTTCGTGAATAAGGCACTTTTTTCGGGCATCGATAGATACCAGAGAGCCATAAGACGGGCAGAATACGATTATTTCAACTATCTCAATGACTTGGAGCGAGGCCAGATATTGCTTTTAGACCTTCCACTTGCCACAGGAGAGGGGGTAAAGACCGTGGATGGTCTTGTGGTGAGAAATCCGCGCAGCTACCTACTCAAAGATTGGGCAAGAAGAGACAACCTAAATCCTTCTCATAAACAAGGATTTTCTTTTCTGATGACAAATTTCGGAAACAGAAGGTTTATTCTAGGAGTAGACCCGGCAAAAGGTATCAATCTCAGGGGACTGGGGGACATGCTGAATCAAAAAGAAGCCAACAGAAGAAGAGAACTGGAGCGTCCTTTTGCCCATCGGTGGTACGATGGTAACTGTCCGTTTTTTAACTTCCGCATCATTGATTCCCCCCAAGATGAATCATCCCTAGCTCATCAGGAGATAGTAGAAACGGTACTTAAGTTTGGTCAGAGACGGGAAAAATAAACCTTAAAACTTGTGGCGGAGAGGGTGGGATTCGAACCCACGGTCCCAATTTCTCGGGACAGTCGCTTAGCAGGCGACCCTGATCGACCACTCCAGCACCTCTCCGCCTGGTATTCTATCTGGACATCATTTTAGCATTTTTTCAGCCTGAGTCAATCAGACAAAGTCTATTATTCGCTCTGACTTATGGCGGAGGGAGAGGGATTCGAACCCCCGTCACGATTACTCGTGAAGCGGTTTTCAAGACCGCCGCCTTCAACCACTCGGCCATCCCTCCGCTTATCTTATGTATTTTTCGATATTATTTCTTGACCATCCATGTAAGGCCGTAAGGCCACAGGGATAAGAACAGAGCCGTCTTCCTGTTGGAAACATTCCAGTATGGCACTCACTGTCCTTCCTATGGCCACTCCAGATCCATTCAGAGTGTGCACGAACTCAGGTTTGGCTTTGGGACTTCTTCGAAAGCGGATATCGGCTCGTCTTGCCTGAAAATCCTCGCAGTTGGTACAGGAGGATATCTCCAGATATTTGTTTCTATGGGGCATCCAGAGCTCGAGATCAAATGTCTTGGCTCCCGCAAAACCCAAGTCACCGCTACAAAGAATCACAACACGATAGTGGAGTCCTAGTCTTTTCAGCACCTCCTCAGCATCTTCGGTCAATTTGTCCAATTCTTGGTAAGAGACCTCAGGTAGGCAGAAGCTTGCCAGCTCCACCTTGTTGAACTGGTGTTGACGGATCAAGCCCCTGATATCCTTTCCATAAGAACCTGCTTCACTCCTAAAACAGGGCGTGTAAGCTACGAACCTTTGGGGAAGTGATTCTCCATCGAGGATTTCCTCTCTGTAGAGATTGGTCAACGGGACTTCGGCGGTGGGAACTAAGTACCAGGGATATCCCTTTAGCTTGAAGAGATCATCCTCGAACTTAGGCAGGTTTCCTGTACCAACCAAACAGTCCGCATTGGCTATAAAGGGGGGAATCACTTCCTTATAACTCCCTTCCTTAATGTGGATATCCAGCATGAAATTGATCAAGGATCTCTCTAACCTGGCGCCATCACCAAGATAGACAGCAAACCTCGATCCTGCCAGTTTCGATGCCCGTTCAAAGTCCAGTATTCCCAACTCTGTCCCGATCTCCCAATGAGGTTTTGGTTTGAAAGCAAACCGGGGTTTCTCTCCAAACTGCCGTACTTCCACATTTTTTTCAGGGTCGAGACCTTCTGGAACAGAGGCATGAGGAATATTGGGAATGCTCAACAGGATTGTCTTCAGCTCCTCATCCCAACGTTTGAAGGTCTCCTCAAGACGTTTGATTTCTTCAGACACATTCTTCATATCTTCTATGAGTGTGCTGGGATCATTCCCTTCTCCCTTCATTTTTCCGATCATCTTAGAGGTCTTATTGAGTTCATACCGGAGACTTTCTATCTTCTGCAAATGGCTCTTCTTCTGTGCTGAAAGCCGCAGGAATTTGTTCAGATTCAAATCTATTCCCCGGGATGCCACTTTTTTGATGACGAGGTCCGGATTTTCCTCGACAAATTTCGTATCCAACATGCCGATGATTATAGCATATGTGGATTTGTTTTCAAAAATCGCCTCTTCGGGCTTCGCGAGGAACGGCTTCCAAATCCGTGACCGAAGAAGAGAGCATTGGGGAATGTTTTCGCACCGCTTAGATTTTTCACGCCATTCCCTCACCAAACTTCTCGGCGCTGCGGAACTCCGCATGATTATCTTTTCTTACACTTCGCGATGATGAGGTTGACTCGACCTGTGTATTGAAATATAGTTTACGGGAATGGAAAAGAAGAAACCTAGAGAATCATTTAAAGGATACGTACAGGTCTATACCGGAGGTGGAAAGGGCAAAACCACCGCTGCTTTAGGTTTGGCGCTCAGGGCTGCTGGACATGGTCTAAAAACATACATCGGCCAATTTCTTAAAGGGCAAGACTATGGTGAGCTCTCCTCTATCAAAAAAATATCTCCTTTCATCACCATTGAACAGTTCGGCCGAAAAGGTTTTATTCATGTCACCGAAAACCCTGATGAAGAAGACTTTCAAAGAGCTAAGGACGGTCTGGAAAAATGTATCAAAGCCATGAAGTCCAATAAATACCAGATCATCATTCTGGACGAGATCAATGTGGCTGTTCATTTCAAACTTCTGACAGAAAATCAAGTGCATCAATTTTTGGATAAAAAACCTGAAGGAATTGAGATCGTACTGACCGGAAGATACGCCCCTGCGTCTTTCATCAAGCGAGCTGATCTGGTTACGGAGATGAAAGAAATCAAACATTACTACAAACAGGGTGTTCAGGCCCGTAAAGGCATCGAAAAATAAAAAATTCAGGCGCTCATGAAAAAGGAAAAATTTGAAAAGCTTGTGGAAGAAGCCCTTGCACAGCTTCCAAAAAAATTTAAGAAGTATATCGATAATGTGGCTGTGATCGTTGAGGAATCTCCATCAAGAGAAGTGTACCGACAAACGGGAAGCTCTCCTTATAGCACCATCCTAGGGCTTTACCATGGTGTCCCGTTCAAACACAGGGGACCTTATTATGGAAACCTCCCGCCTGACGTGATCGTCATCTATCAGAGACCCATACTCGAGATGTGCCATTCAGAGGAGGCCATCAAGCAAAAAATCAAAGAAGTCGTTTTTCATGAAGTTGGACATTATTTCGGCCTTTCTGATAAAGATTTGCGGGAGATCGAATCCAAATCCCATAGAAAGTGAACTCAGCATAAGGAGGAAGTTGCATGGCTGAAATTTACAAAGGCGTTTTCGCCGCGCTCACAACGCCTTTCAATGGAGATGCTATTTCTACAGAGAAATTCTACGAAAATATCAAGAAATACAATTCCTTCAAGCTGACAGGATATGTCATCGCAGGATCCAGCGGGGAAGCCCCCTACCTCACAGATAACGAGTCAGAAAAGCTGGTCCAAACAGCAAAAGAAGCGGTATCCCCGGATAAAAAGATCCTTGTGGGCACAGCTCGGGAATCCACAGCCGCATCAGTCACTTTCACCAACCGCATGGCGGCAATAGGTGCAGATGCCGCCCTGATACGAACTCCATTCTACTTCAAATCCCAGATGACCCACAAAGCACTCAAAAAACACTATATGACGATTGCGGATAAGGTTAGAATTCCGGTGATTCCCTATCATATCCCTCAAATCACGGGCATATCTATCAATCCGAAACTTGTCATCGAACTCGCTGCTCACCCCAATATTCTAGGCATTAAAGACAGCTCAGGAAACCTTGCCTTTCTGGGTGAAGTTATTCAAGATCTACCGCCTGATTTCTCTTACCTGTTGGGAGCCGGAAGTGTGTTTTTCCAAGGGCTCCTTATGGGGGCTTCTGGGGGGATACTCCGTCTTGCCGATATTGTCCCTGATCGATGTACGGAAATCTATACTCTCTTTGTGCAAAAGAAATGGGGGGAGGCACTAAAACTTCAAGCAGCATTGATCCCCCTGAATAACGCCATCATACAGACATACGGTATTCCTGGGGCCAAATACGTCCTGGATTTATTAGGTTATCATGGTGGACTGCCCCGTCCTCCCCTTCTGCCATTAGAAGAAAATGGAAAGAGGGATATGGAAAGAATTCTGAGAAAATTGGGTCTGAACAATCGAGGCTAAAAAACTGCAGAGAGGCTGGAATGGAAAAAAATTGCAGGCGAATTTTTCTGAAAAATCTTATCGGAGGGGCATTTGCAGCAGCCATTGCCCCCCTTAGCTCAGCGTTCCAAGATATAAACAAAAAGCGCCTAAAAAAGGGAGAAATGTCCTACCGCCGCCTTGGCAGGACCAATCTTTGGATATCTGAAATTTCCCTCGGGGGAAGCCCCGTCCCTGACCAGGCGATCCTTCAGCAGGTCGTCGAAAGAGGGATAAATTACATAGATACATCCTGCACTTACATGAACGGCAACAGCGAACGGCAGATCGGAAGGCTCCTCAAGGACGTGGGCAGAGACCGAGTGCATGTGGGAACAAAATTCCACCTAAGGGGAAACTGGGGCGAGGAATCCATCATCAAATCTGTCGATGGAAGTCTGAAAAGGCTTCAGACAGACTACTTGGATGTGCTCTTGATCCATGGAGCAAGTAATCCTGAACAATTAACCGACGAAAGGGTGCTCGGCGCATTTGATGTCCTGAAAAAGCAAGGGAAACACAGATTCAGTGGACTCTCCTGTCATTCCAGCCATCATGAGATCGTAACAAAAGCAGTCGAGTGCGGCCACTACGATATGATCCAATTGGGATACAACGTCTTTGATATTCAGGAGAGCGAAAAAAACGTCGAAACCTATGATGATTATCTCGGTGCAAGTGGAACACGCAAACTCATCCATCTGGCTGCATCTAAAGATGTGGGTATCATTGCCATGAAAACCCTCAAAGTGGGTGGGAAAAGACAGAACCTGGAAAAATACAAAACAGGAGAAATCTCAATCTTTCAGGCCATGCTCAAATGGGCTCTCGAAAATCAGAACATCTCTTCGGTTGTTACAGAGATACTCACCTTCCGGCAGATGGAAGAAGACCTGGCAGTTGCCGGTCAGCCTCTTTCAGAAGAAGAGAGAAAATCTCTTTACAGCTTCGTCGCCCAAAATTTAAAAGACTACTGTCATATGTGTGGATTTTGTCAAAACAATTGTCCTGGCGGTGTTTTAACTACAGAAATCCTCAGGTATCTTACCTATTTCGAGAGTTACGGAAAGGCTGTTGAGGCCCGGCAAGCTTACTCTTGTTTGACGAGTCGAGCTACTGTTGCATCATGCAGGAATTGCGGAATATGTGAAGCGACCTGTCCTTATGGAGTTTCTATACGCAGAAGAATCAAAGAAGCCCACACTCTACTTGGCTAATTTGCTTATTCCATCCAGATCGAGAGACTCTGCTATGGATTTCAACTCCGTTGTTTCTTCGAAATTATCGCCCTCCAGAGTTACAATAAACCTATCCTTGATCAGGATCATGATCTGGGCGTCCTTATTGCCGTATTCATAATGCTCCATGGCGGGATAGCCTTTGATTGTTGCCTTCTTAGTGTATTCATCACTCGTGTCGATCTCATAATTCATGGCCATCTTGATACTTGTATAGACCATAGGTACATAGCCACCATCGGCGATTTTAATGTTGAGTTCCTTATCCCCAGAAACATATTGACGCTCTGCCTGGCTGATCTTGTATTCTCCCATAGAAATGGACTGGCCTTCAGCATCATCTTCAGCCTCCCAACCTTCTATTTCGCCAAGGAAAGGAGTCAGCTCTCTCCAGTTTACAGGGTCGACGGGTTTCTGCATTTGGGCAGGAAACATCAAAGATGAAGCAATAAAAGTAAAAAGTATGATAAAGATTTTTCCTCTCATCCGTTTGACCTCCGTATGTATAATGACCGTGCACCCCGCTCCGACCAAACCCTCCCTGCGTTATCCATGCAGTTAGCTCAGGAAAGGCTGATCTGCCGCACAAGAGACTGCTCTGCTGCCGCTGCTACCTCCCGGTCCTGACGGAGTTCACAGAGAGCTCTTCGCGCAGGGCCCAAACCCTCAACACCACTTACACAAACACTGGCCAAAAAGAGCACGGCCTCGACGGGGAGTTCAACCACCGCTAGCTCCCCATCTAGCACGGTCAGAAATTCCCGGCTCAAAATCTATAGCCCACTCCTGCTCTGAGAGCAAAACCATCCCAGATTCCTGTCTCTATTCTGAGATGGAGATGAGGAATAACCTCGGCTCTTATTCCAAGATTAATCTGGAGAAGCGGGAGGATATTCGGAAGATTGGTATCAGAGGTTTCTTCAGCCTCTTTTATCGACATTGTCTCAGTTTTACCTACCTCTTGTTCAAAGACCTGCCACCTGTACGAGCCGATATAATTATATCTGACTTCACCGCTTAATACCGCCGCGCCAACGCCAAAAACGAAATAGGGTGTTACCCTCCAGTCCGGCTTAAAATCCCAGCGAAAATTTAAATTCGTGAAAAGCGGATTCAGAGTGATTTCTCCTAAAGCATCCTTCACCTCGGCATAGGACCCATCATTAAAATCCTGTCTGATATCTCCCTGGACTGTAAGACGGATTTTGGTCTTATCGAAAGAAAAGCCCAGGCTGAATGCTCCTTCCCTTCCCCGGGGATAAAACCTTACCTCTAATCCGTAATTCGGCCCTCCTGAATCGAAAGTAAAGGTCTGATCGAAGTTTGTGGGAATGGGAATCGGACCAGAGCCAACTAGTCGTATGTCTCGCACTTGATTGGCAATCTCCTCCTCGATTTCATCACTTATATCGTTAAATAGTTCGTCCTCGAAGAGCCCCTTAAACAAATTCAGGCTCCATCTGCCGTAGTAGACGGCAATCTCGATCTTTCCTGCAATCCCCTCATCAAAGACCAAAGGGACCTCTGTTCCCTGCTCGGTCTGCAGGGCATAGACACCTTGGACCAGCAAAAGAAGAGCCAAAGGAGCACCAACAATAGACGCCTTGATCCAATTCATCTGTCTCATTTCATCCTCAGAGAAATCCTATCCATTACGCGGGTTTTTGTCAAACATTTTTCGTCATCGAGTTACCATTTTTACCAGACATTTATTTATATTAGTCGATGGAATCCAGGAATGAATGAGAAAGGGTAGACTACGGCCTTGACTGTGCAGAGGAAGCACCCGCTGGCAAAATGTCTATATTCTTCTTGACAGTAACGTCCTTCCAGTGATAAAAAAAATCTTACTTTATTTTTGGAGGGATTGTCTATGAAAAAAGTAATCGCCACATTCGGTTCATTCCTGCTTCTTATACTTCCTTTTTGTCTTTTAGCTCAGACACCGCCCGACGATTTCTTGGGTCATCAGGTGGGTGCAGATCGTAAATTGGCCGACTACACACAGATCCAGGAATACTTCCAGAAGCTTGATTCTGAATCGGAGAAAATCAAAGTCCTGACCATTGGTGAATCCACTCTTGGAAAACCAATGATCATGGCCGTCATCAGCTCAGAAGCAAACATGGCCAATTTGGAGAAATACACAGGGATAACGAAGAAATTAAGGGCTGCCAACGATCTGTCTCCAGAGGAAGCAAAAAGTCTAGCTCAAGAGGGCAAAGCTATCGTGCTGATAACCTGTAACATTCATGCAACAGAAATCGCGGCTTCTCAAATGGCCATGGAGCTGGCGTATCTGCTGGTCACGGGAAAGACTCCTTTTGATGCCCAAAAAGTCCTGAATGATGTGATTGTATTGCTTGTCCCCACGACAAATCCTGACGGCCAACAAATGGTCACTGATTGGTACAGGAAATACGTGGGCACTAAATACGAGGGAGGTCGGATGCCCTGGCTTTATCACCACTATGCCGGACATGATAATAACCGCGATTGGTTTATGTTCAACCTCAACGAGACAAAAGCTGTGACCAAAGTTCTGTATCATGATTGGATTCCCCAGATCCATATCGACGAACACCAAATGGGTTCCACGGGGGCCAGGCTTTTCATTCCCCCCTTCATGGATCCACCGACTCCGACAGTCCATCCTGGAGTCTGGCGTGGTGTAGGGCTGTGTGGTGTGAACATGGCCTATGACCTCCAGAAAAACGGATTTAAGGGTGTGGTGTACGGACGGAGTTTTACTGGATGGTGGATTGGGGCCTGCGACGACACATCATGGTTTCACAATGTTATCGGGCTGCTCAGCGAGATGGCCTCTGTCCAGGTGGCCTCGCCCATCTACATCGATCCTTCAGAAGTATCTGATTCTTACATCGAAAAACGCATGGAATTTCCCGATCCCTGGTCTGGCGGCTGGTGGAGACTCAGAGACTTAGTGGAATACGAGCTAACCCTCTCTTTAAGTCTGGTGAAAACAGCCTCGCTCCATAAAGAGGACCTCCTTTTCAATTTCTACAAAATGTGCAAAGAAGGAATCGAAATCAGACATAAGGGCCAACCCTTTGCCTTCGTCATTCCAAAAGAACAACACGATTATCCGACAGCTCTGCGCATGTTGAAGATTCTGAATTTCGGAGGAGTAGAGATTCACCAAGCCAAAAAGGATTTTATCGCTGACGGCAAATTCTATCCAGCAGGCTCTTTTGTGGTCCTGATGTCCCAACCCTACAGACCCTATGCCCAATCTATTCTCGAAAAACAGCAATACCCAGATATGCGCCAGTATCCCGGAGGCCCCCCCGTCCCTCCCTACGACAATGCAGGATGGACGCTCCCTCTCCAGATGGGAGCCAAGTGCGATCAGATAGACCATCCTTTCGAAGCGAGCCTCGAAAAACTGGATTCTATTATGTATCCCCAAATTGTTCCCCCTGATGATTCTGCAGCTTATTATTTGCTCGATTCTCGCCTGAATGGCTCGTACTCTGTGGTTTTCGCTCTGATGAAAGAAAAAGCAGAGATCTACCGTTCCAAAGACATGGTCAAAGTTGACGGATTCAAAGCTGCGGCTGGAAGTTTCCTCATAAAAAATTCCCCCGGAGTGTCAAAATCGCTTCCTTCCCTCCTTCAGAAGTGGCAGATCGACGCCCACACGTTGGATGACGTTTCCACTATCGAGAAAGCTCCATTGAAAAAGTTCCGTGTGGGTCTCTATCAGTCCTGGCGGTCCAATATGGATGAGGGATGGACGCGGTGTGTCCTGGACAATTTGGGGATTCCCTTCACAACCCTCCACAACAAAGATTTCAAAGGAGAAAAGGATAAGAAGGTCAATCTTGGAGAAAAATTTGATGTCATCGTCTTTGCCGATGAGAACGCCGATATCATCAAGACTGGAAAACCAAGCCCCTCTTCCCCCTATGCTAGATACTTTTCAGGCACCATGCCACCGGAATACGAGGGGGGTATCGAAAAAGAGGGTGTAGAGGCACTGAAAAAATTTGTAGAGGAAGGAGGTATCCTCGTAACTCTCAACAATGCCTGTGAATTGGTTTTTAAAGAGTTCACTCCTCCTGCCAGCAATGCTCTCGAAAGAGTTGAACGCAGCAAATTCTTCTGCCCCACCTCTCTTCTCAAGCTCGAAGTAGATAACACCACACACATAGGGTACGGACTGCCCACCGAAATCGCTGGAATGTTTTCTCGAAGTCTGGCCATCAATACACGCCCGCCTTCGGGAGAATGGGACAGGCAGGTAGTGGCGCGCTATCCGAAAGAGGAAATCCTGATGAGCGGGTGGCTTCTCGGAGAGGACATGATCGCCCGAAAGGCGGCAGTTGTTGATACTACGTATAATAAAGGCCATATCATACTCATCGGAATTCGATGCCAGCACAGGGCCCAGTCGCACGGAACATTCAAATTCCTGCTCAATGCTCTCCTTTACCCCGAAACAAACTGAACAATAATTTGGGGAAATAATTTGGGGACAGTATACGCGATTACCGAACTCGACGGATCATGTAATCAAGAGCTCTGTCCTTAACCTGCTTTTTATTGAGTATCCTCTCAAGAATTCCATAGCACTCAGGGCCGGATATACATATCAAAAAAAGTGCTGTCAAGAACCAGATGCTCCATCCCGTCTATCTTGATCTAGATACCCATATTTTGTCTTTGAACATCGGGTATGAAGGTCCGGCATTCTCGATTTGGAGGAGTGGTGGAAAGAAATTGTTGCGAAAATAAAGATCCTCCTTAATCCTGCCGCAAATTGAAATAATAATGTTTGAATATTATAATAAATTCATGATATGGAGATAAGGTGGACAAAATGGAAAAAAAAGAGTTTTATCTTCTTCATTCTGAGGTGTGCAAGACCTTAGCTAATCCAAAAAGACAGGAAATCCTGGACAATCTCCGCCAAAAAGATATGACTGTCAATGAACTGGTAGAGAAGACCGGTATCAGCCAAGCTAACCTCTCCCAACATCTTGCCATCATGAGAGCCAAAGGAATCGTAACTACACACCGTAAAGGAATCAACGTGTATTACTCTCTCTCTCATTCCAAGATAATAAAAGCCTTTGATCTGATCAGCGAAGTCCTCAGAGATTCCTTGAGTGTCCAAAGCCAAACAGTCAAATCAGCCATGGAACGCAAGAAATAAGAGAGGAGGAATTTTCTGATGACGGAAGTAAAAAAGAAAAAATTGGCTATGGTCGTTTTCAGCGGAGATATGGATAAATTGTTCGCTGCCTTTTCCATCGCCACAGGAGCAGCCGCATCCAATATGGATGTCACCATGTTCTTCACCTTCTGGGGTCTTCGGGCTCTCAAGAAAAATGCACGGACGGGGAAAAGTTTGCTGGGACGGATGATGGGTCTTTTTTATGGTGGGGACATCAACCGCGCAGCCCCCAGCAAAATGAAATTCGGAGGAATCGGCCGTTGGATGTTCAAAAAAATGATGAAGGCCAAACGTGTCCCGACTCTGGCGGAAATGAGACAGACTGCCATCGAACTTGGCGTGAAACTCCACGGTTGTCAGATGAGCATGGAAGTAATGGAAATCCCCCGAGAAAAAATGATCGATGACGTAGCCCAGTGTGTGGGGGTTGTTACATTTATCGAGCAGGCACAACAGGCTGATGTCACTCTTTTCGTCTGAAGATTAATCTCCGACTATCTTCACCAAAACTCTTTTTCTGCGGCAGCCGTCGAATTCTCCGTAAAAGATCTGCTCCCAAGGTCCAAAATCCAACCGCCCTCCAGTGATCGCTACCACAACTTCTCTTCCCATGATCGTTCTTTTCAAATGAGCATCCCCATTATCCTCTCCAGTCCGGTTGTGCCTGTATCTGGATATTGGATCGTGAGGAGCTAATTCCTCCAGCCAATCTTCAAAATCCTCATGCAGTCCTTTTTCATTGTCATTGATGAACACACTCGCTGTGATGTGCATGGCATTGACCAGGCAGAGTCCATCCGTAACTCCACTCTTTTGGACCAGAGCTTCAACTTCTGGAGTGATGTTGATGAGTTCAATTCTCTTTTCTGTATCGAAGGTCAGGTACTCCGTGAGCGACTTCATTTTCTCCTCCGTAAGCTGATAAGCGTTCCCCCGCCCCCAAGAGCCAACATGATAAGAGACTGAACCAGAGTCCTCCATTGAACTTGAGGAGAGATCCATAGGGACTGTATCAAGAAATAAATCCCTGCAGCGGCAATGATCATATAGATCCCAAGCATCGTCCGCCACGCCCATAGATTGGTTTGAGGAGTGTCCTCGGAAAAGAACCGGTTATACAGCAGCATACCTGCTAAACAAAAAATCCCTAGTGCTGCAAATATGAGCCAGAATATTTTCACCTGGCTTAGAATTTGGGACCCCAAAGGCGTACCAGCGGCAACAGCCTCCGGAGGAGGGGCGATGGGCGCCAGGATTCTTTCATAAAGAACGGCACCCAAGTTGCTCCCGATCAAGCTTCCGAAAACTCCATACAGAAAGGCATATCCCATATAGACCGCTTTTTTGTCCTGAGGAGCCACAAGTCCGATGTAGCTGTAGTATTTAGGATGGGCTGTCATCTCTCCAAGGGAAAAGACGGCGATCCCTAGAATGAACATCCACGCGCTGCTGGTAAAGGCTAAAACTACAAAGCCGAACAAACCTAGACAGATTCCCACAGCCATGACCGGAAAAGCCTTGAGATTTTTGGTGATGCGGCTGACCAGCACAACCAGGAGCACAATGGTGCCGGCATTGATGATGGTGACAAATTCTGCATCAAACTTGAAGGGTCTTAAAATCGGAATTTTCTGCATGAAAGCATCTACAGGAGCACGATAGACGAAATCCCGGAGATACCAGAGCACAGAACCGAACATCTGGAAATACAGGATCCAGAAGGTAGAATACACTACGATCAACAGCATGAAACGCGAATCACTCAGCACCAGCATGGCTTCCTTCAGGACTTGACGAATGGGCTTTGTGCTCTTGGGCCTCTCAGGATCTTTATAGATGAAAGCCGCAGGCAGCAGCATTAAAAAACACCATAAAGCCGAAGAGAAAAAGACATATCGCCAGTTGAAACCTTTGATCCAACTGATAAAAAATGGCGAGAGAAAAGCACCCAGGTTGATGCTCCAGTAATAAACCCCAAACCCGAATCCGCTGTTCTCTTTGGTAGTTGTCCGGGCTACTGTCCCTGTGATTAGAGGCTTGAACAGGCCGCTTCCTGTGGCCATGATCAGCAGGAATAGAAAAATCAATCCGTAAGAGTCAAAGTTTCCTGCTGCAAAATAACCTATGGTGAGGAGTGAAAAAGCGACTAAAAGTATCTTACGGTAGCCCAATCGATCGCCGAGAGCGCCGCCAAAAATGGGTAGGATGTAGGTCAAAGCGTACACAAATCCTTGGAGAAGTCCTACGGACTGCTGGCGGAATCCGAGTACATCCACGAGATATACAGCCAGAACAGAATTTAGACCATAATAGGCACCTCTCTCGAAAAATTCCATCATGTTAGCAATCCAAAAGGTTCTCGGAAAGGATGTCAAGATGCTTTTCTTCTTCTTTTCTCCATTCATCATTCAACTCCTTCTTTTAAGCTTCCTTTCTACCCGATTCATGCCCATACAATATAAACGTACGGCAGAGATGGGACAAATCCACTCAACGATCCTGCAGTCAGCCTAGAGAGAGATGATCTTTCTATTTACCCTTCAATATTTTTAAGGCTCTGTCGATATCAGAAACATCCATGATCACAGACAATGTATTGGCCTTCCTGCTTAATGTTCCATAACAGTATTCGATGTTTATGCCTTTGTTTCCCAAAAGAGTGGCTACATCCGACAAAGCTCCCGGTCTATTCTCCAGATCGACTCTCAGCACATCCCGCAATTCAGTCTCGTAATTGTACTTGGAGAGGATTTTCATCGCTTTGTTGATGTTCTTAACGTAGAGTTTGGCCGAGTCTTGAAAAAGCCCGATTGCATCAATGTTAATCTTGTTTTCCGAAAGACAACTGCACAGGTCTCCCAAAGTAGATGGTTTGTTTTCCAAGACAACAAAGATCTCAGTGATTTTTTCCATGTTTCCCCCTTTTCCTTTTTTTTATTTTATACCCGAATAAGCCTTGAGATACTGAGCACGAAAATAGGACTCCGCCTCACCCATTAATTCCTGCTTCCGGAAAGAGATCTCTCCTCTAAAATCCTCGATACTCTCGTAAAGATGTTCAGTCATCCATGCTTCCAATCCATTCAGAAGGTTTTTGGTTTCTTCGATACCTTTTTGATAGAACAGCGTGCAAACCTGTACTGCATTGGCTCCAGCGAGAATCTGCTTCACAACATCTTCAGCATTCTGAATCCCTCCAGAAGCAGCAATATCACATTTCACCCTTCCAGATAGTAGAGCTACCCATCTTAAACTCTGATGAAAATCCCCTTTTCCTTTCATGCTTCTTGTTTTGAGGTTCCTGACGTCTATATCCGGCATGAGGAACCAATTGAACAAGACCAGAGCATCACAGCCTTCTTCCACAAGTTTTTGTCCGAGATAAGGGACTGAGGTGAGTTGTGTGGTGAGTTTTACAGCCACTGGAATGGTCACTTCCTTCTTTACGGCTCTCAATATCCTAAGGTGATAATCTTCATAATCCAAACTCGGTGAAAAAAGATCGATAGGAAGGACATAGATGTTTAACTCCAATCCATCTGCACCCGCTTCCTGGAGTTGATGGGCAAAACTAGGCCAGAGCTTGGGTGATTGACAGTTGATGCTGGCTATTATCGGAATATTCACTTCCCTTTTCGCCTGCTCGATCATCTCCACAAGATCATGAGGCGCGTATTCCAGGAGACCGCCTCCTCTCATATAATCTAAGGCTTCTGGATAAATATTGATATCCTCATCTGGGATATCTGCACCGATCATGAACTGCTCTTCAAATATGGACTTCAACACCACGGCTCCCGCTCCAGCCTCTTCGCAATGTTTGATTTTGGCTATAGCATCGGTCAGCCCAGAGCTTGCCACGATAATGGGATTTCGAAGCTCGAGCCCCATGTATGAGGTCTTTAGGTCAGCCATAAAAAACTCCTGCCTCTCATAAATTTCCTTTTCTTGAATTATTCACAAAAACTGCCGGTACTTCAATTGTTTTATTCTACAAAGTTATGCCATTTCAGAATATTTTGCAAACCCATCGAGACCTAAACGGACATCCAATCTGATTCAGAATCTCAATCTGAAAATCGTTTCATAAAGAACTGACAGCTTCCTTGAATCGACGGACGACCTCGACTTCTTTATCTCTGAGGCCGTAATTCTCAGGAGGCCCGCCACTGTATTCCTCCAGGAACCATTGAATGGTTTTCCTCATCCATGCATCAAACGGAGTCGAAGTGAAATTCAATTCTTTCTGCGCCTTTTGAACATCCAGAATAAACGGTCTCCGGCTAAAAAGCGGAGAAAAAGAAGTACCCAGTCCAACTCTTTCAAGCACTTTGGAGGGGATATCCACCAGTTCAACTGTTTTACCCATCACCTCAGCGGCTTTCAGTACAAAAGCCCGGAGAGTTGACACCTCTTCCTGGGCCAGATTGTAAACCTCTCCGATGGATAAAGCATTCTGCAGATTGGACGCGACAGTTGCGGCAATATCGCCTTGATAGATATGTGTAAAAGCATTCATCCCGCTGTCAGGCAGGATGAGGGGTTTTTCATCCAACAGGCGGACGAAATAGGAATAGGCTCTGAGCGTATAGTCTCTCTCACCCATCACCATCGGAAGTCGAAACATGGTCACCGGGAATCCCTGACTCTTGTGTGCGTTCCTCAGAACCCGTTCACAATTTCTCTTGTTGGTGCCATAGACCCACCAATCAGGATTGCTGCTTGGCATCGGATAAAGAGGCCTATCGAAATCCTCTTCCCTAAGAGGACAGGGATAATCCTGGGTAACGACGTAAACAGCAGCCGTACTGATATGGATAAAGTGGTCGACTCGTCCCAGAAATGTCTCTATAGCTGTCTGACTATCTTCTGCCTTGAATGCGATCATATCGATCACCACATCAAATTCAAGGTCCTTTAGACGCTCAAAAAAGGATGTGTGGTCATATCTATCACCGCAGATACGTCCCACTTTGTGTCCGAAATCATCGGGAGTTTGTCCCCTGTTGAACAGAGTCACTTCATGCCCGTCTTGAAGCAGGCGTTTTGTGATGTGATAACCAAAAAACCGGGTGCCTCCGATGACCAATATCTTCATAAGGCCTTAGATATCAAATATCTTTCCAGGATTGAGGATATTATTGGGATCAAAAAGCTTTTTGATGCCTTTCATAAGACCTATCGTCTTCACTTCTAAAACATAGGAGAGATAGGGCTTTTTCACGATGCCAATTCCATGTTCGCCAGATATCACACCGCCCCTTTCTTTGCAGTCGCTGTATAGCTCTTCCCGGATTTTTTCAAACTTGGACTTCCATTCCTTCTCAGTTAGGGGCACGATTTCTCCATTTTTATATCGTGCTTTCATTATGTGGGTATGCACATTTCCGTCTGCAGCATGACCGAACGTGGGCAACCATATCCCGTATTTTTCCGAAACCTCCTGGACCCTCCTCACATGCTTAGCAATCTGATTTTATGGCCTCATATATCTTACTGCGGATTTCAAGAACCTGCTGCTGCTTGCTCGGACTGTCGGCGACAAAAACATCGAGGGCATTGTGATCCAAACAAATTTCTGCCACTTCTTCTGAGAGTTTGTCCATTTCTTCCTCACTGGAAGCATCAAGGATGATGAGAAGGTAGGTGCTGCCCAGTGTGACCGGCCATTGTTTGTGCAGGAATTCTTCGGTGATCTTGATGACTTCTCTGGGGATGAATTCCACTGCCATAGGAAGTATATTCTGTCCGATCAAGTCGGGGACCGCATCGATTGCCTGTTCCAGCTCATCATAGGGGATGATGAGAGAACGGGATACTCGAGGGGAAGGCATGAGCTGTATCGTAGCTTTGGTGATGATGCCCAGAGTTCCCTCTGACCCGATCATCAGATTCAGCAGATTGTATCCAGTGCTGGATTTCATGAGTTTTCCACCCAGGTGGACAATGTCTCCAGAGGGGAGGACAACTTCCAGACCCTTGACATAATTCCTGACAACTCCATATTTGACAGCCCGGGCGCCACCGGCATTGGCAGCGATAACGCCTCCACCTGGCTGTAAAAATCCATCAGCATAACACCCGGCTCTGCCACAATCATCTGATTGGATTTATCGACTTCAACAATCCGATTCATCCTTTCCAGAGAAAGAACAACACCTTTGTATGTCGGAACACACCCTCCGCAGAGACCGGTGGCTCCTCCACGCGGAGTCACGGGTATCCTCCTCTTCCGGAGTCTTGGGTTTGACGACAACCTCCGGTTCTTCAGTTATATCGGGAAGAGAGAACTCATCATGGCTGTAATCCAGCATCATTTCAAGATCGACGATCACATTTTTCACCCCGATGATTTTTTTCAATTCTTCAATAACTTCTTCCGAAACCTTTCTATACGCCATGCGTCAATCTCTCACGATTGTTCTATCATACATATTCCCGGCATCATTTTCCATTCCGAATTTTTTCTTTTAGAAATTCTCGGAATCATATTTAATTGGAGGTGTCTTGAGATAATTGACTCTCATCTCAACAATTGATATTCTTTTGCCGTAATCGCTGCATCAAATATCACAAAGATGGAGAATCGAAGACTGTGCAGAAGAATCATTCTAATCATCTTGGCGCTTCTGAGCTTTACGAATTTGATTTTTTTTATTCTAAGCTCTTATTCAGGCCCGGTTATAGGAATGATTATGGCAGCTGGAGCAGCCATTCACTGGTGGAGAAAAAGGGATCCCCTCTTAATTCTAATCATAGGTTCAATCTGGTTGTTGCTTCATATCTTCGAGATTGCCGTTTTAGGTGAAAGCTCGTATCCAGTTCTTCTCTACTTGAATGTGGCACTCTCAATTCCTCTGCTTTACTGCGGCACAAAAATATATTTTTCTATGAAAAAAAAGTGAACGGGTTCAGCCTTTACTCCTTGCTTGTATCGATCAGTTTTCGCCTCCAGACTCGTTTCTTGTGGAAAGCTGCAACGATCAGTGGTGGCGTTATGACAGTCGTCAGGAGCGACATCCCGAGGACGACTGCGTAAATTTCTTGGGTGATGGAATGAAGCGAGAGCCCGATCAGTGCCACGATGATCCCCACCTCTCCGCGGGGAATCATGCATACTCCGGTCTGGAATTTCATCCTCCAATCCTCTTTCCAGGTGGCTAATCCTGCCCCTATCACCTTGCTCAATGCGGCAACAGCCGATATCAATAAGACCAAAAAAAGCAACCGAGGTTGGGCAAAGGTTCTCGGATCGAGATGCGCGCCCATCATCACGAAAAAGAAGGGCAGGAGGAATTCATTCACATATTTGACCTTATTCTCCAGGTCATAAACTCCGGCCATCTCATCGATCACAATACCTGCCATAAAAGAGCCGATGATGGCTGCCAGTCCAATCACATCCGCAAGTTCAGCTAATCCAAGACAAAGAATAACAGACAGCACAAACGGACCCTCTGGGATGTTGAGTCGTTCCACCCATTTTCGCGTTCTTTTAGCGACTTTAGGCCCCCACCAGGTAAGAAATCCCACAAAAGCCAGCGACTCTACAACCAGCAGGGAGAACTCCAAAACATGGAATTCCTGGCGGGCCAGCCCTTTTACAATAGCCAGCACAATCAGTGCAAGGATATCATCCAGCACAGCAGCGCCCAGGACAATGTAAGCCACCTTGTGCTTGATCAATCCCATATCCTGCAGGACCTTCACCGAAATCCCCACACTGGTGGCCAATATGGCCGTGGCGATGAACAGGCTCTCCACAAGAGCATAACCAAGGAAGTACACGGTCAGGAATCCGAGAATGAGAGGGACGATTACTCCCAACAAGCCGACGAAAACTGCCGTTCGTCCAACAGCAAAAAGGTCTTTAACCCTGATCTCCAATCCCACATGAAACAAAAGGAAAATGACGCCGATCTCGGCAAAAGACATCAGGACATGATTTTCGGTGCTGATGATTCCCAGAACATAATTCCCCAGTAAGACTCCAGCCAGCAGTTCGCCGACTATGGCCGGCATTTTAAGGCGGATGAATACTTCGCCCAGGATCTTAGCAGAGGTAAAAATGATGAAAAAATGGAAGAGAAGATTGCCTGCTTCCACCTTTAACCGCCTGTTTTGTTATTATTTAAGTGGTCCTCTTTCATTTCCTCTCCATCAGGCAAGTCCTCCGCTCTAGTTCAGATTTTTAACGCCATTCCCTCATCGTGAAGACCGGGGTAGGTTGGGTCGGGATCTTCAATGCCGCTGCGGACGTGCCTGATGTTCTCTTCCGTTATGCTCTAAACTAACAAAAAAGAAGAGAATCATCTCAATAAAGATCCCCATAAGGTATATAAAAAAGTTGTGCGTAGTGTCAAATATTTTAAAGCAGGCATCGATCTTGAAATATATCAGCTAACAATTTTGAGCTGGGAAGGGATGAACACCATGATCTGGGATTGGCCTTTATATTCCTCCAGAAACCCAAATGCCTCTATGTTTCTTCCCTTGAATGTTTTCAAATCCACAAAACCAGCGCGATTTTCCTCGGGGATCAAAACCGAAAAACCTTTTTTCTCGGGATACAGGAAATAAAACCTTGCGCGACGTCTTGTTCGAACACAGGTAAACCTCACCCTTACCAGCTTCCCTATATTCCCCTTCACATCTTGTGCTGCCAGGAGAGGATAAGGCGTCTCTCTCCAGAATCCTCTTCCCTGCTCCTGAGCAGCCTTTTGTGCTTGAATGAAGCGCTCTTTTAGCTCATACGGGAAAGCTAAAAAGACGTGTGCAAATCCTTCACTCAGAATAAACTCATTGAACAGCCCGCCTTCGGTCCAAACGTAAGCCAGGAGTCTTCCATATTTATCTTCACGTTCTGACTCATAAGTGAGTTCGACAGTCTCGCGAAAGAGATAGTGGAAAGAAAATCTCTTGGCCAGCTGAGCCTGTAATGATTTCTCCTTATTCGGGTCCTCGATTTCAGGGCAGTCTATGCCGATCAACCTGACTTTTCTTTCATGCCCCTTATCGAACCTTACCTTGATCGTATCTCCATCGTAAACGACCACGACAGTACAGGTCTCACCGTTCGTTTCGGGTTTTGTTTTCTCAACCCAAAAAATACGCGAGGCAAAAAAGCTGACGAATGAAATAGAGACCAAAGCAGCAAAGAAATGTCGTGGGATAGGCCTCCTTACGTTTCCCATTCCTTTAACTAAACGTAATCCTCGAGGAGATTTACTCTTTTAATATCCCATAGAATCTACTTTTAAGGGATGTGAGGATCGATTAATGCATCGATTTATCTTTTTTGGACCAACTTTTTAACCGCCTCCACGATATGCCTGGCAGAGATGCCGTATTTATCCAGCAGCTCATCAGGCTCACCAGAGCGCGGCAGTTCACCCACAGCCAGATGAATGACTTCTGCACTCCCACCAAGAAGCGAGGCAACAGCGTCCCCGAGTCCTCCGCTGCGGAAATGGTCCTCCACAACCACTGCCTTTTTCCCTGCTTTTCTGACCTCCCTGACGATTTTTTCATCCAAAGGTTGGACAGAGTAAGCATCGATGAGGCGAACAGAAATATTTTCCTTTTCCAGCTCCTCCCAGGCCTTTAGAGCTTCATGAACCGTAATCCCTGCAGCAATCACAGTCGCTGCATCCTTCTGACTTCTCCTCAAGACTTTTGAGCCTCCTATGGGGAAGGACTCATCTTTCTTGTAGAGGAGAGGTGTGCCCGGGCGTGTTGTCCTCAGATAGGTCATTCCTTTGTACCTGGCCATCGATTCCACACAACCCTCGGTGGAATAGGCATCGCTCGGATAAAGGACGGCACAGCCGGGAATCGGGCGAAAAAGGGCCAGATCTTCGAGTCCCATCTGAGAAGGACCATCCGCTCCGATGCTCACTCCCACATGAGAGCCTACTAATTTGATATTAGAGAATGAATAAGCGGCCATCCTTATCTGGTCATGCGCTCGACACAGGAAGGCAGCGAATGTCGCAATAAACGGAATGTAATCCCTTGCCGCCATTCCGATTCCGATTCCAACCATGTTCTGTTCGGCAATGAATATCTCGAATGACCTCCGAGGAAAAACTGCAAAAAAATCTTCGGCATAAGTCGAATTTTTAACATCTCCGTCGATGCTCACGACAAGATCATTGACTTTGCCCAAATTGACCAGCGCATTTCCATAGGCGCGTCTTGTAGCAGTCTTGGAAGCGTAGATGTTCCTTTTGAAACGGAATCCCCTTTTCCGCCCAGGTGTTTTTATCCTATTGGGTTTCTTTACGTACTTTTTCGCATCTATTTCTGGCATCGGTCCTAATTCTGCAAGAGCCCTGCCAAGATCCTCATTATTCAAGGGTTTACCGTGCCATCCATTTCTATCCTCAAGAAAAGAGACGCCTTTTCCTTTGATTGTCTTGGCAAGTATAGCTGTTGGCTTTTTGACCTCTCTGGCTTTGTTAAAAGCGGCAAGAATCTGTGCAATCGAATGGCCATCAATTTTGACAGCGTTCCATCCAAAGGCTTCAAATTTTCGCCTGTAAGTATCGAGGTCGTGGCCATGCATTGTGGGATCGGATTGTCCCAATCTATTTATGTCCACTATCGCACAGAGATTTTCAAGTCCCAGGAGTGAAGCCGTGTTAGCGGCTTCCCAGACTGCTCCTTCAGCACATTCTCCATCGCCCATCATCACATAAACTCGCCGGGGACATTTTCCGAGTTTCATGGCCATGGCGAGGCCAACGCCAACAGAGAGCCCCTGTCCGAGAGAACCTGTCGCTCCTTTGACCCACTTCATCCGGGGAGTGGGATGGCCTTCCAAAGAGCTGGTGATCTTTCTGAGACTCATGAGACTACTCTGCGAGATAATTCCAGCCTCGGCGTATGCAGCCCAGAGAATGGGAGCTGCATGTCCTTTCGAGAGAACGAACTCATCATTAGCCCAATCGTGAGGGTCATGGATGTTGTATCTCATCTCATCGAAGAACAAACAGGCGGCAAGCTCGGCCATGGAAGAACATGTAGTCGGATGACCCGATCTCGCTTTTGACGTCATCTTGAAGGAATGAATTCTCAACCTTTGGGCGATCTTTTCCAAAGCCCTTTTTTTGTCCATACGGGCAAAGCCTCCTTTATATTTTAAACAGTAGACGGTTCAGGAGATTTCTTCAAAAAAAAATTTAAGGAGTTTGATAATCAATCTCATACCAGAACAAGGGGTTTGAGTCTTCTCTAAGATTGCCTATTATATTATCTTCCCGTTGATATCACAACACCTTCTCCAAATTGTCGCGGCGAGTGACCAATCCATTTCACATTAAGGGCTTTTCATACCAGAAGTGCCTCGACTTCAGTCTAAAACCAAAAGACCTATAGAGAGTAATAGCGGGGCTGTTCTCACTGTCCGCCGTCAGTCCGACTGATGTGGCTCCTCTTGTTCTTAGATGCCTCAAGCCTGCAGACAGAATTTTTTTACCCCATCCTTTTCCCTGAAATTCAGGATCAACTCCGAACATGTGAATGCGCCATTTTTTCTTTGTGGTTATTGCTCCTTGTTTGACGATCAAATGCGGCCAAAAATATCCTGTGATCTTGGCTTCATCTCGAATCAAAAGAATATCCTGCCATTTGCTGCCTGTGAGACGGAGATAATATCTGATTTCCTCAGGTGAATTCGGACAAAAACCCCAACTGCCAGAAAAAACCCTGTTCTGAGTGGTGGCTAACAATGCTTCATCTCCCGGTCTGAAATGTTCCACTTCTACAGAGACTGTCGAACTCGCTGCTGCGAAGTTTTCTGTGGAGAGCGCCTCCAACTCTACAAAACATCTTGTTTCCTCAAATCCCAGCTCGACAAAAAAATCCCTGGAAAATTTGTCCTCTTCCGGAACACAGAGATGAGCTTTTTTTGCCCCTATTCGCCTTCCTCTTTCACAGGCATATTTCAGCAATTCCCTTCCAACCTTTTTTCGGGGAAAGGCTGGGTGCACAAACCAATCCAGTATCACTCGTTCTATACGCAGCTCCGGTGTGACATCGGCGATACCGGATATCCGGCGGTTCCACTCCGCAAGAAAAATATCAGTTTCTGGGGAATAATTCGGGCAACCCAGATTATTTTTCAGAATAGGACTGCCGCCTGTCCATATTTCCCCTTTCATATGATAGGCATACCTGAAAAATCTCTGGAATTTTTCCCAGTCCCTTGGTTCAATGTTCGCTACAGTCAACATTTCTGAAGAATTGTAACAGAGAAGATTCTATTATACAATTTTGGGAACATTGTTTTGACGAGGAATAGTCATGAAGGATAAGAAAGCAGATATGCTGGTTATCACTCCGCATCCAGATGATGCGGAATTCGGAGCATCTGGTACAGTGGCCAAACTCACCCAGCAGGGTCAATCCGTGGTCTATATTGTTGTCACAAATGGAGATAAAGGAACGGATGACATCAGCGTTCTTCCCCAGAATCTGGCCAAGATCAGAGAAAAGGAACAGCTCGCAGCAGCGGAAATCTTGGGTGTCGAGGAAGTGATTTTCCTCCGCCATCCGGACCAAACCCTCGAGGACACTCCCGAATTTCGCAAGGAGATTGTCAGGCACATAAGAACGCTCAGACCAGAAGTAGTGATCACAGCAGACCCCTATCGCCGGTATGTATGGCACAGAGATCACAGAATTGTGGGAAGAGTGGTTTTAGACGCGGTCTTCCCTTACGCTCGGGATGTGTGGGCCTATCCTGACTTGATCAAAGAAGACATACAGCCCCATAAGGTGAGAGAGGTATGGCTTTGGGCACCGGAGGATCAAGACATCAATTTTCGCTCGGACATAACCGAAACATTCA
>SMTZ1_10001018_pt1 | contig 46609 bp, 44 predicted proteins | sample DeeMarSWOR136_30_FD_25667 | JGI IMG/M metagenome (IMG submission 25667) | reverse complement strand
CTAAACCGATGCTGTCTATTGTTACGGCGAAGGTGTTAAAGGGGTTGTTGTCCGGCACAACGCCCGGCTTCCAGTTGCTTGCATTGCCCCATTCTCCCCGCTCGCCGCCGACCCACTTTGAATTGACGACGGCTTGAAGTTCACAAGTGCAAAAGCTTAATACACAAGCCGTTAAGATTAGTACTTTTCTGAACATAATGCACCTTCCTTTACTGCCTTTTTGATAGTGTTTCGAGCTATGGCGCGTGCCAATCGGCCTGCCAGAGCCATGTATCGGCGAAGTCAGTGAAGTCTTCGAAGTTGACGCGTCCATCAAGATTGAAGTCGGCTCCATTAGTGTAGGTACCAGGCTCCCAGATGATATTGCAGTCACCCGACAAGCCGCCCTGCGGGATAATCCGGCCACCCTTCATATGGATTGTGCCGTTGCAGGTGGTGTAGCCTGTAATGAGCGTGGTACCATCACTTATTTCCAGTGTAGCGCTTCGGTCGATCTGCACGCTGCCGAAAATGTTTGCCGGACCGGCCATGTGCACGATGGCATTCGGCTCCAGGACAACATCAGATGTGATATGGCCTTGACCTTTGAATTCTGCGCCTGCTTTCTGTGTGATTTTTTGTGCGCCGAGGGCTCCTCCACGCAATTCGATTGTGGCGTTTGGCTCATTAGTCAGGGTGCAGCCGAACGTAACGCCTCCGCCGGCGTTGACCTTGATTGTGCCAAGGTTATTGACATCCGCCGCAGGCTCAACATGCAGCGAGGCCGACGGGCTGTTTTCGATGGTGCCTGTGTTTACAAATGGCCCGTCACTGCGGAGCATGAGCGGCCCGCCAAATGGAATCATCTTGCCGCTATTTTGTATCGAATGGCCGGCTTCAATAATGCCAAAACCTCTGACGATACCCCCGCTTTGATTGTCAAATACTTCATCGGTGCCGCATTCAGCGCCGTACAATCGGATAATTCCCCCATTCTGGATATCCTCATCGACCAGAATGTCACTGGCGGCAAGAACGACCAACAAGCCATCATTTTCTAAGCCGCCATTATGTATGTCATTCCATGCTTCGACTTCCACGGCACCGCCTGCAAGATTTCGCAGAGTACCGTGTATCTCAACACAGCCCAGCCCGAGCATCGCTTCCTGAGAATTGGTTACATTGCCTCTGATCTCTATCTGCTGGGTGTAGCCTGCCAAGGATAATTCTCCGTGATTTGTAAGCCCGTTTACATCGATAAGCGTGAGTGCGATTCGAGATAGCGTAGACGGTTCTAAGCTGACTTCTCCGTGGCAGTCCAGACGGTCTAAACCGATGCTGTCTATTGTTACGGCGAAGGTGTTAAAGGGGTTGTTGTCCGGCACAACGCCCGGCTTCCAGTTGCTTGCATTGCCCCATTCGCCCCAATCGCCGCCGACCCACTTTGAATTGACGACGGCTTGAAGTTCACACACCCAAGAACCTAATAGACAGGCTGTTAAGATTAGTACTTTCTTGAACATAATGCACCTTCCTTTACTGCCTTTTTGATAGTGTTTCGAGCTATGGCGCGTGCCAATCGGCCTGCCATAGCCAGGTATCGGCAAAGTCAGTGAAGTCTTTGAAGTCGACGCGTCCATCAAGATTGAAATCGGCAACGTTGCTGTAAGTGCCCGGCTCCCAGATGATATTACATTCACCTGACAAGCCGCCCTGCGGGATAATCCGGCCACCCTTCATATGGATTGTGCCGTTGCAGGTGGTGTAGCCTGTAATGAGCGTGGTGCCATCACTTATTTCCAGTGTAGCGCTTCGGTCGATCTGCACGCTGCCGAAAATGTTGGTTGGCCTAGTCAAGCTGATTAGCCCGCCAGGTTCAATTAAGAGATCAGCCGCCACATCCCCTTGGCCTTCAAACGTTGCCTCTGCCTTTTGGGTAATTGCCTCAGCGGCTAAGGTCCCACCGAGCAGCTCAATTACCCCGCCGGGCTCATTGACCAGGTTGCAATCAAAGGCAATGCCGCCGCCGGAATTGACTTCTATTCTGCCGAAATTATTCACATCTGGTGTCGGCTCAGACTCCACCGCTGGCTTAATTGACAGCGAGGCTACGGGCTCGTTCCGCAAAAGCCCACTATTTAAGACCGGACCTCGTACGCTCAGAAGAATAAGAGAACCTCCGAAGGCACATATTTGGCCCTTGTTGTCGAACAAGTCGTGGCCATAAGCCAGTCCGAAACCGCGAGTAACACAGGTGCTGTTGTTGTCCAAGATTTCTGCCCCAAATGTGCCCCCATAAACGTTGATCCGTCCGGCATTGTGCAGTGTGTGCTCAACCGTCAACAAACTCTGCGGGTCAACCGTCATAAAGCCCGCATTGTCCAAATCGCCATTGTCAATATCATGTGTGCCCGCCGTAAAGCCCGTTAGGCTCCCTGCGAGGTTGAACACATCACCCTCAATAAATATGTTGTGACCAATCCACAGCTCACCGTGGTTTGTTAAACCGTATAAGGTACCAAGCTCAACCTGCCTTTCCCATGGGCCTGCCCAATTTTCAAGGTTTACCTCACCATAGCAGTCTAATTGATCGATTGTTCGATCCTGTTCCAGGCCAAGAGATACTTCACCAGCACCAGCGTCTATGGTGACGGCGAAGGTATTGAAGGGATTGTTATCCGGTACAACGCTTGGGTTCCAGTTGCTTGCGTTTGCCCACTCACCTTGCTCGCCGCCAACCCACTTTGAATTGACGACGGCTTGAAGTTCACAGGGCCATAAACCTATTAGAAAGGCCGTTAAGATTAGCACTCTTCTGAGCATAATGCACCTTCCTTTCCTGCGTTTTTGATAATATGTCGGGCTATGGCGCGTGCCAATCGGCCTGCCAGAGCCAGGTATCGGCGAAGTCAGTGAAATCTTCGAAGTTGACCTGTCCATCAAGGTTGAAATCTGCTATGTTTGTATAGGTGCCCGGCTCCCAGATGATATTACAGTTACCTGACAAGCCGCCCTGCGGGATGATTCGCCCGCCCTTCATGTGGATTGTGCCGTTGCAGGTGGTCTGGCCGGTAACGAGCGTGGTGCCATCGCTTATTTCTAATGTGGCATTTTGTGAGATTGTCACATCACCGACAATATTTGTGGGCCCGGTGAGCTTCATTATACCGTTTGGGTCGATGACAATGTTGCCGGTGATTCCGCCGAATCCTTCGAGTGTGGCGCCAGGCGATTGAGCAACTTTTTTGGTAGCCAATGTTCCACCGAGCAGTTTGATTGCCGCCCCTGACTCATTAACGAGATTGCAGTCAAAGGCAACGCCGCCATCCGCGTTGACTTCGATCGTGCCGGAATTATTCGCATCTTCCGGCGGCCCAATATGCATAACGTTCAACGATGCCAAGGCAGAATTGCCGATGGTTCCGCTGTTGGACATCGGACCGTCGGTGATTACTGTAAGTGTGCCGCCGGTGGCGTAAATCGTGCCGCTGTTCGCCAAAGGCGCTCCTGCATAGAGGACACCAAAGCCGGCGATTACTCCGATGCTGCTGTTGTCCAAACCGTGGTCCGCGCTGCACTCTCCGCCGTAGATATTGATTTTCCCACGATTATGCAGTTGGTCGTGCACCAATAAGCTGCACATCGGCACCACTAGTATGGTGCCTTCGTTTTCTAACTCGCCGCGCGCAAGCCGAGCTTCCCCCTTATCAACATCCATTATTGCCCCTGCCTGATTGGTGAGGTTCCCCATGATGGTCAGACTGTGCAGACTTAAGTACGCACCGGGCGTGTTTATGATATCTGCGAGAATTTCCAAGCCATCGCGCCCGTGGATCTTCAACTCGCCGTAGTTTGTCAGGCCATTTGGACCTATCAAGGTAAGCTGGGCCCAATGAGTAGCCCATAGGTCTAAGTTGACTTGGCCATAGCACTGCAGTTGATCTATGGTACGGTGCATACGCAAGAAGACGGTTACTTCTTCCAGCCCCACTTCGTTACTGTCTATCGTGACGGCAAACGTCTGCGATGGAGTGTTATCAGGTACGATAGCTGGCTTCCAGGCCGCTGCATCTTCCCAGTAGTCTTTCGGGCCAGCGATCCACTTTGAGTTGACGACGCCGGCTTGAAGTTCACAAGCCGGCAAAACTAACACACAGGCCGCCAAGATTAGTACTTTTCTGAACATAACGTGTCCTCCTTCTGTTGCGGTTTGTAGAAATGGCTTTCAATACTAACATCTATCTGGTTACGAAATCCGAGGATACCGGGTTGTTAAGAACCTGTGATAGAGCCGCAGGCTACACGTAAGGCGCCGGATTCGGAGGTTTCCCTTCCTACCGTCTCTCTGATTTGCCGAGGCTAATGTAGCAGATACGATTCTTAGTGTCAAGAAAATAGCGGCCTTGTGGGGCTTTTCTCGCGGTGAAATGCGTTTTCCGCAATAAAAGCCAGCTTTCTTCTTGCAATTCTGATGCGCAGTCTTATATTTACTGGATTGTGTCTCATGAACAGAATTACGAATTGCTCACGACCAGGTGGAATAGGAGCGTAGTGGATGTCGAGAGTATGTTATTTTACCGGCAAGCGAACCATAGCGGGTAGAAGCATCGCCCGGCGCGGTAAGGCTAAACGTCTTGGCGGGGTAGGCAAAAAAGTCACTGGGATTACAAAGAGGAAGTTCAAGCCGAATATACAGAAGGTGCGAGCTGTTGTTGACGGCAAGGTTTGCAGAGTTAAGGTCTCAGCCAAAGCTATTCGTATGGGATTAATCGAGAAACCGCCTAAACGGGATTACAAACCCGCTGAAAGGCAGACCGGCTGACACACCCCTTTGTACCAGAAGGTTCTTTGCAGCGAGGCGGGTTGCGCCTCGCTTTTTGTTTTGGTCAGGTTCGAACATGGCAAAAAAAATTGACCAGGCACAGGTTAGAAAGGTTGCCAAGTTGTCCCGTTTGGAGTTGACGCAGGCAGAGGTTGAAGAATTTACGGGCCAGTTGAGTGCCATACTCGACTATGTGGAAAAGATGAACGAATTGGACACCAGCGGCGTCGAACCACTGGCCCATTGTCTGGCCGTCAGCAATGTTTTCCGTCAGGACGATGTAAAGGAGTCGCTCGGAACAGAAAAGACCTTGGCAAACGCTCCACAGCGAGATAGCGAATTTTTCAAAGTGCCGAAAATACTGGATGGCGGTTCCAGTACATAATGGTGTATGCAAGACAGTTTTGGAGGTATTCAGTAATGAGAGCACTCTACCTAACGTGTTTTGTGTCTGTGTGCTCGTTCTTAATTGGTTGTGGACAGACGGGCAAGATTGAAATGGAGTCGCACTCAGTTTTGCCGTCTGGTCAGCAGGCCCAGGTATTCGAGAAGACAGTCACCAAGACTTTGAGCTGCGATTATCTGCTGTTTCTGCCGGAAGGTTATGGGCAAAAGAAGCAGTCCTGGCCGATGATCCTGTTTCTGCACGGTGCTGGCGAACGGGGCGATGATCTAAGACTGGTCAAGAAACACGGCCCACCTAAAATCGTCGAAAAACAAAGAGACTTTCCCTTTATTGTGGTCTCTCCACAGTGTCCCGCTGGTGACTGGTGGACGGACAAGGTTGAGGTGCTGATAAACCTTCTGGATGACATCGTCAGCCGCTACGACGTGGATACCGACAGGATTTATCTGACAGGCCTTAGCATGGGCGGCTACGGCACGTGGGCTTTAGCTGCTGCTCATCCAGACCGTTTTGCCGCCATCGCGCCGATTTGTGGCGGTGGTAAGGGTATCATGGCTCGTAGACTGAATAACGTGCCGGTCTGGGCTTTTCACGGAGCAAAAGATAGAGTCGTCCCCGTTAAGGAATCGGAAGGACTGGTCGATGCGATCAAGGCCCGTGGGGGAGATGCAAAATTGACAATCTATCCGGATGCCGGTCACGATTCCTGGACGGTCACGTATAACAATCAGGAACTTTACGACTGGTTCCTCGGGCATCGCCTGAGTGACAAGACTAAGTGACATGGTCTGTAGCAATGGAAGAGCTTAGCGTCAGAGAATTGCGCGATAGGATAGCTGCTCGTCAAATAAGTAGCGTCCTGGCCACGAAAAAGGTCTTTGAGCGGATAGAGGAGTTTGAGCCGGTCGTTGGCGCCTTTATCAGCACGTATCCGGATAAGGCGCTGCAAGTGGCGGCAGATGTCGATAGACGGATAGCTGCCGGCGAGCCGGTAGGGCGCCTTGCAGGTGTACCGGTAGCGATTAAGGACAATATGTGCACGACTTTCGGGGCTACCACCTGCGCTTCAAAGATACTCCAGAACTTCCACGCACCATACAATGCTACGGTAGTTGAGAAATTGCTCGCTGCTGATGCCGTCGTAGTGGGCAAGACGAATATGGATGAGTTTGCAATGGGTTCGAGCACGGAAAACTCCGGCCTGAAGCGGACGGTCAATCCATGGGATAGCAGTCGTGTGCCGGGCGGAAGCAGCGGCGGCTCAGCGGCGGCGGTGGCAGGGCGGTTGTGTTTCGCCTCCCTTGGGTCCGACACGGGCGGCTCAATCCGCCAGCCCGCCAGTTTTTGCAGCGTGGTGGGGTTAAAGCCTACCTACGGCAGGGTCTCGCGATTTGGGCTGGTCGCCTATGGTTCGAGCCTGGACCAGATCGGGCCAATAACCCGCACTGTAGCTGACTCGGCGTTGATGATGAATGTTATAGCGGGTCACGACCCCTCTGACAGTACGAGCGTCGACGAAGAGGTCGCTCCTGTCTGTGGTTATTTAGAAAAGCTCGACGAGCCGGTCGAGAAGCTCAAAATAGCAGTTGTGCCACAGTTCACCGCCGGTGCCGACGAGGATGTGCAAAAGTCACTGAGTGAGGCGATTGAAGTATACAAGAAGCTCGGAGCCGAAGTGATCGAAATAGGCATGCCCCATCTCGATTATGCGATTGCTGCATATTATGTGATAGCCACCGCCGAGGCATCGAGTAATCTCGCTCGGTACGACGGCGTACATTACGGCCACCGTACAGAGAATCCAAAAGACTACGTTGAGGTCTATTCCAAATCTCGTGCCGAGGCATTTGGCAAAGAAGTCAAAAGACGGATTATGCTTGGAACTTACGCCCTTTCAAGCGGCTATTACGATGCCTATTATCTAAAGGCGCTTAAGGTTAGGAACCTGATCCGCGGCGATTTCGCCAGGGCTTTTGAGAAGTGCGACTGCATCATGATGCCGGTTTCACCTACGGCGGCCTTTAAGATCGGCGAGAAAGTTGACGACCCCCTGAAAATGTATCTTTCGGACATCTATACGATAGCTGCCAATTTAGCCGGCATCCCAGGCATCAGTATCCCGTGCGGTTTCGACGGTAATAGTCTGCCGATCGGCCTGCAGATACTTGCCCCAGCGTTTGCCGAAGACAAGCTGCTCCGGATAGCCCAGATGTTCGAGGCTCAGACAGATTGGCACGAGAAGGCGCCGCCCATCCTTGACGGAGCGGAAGAATGAGCGATATCCCGTACAAGGTTGTGGTAGGGTTGGAGATCCACGTACAGCTCTGTACCAAGACCAAGATGTTCTGCGGCTGCGCTCTTAGTTTCGGCGAAGAGGCCAACAGCAGGGTGTGCCCCGTGTGTCTCGGCATGCCGGGCGTTTTGCCAGTGATGAACAGGCAGGCGCTCGAATACGCTGTTCTTGTAGCCATGGCCCTTAACTGCAAGATAGCCGAGTTCACCAAGTGGGACAGAAAGAGCTACTATTATCCTGATTTACCGAAGAACTACCAGATAAGCCAGTATGATTTGCCGTTCAGCACCGACGGCTATATCGAGATACCCATTGAGTCCGGCCAGACTAAGAGCGTCAGGGTAACAAGGGTACATCTGGAAGAAGATGCTGGCAAGAATCTGCACACGGCAAGCAACTTTTCCCAGGTCGATTTGAATAGGGCTGGCACACCGTTGTTAGAAATAGTCACTGAACCGGACATGAATAGTGCCGCCCAGGTGCGGGCATTGGCAGTCGAGCTGCAGCGAATCGTTCGGTATCTGGGCGTCTCCGAAGCTGACATGCAAAAAGGCCACATGCGTTTTGAGCCGAATATCAATCTCGTCATCACCAAAGACGGCACCGAATACAAGACCCCCATAGTCGAAATCAAAAACCTAAACAGCTTTCGCGCCCTGGAAAGAAGCATCGATTTCGAGATAAGCAGGCAGCTCGATGCATTTGGAGAGATCGGCACAACGCTGGAGACCGGCAATAAATCTACGCGTGGATGGGATGACGACAATGAGGTGACAGTCCTGCAAAGGGAGAAAGAGGAAGCCCCCGACTACAGGTATTTTCCCGACCCTGACCTCGTGCCTGTGAAATTGACGAAGGAGTGGCTGGAGGATATTGGGTCTCGATTGTGTGAGCTGCCGCTAAAACGGCAGATGCGTTATGTTCGGGAGCATAAGTTGAGCGATTATGATGCCGGCGTTTTGACGGCTGAACGCTCGACCGCGGACTTCTTCGAGCAGGCAATAGTGGCGGGTGGTGAGCCCAAGCGAGTCTGTAACCTGCTCACACAGGTCGGGTTGAAACTCGCTAACGAGGCCGGATGCAGTCTCGCACAACTCAGCCTGACCACCGAAAGTGTCGCTGAACTGGCAAAGATGATTGAAGCCGGCACGGTCAGCGCCACAGCAGCTAATACGATAATGGAGGAAATGACAAGAACCGGCAAACAGCCGGACGTTTTGGCAGAAGAGCTTAGCCTGATTCAAAAGAGCGATGCAGGAGAACTGGAGGCAATAGTTGACGAGGTTCTTGCCGAAAACGCCAAAGCTGTTGAGGAAGTGACCGGCGGCGGCAAAAAGAGCAAGAAAGCTCGCGGCTTTCTACTCGGCCAGGTTATGCAGAAAACGAAAGGGCAGGCAAATCCGAAAGTCGTCTCTGAAATTCTCGATAAGAAACTCGGTTGAGGTTTTGTGATTGAAACAACGGACAACCATGAATTCCATTAGACATTCCTGGTATAAGGGAGCGGCGGTCTCTGACCAGCAAAATTCTGTAAGGGGATAAAAATGTCTAACGAGATGAAGGTAGAAAAGAGCAGCAATATTGCCAAGCGTCCAGTTGAAGTTGAGGGGGCAAGAGATACGGAGATAAGATGGCTCATTTCCAAGGATGACGGGGCAGAGAATATTGCGATGCGGATGTTTGAACTGCAGCCTGGCGGGTGCACACCATTGCACACTCATCGGCATGAACACGAGGTGTTTGTGATTGAGGGACAAGGTGTCTTTGTTTTTGAGGGGCAGGAACACGAGTTTGACGCCGAATACGTCATATTCGTGCCTCCGAATAAAGAGCACCAATTCAGGAACGCAGGCGATTCTATCCTGCGAATGCTTTGCATCATTCCAGCATCGGCTGCGTAGAGCGAGTCCCCAAGACCGTCGAATTGGCCTTGTGATTCCGGCGGGTCGTCTTGTCAGATTCTTTCTTCAGCACCCGATTCTCGCCACGAGCTGCGCCGGTAAAGAGGCAGAAGCAATCAGCAGAAATCTTGTTGGAATTTTCTGAAGGTTGTGTTATCATATCGGCGGTAGATCATCATATAAGAGCCTAAGAAATAATCACTTGGGTAATTCCGGCTTGGTGTGGCGCGCACCTCGGAACTCAGCCGGTTTGAAAAAGGAGAGAGCCTATGAATGAAAATAGACTTTCACGAAGGACCTTCATCCGCAACACTTCTCTGATGGCTGTGGGAGCGTTAGCCGGCAAGCAGCACGTTTTGGGCAAGCCTAACACGTCTGTTGATACGTCGAAGATTCTCAACTACAATCCAAAAATGGGCTACCGGAGACTGGGTAAGACCGGTCTGATGATCTCTGAGGTCAGCCTGGGCGGCCACTGGAGGGCTCCGTGGAGGGACCGTAGCGGCGGCTGGTGGTGGGGCAAGTTCGCCGGCGAAGAGGTACCGGATGATGTCGCCAAGAACCGGACCGACGTGGTTTCAAGAGCCATCGAGTGTGGGATGAATTATGTGGACATCACCGGTGCCGAAGAGTGCCTATGCTATGGTGTGGCACTCAAGGGGCGTCGAGATAAGATGATTGTCGGGGCAGACGATTCCAAGCTGTGCCCACGGCGGGATGAATACTGCAACGTCAAGGCCCAGATCCACAACGTGGAAGAATGCCTGCGCCACTTCGGCACCGACTATCTCGACATCTGGCGTGTGCAGGCCAAGATGGATGGCACTAATACGGACGCGGATGTAGAGGCTATGATTGGGGCCTTCCAAAAGCTGCATAAGGCCGGCAAGGCCCTGCACTTCGGCATTTCCAGCCACAGCCGGCCCTGGGCACAGCACGTGATTGAGAAGTACCCCGAAGTCGAGATGTTCATCTTTCCGTGCACGGCCAAGACCAAGGATAAGGGCACCCCTGCTACGAGGGATAATATTGAGGAGGTCAATGCCGGCTATGGGCCTGAGCATAAGAGTATCTTCCGGTCGTTGCGCGAGCAGGACGTCGGCCTGATCACGATCAAGCCTTTCTTTGGCGGCAGTCTTCTCAAGACTCATGACAAGCCAAAGCTGGGCGTAGGTAGCAAGGAGGATAACGACCTCGCACGGCTGACTCTCCAGTGCGTACTTAATCTGAGCGATGCTGTAACGGCCGTTATACCGGGCCTATCAACCGTCTATGAGGTCGATAATGCCGCCCGAGCTTCGTATACACGCCCACTTGGTCAAACGGCGGCGGAAAAAGGTTGGCTCACGGATGTTACAGACCGGCGCTGGGCGGCGCTGCCACAAGAGTATACCTGGCTCCGCGACTGGGAAATCGTTTAGCACTGCCGGTTGGCATGTGCCGGATAAAATGATGTTTACGTAGGAGCTTACCTGCCATAGAAGGCGTAGATTGGCAGCAGACGTTGCGGGAAGTCTCAAAGTAGCATATAACGAAAAGGAAAAGGGCAAATATGTTCCGCAAACCGTCCGCGGTTGTATTCGTGTCAGTAATCATATTCTCGATTGTTCTTGCACGGCCGGTTGACGGTGAGCAAGCGGGCCCGCCCAAGTTAGAGGCCGGATTCGAGCAGATATTCAACGGCAGGGACCTGACCGGCTGGGATGGCGATCCGGCCTTTTGGTCGGTCGAGGACGGTGTCATCGTCGCACGTGTAGAGCCCAGTGTCCAGGTGAGAAATCACTCCTACCTGATCTGGCAGGGGGGCAACGTCAGGGACTTCGAGCTGCGCCTGGCAATGCGTTCGACTCAAGGCAACTCCGGCATTGATTACCGGGCCAAACGAGTTTCTGTGGATAAAGACGGCCAGCCGCTCAAGTGGACAATACAGGGGTACCAGTCTGACATTGCCAGCGGTTGGATGGGCAGCCTCTACAATTGGGGAAAGCCTGGCGCTCAGCCCGGCCAGTTTGTTGCCGTTAGCGGACAGGATCCGGTCAGCAAATATGTCGGTGCGGTTGCAGATAGAGAAGAGTTGCTCAAAGCTGGCTACTACAAGCCCGGGCAGTGGAATGAGTACGCTATTATCGCCCGCGGATCGCATGTTCTGCACAGGATTAACGGGTATCTGGTTGTTGAATTCATTGACAGCAGTCGTGACACACGCCGCGAAGGCATCCTTGGCTTACAGGTTCACTCTGGCCGTGGCCCGTTCTTGAACGAATTCAGAGACATTCGCATCAAGCAGTCCAATATCCGCTTCGGCCAGGCTAAGCTCTTATTCAACGGCAATGACCTCAGCGGCTGGAACGCTTCCGACAATAAAGCCAAGACCGCGTGGGTGGTTAAAGATGGCGTGCTCGTAGGCAAAGGTCGTTCTGCCGGACGGATTTGCACAAGAGACGGGTACACTAACTGCGTGCTGCGGTTCCAATACCGCCGGCTGGGCAGCCGCAAAGGTGGCGTGCTATTGCGTCTGGCAGATTCGGATAAAGCTCAGCCGACGTGCATCCGTGTCTTAGGCAAGGGCGACGATTTCAACCGCATTGGGGCCCTCGCAGACTTCCCACTGAAGCTGCGCAAACGACGGACGAATACCGCGGAATTTAGAGCGGTTCCGGAGAAGTTCTGGAATGAATGTGAGATCGTTCTGAACGGGGGACAGCTTGAAGTCAAGGTGAACGGCGTCGTTCGGGCCACAGCGGTACGTTGCGAACAAACGGCCGGGAAAATCGGTCTTGAGCCCAGCAGCGACGGTGTACAATACCGCAACATTGTAGTTATCCCGATAGTCTCCGGCTCGGCATAACGCCAACAAGCCAAAACCGGTGGCTGTCGACAAGATAGTGAGTTAGTTTGTAGAGGAGATAACCTATGAGCAATGACAAACTCTCGAGACGAACCTTTATGCGCAATAGTTCCTTGATGGCTGTAGGGGTGGGCCTCTGGCGGACCGGAGCGTTGGCCGGCAAGGCACGTGCGACGGACAGTGGTAGCGAGACGGCTATAAGCAAGACGCCAAGTTACAACCCGGATATGGAATACCGCCGACTGGGAAGGACAGGGCTTTGGGTCTCAGCGGTGTGCTTAGGTGGGCACTGGAAGCGCATCAATGTCATGAAGCAGGATTTCGACAAGAACCGCCGAGATGTTGTCAGCCGGTGCATCGACGTAGGCATCAATTACATTGATGCGTGCTGTCGGTCTGAGGTGCTGGCCTACAGCAAGGCTCTTGCCGGACGCCGGGACAAGATGTACATGGCCCTCTCGTACTGCGGTCGCGAGGTACGCCAGGAGGAATATCGTACCGCCAAGAAGCTGATGGAGAGTTTCGATTCTCTGCTGAAAGAATCGAAAGAGGAATATACCGACCTGTGGCGGATCACCTGCTATGAGCCGGGTGGCAAACACTCGTTCAATACGTCCTGCGAGCTTGTCGCCGCACTGGAGAAGGCCAAGAAGCAGGGCAAAGCCCGTTTCATCGGCATCTCTTCGCACGACCGGCGGTGGCTTAAGATGATGATAGAGTACTTCCCCCAGATTGAAGTTATCCTGTTTCCTTATACCGCGATGAGCAAGGTTGCGCCGAAAGATAGCCTGTTTGACGCGGTCAAGAAGTGTGATGTGGGTGTCTTCGGCATAAAGCCTTTTGCGAGCAATTCCCTGTTCAAAGGCAGCAGTGCGCCCGATGACCCTCATGCTAAAGAGGACGACCAACGAGCACGATTGGCTATCCGTTATATACTATGTAACCAGGCGATTACAGCTCCAATTCCGGGACTCGTTGGCACGCATCAAGTTGACAACATGGCCAGGGCTATAAAGGAGCGGCGCGAGCTTGACCTGCAGGAGAAAGCAGAGCTTGAACGGGCCACCAAAGAAATGTGGGCCAAGCTGCCAGCAAATTATCAGTGGCTCAAGGATTGGGAGTATGTGTAGAAGCCCGCGCCTAACGTCTGATGATCTGGGTGGCTAATGGCGTAATGTGCGTGGTGCCGGCTAATCTCACGTAATGTTAAGGAGTTATCTGTGGGGCGTTTGAGATATTGCTTGTGGATATTGGTCTTGACGGCAGCAGTTATTGCAGTCGTGGCCTGTAAGCAAAGAATCGAGGATCAGCCGTTACTGCCGGAGAATGGAGATGACCAGGAGCCGCTCCTGCTCGACGAAGCCCCGCTGCTGCTCGAAGATGACGACGGTGGTCCCGTGGCTGATAACAGCCGGTGCCACGTATGCCACATCAATTACGGGCATGAGAAGTTGGCTGTCACGCATGCGCGCGCTGACGTAGGCTGCGAGAAATGCCACGGTGCATCCGACGCGCATTGCTCCGACGAAGACAACATCACGCCGCCGGATATTATGTATCCTGCGGACAAAGTAAACTCATTCTGCAAAAGTTGTCACCCCGAAGGTAAGCTTAGCGGCGGTAAGAAATACTGCACTGATTGTCACGGCGAGCACCGTTTAGGCCATAGAACCCGCGTGTGGGACAAGGCAACAGGTGAGTTAATCCAGGACGACAAGGTGCGTATGCTGAGACGATAATATGCTCGAATAGTCGGGTTGCAAGAGGGGCTGGTGGTTCATAGTGCCGCGATTGGTGACTAAGATTTATTTTACTTCACGGTGCTCAAGACCTTGCTCTCGGTTCCGGCGCGTAGCCTCTTTATGTTTTCACGATGCCGGATAACAACCGCCAGCGGTATTGCAGTGGCCCCAATAAGTAACGGCCATAGGTCGGCAACATTCCAGCCTGGACTCAGAATTATCGCCACCGTCAGCGTCGTGGGGAATGCGACGGAAGCACCAATCGAAGCGAGGGACACGTACCGCCGCCACAGAAGCATTACGATCCAGACCACAAAGGCAACCAGCGCACAGATTGTGTAGTACGGCCAAAGGCCCAGCGCGACCCCGAGGCTTGTCGCGACACCCTTGCCACCCTTAAATTTCAGATATATCGGGAAGATATGCCCCAAGATCGCAGCACAACCCACCACAAGCCATAGCAAGAGTCCGGTGACACTTGCGTTCTGTGACTTAGTGAAAAAGACTCTCGCAAGGACCATCGTTGCCAACATTGGAGCCAGACCTTTGAGCATATCGAGTGCAAAGCATAGATACGCCCATCTTCTTCCGAGCGCGCGCGCAACGTTAGTGGCGCCGATGTTGCCCGAGCCCACCGCGCGCAAGTCTTTTCCGTGCGCTTTGGCGATCAGCAGACCAAACGGTATCGAGCCGAGCAAATACGCGACTATGACAGCAGGTATGAAGACGGAATACATTATGTCCGGCCTTTCCTTTGCAGTATAGATTCGTATACGGATGTTAGCTGTTTGGCAACCCGGCGGACGGAGATTTGTTCCTTGAGATTGTCTTGAGCAATCGCCTCCGCTGCTTTGCGAATGTTATCTGCATCTGTGAAATAGCTAATGGCATCGGCAAGTGCCCGGATGTCTTCGGGAGCATCGATGACTTTGCCGTGCCGATTGTTGATGAATAAGTCCGTTGCCCCGTTGAACTTGGTCGTTATGACCGGCTTTCCGCCAGCAATTGCCTCGAGAGTAAATCTGCTGGATGCGTCGCAGAAGCTGGGCAGCACGGCGACATCGATTACTGACAGCAGCGATTGGATGTCACTTGTGGGGCCCAAGAAGATAATTCTGTTGCCGAGGGAGAGTTTGTTTGTAAGACGATTATATTTGCGTTTTTTACCGGCGCCGGCAACTATTAAAAGACTATCTCGCTTGGTGTCGTGACGCGTTCTTACCGAGTGCATCGCTTTTATCGCAGCAGCCAGTCCCTTATACCTGAAATTGTTGGCCACAAACAGAAAAAGGGCAGGGTCAGTCTGGCCTTTGAGACCGGATTGCGTCAGTATCCGTCCGCGGAGCTTCTCGGCGGTAGGGCGGTCAACCTCTCTATCCGTCTCTATGCCGTTAGGAATGACGATTATCCGTTCCGGACTCGTGCCGTAGTGGTGTCTAAGCTGGTCAGCGACATACCGTGAGAGAGCAATAATTATTGGCCCGCTGGGCTGTTTGCAAAGCTTGCGCTCGGCTCGAAGCAGAATGGTCCGCCGGTAATTCGCAAAGGCTGTCAGATTCTTATAAGATTCCATGAATTTGTTTTGATAGCTGGCAGCATTGCGCACAATTGACTCGGCATACGTTCCTCCGCGAGGCTGATAAACATCCGCAAAGTCAAAAGGCAGAACGCTGTGAATTATGTCGTAGCGATTTGCTGAGAGGTGTTTGCTTAAAGCCCTGGCGAACATAAAGTAGCAGGCGCGTTTACCGGGGCCATCTTTGTACAAAATGTGCACATTCTCAGCATCTTCTTGGCCTTTGGCGGCGAGTATGTGCACTTGCCAGTCAAGCTCCGAAAGGGCTGTTGCCAGCTCACAGATTGAGCGTTCGGCTCCGCCCAGTGCTGTATTTGCTCGCTCTATTATGATTGCGATTCTCTTGCTCATCGCAGGGTATAAACCTAAATCCTGTCAGCGTGCAAAGGGGACAACTCTGCCGTGCTTTGCGCCGTGCCGTGCCATTCGCTTTACTTTGTTTATCACTTTGCGAATAAATGTCTTGTCTTGCCTTGTCAGCTTGCTTCGGCCGACATAGTGAAGGTAAAATCGCAGCCGGTCTGGTTTCGAGAAATGCTTGGCAGGGGCCGAATAGTATAACTGGGCGATGTCTTTTATCTGAAATCGCCGGCACAAAACAATCGGCTTAAAGGCACGTGCCAAGTCTATAAGATAAAAAGTGCCGCTGTCACTGTAAAATACATGTGAGAGGTAGAGGTCTCGATGACGATAGCCTGTCTCGTGAAATTTTTTAACGAAGCCTGCCAGCTTGGCGATAAAATCTCTGCGCAGTCTCAGATTCTCTAAGGTTGCAGGGCGGTTGAAATGCTCGGGCAATTTTCGCTCCAGCGATTCAGCATTTGGAATCTTCTCGGTGACTATGAAGCTCCTTTTCTCAAAAAAGATGCCCCATTGCTCGCCGTAGAAAAGGATTTTGGGCGTGTTTATGCCGGCTGCTGCCAGCACCGATGTCGCGTTGACTTCGAATAAACCACAGCTTATCCTCTTGTGAGCGGAGAGCCAGCCTTTCAGTTGTGTAAAGATTGGCGCTCCGTCATAACGTTTCAAGAACACGGTGGCTGATGGTGAGCTTATTTCGAACTGCAGCCGAGCTCTGTGCCTGGCGAGATTGTCCTTCGCCAGATTCTTAGCGGCGTTGAAAGAGAAGATAGCGTCCATGGAAGTCAGACCCAATTCCCGAAACGCCTTCTCGTAATCTTGCTCAACAAAGAGCGATTGTGACATCTCCACAAATTTGCGTTTGCTCAAGTCTTGTTGCATGCAATTTATTGCCAGTGTCATGGCTCAGAGCGTGCTTCCCATGGCCAGAGTGTTCGCACAACAGGCAGCTATGCCTCGTTCAGAAAATAGTCGGAAATGACGCCCATGAATCTGTTGTACTTAATAGCGTAGTGCGATAGCCCTCTTTCAGAATAGTAGCTCGAGTACTTCTCGTCTGCTTCGTATAGGTTCACAGAGGCTAGAGCCCATTGCTCTTCATCCATTTGCAGTATCTCTTCAACCTTTTCCGCATAGAACTTAGCCACGGGAAGATCGGAATAAGCATTGACAAACCACGGCATAATTTGGCCGACCTTCTTTAGAAGCAAGTTATGTGGCTGTCCGAAGTCGAGGCAGGATTGATCCGTGAAGTTCGTTAGCGTTTTCAGCTTCCCCAAATCAATGTATCCTCCCTCAAGACTTATCTGATGAGCCCTTGTCCCCGGGAAGGGAAAGAAGTGCGTCCAGCGGAATCGGCCTGGCTTGGCTTCGGCCGTAAGTCTAATCGTTTCAAAAACGTCTTGCCGGTTTTCCTGGGGGAAGCCTATCATCAGAAAGACCGAGCTGTGCATCCCATGATTATGGACGGTCTGAATTGCATCAACGATCCTCTTGTTACTCATCCGTCGATTCAGAATCTTACTTCGGATTCTTGGGCTACCCGACTCCACACCGAATTTAACGATCCTGCAATTCGCGGCTGCAAGGTCGGCGGCGCACTCATCATCGAAAAAGTTGACATGCGCATTTGCAACGAACGGAATTTTGAAGCGCTTCTTGTACGCCTTGCAAAACTCCTTGACGTAACCCTTATCGAAGGTGAACAAGTCGTCGTCGAATATAAACATTTGAATATTGTGATAATTGTCCTCTAAAAACTCTATCTCTTGAATCACCTGCTCGACGTCGAATCGCCGTATATAGTTGAGGTCCCTAAAAGTGCACCGGAGGTCCTTGCTGTACTCCTTTACCATCGTGTGGTTGAAACAGTACGTGCAAGAGAATGGACAGCCTCGCGAAGTCATCAATCCGACCCATCCCCGCTTGGCATCGATCATTCGCTGAAAATCCATGCTCTGGTAGTCTTTGGCAGGCAAGCTTGTCAAGTCTGGCAGAGGACGTACCGGATTAATCTTAGCTTCTCCATTTTTGACCCAGGCCAGATTACGTACTTGTTCTATGCTCTCTTGGCGTTCGAGCTTTTCCACGAATTCCAGGAAGGCTTCTTCGCATTCGCCCCGGAAGACGTAGTCAAAAAGACCGGATTGTAATATCTCCTTCGTGCCGACTAGCGCGTGGATACCACCTACCACGATGGGGATGGAAAGCCTCTGGCGTGCCCACGATGCGAGCGTTTGCGTGTAAGCCCACTGGTTGGTTACCACAGAGAATGCCAGTATATCCGGCGTCTCGGCCGTGAGGCGGGCGGTAAACTCATCTTTGCTGGGCAGCGGCGAAAGCTCCTCAGAGAGCTGCCAGACTGCAACCTGATGGCCCGCCTTCTTCAGGACGGCTGCTATATGAGCGACGCCATAATTAAAGCCTAATTGCGACCCAGCGGAAGGATAAATAAACAATACCTTCATAGTAGCTTAGCGGCTCCCACAACAGGACATTCAAGCCGGCTGAACGTCATTGCTCAACGCCTTTTTCCGTGTGTGGCCAACACGTTGAGTCGTTTGTATTTCGCGATATTTCGGCGTGGGCCGCTTCGATGTCATCAGGATGCGTTCTTGCATGATTCGTGAAACGACCTCTGATATATTGATGTGCTGCGGGTCAGTGACGGTGTCGACGTGTACGGTCCTGCACGGGGTATCCCCGCAAGCACTCCAGCGTCGAATAAACTTTGCATTATTCGCTCCTGCGAAGACGGTCAAGGTGGGGGTCCCGGCCGCAGCGGAAATATGCTGGCATGCCGAGTCATACCCGACGAATTCGTCCGATTGCCCAATGAGAGCGGCCATCTCTCCAATCGTGCACTCTATGGCTATCACGCCGTGCGAAATTTTCGGATATTCGGACTCTCTGAAGTTAGCGCTGGCGGTTTGAAAACCCTGGTTTTGTATTCTCGACAGTAGTTCGGCAGACCAGCAGAACTCGTCTTTGCCATACCCTCTGTCTAAGATAACGACCGTCTTCGGACCATTTAGGATTTCTTGCACAAGTCTGACCTCAAAATCCATTCCTACTCTCTTTCGCGGATTTTGCCCGATGCCGAAATTGACGGCCACTGTTCTTTCGCACCCGGAGGCCCGCAGGCACGCGATCATCTTCTGTCCCTGGCTTCGGATTGGTGCCGGTATCCATACTTTCGGATAGCAAAAATCAGACACGCCGAAAACATCATCTACCCAGCGATTTGCCAGTTCAGCCATACGCGTGCACTTTGAAGATGGGTGATTATTCTGGCTGTTAAAGAACAAGTAGTTCTCAGGCTGCGTCAGCGGCAGAACGCCCAATTGAGAGATGCGCGAGTCCGGGTCGATTAGCAGAGTGTTATCTTGATCGTGCGCCGGCATTTCTTCGGCAAGAATTCCTAGCGCTTGGTGCCATGCGGAAAAGCGGTCAAAAAGCCCGCCTCTGCGAGGGTAGCTCAGTTCCACTATTCGCAGGCACGGATTGCCTCCGAAGATGCCTCGCAGCTTACGGCTCCCGAAAATAACGACCTCTGCCCCCGGAAAGATTCTGGTCAGGCGTTGCACTATCACACTAAGAATCGCAACGTCGGCACCTATTGTCACGCGGGACAGCAGAATTATCCGTTTCAATGGCTTGTTGATGTCGTAGTTGTATTGCCGGGTACGAACAAGATTCGCCCGGCGATGAAGCTCATCGAAAGAGCGGATTCCAAAGTCAGCTATCTGCCGATCCAGTTCAACTCCGGCAGGTGTCTTTCGGCAGTAAGAGATTACCTCTGCCATAGCCAAGTTATAAATATCCAGAGTCAGGTCTTCAAAATCATCGCACAATTCTTCCACGATCACTTCAAAAAGAGAAGCTGAGGCTATGTTATTAAGCTCCGGATCCGAAAAAGACGTTGCCATTTCGCACAGGAGCCTTACGTATTCTCCTTCGTAAAGACCCGTATCACGGTAGTAGTCCATGAAGGATCCGCTTATTTGCCGCGAAAGCTGGGACAGGTCCTTTGGTGCAACTTTACGCCTTCTCAGGTCCAGCCAGTTCTTTCGAAATAGCGATGGTTCCATATCAGATATACCTCGATAGCAGCTCTTCTGTTGCTGCAAAAACCTCGGCTGGCGTGATTTCTCTCATGCACTGATGTTCCCTGGGACAGACCTTCTTATGGCAGGGCGAGCAGTCGAGTTCCTTTCTAATGACTATCGTGTGTTCCAGGTTGCTGCAGGTATAGCGAGGATCGGTCGGCCCCATGATGACCACTACCGGCACGTCAAAAGCGACGGCGTAGTGCCGAGGGCCCGTATCGTTGGTAATTAAAAGGTCACATCGGCGCACCAGAGGTTTCAATAGTTCCAGATCGAGTCGGTCGCAGGTTGTGTCAATGATATTCTCGGCTTTGCTTGAGATCTTCTGCGCAATATCCTCTTCCCCCGGCCCGGTAAAAAGTATCACTCGCGCATTGAGCTTTTCTTGGCACAGCCTCGCCACTCGGGCGAAGTATTCGGGGGGCCAGCATTTGGATGAACCAAAGCTTGCACCGGGATTGAGCCCTATGACGCGCTCGCTATCGCTAATGTCGTATTTTCTTATCAGTACGTTTGCCTTTTCCAGCACTTGGTCACCGACGAAGAGCCTTGGCTTTATGCGATCGGGGACTTTCAGGCCGAGCCAACGGCATATTTCCAGATAGTACTCAGTCATCGGCCCCGGAACGATGTTCTTGCTGTGGTTGGCACCGGGGCCTCCTTTTAGGAGAATGCCCCTGAAGTTTCTGCTGTAGCCGTAGATCTCCTTTACGCCTCCGAGTCGTGCCAAAAGCGCTGATCGAAGTGAATTGGGTAGTACGATAGCCACGTCCGGTTTCAATCGGCGTATCTGTTTTGCCGTGTGCCGCAGCGCGCTCCAGGATTTGTCGCCACAGTCGATAAAAGAATTAAACCAGGGGCCGTCCTTAAGTATGCCGTGCATGGCTCTCTTCATCAGGCAGATCATGTTGACCTCACCCAAAGCCTCTCTTAGGCAATCCAGGGTGGGGGTGGCCATGACAATGTCCCCTACCCAGTTGGGGCAGTGAACGATGATGGTCTCAATATTGTTGAGAGTCTTTATCATTATACTTGAACGAGCGCCTTCGCAGGGGTACGGGTCCTAATCTGAGCTTCTGCAACGACGATTCATTGATTCATTCTATGGGATTTCTACATCTTCGTACATGTTTGCACCTGACCTATTTCCGTCTCTCCATTACGTAAAAGGTCAGTGACATCATCTGCAGAACCATGGCAAACTCAAGCGCTATCAAAACCGAATTGTCCCTGCCGACCGGGCTTGTCACAAACCATATAGCTATCAAAAGACAGAACAGAACGATAACTTGCACGATCCCGGCCATCAGCCTCATTATGGAAAATTCGCCATACATCTCTGTTCGTTGCATGCTTTTTAGTTGTTCGAGGATGCCGTTGAGCAAGTGTTCTGTGCCCTTGTCGGCGACATCTTGCTCTTGAGCGTCCGGCTTTCGCTGTGGAGCGTAGGTCTTAGTCCGCGGACGCTCGGTGGCGGGTCGTTGTATTTCAGTTTCTGGGACTTGTTGCGTCTTCTGCTGGGCTGGCTCGACCTCAGATGCCATGTCGCTAAACGAACGATGATATTTTTTGATGATGTTTACCGCCTCTTTAATATTTACACCTTCGTAGTCTGGCTTGGCAGCGCCTGGCTCAAGCTGTTTATGATGGGAAGGGCGATTTATTAATATTGTCTTGCAGCCGGCTCGCAAACCGGCCTCAATGTCACGGTCGCTATTGTCAATCATCCAGGATTGGCTAAGATCGATATCCATTTCTTTAGCGGCGGTCAGTAGCATGCCCGGATTAGGCTTTCTATGGTCACTTTCCTTGCGGTATTTTGTGATAACCCCATCGGGATGGTAAGGGCAATAGTAAATCTGGTCCAGGTATGCTCCCTTCTCGGCCAGCAGTTGCTTTAGACGATCGTGAATTTCATCGAGTGCCTCTTCGGTAACAATGCCGCGGGCAACACCCGACTGGTTCGAGATGACAACCAGCTTATAGTCGAGCGTCTTCAGCTCGACAAGTGCTTCAGCGACACCATCGAGCAGCTTCACCTGGTCGGGATGATTGATATAGCCGGGATCTTCGACCAAAGTCCCGTCGCGATCAAAAAATATGGCTCTATTAGGCATAGTATACTTGAGTCCGTTCAGTCGTAGCCATTCGTGAAACTTTGTTCTATCAGGTCACATACTATATGATAGGCAAGCTGATGAATCTCCTGGCTACGGGCCGTTGAGCCGTCTGCACACAAACAAATATCGGCAATTTGCGCCAGCTTGCTGTCGTTTCTTCCGGTAAAGGCCAGTACGCAAGCACCCTTATTCTTTGCCAGTTCAGCGGCCGCAACGACGTTTGCCGAAGTGCCGCTTGTCGAAATTGCCCACAGGATGTCACCCTGTTCAACTAATGCTTCGACCTGCCTGGCAAATACGTTTTCGAAGCTGTCGTCGTTCGAGATCGAGGTTATGACGGAAGTATCGGTTGTCAGAGCGACTGCCGGCAATGCTTTACGGTCGCGCTTGAATCTGCCGACGAGTTCGCCCGCTATGTGTTGAGCGTCGGCTGCGGAGCCTCCATTCCCACAGATGTAGACTCTGCCGTCTTGTTTGAGTGATTTTATGATTGCATCGGCAATCGCGGCAACCGTTTCAATGCCGCTCTCCTGAAACTCAGCGACAATCTTCTTGTGCGTTTCTATCGCTTCCAAAATTGTCTTTCGTAACGCATCGCTCATTAGGGCTCCTCTTTCGGAGTCACAAGCGGCTCCTTATTCCGTTCACGAGCCTCCCGCCGCGCAGTACGAGGACTCTTCAGTGACTTGATTTTTTCGATCGTTGCGGTTGAGCTTTTGCCTTCAACCAATGGAGCGAGAACAACCTTGCCGCCGCAGGATTCGACGAACTCCCGGCCTACAACTCCTTTTTCCGCCCAATCCTCACCCTTTACCAAGACATCGGGCCTTACTTTCTTGATCAACTTAAGGGGATCCGGCTCATCAAACACGGTAATATAATCGACCGATTCCAATGCTGCCAGCACCGCAGCCCTGTCGTACTGATTATTGATCGGTCTCTCGGGCCCCTTGATAGTCCTCACCGAGCTGTCGCTGTTGAGACCAATAACGACTATATCGCCCTGTAATTTGCAGAATTTCAGATATTCGATATGTCCCCTGTGCATCACGTCAAAACAGCCGTTTGTAAAAACTATAGTCTTGTTCTGTGTGCGATGCCAGCTGAGTTCTTCCAGGAGCGAGTCAACGTAATGCAGCTTGCCGCCTGTGCCCCGATTTTGACTGATGATCTCATTAATAATTTCGTCAAGGGCGACCGTCGCGGCACCGAATTTTTCGACTTCAATCCCCGCAGTCATGTTGGCAAGCTGGACAGCAGTCTTGTAGTCGCAGTCTGCGGCCAAAGCTACTGCAAGCGTCGCCAGGACCATGTCACCCGCCCCGCTGACATCATAAACGTTCCGCGGCCTCGTGGGTATGATTTCACTTTCGCTTTCCGTTCTAAGATAGGCTCCTTCTTTATCAAGTGTAATTACTACAGCATCGAACTCTAAATCCCCAGCAAGCTGCTCAGCTGCTTTGGCTGCATCTGATACAGTCTTTATCTCAAAACCCACGGCCACGGAACTCTCTTTGCGGTTCGGCGTAATGAGAGTCGCGCCCGTGTATTTTGAATAATCACTCACAGACGCCGGATCGACAAGAACCTTTTTCTTCGCCCCATTTGTAAGCTGTATGATTTGCCTGCAAAATGACGCACAAAGCAGGCCCTTGTCGTAATCCTCCAGGCAGACTATGTCAGCCTCCTGCAGTCTTTCTTTATAAGCTGCGAGTATCTTTGCATACACCTTGTCCGAGAAAGGCTCTGCGTTTTCCTGGTCGATTCTCATCAATTGCTGACGATGGCGGTGTTGTGCCAGGCCGATGAGTCTCTGCTTGCTGGTAGTGGGCCGGTCTGCTATCGTCAGCAATCCGCTGATGTCGGCTCCCGCCTCTGACAGTTTCTCTTTGAGGATATTGCCGTTCGAATCATCCCCGATAATCCCGACGCAATACGGAAGGCCGCCCAGGGCCGCAAGGTCGGCAGCCACGTACCCCGCTCCGCCACAGGCGTGCTCGGTTTTGCAGACTTTCAGTACCGGTACGGGCGCCTCCGGGCTTATCCTCAGCGCGTCGCCATAGACGTAGACGTCAAGCATGAAGTCGCCCACGACCAGAATCTTCGCTGAGCCGAGATTCGTAACAGCTTTTAGCAGATCCTTATACATTCAAGATTGTTTTCTATTATTGCTATCTGTCTTCTGAGTTTTCAGTTTCACAAATTCTACCTGCTAAAGCGTCTTGAATCAAGGCTCTTAGTTTGTCCTCTCCCGCCAGAAATCTAATCTCAATTACGAGATATCCTAAAGGCACATCTTTTTGCAATGTGTCCAATAGGGCAATCTTGGTCCAGTCCTTCTGTGTCGTCAGTATCAGATCCGCCTGGACAGACGCCGCTTGCCGGCAAATATCGGCTAAACAACCGTTGGTGTAACGATGATGGTCGTTGTAGATTCTTGAGCCGACCAGCTCACAGCCTAAGCCTTCGATCGTGCGCAAAAAGGCATCCGGATTGCCCATACCGCAGAAGCAATAAATCTTCTTGCCCTTTAGCTGGTCAATGCTGTCATTCCTGCGCAAGCAGGAATCCACTGTCTCGCTGTGCCTCTCGGTCCCAACTTTCGCGGCAGCGACAAAACGCTCAGAATATTTTACAGAAATCGGCGCGTGTATCGACTTGGCAACTATCATATTGGGATTTATTTGTTGCAGTTTCTCTTCGAGCATCGCCAATTCAGCCTCAGCGATTTGGTCGCATCTGGTGATAACAATGGCATCGGCCCTCTCTAAAGCACTGATAGGTTCTCTCAGCAGTCCTGCTGGAAGCATCCTGCCAAATCCGAAAGGCTGCGTTGCATCAATTGTGACGATGTCCACGTCTCTGTGCAGCCGGCGGTGCTGAAACCCATCGTCCATAATCAGTACACTTGCGCCGAATCTGTTCACAGCTTCAGCCGCACCCGCAACACGGTCCGGATTTACGATAACCGCAGTTTCGGGGCAGCTCTGAGCAAGAGTCACCGGCTCATCAATTAGCGTGTTGCGTATTGCGTATCGCGTATCGTGTTCGTTCTTTGCACGATGTGTCACGGACGTCTGCCCCGCACCCGGTCGCCGGGACGCACGACGACTCTTATAGCCTCGGGTCAGTATCGCGCATTGGATTTTCTTTTGCCGTAACAGATTGCACAGCCATATCACCAGCGGGGTCTTGCCTGTCCCTCCGACCGTTATGTTCCCGATGCTTATGACTACTGCATTCGAACGATGTACTCTCAGCCAGCCCCTCTCATATAGGAAATTCCGCATTCTGATTATGACCGAATAAACCGTCGCCGCCAGCCCCAGGACCGACCACAGTAGAGCCGCACCTAAGCCCCTGCTTTGGCCTGAAATCAGTGTGCGATAGCTTTCTTGGTTCAATTACACAACCCTCATTTACTACATCAAAGTTGTCATTCTTGCGCAAGCGGCAAGCCAGTCTCTTGGTTTGTTAGTTGCATAGGTTACATCTGAATTTCCTTTTTTGCCACAAAATTAGTTGACAATTCGGATTAGACCTGCTACTCTAATGATATTGGAGGTCGCAGCAGAGATACTACACCGTATGGATGGGAGGTTGCGCGAAAATGAACGCAAGAAATTTGCCAGCAGTATGGGTTGCAGCGGCAGCGGCCGTCTTCTGCCTTTGTATCGCCCAATCGGCCTTCGCGGGCACTATCGTCGGCTGGGGCGGTCAGGTTGTCGACAGCAGCGATCCCGGCAGGCTTCAGGTGATAGCCGCAGGCTACGCTCACAGTCTGGCTCTAAGGTCTGATGGCTCGATTGTCGGCTGGGGTGCCAATTGGGATGGTCAGGCCACGCCGCCTGACGGCAACGACTTTGTTGCCATAGCAGCAGGCGGGTATCACAGCCTGGCTCTAAAGTCCGACGGCTCTGTCGTGGGCTGGGGCAACGACGACCATGGTCAGGCCAGGCCCCATCACGGCCCCCTCTTTGTGGCCATAGCCGCAGGCCAGGATCATAGTCTGGCTCTAAAGTCCGACGGCTCTATTATCGGCTGGGGCGGCAACGGTCATGGTCAGGCCACACCGCCGGACGGCAACGACTTTGTGGCGATAGCCGCTGGCACATTTCACAGTCTGGCTCTGAAGTCCGACGGTTCTATCGTCGGCTGGGGCTGGGATTATGACGGTCAGGCCACGCCACCTGATGGGAACGACTTTGTAGCGATAGCCGCCGGGGGAAGGCACAGTCTGGCTCTGAAGTCCGACGGCTCTATCGTCGCGTGGGGCTGGGACTATGATGGTCAAGCCACGCTGCCAGACGGCAATAACTTCGCGGCGATAGCCGCCGGATATGAACACAGTCTGGCTTTAAAGTCCGACGGCTCTGTTGTCGGCTGGGGCTGCAACCAATATGGTCAAGCGACTCCGGCTGACGGCAGCGACTTCGTGGCAATAGCAGCAGGCTGGTATCACAACTTGGCTCTAAAGTCCGACGGCTCCATCGTCGGCTGGGGCTACGACTACCTTGGCCAGGCCAAGCCCCCGCCTCCTCGCGGCAACGACTTTGTGGCGATATCCGCCGGTGGTTGGCACAGTCTGGCTTTAAAGTCCGACGGCTCTGTCTTTGGCTGGGGCGGCAACGGTCATGGTCAGGCCACACCGCCCGATGGCAACGACTTCGTGGCGATATCCGCCGGTTATGAACACAGTCTGGCTTTAACGTCCAACGGCTTCATTGTCGGCTGGGGCCGGGACGATTACGGTCAAGCCACGCCGCCCGACGGCAACGACTTTGTGGCCATAGCCGCAGGCGTGTTTCACAGTCTGGCACTAAAGTCCGATAGCTCCATCGTCGTCTGGGGAGTGTGGACCCAGAATCCAGGAAGGAATCCCGATTATAATCCGCCCATACCGCCCGATGGCAACGACTTTGTAGCAATAGCGACTGGTACATATCACAGTCTGGCATTAAGGTCCGATGGATCTATCGTCAGTTGGGGGATAGCTCATGGAGGGGGCTTTGATTACGGACAGGTGAGAGACACGCCTGACGGCCACGGTTTTGTGGGAATAGCCGCAGGCGGGCTTCACAGTCTGGCTCTGAAGTCCGATGGTTCCATCGTCGCCTGGGGCGACAACGAGTACGGTCAGGCCACACCGCCTGGCGGCAACGACTTTGTGGCCATAGCTGCCGGCGCGGAACACAGTCTGGCCATCAAAAAGGAGCCGTGCCAATATGTGCTTGCCGGAGACCTGAATGACGATTGCAGGGTAGATTTCGCCGACTTGGCAATTATGGCAGCCAACTGGCTAATCAACTGCGACCTGGACCCGGCAGACCCGGCTTGTATACCCAAATAGATGGTTCCGCCCACAAATTGTCAACCGTTTGCTCTTTTCTATCGTCATAGCCAGCAGGCGTCCACCTACACGGTGCGGCATCAAATACTGTTCGGTTGAAAGGAGCATCAGAAGTGTCTGCTAAGCGTATTTCTATCGCTTTGACCTTTGTTCTTCTGTCGTTGTGGCTTTCAGGATCATTCTCCTGCCAAGCGTACAGCCTGCCAGAGAAGACACCTGATACGAATGCGAGGCTTCCCGGCGATTCAAAGGCTGTAGAGTTCTATCCCCGTACAACGGCGGACCGGCCCAGCATTCCCTCACCCTGTAAGCTGCCGGACGGCACGGAGGTCGTCGTGGTCTTCACCAAAGACAGACAGTACGCCATCGTACCGGTCACGGTTGAGAATGGCCCGCTAAACCTTCCGTACGGAAGTAGGGGTATCGGCAAAGGCAGACAGATCGAAGTCAATGAGAATGATTTTCCGACATTGGCCGCAACGGGTCTGCATTCACAAGAGCAGCTGCCCGCAGTCAAAACAATCACGGGGAAGGCCGTCGCTGAGATCACGAGGATTGGCCGGCCGGAAATGTACTCTGGCGAGGGATTTATGGCCGCAGACGAGGATATTATCTCGGTCCTAAAGGGCGACAACCGCCTCGTCAAACGCTTGGCGCTGACCCATCCCCAGACGGCCAGGCCGTTGTTTCATATCTGGAATCTGATTCTCAAGGAGTACGAGCTACACCGCATCGGGCGGTCATGGGACAATTTCCAACACATCCTCTACAACGGCAAGAAGATACGCTTCGGCGAGGTCCACCCCACTCGAGGATTCCAGCAGTCCATCTTCAACGACGAGATTATGGGGGCCTTTCAAATCAACTTCTTCCGCGACCTGGAGGAATATGAAAGGACATTCTTGCTCGCCAACTACCCTAACCTAACCGAAAACCAAATGGCAGAGCTAATCGAGAAGCTCTCGCACATCCTCACCGGCGAGATGGAGCCTTATTACGTGATGCGTTACGGGTTCTATGAGGGCCACACCGGCTACCGTGTCGATCCGATCGCCATCGCGTTTATCTTCGGCCTCAAGACTCTGGAGGAAATCGAGGCTGCGTTTCCCGGCCAGCTCTATAACGTGCTCACAATGCACTTCACCTCGGATCATCTCCCCTGAGACGAGCTCCAAAATTGTCTAATCCACCGGGGCGAAGAATCTTTCGAATCGCGGCTGGTACCTGTCGGTAATGTCAAACGACAGGATTACTCCCTTCGCTTTTCCAACTATAACTTTTCGTTCAACAACTACAGTCCCTGTTGTCGCCCATCACGAAGTAGTTGTCCCGTGGTACTGTTACAGGCCCAAAATTCCGTCTTGCTCGGACCGAAGGAATGCTCATTACCGCATGGGAAGATCCATCCAGATCTTCTGTTGCCAATATTGAACGATTCTTCAATTTCGAAGGTAGTTGCTCCGCGTATTTCGAATCAATTTCACTGTAGGCGAGCGGCTGGCCATTTAGAAAAATCACATTGTCTCTCATTTCGATCCTGTCTCCCGGCACTCCTACTATTCTTTTGACTAATCGGCTGTCATCTTCGGGAGAAAAACAAATCACAATGTCCCCTCTCTTGGGGTCTGACCATTTTGCAAGCCGATGGAGGGTAAGAGGAAACCTCAAGCCGTACGCCAATTTGTCCACATAGACCAAGTCACCTTCCAGTATGGTGGGATTCATGGAACCGGTTGGTACCCAATTCCAGTCTGCCAGGCTTGACTTCATAGGTATTATTACAAACACTACGAAAAAAATGGTCGTTCGGCATTCTTTCCACGTCCTGTAAATGAGCTTTGCTGCTTTGCGCTTCATCATTTCTTCCTCAATGGACTATTATCGACCGCAAACTTTCACTTCTATACGCGAATAATCCGTTAATGTTCATCTGCTTATGAGCCAGAGGCCAGTCTCATTAACGCCCCAGCCCTTTACACACCCCTCTTTGCTTCCCCCTCGTCCGGCCTGAGCGTAATCTGCCAAATATGCCGGACAAGTCTGTGCCGTCAACTTTCGATTTTCTCAATGATGGTAATCGTAGCCTGGGGCTCGCCCCACCAACTTTTGCTACTCGGCTTCGATTCTTTCAATAATAGCATCGGCCATTTCGCTTGTGCCCACAGCGGTTGGGTCATCGCGGTCCGGCTTCATGTCGTAAGTTACGTTCTTGCCTTCAGCAATTACAGCGGCGACGGCATCTTCGAGCTTATCTGCCTCCGCTGTCTTGTCTATGTGTCTTAGCATCATCACGCCGCTTAGTATCAAGGCCGTCGGATTGACCTTGTTTTGGCCTTTGTATTTTGGTGCGCTGCCGTGCGTTGCCTCGAAGATTGCCGCCTTTTCGCCGATGTTGGCGCCGGGCGCCACACCGAGCCCACCGACCAAGCCTGCACACAAGTCACTCACTATGTCACCATAAAGATTGGGTAGCACTATCACATCATACAACTCGGGCTTCTGAATCAACTGCATACACATATTATCAACAATCCGGTCTTCAAACTCGATATCCTGATATTGTCTTGCAACCTCGCGACTGACCTCAAGCCATAATCCGTCTGAGAATTTCATGATATTGGCTTTATGAACGCTCGTTACCTTCTTCCGTCCCATTTTGCGCGCATAATCGAACGCGAAGCGGGCTATACGTTCTGTTGCCTTGACCGAGATTGGCTTTATGCTTATGCCGGAATCTTCGGTAATCTTCCGATTGCTGTGCTCGTTTATCCAGTTGATGATTTCAGCGGTGTCGTCTTTGCCTTTTTGAAATTCAATGCCCGCATAGAGGTCTTCGGTGTTCTCGCGGACCACGACAAGGTCGATGTCCTCGTACCTGCTGCGCACGCCTTGGTAGCTTTTGCACGGTCGCAGACAAGCGTACAAATCGAGGCTCTGGCGAAGGTGGACGTTTATGCTCCTGTAGCCTTTTCCAACCGGCGTCGTGATAGGGGCCTTTAGCGCAACACCATTCTTCTTAATAGATTCAACGGTGGCGTCCGGCAGGGGGGTCCCAACCCGTTCCATAACCTCTACGCCTGCCTCAGCCACTTCCCACTTGATACCGGCCCCGGTAGCATCAACGCATCTACGCGCGGCCTCAGCAATTTCCGGCCCAATTCCATCGCCAGTAACCAGAGTTACATTGTGCATTTGTTCATACTCCATATCCTACAAAAGATGCATGTTAACCCTTGCTCATAGAGGTGTCAATGATAGCGTTTTAGATTTGTGTTGAGGGGCGAAAGTGAGCACTTGGCAGTTGCATACTACTGCATAGAAGATTGTCAGCCACGAGACGCTTGCTATAATGGCGCTGAACAGATTCTGCTAAAGGAAGTTAAGCTTGCTGCAATAAGTGGTCTTTTGAGGACAAGATTCTTATGGAAAAGCATATCAGACGTCCGTTGCATTGTGACAAGGCCGGGGCGTGTGAAACTCAAGTAGGTATCTGGCGAGTTACCTTTATCGCCTTTTTGGCCGGACTTGTTTGGCCATTCGTACCGTGTTTCGCGGCACAGACCGGCGAAGCTGTGAATGTCGTGCCGTTCGGTGAGCTAAATAAATGGGGCCAAGAGGGAAAAGACTACGGCGTTACCTGGGAGGACCCACCAAAGAGAATCTACGTCCGCTTCCGCCACCCCCAAGCCAAACGCATAACCCGCTGCCAACTCAACGGAAAGGACTACAAGAACTTCGACCCCGAAAAAGAATGGGTGCTTCTTGCATCTTGTCCAAGCAAACGGGCTCAGATTGTCGCGTTTTTCGACTGAGCTTGTCTATGCGATATCGGACATGGCAGATGCGTGGGGTTCTTGTCCTTGGCGCTGTGTGGGTCTACACAGGAACCAGCCTCCACCGCAGCGGTGTGGGCTGAACCCTACCCATATGGTCGAGGCCAATTGCACGCCGTGCGCTTTGAGGTCACTGCTCGCGATTCGAAGAATCGCGCGGCAATCTCAAATGTGGCTTTGGGAGTCTTTCAACTGCCCCGTTCTTACTTCTTATTGTCGCTGACCCAATCGACCTGCGGTATCAAGTACCGAGGTGTGCGTTACGACTTCCCCCACGAAGTAGTCACTCCCCGTTCTTACCGGGCGCAACGATCTCAACCATATCCGAACCGCTGAACCACGTCGGTGTCGCGTCGCCGGCCATTAGGACCCACCCGCTCACCGTCGCCGTCACGGTCGTATTCGCCATAGCTTGCACATCTTTGTTGTTCTGCAGCTCCGTCCGATCAAAACCCACGATCAGGATGTCATCCAGCACGCAGTAGAAGGCCGACTCTGCATCAGCCACCTCTATACCATCAAGAAATAGCTTCACACCAAACTCTTCGACCCAGGCCCCGCCCAGGATGATCCGGACGTTCGCCTGTACGTCGTCAGACGCTCCCTTCGCATTCAATACGATCTTGTGCGGGTTGATATTGACCGTCTCGGCCAAGCACAGTCCGCTCGCTACCACAACTAACAAGACACCTGCTAACACCCAGCCCTTGCACATTGCTCTGAACATATGTAACTCCTTGCGACTAAATGAGACGTATCATTCATATCTGGATCATATGGTTTTCCAGACATACACACAGTAGAAACAAGTGTCACCACGTGACATCAGTAATTCTAACAATGTCAGCACCTGTTGTCAATATATTCGGGCGGTTTTCGTCAAGACATGCAAAAAAATATTCTTACTACTCGAAATTGCCTCTGTAGTCGTTCCCCGGCAGAAGTTCGCCTATCGTAATACTATGAATTCGAGTGACGTGCTTTGATCACCTCTGCCGCGCGTGCGGGCGGAATAGTGTCACTTGGCTCCGTGCCAATATCGTTTGCCTTTGAGGAATGTGGCGGGGCCTAACCGGGAAAGGATTTGCAGCCAAATATGCATCGTCTATGATTTGTTTTGCAGTTGCTTCTGGAGTTTTTTTAGTTCTGCCGTGCCTTTTTGCCAGTATTCGAGTTGCTCGTCAGGGGATGTTCCTTCGAGCTGTTTTCGAACCGCCTCCGCGCCACGTCGCTTCATTTGCACACAGTCAAACGTCTTCGTCTTCATATTCAATCACCTCCAGAGGTGAATAAATAGCGACTTCCGGATACCCATGTAAAGTGTTCACCGCGTTATACAAAGGGATCTTCAGGAAGTTAACAATGTGTTTGAAGTTCCAACTGACAATTAACGATGCCCGCGAAGTGGTTGCCAAAGCCACATGTAGCGCGTCGGTGGAGTATCGCTCGGGGACTATCTTTGCATCTGTGTAGGCCTGCTGTAGTCTCAAAGATTCTGCCGTGATTTCAGCCACCTCTGCGATTGCCAAGATGTCATAAAAGAACTTCCGGACATCTTCGGGGCCTGCTTGGATTTCTTGTCTGACCAGTTCAGAGGTCACCAAGCTGAATCTTACCTTTCTCACACAACCAAAGAAGGCTTTGCTCGCCCCCTCAAATTCCTCATCGAACACGCCACCGAAAACCGACGTGTCAGCATATATTCTTATGGTTTTTTGTGATGGCCCAGCCATACTGTTATTATAACTTTCCACTGCCTCCTACACAAATAAAAAAGCCTTTGACAGGGCTTCCCTATCAAACAACAGTCCAATCTTTACGACGAGGCACTCGTTGCACCCGTAAGAGAAATATCGGCAGACGACTACTACTTGCTTGCGTACCAGTATCGTTTGCCTTTCACGAAGGCGGCAGGGCCTTGCCTCTCGAGTTTTCGCAGGTTTTTTAGATACGCCACGCCGTGGCCCAGCTCCAGCATTTTGAGCTTCTCGCAGGCAGCGAAGTCGGCACACTGCCAGCACCCTTCGATGTCCTTGGCTCGGCAGCACTTCCTTATCTTGCAATTAGGCGGACCGCCGTTGCCACGGCAGGTCTGCTTGCAGCGCATTTTCATCATCGTGCCAAGCAAGTTATAGCACTTCTCATAGCCCTTGGACTCCTTGAAGAACGGAACCTTTGCCAGTGCCTCAGCTATCTGTCCAACCCTGTGCCGCCGCAATTCTTCTCGCAGGTCTCTCGCCAGGTCCGCTATCCTCTGAGTATAGCCCGCACACGCAATACAGCCCACAGTACCCAATCAAGTCTCGCTTCTTAGCCATATTGTATGCTCACGAAGTGTGAATCCGGATAAAGATTCAAAAGCATTTTATATACGACGGGTGGCAGCCTTAAGGTCAAAGGCCTTGCGATGGTCTAATCGCTTTGCCCACCGGTTACTTCCAGGAAGTGAGTCTCCAGACTGCGGCCTTCGCCAAGCTTACGTGGTGTGACGCCCATATCTAAGACACTGCGCAGAATAGCGGAAATGACAGCATCTTGATCGATATGGTCGGCAGATAAGTCAAGCGTCACTAAATACTCTGTTGATCCTTTGCCCCGATCGGCACCGGCATGAGATAGCATTTTAATGCTGCGCACGCCCTCAATTGAGCTCAGCTTTTCCAGCTCGCTATCTTGTAGCGGCCGTGACAAGCACAGATTATATTCCCGGTCGGCACGAGTAATCTCCTCAACCGAACCGGACAGAACCAGATTGCCACGGTCCAGAATCGCCACATGGTCACACATTTCCTGGATCTCACCCAGATTGTGGGAGCTGACCATGATAGTCGCGCGCTGCTGCAATTGCTTGATCAGATCTCGAATCTGCCGGGCGGCGGCCGGGTCGAGCCCCGATGTCGGCTCATCGAGAAGGATAACTTCCGGATGCCCCAGAAATGCCTGAGCAATTCCCAACCGTTTAACCAGGCCGTGCGATAAACTGCCCACCCGTCTTTTGGCATATGATTGCAGCCCGACCAGTTCAAGGCTGTGTACGACCTCTTCCTGGGCCTGTTGCTTTGTACGACCGGCGAGTAACCGAAAAAAAACCAGTTGATCCAGAATCGGCACATTGCGCTGGAACTGTGCATCTTGTGGCAGAATACTCAGACGTCCCCGCAAACGCGAAATATGTCGCGTATCAATGCCGAGCGCCTCAATTGTGCCGGCATCCGCCTTCAGGAAGTCGGCGACAATGGAAAAAAGAGTGGTCTTTCCCGCACCGTTGGGCCCGAGTAAACCAAAAATGGAATGCGACGGAACCTCAAACGATACATTATTAAGAGCCTGAATCCGTCCAAATCTCTTTGATAATCCTCTTATGGATACAACGTGCGCCATTTTCAAACCTATAGGTCGCGTCTCTCAAAGCAGTAATACCCCAGCATCAAAAACACCCCCGTATACAGCAGACACGCTAAAGCCGCGCCCAGCAAATGGACCGGCTCCGGATGGAGCAGATTGTTCTGCCATCCCCACGGCAAAGCATACAGCAGGTATTTTGCAGGTTTCCATGCAAACCTGCCAAGGCCCCCGAATAGCAGGACACCGGCGATCGCCAGCTTTGCCAAGATCAGTGAAAGAAATGGTGAATCCACCGATGCAGAAATCAGTGAACAAACAGCGATGTAGGGAACCATAAGGATCGCCAGAGCCAGAAAACCGTGCGCCGCCCAACCTGTCAGCGCCAGCGCAGGATAGATTCGGGTCTTCATGCCGAGATAAAACGTGATCGTAACAACAATAATTGCCATGACCGCGGTAGAAAAAATAGCGGTTCCGAGGAAACGCCCAAAATAGATGCTGCTCCGTTCGGTCCTCAACAGCAGATAACGCAGGCCGTGACTCTGGATATCCCCGCTGACCTGGTTATACGCCAAAAACGAAATTACAAAAGGCATCCCGAATATCAGCACCAGAAAGATCGCTGATAATAGAGCTGGCCTTTGCTCCAGCAGAAAACTCGTCCAAGGGTCGAAACCGGCGTCCTTCCTTTCCGCCTGCGCTGCCATCGGACTATCGTCCGCATTATCTGTACCGCGCGGCTCACGTACTGGACCTTGTTGAGCCAGTTCCTTAATTGATTTGACTCCCAAAACGAACTGGATGATCGGTTGGCCTATATCGGTTATCGTCTTCCTGATGGCCTCAGGATCAGTCTGCCCCATTTCCCGCTCTTGTCGGGCCATTAACTGCTCCACAGGCATGATTAATATGTGAGCCACCGAAAGACCAAAGATCAATGCAATCACAAGATAGACCAGCCCCGACCCGCTCCGCACCGCATAACGGCTCCAGTACAGACTGATGAGGCGAATATGGTCGATGGTTGGTCTTCTCAGATTCATTTCACTTCGACTCCCAGCTTGAGAAACACCCACAGAATCATCCGGCTCAGTTGGTTAGGTCATCCTTGAAGGTTGTGTTGAGCAGGATAAGCGTAATGATTGGATAAATCAGCCCGATGATGGTCCCGATAGTGAAACCTCCCCCAAGTTCGCTCGCGAACATCATGCCCGAGATAACGCTGCTCACAATACTGACGACGGCGTAAGTATTGCCAATCATCCGCCCCATGAGCTTCTTCTGTTTCAGATACCCTATACCCGACACGAGTAAGAGCACGCTGGTGATGATGGAGAGAGCGAAGATAAAAATGAACACAGGCAGGCCCATCTCCTGAAAGGCCTCAATTTGGGTCCTTTGAGCTTCCTCCATCTCATCCGTTGGTATTTTTCCAATGAAGGCAAAGAAAACGGCCAGGCCAACAAGCCCAAGAAAACCCCAGCCTGAAAAAATGAAATTAATTACTGCAAGAGCCGTTAAACCACCGGGGCGCTTCTGTTCATTCATCGTTCTGTCCTTTCCTATAATTCCTTAGCAACCATATCATCTCTTACCAGTCTATGACGCATCCCTCATACCAATTCCCTGTTCTTCGATTTCAATGATTTATATAAGATTCCCTATTCACTGTCAAAGGTGAATTTTGCCTGATAGCCAGAGGTCCGTATTCTTCTGGTAGAAGTGGCGGATTTTCTGCAAGTTAGCTCTGGCTTACGCCGATAATACGTTTGAGGACCACGAGAGCTAATCCTTGGAAAAGTGCCAAAGCGGCAGGATACGAGACAACATTTAAGTCTGGTTACAGGACTCGCACTATGGAAAATATGACAAAAACGCGGGATTTGGAAGCCTTCGAGAAGGCTGCGGCTTCGGACCTCTCGCCCGCCGATAACCATCGGGAACTGACCATTCCCAAGATCATGAGCACCGAAGTGATCACTGTCACTTCGAGCGATACCATCTTATCGGCGGCAACAAAGATGTCCGAGAATAACGTCTCCTGTGTAATCGTCGTTGACGATGGGCATGTGACAGGCATACTCACTCAGAAAGATGTGCTCCAGGCGGTCGCAGGCGACGATGCAAACTTTCACCTGCACAAGGTCTCGCAGAGAATGTCAGAGCCGGTCCAGGCAATATCTGTCGGTCGATCTGTCATAGAGGCCAGCAACCTCATGGACTCCAAAGGCATCAAACGTTTGCCCGTTGTCCAAGGCCGCAAGCTCGTAGGGATTGTGACTCAGACGGACATTACTCGCGGCTTGGTCTCACTCACCACGCTGCGGTGCGTCACCGACATAATGAGCACGAATATCGCCACCGCAGACCCCGAGACAACTGTACTCGAAGCCGCACGTATCATGTCCTCGCGTAATGTCTCGTCCATAGTGGCCGTGTACCAGCACCGCTTAGCGGGTGTCCTGACAGAGAAAGACGTCCTTAAAAGAGTTGTTTCCCTTTCAAAGAATCCGACCCAGACCCAGGTAGCGGATGTAATGTCCTTCCCCGTCACGAGTGTGCCGCCCAGCTATTCGATCCTCAGTGCCAGTAAGATGATGGAAAAGATGCATATCCATCGCCTGGTCATCGTGGACGGCAAGAAGGTTTGCGGGATTGTGACTCAAACCGACGTCATCAGAGCCGTTAGAAGCGAGCTCGAAAGAAAAGAGCAGGAACGGTTGAGGCTGATTGCCGAGTTGGACGATCTGGTACATTATGTCACGACAGATTTGCAGAAGCTCCACGATTTCCTCCAGGGGATTCGCGGCTTCTCAGCCAAGCCTCACGAGCCTGCCGGCCCGGCGCGCAAGTAAACGGCCCTGTCCTAAATCCCCTTCTACCCGCTACACGCTGTCTGTCCAGATCCGGCATCAAAAATCGAGCATCGACCATCCGGCACCGAGAATCGAGGCCCCACCCCCACTCATCCACACATTCGAGATACGCTTCACACTTCACGAGATACGAAACTCACCCATCACTACTCGTCTGCAATTTCGGTCTTTTCAGAATTCGTGTTTGTTTAGGTTTTTTTCGCATCCGCAATGGCGGGTCGGATTTTGATATTTGCATTTGTACCCGGCTCATCCCGAGTCCGCCCCAGGCGGAAGGCATCTGGCCTACGACCCAACTCTCACCCTCACTGCGCTGCGGCTTATGCCCTTATGCACCTGTGCTCTTTTACCTCGTACCCCTAAGCCCTCATCTCCTCAGCAAAGCCGCAGTCCTCAGTCTTGCCTCTGAAATCAATCATTTGTGCAGATAGCGCACAACAAAAATCGAAATTACAAAATTTTTTTTAATCCTGTCCAGGCAAGCACTTACGCTTGCTCCCCACCCCGAAACCAGCCCAAATTTCGTCAAATTCGCGCAGGTTCGTCTAATTATGGCGGGCCCTTTACCGCCTGCCCGCTGTGCGATGCGTCGCCGCTGTGCTGCTAAACGCGACCGACGCGCACGAATACCCAATACGCAATACGAAACAGGGGCCACGCGGCACGGCCCACCGTGTTCCCCGGAGGCGGCATCTTGGTGCTGGTCATCCGAATCAAAATCCCAGCTTGGCTCGAAAGTTTGGCCGTTTGGCTTGCCCTAATTTGGCGACGCCTCCGCTTCGGCTATCCCTTTCGAAGAATCCCGCTCACCCAGCACCAATACGCCATAGTCGATCCCGATGACTACCAACGCCTCGCAAAGTACAAATGGCACGCCAACAGAGCAAGATTCACCTACTACGCCCAGCGAAAGGTCTGGGACCCCGCGCGAAAGAAGGAGATCACCATCAAGATGCACCGCCAAATCCTCAATGTCCCCGACTCTCTTTTAATCGATCACATAAACCGCAACGGCCTCGACAATCGCAACGCCAATCTCCGCCCCGCCACCCATTCGCAAAACCTCTGCAACACACCCAAATCCAGATATGTACGCTCCCGCTCGAAATACAAGGGCGTCACCTGGCACAAGCCGAAACGCAAGTGGCACACCCGCATAAGAGTCAACCGCCGAACAATATCCCTCGGCTACTTCGATGATGAGGTTGAGGCTGCTATGGCCTATGATAAAGCCGCCAAAAAATATCACCGCCAATTCGCAGTCTTCAATTTCCCCGATTGATTGACGGCCCACGACCAGCGAATTGTCCGCCGATCTAATGCCGCCCGCGCTTCGGCCTTTTGAGCTTTCTTACGGCTTCAAGCTCCAGGACAGCTTGTTTGTCACGCGGCCGATTCATCGCATTCTTCGCCTTTATCAAAGCGCCAACGCTCAGTACGCGCAGTTGCACATCTTCCACTTTGACAAGCTCACTCGCCCGCTTGACCTTTTCGTAATCCCCAACCCCGTCGATAAAGCTCATGCAGTCCAGTTGGCCGATGTCTGTATCGAGATACAAATTTTTGAGCTGACCACAAGTCTTCTGTGTCAATTTCAGTTTCTTCCGATTTGGTGTCATTCGATGAACCGGGTGTAGATCGCTGACAGCGCCTTGTAGCTTAAGCAGGTTGGCAGGCGAAAAGTCACAGCAGATGTCGATGTCCTGTGTCACGTAAGTGCAGCCGTGCACCACACCTGCGAATCCTCCCACGATTACAAAATCAACACCGCCTTTAGCCAGACGTTCAAGCAGGTTGAAAAAATCGGCTGTCATATCCGTTTTGCTTTACGCAGCTTCTCTGCCGTGTTAAGTGCGATCTGATGCCGCCTGATCCGCTCAGCGGGCGTCCTTTTGGTGTTCTCAATCAGCATTGAAACATCGATACCGAAATCCGCCGCTGTCTGAATTACGTCTCTCTGGCGCCGGCGTGTTACACCCCCGCTCTTGGTTTTCCTGCTTATTGACATAGAATCATAATATCTATCAAGTCCGATTTACTCAATAAAAAAGCCCCGTGCCGAGGCACAGGGCTTTGATCAACAAGTAACAGTCAAGTCGTTGACCCTGAGTAGGATCGACGGATATTTAGCCCCAGGTTTTACCTGGGGGTTTTTACCAAGCAGCGAAAATGCCTGACTTTCCACAATCCTTGCACCCCGCGTGCCCAGACCGACTAACAACTGACGACTATTCACTAACCACTCGCGGCCAACATCCCGCTCCCCTCCCATCACTTGACCGACCTCTGTGGAAAGGCTCTCGTCACGGCCTCACATCCCACAGCCGGCCAGCAACACATTCACCCGCCGCCCGCGGAAACACTCTATTTGCCCCGCTGTCTGGTCATCTTCTCGGCCTCAAAACCCATGATTTTGCCACCTTTCTTAAAGCTTTACATGATTCAGGCCGATAAGTAGATAGGCGAGATGCAAGCCGACAAGTAGACAAGCCAGATGCAAGCCGACAAGTAGATATCTGAGACTAAACCGGGTCCATTTGAGATAACGGCGGCAACTTCGCTACCGAGCCCGAAAGTGCTGCCGTGCTTCAACTCCACGTGTTTCCCAGCCGGTTATAGCCGATTGGTCCGACGCCAAGAACTGACGGGGGGCGGGGACCGGCAACCAAGACCGTTGAAAGTGGCCTCTTACGCGGTAATTTGAGCTGCTAAAATTCTCTTGCCCGGTGCCGTTCGCTTGAGTCGGAACAATCCAGACAATCAGTGTTGTTTAGGCTCGTGCACAATAGCATGTGCCCTGTGTGCCGCTTAGCCGGCCGTAAATTAAGGGAAGAAATGATGCACAACATAACTGAAGTGAGCCATGCCGCCGGCGTGAAAACACGTGACGGGGGTCTCGATACCGCACAGGGTTTGTCTGAGACTTGCCTGCGTGTAAGCCATGTCATGAACGAAGACGTCATAACGGCTTCTCCGACCGCCACCGTTTTCATGGCTGCAAAAACTATGTTCGCCAGCAGTGTCTCATGCGTCGTAGTCGTCTCCGACAATCTCGTCGTAGGCATCCTCACCGAGAAGGATTTACTCAAGGCAGTGGCTCGAGCAGACACGCATTTACGTCAGCTAAGCGTGCAGGAACGAATGTCGCATCCCGTGGAGACCGTACACCCTGACCTGCCGCTCCTGGATGCCGGAGAAATCATGCAGGCCAAGCGGATCAAGAGATTGCCGGTCGTGCTGGACCAACGGCTTGTCGGAATTGTTACCCAAACTGATATTACGCGAGCACTGATAGGGCTTAGCCCCTTGCAGCAGGTATCTGAAATAATGAGCACCGACATTGCTACGGTGACCACGCTGGCTACCGCCGCAGATGCAGCGCGGGTCATGTCTGCTCGCAATATATCGTGTGTCGTCGTTACCCACCACAATGAGGTGGCGGGCATCTTTACACAGAAGGATCTTCTCAGAAGGGTCATTGCGGTTGCAAAGAACCCCACCGATACGCAGGTAACCGATGTAATGTCTTGCCCGATACTGCCTGTACCGTCCCACTACTCCGTCTTCACGGCAAACAGGGCCATGGACAAAATGCACATCCACAGGTTAGTAGTCGAGGACGAGAATGGAATCTGTGGCATTGTGTCCCAGACAGATATCATCAGGGCAGTTGAAAAAAGGCTTCAAGAGGAGCTAACCCGTCAGCAGTTGTTAACGGACTCCGCCATACCCATGTGTGGCGTCGATCCGAACGGCAACATAATCTATGTCAACGCTGGCTTTCTCACTCTCTTCGAGCTCACAAATGACGAGCAAGTCCTGAATAAGCCCTTCTTGCCTGCACGCTTTTGGCTCAACCCGCAAGACAGAAATCGCTTCTTCACAGAGATCGAGAAAAAGGATTCCGAAATGGTTCAGCTTGCCTTGAAAACGAGCACGGGCAGAGACAAGCACGTCCTTGTTCTTATGGCACTCACTCGAGGTGCCCACGGCGAAATCAGCGGCTGGCAAGCCGTGCTGTGTGACATAAGCGGCCGCAAACACTGGACACAAGACACCGACCACCCGCCAGAAAACTGATAGCACGAGCCAGCCGTACGCACGCATATAGCCGGCAAGCCAACATGATTCGCCGCTTCAATTCCACATCAACGAATTCATCATCCACCTTGAAACGGTTGATCTCCTACAAAACCACCATTTTTTTCTGCCTAGCCGCGGAGAGTGTCGATTTTTTCGTCAGCCAGATTGTTTCTGACCCTTTATGGGCTCCGCCGCCCTGAAAGCCCGCCGTCGTTTGGTGTCTCGGAGATCCGCCGTCTCCTGGCGGACCGGACCCTATGTGCATTGCCAATGCCCTAATCCGGCATCCAGCATCGCCCATCCAGAATCAAAGATCGAGAATTAACCATTCACAAACCACCAGTTCTTGTTTTTTTGTTGCTTTTCCCAGAATCGCTTCAATAATAGGTGCGTTAGCAGCGGTATCTGCGTTTTGTGTATATATACTCATTCACATTGGAATCATCTGCATGATCTTGATAGTAGGCATACTTTCTTTTGCATGTGTATTTTGAAGCAAGCAACGTAGACGCTAAAACATGAAAGAGAAGATGAGTAGAAAATTGCGTGTTTTCATATCTTGTCCAGAGGACGTCAGGGACGAGAAAGAAATCGTCGAAAAAGTATGTCATGAGCTTACAAAAACCTTGCTACCTTTAGAAGGTATCGAAATAATCCCTATCCGGTGGCCAAATGATGTGGTTTCTCAAATCACTGGGGAAGGGACTCAGGCTGTAATTAACGAGCAAGTACGACGCTATGATCCCGACGTTTATATTGGCATTATGTGGACGCGCTTCGGCGATAAGCGCCCCAACGGATTAACTCCCACACAGGAAGAATTTGATATTGCCTTTAATAATTACAGGAATAATAGGAAACCCTTTATTCAGTTCTATTTTAAGCTTGATGAATTTTCTCCTCAAGATGTGTACCAGGAGCAACAGTATGCCGCGGTTAAACGATTTAGAGACAGAATTAAGGGCTCCGACTTAGGTGCTTATAAAGAATTCAAAGGTCGACAACAGTTTGAAGACCAGATACATAAGAGTTTAATCTACATAGTGAAGAATTTTGACTCTTTGACGGCTCCAGAAACAGATGTCGCTAAGATAAAATATTCTGAGGTTAAGCCATACCTCGCGCGAAGAGTGTGTTCTACGAAAGACTACGTTTCGGGCAGACTCCCATACTTGACGGACAAATATGCAAAGGACACGCTGGATACTATCCCTGATTGCAAACGAATTGTTCTGCTCAGTGATGCTGGAGTGGGCAAAACAACTGAGCTTCGAAGAATTGCCTCGCATTTTTCAAGAGACGATACTCCATTTCACCCATTTCTTGTCATGCTTAACAAGTATGTTAATCAAAGTGTTGCAGAGCTTCTTCCGCAGCAATGGAAGGCAGTTCCTGATAGCAAACGTATTATTATTCTCGATGGCTTAGATGAAATAGAAAGCAAGAACAAGAATGACGCGATTCGGCAAATCGAGCTATTCGCTGAGCAGAATCCAAAAACACATATTGTTGTTTCGAGTCGCACAAATTTCTACGAGTTGGAAACAGAACAGTTATCTGGAACTTTAAAGGGTTTCTCGTCATACGTACTGCTGGAGCTCACGCAAAAGGAGATTGACTATTACGTCAAGGAGGCGTTAGAGCAAAAAGCCAAAGATTTTCACGAAGCCATTGTCAGTAATCGGATATATGAACTTCTCAACACTCCTTTTTATCTGACTCGCTTAGTTGCACTATTCCATAAGAATCATGCTTTGCCAAGGCATAAAGCTGGGATATTCGAACAGTTACTCCGAGACCGGATGCAACTTGACGTCGAGCATTTCAGAACAACAAAGAAGGAATTAAGACCTAAAGAAAAAACCATCATTCAAGCACTGGAGAGACTTGCTTTGGGTATGGAAATGCTTGGTAGAAACTACATCACAGATGGTGAATACGGTCAAATCGTAGAAAACGAGTCTTTGCGGGAACTGCTAGAACATTGTACCGTCTGGAAGAAGGATCAGACAGAGACCGTAAAGTGGCAATTCGAGCATAACAACTTCCAAGAATATCTTGCGGCAAAATTGCTTTCAAACAAACCATTTGCAACAATAAGGGAGCTCATGTTTTTCCGACCTAACTACCGCAAATTGATTCCTTCTTGGTCAAATACTCTTTCCTTTCTTATCACCATCTCTGATGATGATACTTTGATTCAGTGGGTTATGGATAATGAGCCTGAGGTTGCCGTCAAGTTCGAACCAGACAGAATTGAGACGAGCAGTCGAATTCAAATCTTCAAGAACATCTTCAATCATTACAAGAAAAAACAGATTTGCATAAATCATGAGAAATTCAGATATGATGAATTAGCAAGGTTTGGCCAATCAGATGAGATAGTTGAATTTGTACTTCGCGAGGCGGAGAAAGCAGAGCATTATACAACGCTCAGCAACGCGATTGAATTATTGAGCTACCTTCAGATTCCGCATGGCCAAAGAGATCGCACCTGCAATGTTTTGGTGAATTATGCTCTCAGCAATGATTTTGGCGATCAGGTCCAAAGTCGAGCACTAATGGCACTAGCAGATCTAAAGCCAAATTCACCTGATGTTAGTAACCAAATTGCAGAAGCGCTCCGAACATCAGACAGTGAGTGGATAAGATATGGGTTATACTATTTTCTACATAACAGCGACAACCTTGATGACAATATTGATATATTCTTAGATGGCCTACGATATGTTAAATTTGATCCCTCATCCGAGAGAGGGAGGCTCTTCGATGAGCATTTGCATCTGCGGATAGGACTGGAAAAAGCTAAGTCTCCTGGCGCATTGGTAAAAATCCTAACATATTTGAAGGAACATCCCCAAGACTTTGGCGAAGTACTTTTTGAGGAAAGTATTCCAGTTATTGCTGAGAATGCCGCCAAAGCATATTCTGAGCAAGCTTCTTTGTTTCAGGCAGCCAAGCAACTGTTTGAAGCTTTCATAGATAATCTTTTAGAACAACAAGCAAGCCAACTCGCGGTATTCTTTGATAAAACAGAGACTCGTTTGCAGTTATTTCAGGAATACTTGTCACGAGACGAGGATCGTATAACGCGGTGGATTGTTCTTGCACTGTTGGCAGATAACCCTTGCATCGAATTGTTCGTCCAGCAATACGAGGCGAACAAATTAGAAGATGACGACGTTCTATCATTTCGCAGTTATCTATACGCGAAGAATCCGGATCTCTACTTGCTTTTCAACGATTTGATAAATCAAAGGACGGCGAACAAGTTCCCTCTTCCGGAACAACGAGATTACGAGAAAGAGACCAGGGGCCGTGCGCAACGTGATATTAATCTACTTTTTGACAAACAGGCTTTCTTGAGTCAAATTCAACTAATCTTTGATACCGAGGACAAAAAAAGTCTCACCCATCGGGAAATCTTGGATATACAAGGTTCCAACTGGAATAATCCATATTTTTCTATGCTAGCAATCAACCAGCTCCGCAAGTTGGCAAAACAACAGTTAGTCACGTTCGACAGTGTTAGTAAGACTGTAAATACTTGGGATTGGGACTGGTTTTGTATATGTAATATTTATGACAGGCTCAACCACAACGAGGATATTATCCTAACTCAGGCACAGCGAGGTTGGATTGCAGATTGGTGCTACTCAAATCTAAACAGAATCAACTTTAGGACAGCCCTTGTTACTCGATCAAGGGAGTCAAGAAGTTCAAGGTCGATAGCTGTCTTTCTCTGGTATTTTTTAAGGAAGCTTAATCTCCAGTATCCCCAACCCGTGCTATTGGACTTGCTTTCCTATGACTGGGCAGAAGGAGGTCAATACGTTGGCATCGAGTACCTTGAGCCATTATTGAGTGCGCACGAGATGACAACAACGGTACTTAAAAACTTGGAGCGAGGTATTCAGAACGATGATGTTTTGAAAAATCACCTCGGCTACTGCAAAAGACATAAAGTAACAGAGGTTCTGCCTTACGCCTCGAGTGAACTTGCCAGCATGAATAGAGGAGAAGATGTAAGAAGGGTCGCTCTGGAAACAATCTCTCAGCTATCAGAGACAGCGACAGTCGATCTTGAAAATGCACTCCCACAAATTAAAGATGATTTCAAATGGAACGTCATTGAAGAACTGGTTCGGAAGAACAGCCAGGCTTGCCACAAATACCTTTTATCTACGCTTCAGACTGCGAATGAAGAAGAGAAGATGAAGGCCGCCAAATATCTAATTCGACTTGAGGATTTAGAAGGACTGAAATACTACGTTACCTGGGTAAGAAGGCACAATAAAGCACCTGAAACAACACACTTTGATAAGTCGCCTCTTGTTGAGCTCCGTGTTCTTGAAGCGGTTCCTTATCTCATTGAGTTGTTAGAGGAAAGCTATCAACCTGATTTCGACAAAACTCGTTTTGACTATTTGCAACATTATGTCCTGGAAACGTTAGGTACGATAGCTCTGCAATCAGACCAAAACTACCAGACTGTCAAAAAGGCTGTAGAAGATTTTATCGACAGAAATACAAGTGAAATCGAAAATGTAAATTTCCTAAATGTTTTTATCGAAAGGATAGCCCAAAAATACTACGCCGCCAAAAGCGAAAAACTGAATATCGACGATGTTGTTACTAAATTACAGAGCATCCTTGATTCCTGAGTAGGGCCTCATCAATTTTGCATTTTGCACTTTTGGCTCTGCAATAAAAAAGCCCTGCGGTTTCCCACAGGGCTTTGATTAACAAGCAACAGTCAAGCCGTTGACCCTGAGTAGGGTCGACGGATATTTAGCCCCAGGTTTTCCCTGGGGGTTTTTACCAAGCAGCGAAAGCCTTGACTTTTCACGATCCGCTTTGGGCGGACCGCGCTCTAGTTATCCCTAGAAAGGAGGTGATCCAGCCGCAGGTTCCCCTACGGCTACCTTGTTACGACTTAGTGCCAGTCATCGGGCTTACCGTCGGC
>SMTZ1_10001637_pt1 | contig 46629 bp, 40 predicted proteins | sample DeeMarSWOR136_30_FD_25667 | JGI IMG/M metagenome (IMG submission 25667) | reverse complement strand
CGACATCATTCGCGAAGAACAGTTTCACACCTCGTCACAGGCTCATCTTTGTATGGAGACGCATGGTGCCGTGGCCGACTTCGGTTATGATGGGAAGCTCACGGTCTGGACTTCTACCCAATCGAATTACTTTATTCAAGTCTTGCTGGCAGGCATGCTAGGCTTAAGAGAAGGGGATGTACGAGTCATCAAACCACCTTCAGGAGGTGGTTTTGGTAGCAAGTTTGAGCTGGACGCTGCCCAGTTTTGTGCTTCGGTCCTCTCACAAAAATTGCGTCGCCCCGTCAAGATCATCCTCACTCGCGAAGAAGAGTTCACCACCACCAAACGGAAAACGCCGATGTATTATTATGTGAAGGTAGGGGCTAAAAAAGACGGCACCCTGCTGGCAAAAGAAGTCAGAGTGGTCACGGAGGGCGGTGCCTATACCGCTATGGGAGCGACGGCCCTTTACCTCACTGGATTTTACTCGTGCATGCCTTATAAGTGGCCCCATTACCGCTATGACGGCTACAGAGTCTATACAAACACCGCTCCAACCTCAGCGTTGCGTGGCTTCGGTGCTCCCCAGGCCTATTTTGCCGGTGAATCAGTGATTGATATGATTGCGGAAGACCTGAAAATAGATCCTCTTGAAATCAGACGTAAGAACGCCGTCACCCCTCATTATGAGGTACCGGGTCAGGCCTATATTCAGAGTTGCGGACTGAGCGAGTGTTATGATGCCATCGAAAAACATATCAAAGAGCGTGGAAAACTGCCTCCCCAGAGGGGTATTGGCATAGGAAACTACGCGTTCATGTCAGGGGGTATTTTCAACTGGTTTAATACTCCTTATGCTTTTTCTGCCGCCATTGTCAAAATAAACATCGATGGCAAAGTTGACCTGTTTACCGGAGCCTGTGATACAGGACAAGGCTCGGATACCACGTTGGCCATGATCTGTGCTGAAGAATTAGGAGTGCACTTGAAGGATATTAGAGTTCACGCTGAAGATACCGATCTGGGACCTGCTGACCTTGGTTCCTGGGGCAGCCGTGAGACATTGATGAATGGAAACGCTGTCAAGATGGCAGCCGCTGATGCCAAGCGCCAGCTTCTTGAGATCGCATACACAAAATTGAAACCAAATGTAGTTTATGACTTGGATATTAAAGATCATAAGATTTACATGGTCGACCGACCAGAACGATCCGTCTCCTATTTCGATGTCGTTCAAGATACCATTCGAGCTAAGGAAGGGCAGACGATTATCGGGAGAGGCCACTATACCCCACATCGGAAGGGTATGGTATCGCCCGCCTGGGGGTTCGGCGTACAAGCTGTGGAAGTAGACGTAGACCCTGAGACGGGAAAGGTAAAACTGATCGAAATAGTGACTGCCCATGATTGTGGCCAAGTCATCAACCCCGTTGCTGTCCTTGGACAAGTGGAGGGAGCAACGATGTTAGCCGCCGGCGGTGCCTTTTGCGAGGACCAGCCCATGGATAATGGAAAAATACTTAATCCATCGATTGGCGATTACAAGGTTCTTCGGTCTGTCGACATGCCCAAAACAGTAGGGATTGAGGTGGATACCTATGAACCAGAGGGTCCATTTGGAGCCAAGGAAGCGGGCGAGGGACTGACAAGCCCTACCGCCGGTGCTATGGCAAATGCGGTATACAACGCTGTGGGCGTCCGAATAAAGGACCTCCCCATTACCCCTGAAAAGGTCCTCAGGGACCTAAAGGAAAAAGAAAAGGGGAAGAAGAAAAAATAGAATCATTCGTTAACTCTGGAAACAGCTATGGGTTACCATTGTCCGGTTTGTAATAAGGTTTCAGGCACCTCTATGGATTTGGTCCGACATATGATGGGTCGAGGAGATAATGTTCATAGAGACTGGATCAATGCCAAAGGCTTTAACTATTCGGCCATGCTCGCGTCGCAGTTTCAATCCTTTGGCAGCGAAGAGTATAAGCGCTTAGCTCAGGTACTGGAGAATGAACCCAACGTGAAGGTGGATGATTAGCGATTTTAGCAAAACCAGCCATCATTCCTGGTGACCGGATGTCATCGGGACGAGGCCCAGCAAAGTCGATGCAATGACCCTGAACGATTGAAGCCCTGCCCTTACAGCGGGGCTTTTTTGTTTTGCCCCAATGGCGGGAATAACCGGTAGCCAAAGGAATGGCACAAAAAGCATAGGGCATAGCGCATGGAGCATAGCCTTTTCTCTCTTACCTTTTAAATCATCTGGTTTCCCTATGCGCTCTGCTCTCTGCCCTATGCGATAAAATCGGAGGCATCGATGGTTGAGAAGTCTTATCGATTAGGGTGTGACATCGGTGGCACCTTCACCGACTTTGTCCTGCTCAACGACCAAACCGGAGAGATAAAAATCTATAAGTGTCTGACCACTCCAAAGGATCCTTCAGACGCCGTGGAGCACGGGATCAAAGAAATGGAGAAGAACACCCCGGGCTTTGTGGAGAAAACGGATGAAGTCATCCATGGAACCACGCTGGTCATTAATTCCATTATTGAAAGAAAGGGAGCCGAAACGGGTCTGATCACCACGAAGGGTTTTAGAGATGTTTTGGAGATCGGCAGGGGAATCCGATACGCACCTTATGACGTGTTCGCCGAATTTCCCAAACCCTTGATTCCGAGACATCTCCGTTTCGAAGTGGACGAGAGGATTCGGAGCGACGGGAGCGTTCTGAAACCCCTTGACCCACAAGAGGCAACGCAAGTGGTCCGTACGCTTCTCAAGATGGGCGTAGAATCGATCGCCGTCTGTCTGATCAATTCTTTTGAAAATCGCACCCACGAGCTGATGCTCAAGGACATTATTGAAAAAGAAGCTCCTGACGTGTCCGTCTCTTTTTCATACCGGGTTTTGCCACAGATTAAGGAATACGAGAGAACCAGCACGACCGCAACGAACGCCTACGTGAAGCCTCTCACGGGAAGATATCTCTCCCGACTCGCCGGAAGGCTGGAATCGATTGGCTTTAAAGGGAAACTCTTCATCATGCTTTCGAGCGGGGGGGTTACCTCCGTTGAAACTGCCGCCGAGTTTCCGGTAAGGATCATCGAGTCCGGTCCGACCGCAGCAGTGATCGCCGGTCAATACTACGGGAAACTTTTCAATATTTCGGAGATGTTCTGCTTTGATATGGGAGGAACAACGGCCAAATCCTGCTTGATCCAAAAAGGGGTCGCTGGTGTCGTCCCCACCTTTGAGGTCGGCCGTGTTCAGAGATTTATGAAGGGGAGCGGTCTCACCATTCAGGTGCCTGTGGTTGACTTGATGGAGATTGGAGCAGGGGGTGGAAGCATTGCGAAGATCAGCCGGATGGGGACGCTCCAGGTCGGACCGGAGAGCTCCGGAGCGGATCCTGGACCGATCTGTTATGGGATAGGCGGAACCGACCCATGTGTCACCGATGCTGATCTCTTGTTGGGCTATCTGGATGAGAACTACTTCCTGGGCGGCGAAATGAAGCTTGACAAAGAGGCAGCGAGGCGCGGGGTCATGGAAAAGGTAGCCAAGCCTCTGGGGGTGACATTCATACAGTCCATATGGGGAATTCATGATCTCATCAATGAGACGATGGCAGGCGCCGCCAAGACTCACATTGCGGAAAAAGGGGGAAACCCAAAAATTGTGACGATTGTTGCCTTCGGCGGCGCAGGCCCGGTTCATGCCTATAGTCTGGCCAAGAAATTGGGAGCACCTCGTTTGCTCGTACCACCGAATGCTGGCGTAGGGTCGGCTCTGGGCTTTTTCACTGCTCCCCGGGCCTTCGACCTCCTCAGGAGCCACAAGGTCTCCCTGGGGGCCTCCGATGTTGTAGAGATAGAAAAGATTTTTAAGGAATTGGAGGGGGAGGCGACGAAAATACTGAAGAAAGAAGCCAGTGAAAAGAATATTAAATTCGAAAGATCCCTCGATATGCGCTTTGTCGGACAGGGAGCGGAAACAAACGTTCCATTAACCGAGAGAGATTTCACCAAGATGAAGAAGGAGGAGGTTCGCCGACGCTTTGACGGAGTCTACGAGAAATTGTATGGAAGGACCTACCCTGACTCTGAAGTGGAGTTTATCAATTTCAAAGTAAGGGCAAGCCTTCCTGAACGATTGCTGCAATTGCCCAAACTCGATAAAAAGAAGCGGCCCCTTCATCAGGCGATCAAGGGGAAACGTCCGGCTTACTCTCCCGTGGCCAGGGACTTTATCCCCTATACCGTCTACGATCGATACAAACTCTCTCCGGCGGCGACGTTTCGAGGCCCCGCCATTATCGAAGAAAAAGAGTCGACGGTCATCGTTGGCGAGGACGCCTCGGTTTCAGTTGATGGCTTTGGATTTTTATGGATTGATATTAAGAAGAAATAACACGAATAAGAGCGAATCTCACGAATATGTTTTATTCGTTTCATTCGTTGTCATTCGTGTAATTCGTGTTACAGATGAGGAGGCACTGAAATGGCACAAAAACGACGTAAGTTTGATCCCATCACACTGGAAATCCTTTGGCGGAGATTGATTTCCATCGTCGATGAATCGGACAGCGCCGTTGCCCGGACCGCCTTCTCAAGCCTGCTCAGGGATGCTCACGACTACACCTGCATGTTCACAGACCGAAAAGGCCGCGAACTGGCTCAGGGATCATTTGCAACACCAGGCCAATCTGGAGCGATGGCCTTGGGAATTAAGAATCTCGTAACCAAAATTCCGAAAGAAACTTACAAACCCGGCGACATCTTCATCACCAACGACCCTTGGGCTTTGGCTGGCCATTTGAACGACGTTTGCGTCATGAGTCCCATCTTCTATGAAAATAGATTGGTCGCTTTTACCGCCTGTGTTTTTCATCATTCCGATATCGGAGGTCGCGTCTCCTCGGACAATCATGATGTCTTTGAAGAAGGGCTGTTCATCCCCCTCGTGAAGCTCTATGACGGAGGCGTACTCAATCAATCTGTGATTGATATGATCCGGTGGAACGTTCGGACACCTGATGAAGTCGTAGGAGACATTCGGTCCCAAATAGCAGCCAATCATGTCTGTGCTGAAAAGATCTGCCAGATGCTAAAAGACAATGATATGGAGAGCCTGGATGATCTAGCAGATCAAATTATTGGCCGCACTGAAAAAAGCATGAGGGAGGAGATCGAGAAGGTCCCGGATGGCATCTACCGGGCGGAAGGAACTGTAGAACAGGCGAAGGGAAAGGAGAACATCATCATCAAAGTGGCGGTTGAAGTGAAAGGGAGTGACATCACAGTGGACCTGGACGGATCCTCCTCCCAGGTCGATTGGGGTGGCAATGTCGTATATAACTTTACCTATGCCTACGTATTTATGGCCATGAAAAGCATGTTCGGCCCCGACATTCCTAATAACGACGGCTGCGCAGCACCCATAAAAATGGTGGCCCCCGAGGGCAGTGTCGTCCATTGCAGATTCCCTGCAGCCGTAGCCGCACGGTTGGTTATCGGACACTTCTTAACCGAAATCATCTACCGGGCTCTTTCTGGAGTCGTTCCCAACAAGGTGATTGCCGCAAGCGGAGGCACGCCCGCCCAGATGAATGTCTTCTACGGGAGAAGGAATGATAGGAGACCCTGGCACTCCGTGATCATCCGGGGGGGTGGAATGGGAGCAGGCGCCATCAATGATGGCAACTACGTGTATATTTTCCCTGCGAATGGTGCCAATACGCCTATTGAGATATTCGAAAGTGACACACCTCTCATCGTAGAAAAGAGGGAACTCCTTACCGATTCAGGTGGCCCTGGCAGCATGAAGGGAGGTCTTGGGCAAAGGGAGGTTTTCAAAGTTCCTGATGACAGCTATGCCCCCATTCCTCCCGTCAATCTTGGAATACAGGCGGGAAGGTTTATCCATCCACCGCAAGGACTCTTTGGGGGGAAGCCTGGAGCCAAGGCCCAGTTCCTAGTCAATGGAGTCCCCGGAAATCCCTATGGGTTAACCCAGTTGAAACCAGGTGATACTGTGACAATCGATGCAGCCGGTGGCGGGGGTCACGGAACCCCCCTGGAGCGTGATCCTGAAATGGTAGAGAGCGACGTCATTGAAGGATATGTGAGCCTTGAAAAGGCCAAAGAAGATTATGGGGTGGTGATCAATCCCACGAGCATGAAGGTCGATCGGGAAGCAACACGAAAACTGAGAGAAGTCTTGAAGAAAAGTTAAGTTCGGAGTGTTGAGTTCGGAGATTAAAACCAAAAGAATTGTGGCCGCAGCCTTTAGGCTGCGAGAGGAGAAGAATTTCATCAACGCAGGCTAAAGCCTGCGACTACTCTTGCCTTATGCTATGCGCTATGCCCTATGCGCTTCGCGTCATTATTGTTTCGCAATCGACGGCAAAAAGAGGGAGATTTGGGGAAAGATCATAAGGTGTTCGATGTCATGAGCTTGTCGGGCACAAATACTGCGCACCCCTCGCCCGTCGCCATCTGGTCTGCCATGAGCAGCGTTTATGTTTTCTGGGGCTCCACCTACCTGGCGATCCGTATTGCGATAGAAACCCTCCCACCCTTTTTGATGGCTGCTACCCGATTCCTGATTGCCGGTGGAATTCTTTATTTGATCCGGCGGTCCCGCGGAGATGCAGCACCATCCCGATCGGAATGGACTTCTGCTATCATCGTCGGCGTTCTATTACTAGTTGGCGGCAATGGTGGGGTCGTCTGGGCAGAACAGTGGGTGGCATCAGGTGTAGCAGCCCTGCTGGTAGGAACTGTACCTCTATGGATGGTCTTGATCGAATCTCTGAATCCCACTGGACGCAGACCCAGCCCGTGGGCGATTCTGGGTATCATTGTGGGATTTGTAGGCATTGCTGTGTTGATCGGACCCTCTCAGATTGTAGGTCATGGAGAAAAGGTCGATCTTATCGGGGCTCTGGTCCTTATTCTGGCTGCCCTTTCCTGGGCTGTCGGTTCCCTCCACAGCCGTCATGCCGCCCTCCCCTCCTCCCCATTATTGGGAACCGCCATGGAGATGCTGGGAGGAGGAGCAGGATTGCTCCTCTTGAGTTTCTTTTCAGGGGAATTCAGCCGATTCAATCTGGCTCATATCTCAGCCAGATCCCTTGCAGGGATGGTTTATCTAATTATTTTCGGTTCCTGGGTTGGTTTGACATGCTATACTTGGTTGCTTCGTGTTGCTCCAACGCCATTCGTATTTACTTATGCCTATGTCAATCCGGTTGTTGCCGTCTTACTCGGACACCTTCTCGCTTCCGAACCACTTACACTTCAAATTGGCCTCGCTGCGACAATGGTCGTAGGATCGGTTGCTCTGACAACGATAAGCCAACGAGCCTCCACCAGGAGTAAACGTCAGAAGTGAAAACCAATCAAACGTATTTCAAATTTTCCCCCCTTTTCTCCTTCCCCTTTGAGACCGCGCCGTAACCGCAAGTAAAGGGAAGAGGCAGCCAAAATGGAAGTGAAGCCCACACGGGCTGAAGCCCCTGCCTGCACGGTGAAGCGTTTCGGCACCCAAGCGTGGTTTTCTGCGTGGGAGGGTAAAGGGAGGCGACATTCAAGGTCCTTTTTCATGGCAAGCCAGCACTCGCCCTCAACGGCGCCTCCCAGGAGCATGCTTTCAGTCGAACACCCCGTCTCGGATAAACTGAGCAAACTCTTCGTCAGGGATACCGAGGATCTTAGTACAAACGTACTCCGTATGCTCCCCTAAGAGGGGGGGCCGCGATACCTCATAGGGGATGTCAGACAGGTTAAAGGCGGGGCCGTGGTAAAACGAACGCCTTCCCATCTCAGGATGGTCCAACTCCCTGTAGAAGTGATAATGTTTCATTTGAGGATCTTCAGTCAGGTCTTGGGCGTTTGATACGACTCCTGCGGCAACGCCGACTGCTTGCATTGAAGTCATCACTTCTTCGGCGGTGTGCTCGCTCGTCCACTCCTCCACCAGCCTGTCCAGCTCAACCTCGTTTCTTTTTCTATTCAATAAAGTGGAGAACTTGGTGTTGCTGATCCACTCTGACTTTTCAACAACTTTGCAAAAGCTCCTCCATTCCTCATCGGTCCGTACACTTATCGCGCACCACCTATCCTCGCCCTGACAGCGATAAACCCCGTGCGGAGCAGCATGGGCTAATCGATTACCCCCTTTGGCAGGATTTCGCTTATTTGCAGAATAGTCAAGGACAAGAGGTGCTAGGAAGTGAATGGATGCTTCTTGTTGCGATAGGTCAAGGCATTGCCCATTGCCCGTTCGCCTACGGTATTCGAGGGCCGCGATAAGACAGGTTGCCGCAAATAGAGCAACGACCGGATCGGTGTAAGCCCCTGGTAATTCAGTTGCCGGCCGGTCAGGCCAGCCGGTAAAGGAGTTCAACCCCGATATGGACGTTAAATGAAATCCTAGGCTAGGTTGTCTACATAGAGGCCCTGTTTCACCATACCCACACGTACGGAGCATAATGATATCCTTCTTTATCTTCTTTAAATCTTCATACCCCAAACCCCATCTCTCCAACGTTCCTGGTGTAAAGCTCTCTGCAACAATATCGGCCCAAGCCACCAACCTTTTAGCCAATTCCACCCCCTTGGCATGATTTAGGTTGAGCGTGATGTCGTACTTTTTTGCTGGATTGATCCATGCAAAATAGATACTACGGTCTGGTCCAGGTATGCCATCCTTATAGGGCGGGTTCGTTCTCGTTACATCGGGCCTGGAATAATTTTCAACCTTTACAACCGTTGCTCCATAATTTGCAAAATAATTAACCGCCATCGGGCCCACCCCTGCCCAGGTAAAGTCCAAAACATTTATCCCCTCGAACGGTCTGCTTTCCATATTTGAGCTCCTTTTTCCCTCCAGTCAGATGACCCCGCTCTGCCTTAGGGTGATAACTTCCTCTATGGAAAGGCCAAGACCCTTAACGTAGATTTCCTCATTATGCTCGCCAATACGTGGGGCACGGCGCGAAATCCCGCAGACAGTTTCCGTCGATTTGATAAACGCGCCAGGATAGGTGATGTTCGTGCCTAACTCAGGATGTTCGATTTCAACCCAATAGTTCCTCGCCGCGAGGTGCTCAAATTCCAACAGGTCCTTAGGCGTAAGTAAAGGGCATAATGCGATGCCCCTTTTCGTCGAACCTTCGAATAGCTCCGCCTTCGTATGCTTCATGAAGAATTTGCTGATAACCCCGACAACCTCATCCGCCAGTTCCTGTATCATTTCGTCCCACCCAAGTGTCTTCCAATCAATACGCCTGAAGACATCGCTACCCATCCCCTCACTTACGATCCATTCTGCAAGGCGGGCATTACTATTAGCCGTCGCGGCCCCCAAAAAAATGATGAAGCTCACATCGCCATCTTTGCACTGCCATAGCAATGGGGTACGGACGTTTGTTCCAGGGCGTTGCCGTATTCTCCCTAAACGTGGCATAATTTTTTTTTCTAAGTCCCAAACGCCTTGAACCTCTGGCTGGCTCATGATACAAGCTGCCATCTGGGCTGAGACATCCACATGTTGCCCATGCCCTCTTATGTGTCGGTGGTAAAGGGCAACCATCGTTCCCACTGCCCCCTGCATGGCTCCGAAAAGATACGATTGGGGAAAACCCGGTGCCAAGGGCGGCCGATCGGGGTCACCAACAATATAGAGCACGCCAGATAGAGCCCAAACAATAAAATCAGGCGCCTTGAAGTCCTTATAGGGGCCGGTCTGGCCAAATCCAGTAATCGAGGTCATGACGAGCTTTGGGTTGATCTGGATAAGGTTTGAATATCCCAAGCCAAGTTTATCCATATAACCAGGGTCAAAGGACTCTATGACGATATCGGCACTTCTAACAAGCCTTTCAAAGATGGCCCGCCCATCAGCAGTCTCAATGTCGAGGGTTATGCCCCTTTTGCTGGTATTGAAGGCAAACCAGAAGAGGCTTTTCTCTGGATCTAGTTGATCATGGAAGAAGGGACCGATACTGCGAGCAGGATCTCCTCCGGGTTTCTCAACCTTTATCACGTCCGCTCCTAAATCGGCCAAGACTTTGCCACAAATAAGGCCTCGCTCATTGGTCAAATCAAGAATCTGATAAGCGCTAAGCATTCCTTCGTTTCCCCGCACTTTACCTCCCTATCACCGAATAGCTATCTCTTCAGCACAGTCAATACGGCGTTAGGTCCAGGACTCAAACTTTGGGCAAATCCAATCTTAGCTCCAACAACTTGCCTTGAGCCTGCCTCTTCTCGTAGTTGATAAAATACCTCGGCTACCTGGGCGATACCAGTAGCTCCTGTAGGATGCCCTCTGCCCATAATTCCACCATCAGTATTTGCCGGAAGCTTTCCACCTCCTTTAAAATGCCCTTCCTTTAATAAGTGTGGTGCTTCTCCTCGCTTACAGAAACCGCACTTCTCAACATTCCAAAGGAATGCGGGTGAGAAGCCGTCATGCACTTGAATGACGTCCATATCCTCCGGCCCACAGCCTGACGCTTCCCACACTTGCTTGGCAGCAACCTCAACGCAATCCGGGTTCTTAACTTTCGCGGTCATGCTCAGACTGCCACCGGCAAGGGCGGTACCATAGGGTGCGCTGGTTTGAACCACGGCCGCAACAGTGACCGCTTTTTGCTTAGACTTAAGCTTGTCCTTGCTGCAAAAGATGACTGCTGCAGCTCCATCAGCATTCGCACAGGTCATCAGGAGGTTGAGCGGTGAGGCGATCACGCGCGAGCTTAAAACCTCCTCTCTCGTGACCTCCTGCTGAAACATTGCATTGGGATTGAGAACAGCATTTTTTCGCTCCATCATAGATACTTGAGCAAAATCATCTACGGTAGCTCTATAGTCCTCCATATACCTCACTGCACTACATGCGGCCTCTGCAGGTAAAACATCAAGTCCCATCTTCCTCATCCATACCGGCATCATCTGGTTGTCCAGTAGGCCGGGAGGAAGTGTCTCAGCGCCAACCACTATCACAGTATCGTAGGTCCCAAGCGCTACCCGTATGTAAGCCAACCTCATGGCTGCTTCTGAGGCATGACCGGAAAATATGTTTACTATGGGGATCGCAGTCAAACCCACCCGTTCAACACACTGGTGAGTGGCTCCCAACCCTCCGTAATAAGTGCCCCCAAAGGCTGCCTGTATTTCCTTCCAATCCATGTTGGCATATTCCAAAGCTTTGAATATCGCTTCACCACCCAACTCAGGGTATAACTTCCTGGGGCGCCCCATCTTCCCGTCATACCTTCCAAATTTTGTCAATCCGACTCCGGCGATGGCCACTTCTCTCATTGAATTAACCTCTCTTCCCTTGTTTATTCAATTGTAGCTCCAGAATCATCGTTTCATTCCTCGGACCTCTCTGTGCCCTTTCGTCATGTCATCTTTTCAGGACGTGGCATAGAGCATTCGGTCCACCACCGTGGCAATGGTTGAATGCGATCTTGGCTCCTGGAACCTGTCTTGGGCCTGCCTCTCCCCTTAATTGTAAGAATAGCTCAATGATCTGGGCTAAACCCGTAGCGCCCGTCGGATGGGCCCTGCCCATTAAACCTCCGTCTGTATTTGCCGGCATCTTTCCACCTATCTCAAAATACCCCTCTCTTACCAGTTTTGCAGTTTCTCCCGGCTTACAAAAACCGCAGTCCTCAGCGTCCCACAGGAACCCCGAGGCCATTGCTTCATAGATCTGGATGACATCCATATCCTCCGGACCATAGCCCGATTTTTCCCAGATCTCCTTACAGGCAATCTCAGTACTTTTTGGGTTCACTTTTTCACGGCTACTCATACCCAAAACGTTGTAACCATAGGGCGCTGTAGCGTGAGCGGAGGCAGCTATGGTTACTGTCCTCCCCTTTGACTTAAGCTTATTTTTACTGCAAACAATGACCGCTGCTGCTCCATCAGCATTCGCGGTTGCCATCAAGAAACGGATCGGTGACGCTATCATACGAGAGTTGAGAACCTCTTCCACGGTAATTTCGGGTCCCTGATACCAGAAGGCATTGGGATTGATGATGGCATTCTTGCGTTCCATCACGGCTATCCGGGCAATGTCCTCTTCTGTCGCCCCGGTCTCCTCCAAATACCTCCGTGTCTCGATGGCATACATTCCCGGTAGGTTAAATCCCATCATCAACATCCATTCGGGAGCCAGAGTATCTGCGATCAAGCCAGGGGGTATCTTCTCAACGCCAAAGGAGAGACCGACATCATATAAACCATTGGATATGTCCAAGTAGGCTTGCCTCATGCCTTGCTGTGAAGAAGTACAGGCACCTTCTATCGTGGTTATGGGTATGCCAGGCATACCCAATCGAGACATACACTGGTTAGGAACTCCCAGCCCTCCAAACATACTGGCACCATATGCTACTTGTATATCCTTCCACTCCATGTCAGCATACTTTAATGACTTGAGGATAGCTTCTGCCCCTAACTCATAGATTTCTCTGTAGGGTCGCCCCTTTTGTCCATCATACCTGCCAAACTTGACTAAACCCACACCGGCTATGGCTACTTCTCTCATTGTAACGATGCTCCTTTCCTGCCCTATCCCTTAACAGGAACAAAGCAATAACCCAAAATCTCATTGCCTTCGGCATCCCTCTGCATCACATCGATATTCAGCTCGACCTCCTGACCTATTTTAAACGTTCCAGGCTCTGCGCCTAAAAATCGGGTATAAATATTGACTCCCTCAGGTAGCACCACATAGCCAAGATCAAACGGAACGGGTCCCTTATACGCTGGTGGCGCTAACATCACAGTGGTATAACTCCAGACTTTTCCTTTACGGCTCAGTTTAATTTCCTTCAGGTCCTGGCCCTGGCAGTTATTGCAGACCGGATTAACGGGGAAGAAAACCTCTCCACAACTAGAACACTTACTGCCAATCAGCTGTGGTTTCTCACCGGGTTCTGAAGGCATCGTCCATAAACCATCCCGGCAGGGGATTTGCCTTTTACTACTCGTCGTCATCTCTGACCTCCTTCGTCCACTTATTTTATCGGATCGCGCTCAGTCCCAATACACTCCTACCCACAACTAGTTTCTGAATCTGGGTCGTCCCGTCTGGAATGGTCCAAGCACGGGCATCTCTAAAGAATCGCTCCAGTGGCATTTCCTCCGAGAGACCGATCGCTCCGTGGAGTTGAATTGCCGTCGAGGTGACCCGGACAGCCGCCTCCGTAGCGTAGAACTTAGCGACGGAGACCTCTTGATCACACCGAATCCCCTTCCCTGCCATTGAAAGGGCCTTGAAAGCCAACAGCCGTGAAGCCTCTGTCTCCGCCAACATATCAGCAATCATCTGCTGAATTAATTGAAAGCTTCCGATAGGTTTACCAAATTGATGCCTTTGTTTTGCATAGTGGATGGAAGCATCAATCGCAGCTTGAGCCATTCCCACAGCTGCAATGGCCATGGAAGCCCTTCCCATCTGAAAAAGTTGGAGGACCTTTCCCAGACCCTGGCCAGGAGCAACCAGGAGATTTTCTTCAGGAACTCGACAATCTCGAAATATAATTTGTGAAGTAGGAGAAGACCGCATACCCATTTTGGGGATTTCGATCGTCTCATACGGAGAAACCCCCCTTTCTACGATTAGATGGCAGAGGCCAGACGCACCCGCCCCTTCCTTTGTTTGAGCAACGACAAGGGCAAGATCCGAAATGCTGCCATTCGTAATCCATGTTTTTGTGCCGTTGATAATATAGTGATCTGCCTCCCTGGTCGCGAATGTTTCAATCGCCGCCGGGTTTGATCCAACATTCGGTTCCGTGATCGCATTACAAATGATCTTTTCTCCCGTAAGGAGAGAGGGGAGGAATCTTTTTTTTTGCTCGGGGGTCCCTGAAACATGAATTCCCCCACAACTGCTTTGAAGTTGAACAACCATCCCAAGGGAAGCGTATGCTCTAAATAATTCTTCGTACAAAATACCATAACTTATATGATCGAGACCGTATCCTCCTAATTCCTTGGGAAGAAGTACTCCTATATACCCAAGAGGTACTAACTTCTCCAATAACTCTTTTAATCGTTTCCGGTCAAGAAGGAGCTTATTCTTATCATATTCATCAGCAATTGGAATGATCTCCTTTTCCATCACCTCTCTTGCCGAGTCTCTCAATAGCTTTTGCCTGGTCGTGAATTCGAAATCCATAGACTTCCCCTTTCTTCCGTCATGTCTCGATCAAGCTTTGAAGATCCAACAATTGCAAACTGGAGAGGTCCCAAGGAATGGATTGCTATCGCCCCTTGAATACAGGAGGCCGTTTCTCCGCGAAAGCCCTGAATCCTTCCACGCTATCTTCTGAGTTCATCACCTCGTTAAAACACTCCCATTCTATCTCGAGTCCCTTCTGGAGCGGCAACTCGAACCCCTCATTAATGGCCTTCTTTGCTAGCCTCAATGCAAACGGGCTTTTGGAGACAATGGCACCGGCTAACTTTTTTACCTCGGGTATGAGGCGGTCTGGAGGGACAATCATGTCAACAAGGCCGATTCTGTAAGCTTCTCCGGCATCAATCGTTTCGCCTGTAAAAATCAGTCGTTTGGCTTTCGGTTTTCCAATGAGTCGGGGAAGCCTTTGAGTACCACCAGCCCCAGGAATAGATCCAACGCCTATCTCGCCTTGCCCAAATGTCGCACCGTCAGAAGCGATACGGAAATCAAATGCCAGTGCAATCTCAAGACCACCCCCGATCGCGAAGCCATTGATGGCACAGATGGTTGGCATATCGAGCGATTCAATTCTTCTCGTTAGTTCAGGGCCCGTTGGAGCGAAGGCCTTCTTTTTCACTTCGTCTGCGTCTGCCATCACCCTGATATCAGCCCCGGCACAGAAACTCTTCCCTGTACCCGTAAGTATCAAGACGCGACACTCCTGATTTCCCCCTATCTCATCAAGGACCTGATTTATTTCACTGAAGGTAACGAAATCTAGTGCGTTCACGGGGGGTCGATCAAGTGTGATGAGAGCAATGCCATTGTCGACTTGATAATTCACAAATCTCCTCACTTTTTTACCTCCTCTCGATTTGTGGTCTTTTGTCCTGAGCAGAGACACCTGAGATCTATGCCTCAATCATTCCTCGAATAGCCTAATAGGTAAACAAATCGTCCCCTCCTGTAGCGTCATAGATTGCACCTGTGATATAACTCGCCTTGTCAGAGGCGAGAAAGACAACCACATTGGCGACATACTCTGGTTCACAAAGTTGGCGTGACGGTATTCTCCTTATAAGTCGTTCACGTACTTCCTCGTCCAAGCCGAAAAAGGCTGGTGTGGGCATCAGACCGGGAGTGACACAGTTAGATGTTATGCCATGCCTTGCTGTTTCCAAAGCGATGGATCGTGCCAATCCGATGAGACCGGCCTTGCTTGACGAATAGCTACACTGACCGAAGCCTCCATGCAAACCCGCTCCGGAAATAATGTTTATGATTCTCCCCCATTTCCTATCCATCATAGATTTCAAGACCTGCTTGATGCAGTAGAAGGCACCTGAAAGGTTGACTGAGATTTCCCTGTCCCAGTTCGTCTTATCCATCTTTAGGGCTAACGCCATGTTATTGGTGATGGCAGCATTATTCACAAGGATGTCCACAGGGCCTAAACGCTCCACGGCCTTGGCAAATCCCTTTTCAACTGCACTGTAGTCGGACACATCCATTTTAATCGCAACCGACCGATATCCCTTCTCCCTTAACTCATTCGCCGTGAGCTCTACCTCCTCCAATACGTCTGCTACAGCCACCCGTGCACCCTCACCTGCTAAAGCGTTCGCAAGTACCTTTCCCAACCCGCGTGCTGCACCTGTCACAAAAGCAACCCTTTCCTCTAATAGCATCTCCTTACCTCCTCGTCACGATATTGGAAATGTTTCCCTTTTCAACTATTAATTTGAAAAAAATATCAGATACTTTTTCCATGGTTAACCGGCCATCTCTTTTAAACCACCTTAGAACCCAATTCAACATGCCGAAAAGACCAAGTCTGACGATCTTTATGTCCAAACCTCTAAAATACCCTTTCTTTTTCATTTCAATTAGAATTCCTTCAAAATCCCTTTCATATTTTCTTCTTTCCTCCACAAATATCGCTTGCTTCTTTTTCGGCAAACTTTTTAATTGATTAATGAAAATATTTGCATCATCAAAATATTTGACCATTAAACTAAGATGATTATCGATCGCCCTTTTCAGTTTTTCTTCAGGTTCTAATGAAGCATCGAGATTTATCGCTTCTAAATTCTTAAAGAGTTCAGTGGACACCTTTTCAAAAATTCGAACAAGCAACTCCTCCTTATTGTTTACATAATGGAAAAGGCTACTTTTATGTAAACCGACTTTGTCAGCAATTTCTTGGAGGGACACTCCTTCATAGCCTCTATTGCTTATTAATTGAGCACTCACTGCCAGAATCTTCTCGTACTTGTTCTTTCTCATAGGCGTTGTTAAATAAACCAACCGTTTGGTTTGTTATTACAAAATCAGAAATATTTTGTCAAGATAAAAGTAGAATCTGCCGTTTAAAATTTGAAAACGCACAGGTTGCTTTACAGTAAACGGCTCTGCTCTTCGTGGGCGGATTTAGTGTGATGAGTTTTTCTTGACTATATTTTCGTTTTTTAATAGGATGACGTTAAAAATTTGGGGGATAAAAATGGGCAAGACCTTCATGCCAAAAATTCGAACAGAAAGGGAACTAAAACGCATCCAGCTGGAAGGTCTTCAATGGACAGTCCACCATGTCTATAAGAATTCTGAATTTTATCGGAAGCAATTCGACGAGTCTGGAGTCAAACCAAACCATATTAAATCTCTGAGAGACATCTCGAAACTTCCTTTCACCACCTCTAAAGATCTTCAGGAAGGATACCCCTTCCCCTTACGATCGGTTCCTTTTGAAAAGATTGTCCGAATGCACGCCTCCTCCGGGACAACAGGAAAACGAAAGGTCCTCTGTTATACCCAGAGGGATATTAATGATTGGGCCAACATGTTTGCACGGTGCTATGAGATGGCTGGACTAACCAGTAAAGACAGAGTCCAAGTTGCCGTTGGGTATGGGGTGTGGACGGCTGGAGTCGGTTTTCAGTCAGGGGTCGAACGGCTAGGTGCCATGGCCATCCCCATCGGTCCAGGCAACATCGATATGCAATGTCAGTTTTTAGAAGACTTTCAGTCATCCGTTCTATGCTCCACCGCTTCGATGGGCATTCTGATGGCAGAGGAAGTGGAAAAGAGGGGTCTGAGAAAAAGAATTGCCCTTAAGAAACTAATTATGGGCTCTGAACGTTCAAGCGATGCCCAGAGAAAGAAGATGAAGGAACTTTTGGCGGTAGAACATGTCTTTGATATCCCCGGATTGACGGAGCTCTACGGTCCCGGCACAGGTCTCGACTGCATCTATCACGAGGGGATTCATTACTGGGCCGACTATTATATTCTTGAGCTCCTCGATCCTGAGACCCTTGAGCCTGTTCCAACCGGGGAAACCGGTGAGATGGTGATCACCACCCTCCGGAAAGAAGCAGCTCCCTTAGTTCGCTATCGCACAAGAGACCTTACCAAACTCATTCCAAAACGATGCTCTTGTGGTTCCATTCTTCCGATGCATGACCGATTACTGGGGCGCTCAGATGATATGTTTATCATCAGGGCAGTGAATATCTATCCTGGCCAGATTGATCATATTCTCTCGAGCATCAAGGGTGTGGGCAGCGAATACCAGATTCACCTTGACAGGAAAGAGGATGGAAAGGATTACATGACGGTGAAGGTAGAAAGGGTTCAGGGAGGAAATCCATCCGAGGATTCCGCTCTTGCAAAAACGGTCGAGGAGGAGATCAAAAAACAGGTTCTGGTAAGTGGGAAGGTGGAGATTATGGAGTACGGCGCCCTTCCGAGGTCAGAACGAAAGAGCAAACGGGTCTTCGACAATCGAAACATCTGATTTATGGGGACTCTTTTCGGTAAAGGAGGTGATGGGAAAAAATTACTTGACACATTCGGTTTATTGCATACAGTATACGGCAAAAGAATCTTTCTCAAAACGAAGAAAGGAGGTAGAGTGATGATGAGAAAAAAGAGTATGTCCATCTTTGCTATGGGGTTGATGCTCGCCCTCATTCTGGGGAGTAGTCTATATCCTAAAATCACCCATGCTCAAATGACACTGAGTTACGCAAACTTCCCCCCTGCCCCAACCTTCCCCTGTGTTCAAATGGAGCGCTGGAAGACGGAGATAGAGAAAAGGACGAATGGGAAGGTCAAGGTAAATACTTATCCGGGAGGAACTTTGCTCGGCGCAAAGAATATGTTCGATGGGGTTGCGGCCGGAACAGCAGACATCGGCTCCACCTGTACCTCTTATTTCCCAGGAATGTTCCCTGTCGTGGAAGCCGTGGATCTACCCGTGGGCTGGCCGAGTGCTACCGTGGCAAGCCTCTCACTGCTGGACCTCGTCAACAAATATAAACCTAAAGAGCTTGAAAAATTCAAGATCGTCACCATGTTCACCTGCCCACCGGCAAATATCATGTCTATGAAACCTGTGCTTAGTTTGGAGGATCTCAAAGGTTATGAGCTGAGGGCCTCCGGAACTGGCGCAAAAATCCTCAAACTCCTCGGGGCCGCAGCGGTCGGAATGCCTCAATCCGATGTCCCCGAGGCACTCCAGAAGGGTGTCATTAAAGGGAATGTCTCCTCACTGGAAGTCATGAAAGACTTCAAATACGCTGAATATTGCCGTCACGTGACGGCCAATGTCAACCTTTTTGTTGTATCTTTTGCTGTTGTCATGAACCAGAAGAAATGGGATTCCCTCTCTGCGGACGTGAAGAAGGTGATCGACGACCTGAGTAGAGATCAGGCGATCTGGACCGGAAAGTACGTGGACGATCATGTGAAAGAATCGATGGCTTGGTCTGAAAAGACATATAATGTTCAGGTCTACAAACTTTCGCCGAAAGAAATTTCGAAGTGGTATGCCGTGCTCAAGCCCATGACCGACAGCTACCTCAAGGATGTGGGGGCCAAGGGACTGCCTGCCCAGGAAATCCTGAATGATGTGATGAAGCTCAAAGAGAAATATAGCAAAGAATATCCTTAATTTGCTTTCTTCAACACTGCTTTTAATGAGGGGAGGCTAAACGCCTCCCCTTCCTCTCTAGGTCTCTTGGGTCTTTCTGGACGAATGGAGTCTGTTGATGATATCCATCCTCGAAAGGATCAGCAATCATTTGAGTCGATGGTTCTCCTGGATTGGTGGTGTGGCCCTTCTGTCATTGACAGGGATTGCCTGTGCCAATATGCTCATGAGGCCTACAGGAACCCCTATCACAGGAGCTTACGAGCTCGTGGGATTCTTTGGCGCGCTCGTCGTTGCCTTACCTTTAGGTTTTGCTCAAATTACCCGCAGCCACATTTCAGTGGATATTTTGGCCACGCATTATTCAAAGCGGACGCAACGAATCATGAATGCGATCAGTTCCTTTTCATGCATGATCTTCTTCATTCTGGTGGCATGGCAAAGCGCTATCTATGCTTCGACCATTTGGAAAAGAGGTGAAACTTCGGAGACTTTGAGAATCATCTACCACCCCTTTGTTTATGTGGTAGCCCTCTGCTGCCTTCTTCTCAGCTTTGTCTTATTCATCGATTTCTTAGAATCTCTTGTTCGCATTAAACGAGGGGAAAATAAATGATAGGGATGATTGGCATCCTCGTTCTTCTAATTGTGATGATTGTTCTCCAGATGCCTGTCGGGTTCTCGATGGCAATGGTAGGGTTCTGTGGATTATGGTATGTGACTGGTTTGGACTCAGCGCTCTCCATGATTGGTACGGACACGTGGGCAAATTTCTCCTCCTACGGATTGACCGTCATCCCCCTTTTCATTCTCATGGGGACGATCTGTTTCTATTCAGGCGTTAACAAAAATCTCTACCAGACGGCCTATCAGTGGTTTGGTCGAACCCGGGGTGGAATTGCCATGGCCACGATCATGGCCTGTGCGGGGTTTGCCGCTATTTGCGGTTCCAATAACGCTACTGCAGCCACCATGACCACCGTCGCCCTCCCTGAAATGAAGAAGTACCGTTACGACAAGTCCCTTTCAGCAGGCTCTATCGCCTGTGGCTCAACCTTGGGAGTGGTCATTCCACCGAGCGTTGTATTAATTGTTTATGGCATACAGACCGGACAATCCATCGGGAAGCTCTTCTGGGGCTCGACACTGCCGGGAATCCTGATGACCTTCCTCTTCGCCTCTACGATCTATCTCCTTTGTGTGAGGAACCCGGAATGGGGTCCTGGAGGGCCAAGGGTGAGTATTGTGGACAAGATCAAATCCCTTCCCGGGGCCATTGAGATGATCGTTCTCTTTGGCTTGGTGATGGGAGGCCTTTATACTGGTGCCTACACCCCCACCGAGGCGGGGGCGGCCGGCGCCTTTTTCGCACTGGTGATTGCCACGGCCGTCAGAAGGAAGCTCTCCTGGAAAGGGTTCGTTTCCTCAATTATGGATGCGCTTAAAGTAACGTGTATGGTGATTGTCATTGTTTGGGGGGCTGTTATTTTCGGACGTTTCCTGACCATTAGCCGGCTTCCCTTTGTGGCCGTCGATTTTGTTTCAGCCCTTCAAGTACCCCCGTACATGATTATGGTTTCCGTTTTGATCATTTATGGAATTGCTGGAATGGTGATGGATGCCTTGGGTTTCCTTTTGATCTCCATTCCCATCTTCTTCCCCATAGCAACTCAGTTGGGATATGATCCAATTTGGTTCGGCTGTATTCTCACGGTGGTCACCACGATGGGAGCGATCACCCCTCCGGTTGGAATCTGTGCCTATGTGGTCTCGGGGATGGCAGAAGATATCCCACTTTCAACGGTCTTTAAGGGTGTTCTCTGGTTTATTCCAGCCTATGCAGTCACGATGGCCGTCATGATCATTTTCCCTGAAATAGCACTTTTTTTGCCCAGCTTAGTAAGGTGATGTGGAGGCTTTTATGAAAAAGTATGACTACCTCAGACCCCAAACCCTTGAGGAGACCCTCTCTTTGCTCAATCAACATGGGAAGAAGGCAAAACTCATCGCTGGGGGGACTGACGTTATTGTGATGATCAAGCAAAGAGTGATGATGCCCGAAGTGCTTATCTCGCTCCGAGGCATCCCGGGGTTAGACCAAATCCAATACGACGGTTCCTTGAGGATCGGGGCCATGGTGACCCATCGGGCCATCGAAAAGTCCGAGGTGATTCGCAGGGATTTTTCTGCCCTGGCGGATGCCGCCGATGTCCTTGGTTCTGTCCAGATCCGGAATGTCGCCACCCTTGGAGGGAATATCTGCACCGCTGCCCCTTCTGCCGATACGGCAACACCTTTGTTGGTCTTGGGAACCCAGGTAAAGATCAAGAGCCTCAGCGAAGAGAGAACGGTTCCCATCGAGGATTTCTTTACCGGCCCGGGAGAAACGACATTGAAGAGGGGAGAAGTGGTAACGGAATTCATTATCCCTAAACCTTTGCCCCATACAGGCTCTGCTTACTGGAAGCTTCAGAGGCGACTTGCGCTGGACCTTCCGATTCTGGGAGTGTCCGTCCTCCTCTCTTTGGATAGGGGGACCGTATCTTGTTCGGATATGCTCTGTACAACTTCCCCGATCTCCTCCATCCTCCATACGATGGAAAAAGATGAACTCATGTGTAAAGAAGTCCGAATTGCCTTAGGGGTTGCCGCGCCAACACCCATCCGGACTCTGAAGGCAGAGAATCTTTTGAGAGGAAAAAAGATCAGCGATGAATTATTGGATGAGGTAGCAAACACGGCATCAATAGAGGCCCAGCCGAGGGATTCGATCCGGGGCGAGGCCTGGTACCGCAAAGACATGATCCAAGTGCTGGTAAAGCGGATGGCGATGAAGTCCATTGAGAGGGTGGTCCGTCCTGAGGAGACCATCTTTCCAGAAAGGCTATGGTAGCTGATGCATCACCAAGAACCAATAACCAAACATCAAATAAGCTCCAATAACCAAGCTCCAGTGGATCGCATTCTTTGGTTATTTGGCTATGGGTCATTGGAGTTTATTTGGAATTTGAGATTTGGGTATTGGAATTTAGTGAATAGGAGAATGAGATCATGAAACGAGCCATCAGTTTCACACTGAATGGGGAACCGGTCAAAGTGGAAGTTGAACCTCATCTCACCCTTTTGCAACTGCTGAGAGACAAACTGGAACTGACCGGTACAAAGGAAGGGTGTGGCATGGGCGAATGCGGAGCCTGTACCGTGCTTTTGGATGGGAAGACGGTCAACTCCTGCATCTTTCCCGCGTTAGAAATAGAGGGGAGAAAAGTGACCACCATTGAGGGATTGACCGATGTTCAGGGTCCAGTGCGGTTTCTGCACCCCCGGGATGGTTCTCTCTGCAAAGGCCCTTCTTGACGAAAATCCCAAGCCCACAGAGGAGGAAATTCGCCATGGGATAGCCGGAAATTTGTGCCGCTGCACCGGTTATCTCCAGATCATTCAAGCCATTAAAGCAGTGAGTGAACAGCATTAGAGTTTCTTGAGTCCATTGTGTTTGTTGAGTTCATTGGGTTAACTCAATAAACCCAACAAACTCTATAAACCCAAGGAGGAAAGCGAGTTCCGAAGGCGGATGCAGAAGAGAAAGTCACTGGCAAAGCCATTTATATCCATGACCTTAAAATTCCGGGAATGCTCTACGGAAAAATTCTCTACAGCCCCCATCCCCACGCAAGGATATTAAATATCGACACCACCAAGGCGGAGGGACTCCCGGGCGTCAAGGCGATTTTGACCGGTTACAATATCCCCACGATCAAGTTCGGTTTTTACAAGGACAATGTCCCTCTCAAGGCCAACAAGGTCCGTTCTTTTCGCGATGAGGTGGCTGCTGTCGCTGCCACAGACCCCGATATTGCTGAAGAGGCCCTTGAACTCATCAAGGTCGAATACGAAATCCTCCCTGCTGTCTTTGACCCTGAAGAGGCCATGAAGGAAGGGGCCCCTTTAATTCATGAGGAACATGTTGGCGGAAAAGAAAAGAAACCGACCAATATGCTTAACCTCCCCTGGAGGCTTGTTTGCGGCGATGTAGAAGAGGCAAAGAAAAACTCTGCCTTTGTGGCCGAGGATCGTTTCAAAGTGACCTGGGTGACTCACTGCTGCATGGGAACGAGTGGATGCCTTGCTCAGTTCGATCTAAGAAATAATCTCACCGTGTACAGCATTACCCAAATCCCTTCTCTTGCTCAGAGAGATTATACCGATGCCTTGGCTGCGATGGGACTTCAGGGAAAGAAGGTTCGTGTCATTAAAACGATGATTGGCGGCGGATTCGGAAGCAAACTCGATACGTATGCCTTTGAATATATTGCCATCCTCCTAGCTCATCGGACTCGAAAACCCGTCAAGATCATCTTCAATCGTGAAGAGGAGTTTTTTGCCACGTCGCCGCGACAACCTGCGATTATCGATATTTCTCAGGGGTGTACCCGGGACGGCCGGCTGACCTTCCGGGATATCCGCATGACCCTTGACAATGGCGCTTACACCTCGTGGGGGGCCACGACCCCCTCTGTCATGATGATGCCCATCTCCTCTCTTTACAAGGTCCCCAATGTCCGCTATGTGGCAAAGTGCGTTTACACGAATAATACCTATAGCCAAGCCTTCAGAGGGTACGGAAATCCTCAAGCCACCTTTGCCATTGATTCTCAGATTGATATTCTCGCTGAAAGAGCTGGGATCGACCCTCTCGATTTCAGAATGAGAAATGCCAATACACCCGGGGAAGTCACCCCTCAAAATTTCAAAATCAGTACCTGTGGTTTGAGAGAATGTATCGATGCCGTGGCCCAAAAATTGGATTGGAGACAGAACCGAGGAAGGAGGGACGGAAGAGGATTGGGAATGGCTTCCATGATCCATGTGGGGGGAGGTGCCCGAGTCTATAAGTCAGATGGATGTGGCACCATCATTAAGGTCGATGACTTCGGCACCGTTAATGTCATTACGGGCGCCACGGATATGGGGCAGGGGGCAGAAACCGTCATCGCTCAAATTGTGGCTGAAGAATTGGGAGTAAAGGCTGAAGATGTGGTCGTTACCCATACTGACACCGACATCTGCCCTTGGGACGTAGGAGCCCATGCGAGTCGAACGACCTTTGTCGCCGGGAATTCCGCCCTAGGGGCGGCCAGGAAGATAAAGCAAACCCTCCTTGAAGTCGCAGCTCAATCCATGGGAGAAAGCCCTGAAAACCTGGATATCCGGGACCGCATCATCTTTTCAAAGAAGGATCCCGAAAAGAAGACCCCCATAGGAAAAGCATTGAGGGCTGCTCATTACAGCACAGGCGGGAAAATGGTGATGGCTGAAAACTTTTATGACCCTGCCAATGAGAATCTGGATAGAGAATTCAAGGGCAACCTCTCCATGACTTATGCCTACGGGACCCATGGGGTCGTCGTGGAGGTAGATAAAGAGACCGGTCAGGTGAAGATTCTAAACTATGTGGCTGCCCACGACGTAGGGAAGGCCATCAATCCCATGCTCCTGGAAGGCCAAGTTTATGGCGGAGCCACGATGGGAATTGGTTATGCCCTGACGGAAAGGCTCATCCTCCAAAATGGCAAGGTCATAAATGCAAACTTTCTCGACTATAAGATGTTGACCGCCAAAGATGTTCCTCATATCGAACCTGTCGTCATCGAGACGAATGATCAATTTGGTCCTTTTGGCGCCAAGGGGATTGGTGAACCAGGATTGGTGCCCACGGCCCCCGCCATTGCCAATGCCATTTATGATGCTGTGGGAGTCAGGATCAAAGATCTTCCAATCACACCTGAAAAGGTACTGGCAGCCCTAAAAGAAAAGAAAGAATGATAGAATAGAAAATTTATGGAATATTGGAGTAATGGAGTGTTGGAACAATGGAGTAGTGGGTGAAACATGATCAGGTTGAGGTTCAGGTTGAGGTTGAGAATTTCTCAGCCTTAACCTTGGCCTTAACCTTTCACTTTACCCATTATTCCATTCTTGCACTTTTCCGCCATTTCATCACTCCAGTACTTCACTGCTCCATTATCCCCTTCCTCTGGGTCTTTTACCTTCTGTGCAAAAATGTCAATTGAAATGCAAAGTTTTCATAAATTGTCTGCGCCCTAGCCCAAAACTGCTTTCCTAAACCATTCCAATCCATTTTATCTAATTTTTACAAAAAACCTCATAATAACAATAAGTTAAGCATAAGGAAAAGGATATCTAATGATAATTTGGAGCATTTTGGAATAAATTTTGCTCTGCTCCATCAGTCGGCTAAAATTTTCAACCGTACTCAATCGAGATGCTCTGGCTAACGCGGGTAAAAAGTCATGACAGATAAGGGACTCTCTGTAACGGGTAACCCAACAAACCCTCGCTTGAAAATCACGGGGCCTTCAAAAACCTCCCCCATTCATAAGAGCCTCTCTCCCAGACAACTAAGTAGGGAGAAACGGATCACCGAGCACAAGCGAGCAGAAGAGGCTTTGTCCGAATCCGAGGAAAAATACCGAACTTTGGTCGAGCAGTCACTGCAGGGGATCGCCATCGCTCAGGATTCTCCCCCTCGACTGGTCTTTGTGAATCGGGCATTGGGCAAGACATTGGGCTATACACCCGCTGAGCTTATGGCCCTCTCTCCGGAAGGAACGGAAGCCCTCGTCCATCCCGAGGATCGGATGACCTTCTTTAAGCTCTTCAGAGATCGTCTGGCAGGAAGGCCCCTGCCATCCCGTTACGAATTCCGTGGGATCTGCAAGGATGGGTCGGCGCGCTGGCTGGAAGTCTCGACGAGTCGGCTCCTCTATAAGCGAGAACCGGCTGTTCAGGCAGTCTTCGTCGATATCACCGAACGCAAACAGGCAGAGGAGACGCTTCAGGAATCAGAAGAGCGATATCGGAGCATCCTTGACAACATTGAAGATGGTTATTTCGAGGTTGATCTTGCCGGCAATTTCACCTTCTTCAATGAGTCGGTGTGCCGAATCATGGGATATGCCAAAGAAGAACTCTTCGGGATGAATGATCGCCAGTATACCGACCCACAGAATGCCAAGAAATTATATCAAACCTTCAATCAGGTTTACAGAACGGGAGAACCGGTGAAAGGATTTGATTGGGTGATTACTCGAAAAGATGGAGCCAAGCGATTTGTGGAAGCCTCGGTCTCCCCCATGAAAGATTCGAAAGGGCAGCCCTGTGGGTTCAGGGGAATTGTGCGCGACATCACTGAGCGGAAAAAATCAGAACAAGAGATGGCGGCCCTTCAGGAGCAATTCCGCCAATCTCAGAAGATGGAGGCCATCGGCCGACTGGCGGGGGGGATCGCTCATGACTTCAATAACCTTCTGACGGTCATCCGGGGGTATAGCCAACTCTCCCTCATGGACCTTAGGGAGAATGAAAAATTGAGGGGCCACATCGAGGAGATTCAGAGGGCCAGCCAGAAGGCATCGGATCTGACGCATCATCTTCTGGCCTTCAGCCGTCGTCAGATCATGGAGATGAAGATCCTCGATCTCAACACCCTCCTAAAGGATCTTGATCGAATGCTCCATCGGGTCATTGGTGAGGATATTGAACTGACCTACCGCCTGGCCAACGATCTCGGGAAGGTGAAAATAGATCTTGGTCAGATTGAACAGGTCATTCTCAATTTAGCAGTCAACGCCAGGGATGCCATGCCCTCTGGGGGGAAACTCACCATCGAAACATCGAATGCAGAATTGGATGAAACCTACGCTCGAACCCATATTGGCTCTAAACCAGGCCATTATGTGATGCTGTCAGTGAGCGATACAGGCGTGGGGATGATACCGGAGGTCAGGGAACGGGCCTTCGAACCCTTTTTCACCACCAAGGAAAAGGGAAAGGGAACAGGTTTGGGTTTATCAACGGTGTACGGCATTGTGAAGCAGAGCGGAGGAAACATCTGGGCTTATAGTGAACCGGGCAGAGGGACCACCTTCAAAATCTATCTCCCCCAGGCGGATGAGTTCCTCAAGGAAGCGGCGGAAAAGGCTGAGGCGGCTGAAATCCTGAAGGGCAGCGAAACAATCCTTGTTGTGGAAGACGAGGAAGAGGTCCTGAAACTTGTCGCACAGATTTTAACGGGTCAGGGCTACACAGTGATTGAGGCATCCGATGGTGATGAAGCCATGGACTTCGCAAGCCAATATGAGAGGAAACCAATCCACCTGTTGCTCACCGATGTGGTCATGCCGGGCATGAGTGGCGGTGAACTAGCACAAACCTTGAAGGTTCAACACCCAGGCCTGAAGGTTCTTTATATGTCCGGCTATACGGATAATGCCATTGTGCATCACGGTGTTTTGGAGGAAGGAATCAATTACATCCAGAAACCCTTTACTTTGGATGCCTTGGCCCGCAAGGTTCGCGAAGTATTGGATCGTTGAGGAAGAATCTATGGATGATTATTCGAGAGAACGAAAAAACACGAGGCTACTCAAAGCATCGGGGACGACCGGGCGCGACTCCACTCAGAGGGTTCCGCGAAAAGACTCTCAGGGTCGGAGGAGACGAATCATGGAGCACCCTGTGAGCCCGCTGACGTCACACGAATCACTCAAGCGAAAATTCGAAGAGTCCAGATCATTGGAGAAACCTCTTCGGAATACCCTGAAGGTGATTGGCCGGGCAAAGCGAGAATGGGAAAGCACGGTGGATTCCCTGCCCCAGCTTATCTGCCTGATCGATGATCAGGGGGGTATCCTCCGCACCAACCGAACCATTGAGCGGTGGAATCTTGGACAAGTCGGCAATGTGAGGGGGCGAAAGATTCATGAACTTTTTCACCCCCGCTGCACGGATCCTGCTTGCTACCTCGAAACCTTCTGGTCCCTTGCATGGGAGGAGCTGAACTATCATCAATCTTCCGAATGTGAGGTTAAGGACCGGGTCATAGAACGCCACCTTCACATTCAAGTCCTTCCGATCTCCCCTAAAATGTACAAGAGAAGAGAGGAAACCACCAGCTATGCTGTGGTGGTTGTCCATGACATCACTGAACCAAAGCAAGTTGACAAGGAGATCGTCGCCTTGGAAGAACAACTCCAGCAGTCTCGGAAGATGGAAGCCATCTGCCGGCTGGCCGGGGGGATGGCTCACGATTTCAACAACTTATTGACGCCCATCCTGGGATACTCCCAATTAGCAACCAGTGCCCTTTCTCCTCAGGATCCTGTTCAACGCAATCTGCAAGACATTCGGAAGGCTGCCGAAAGCGCGGTGGCTCTCGTTCGCCAGTTATCCATCTTTTCCAAACGGCAGCCCGAAAATCCTCAGGTGGTCAATCTTAACGACATACTTCTCGGTATGGATCACCTCATCCATCGTCTAATAGGCCAGGAAACTCAATTAGTTACCCTTCCATCACCGAACCTGGGCTTGGTGAAGATCGATCCTGTTCAATTCGAGCAAGTCATTGTTAACTTGGTGCTCAATGCCAGGGATGCCATGCCCAATGGGGGAAAACTCATTCTTGAAACATCGAATGTGACCCTCACCCGCGATTATGTTTACCAACACTACGGGATGATCCCGGGTCCATATGTCATGATGGCTGTGAGTGACACTGGGATCGGAATGACCAATGAGGTTAAGTCACATCTTTTTGAACCATTTTTTACAACGAAGGGAATGAGCAGTGGAACAGGGATGGGGCTTTCAACTGCTTATGGGATCATCAGACAGAATAACGGGTATATCCTGGTTTATAGCGAAGCGGACCATGGAACAACCTTCAAGATCTATCTCCCCCGGGCAGAGGAAGAGGTTGAAACCCTTCCCCAACAGGAGGAGGTAGGCTCTCTGCCAGGAGGAAATGAGACCGTCTTGCTTGTGGAAGACGAGCCTTTGGTGCGCGGTCTAGCGGCTCGCATTCTGCGTAAACAGGGCTACCGTTTGTTTGAAGCATCAAATGGGTTGGAGGCGATGCGCATGGCAGAAAAGCGGGTCGGAGAGGAGATTCATCTTCTCTTGACCGATGTGGTCATGCCCGGGATGATCGGCCGCGAATTAGCAGAAAGGCTACGATCATTCTTCCCATCGATAAAGGTCCTCTACATGTCAGGGTATACCAGTGGCGCTATTGTTCATCATGGCATTTTGGAGGAAGGCATGAATTTTGTCCAGAAACCCTTCACCGTAGAGGCGTTGGCCCTGAAAGTCCGCGAGGTGCTGGATCAATAATTAATGATAGGGAGATGGGGTGATAGGCTGCTCCCTATCTCCCCATCTCCCCATCACCCTAATTTGAAGGAACGGCAAGGAGAATTGAAAAATGAGTCAATATTCCGAAATCCGCAATCCGAAATCTCCATCTTCCACAGCTCCTGAGTCACCGGGGCGGAGGACGGGCGAAATTCCCAAGAAAGAGATTATGACCCCCCGGGAGGCAGCCGAGTATTTGAGTGTCCATGTTCGGACAATCTACCGTCTGGCAAAAAAGGGGGAGATCCCTTGCCGTAAAATGGGAGGAAGCTGGAGATTCAAAAAGGGAGCCCTGGATGAATGGCTTTCGTGGAGAGAGAACCCCTCTCCGAAGGGAAAAGGGGAGTGAATGCAAAGCAGGATTTTGGTCGTGGATGATGAAAAAGAGATTAGAGAATTTCTCTCCCGGGCACTCACCCGGATTGCTGGGTTTCATGTCGAAGTGGCTGAAAATGGGGAAGAAGCCTTAAAGAAGATTGAGGAAGATAGGCTTGATCTCATATTGACGGACCTGAAAATGCCTAAAAAGGATGGTTTAGTGCTCATCACGGAAATTGCTAAGACGAAACCTGAAATTCTCACTATTCTGATGACAGGTCATGGCACCATTGATTCTGCGCTCGAAGCCATGAAAAGGGGGGCGAGTGACTATCTTCTGAAGCCCATCAACCTTGACGAGTTAGTGCTCCGGATTCAAAAGGTATTGGACGAAAAACAGCGTTTTTTAAGTCTGAGAGAATACATCGCCCAATTGGAAAGAGCGAACCAAGAATTGAAAAGGGTTGATGAAATGAAATCTGAATTCGTCTCCGTAGCCTCTCACGAACTGAGAACTCCTCTCACGACCGTCAAGAATGTCGTCCAACTCGTTTTGAAGGGAAAGGCAGGAAAGGTAAATGAGACCCAGGCCGATTTTCTAGCAACGGCGGAGAAGAATATCAATCGCCTCACGAATATCCTCAACAACCTCCTCGATCTCTCCAAGATTGAATCTGGTAAGATCGGAATGAAATTTGAGGAACTCGACCTGCGGGTTCCCATTGATTTCGTTTTCTCCTCCCTCAAACCTCACGCGGATGGGAAGTCGGTTCATCTCGAGATGGAGGTCGAGCGGGACCTTCCTTTCACCTATGGCGATCGTGAAAAGGTCGAGCAGATACTGATCAATCTCGTAGGTAATGCGATCAAATTCACCCCAGAGGGCGGGACGGTAGTGATCTCTGCAAAGCCTCTGGAGAGAATTAAAAATGCCATCTGTATTTCCGTGAAGGATACCGGGATTGGAATTCCAGAGGACCATTTGGAAAAGGTCTTTGAAAAATTTCACCAGGTGGAAAGCCCCCTTCATCATTCTGCTGGTGGAACCGGATTGGGACTCGCCATCGCCAAGGGATTGGTAGAAGCCCATCAGGGACAGATTTGGGTCGAGAGTGAAGTGGGAAAGGGAAGCACCTTCGCGTTCACTCTGCCCCTCTCCAGAGGAGAAAAGAGGGAACCTTATTTCCGATTCATTCTGGATCGTAAGTTCCGGCTTGCCCAGGAAAACCAGACCCCTTTCACCCTCTTTCTCATCGAAGCGTTTAGTCAAAGAGGGAAACCCGAGGGCCCCGCATTAGACCAACTTGAGGAGATTCTGAAGAAGTGCTTTTGCAGAAAAGGGGATATTCTGCTGAGACGAGAGCGGGATAACATTTGGGCCGCTTTCTGTGAGACGGACCTTAAAGGAGCCCAGGTGATCCGTAACCGGATTGAGGGGGAAACTCAAAAATATTTTATGGAAGCCAGGGACCCATCCATGGGTGTTAAGGTGGGGGCTGCCACCTATCCTGAAGAGGCTTTCTCCAAAAGAGAGCTTTTCAGGAGAGCCCGAGAGCAGCTCAGAGGGTGAGCGATGGAACCAAAGAAGATTTTGATTGTCGACGATGAAGTTGATTTAGTGAAAACGATCCGGTTCTCCCTCGAGGCAGAGGGATATGCAGTTCTGGTTTCTTACAATGGGGAGGATGCTTTGAATCAGGCCCGAAAGGAAACCCCTGATCTCATCCTGTTAGATATCATGTTGCCCAAATTGGATGGTTACAAGGTCTCTCGCCTATTGAAGTTTGACGAGCGATACAAACATATCCCCATCCTCATGCTGACGGCCAAGACTCAGGAAAAAGATAAATTGCTCGGGAAGGAAACCGGAGCGGACGAGTATATTATTAAACCTTTTGATATGAATGAATTGGTGGAGAAGATAAAAGCGTATCTTAACAAATAGTTCGGAGTTCGGAGTTGGGAGTTCGGAGTTGAATTAATTAGATCAATCATAAATTTCTTCAAACAAACTCCGCATTCCGCAATCCGCATTCCGAAATGGTCCTAAAACGTGCCCAATTTCAAATACCGAGTCAGGGATCGATCAGGGAAGGCAATGGCCGGAAACATCGATGCGCCCAATCCTCAGATGGCTGGAGACCGGCTTTACCAGCTGGGATATTTTCCCATCAACATTGAAGAGGAAGGAGAGACCGTTTCGCTCAATCTCTCAGGCCTTTGGGAACGATTCCAAAAGGTGAAACTGGATGAGATCGTCTTCTTCAGCCAGCAACTCTCAACCTTATATAAGGCGGGTGTGCCTTTGCTGACGGGGCTGGTGAGTTTGGCACAACAGGCAGAGAACAAAAGAATGAGAACCATTCTGGAAACCATCAGCCGCCAGGTTGAAAAAGGGAGTACCCTCTTCGAGGCCATAGCTAAATACCCTGACATCTTTACTCCCGTTTATGTCACCATGATTCGGGCCGGTGAGACCTCCGGCATGCTCGGGCAATCTCTGGATCGTTTCGTCACTCTTGCGGACCGGGAGTTGAGAACCCGTCAGAGGATAAAAGAAGCGACCCGTTATCCTAAGATCGTGGGTCTATCCCTCCTCATCGCTTTTAGCGTCCTGATCGCCTTTGTCATTCCAAGGTTCGCAGAAGTCTTTTCGAGGTTCAATACGCCCCTGCCCGTGCCCACACGGGTGATGATCGGAATCAATAATGTCTTTCACACCTACTGGTATATTGTTCTGGCGGCCCTTTTTGGAATCCCCTTCCTGATCAGGCATTATATCCAAACACCGAATGGGAAGTATCTCTGGGATAGATTCAAAATCCGGGTTCCCGTTTTCGGCCCCCTCTTTCTGAAAATTGCTCTTTCCCGATTTGCTTATATCTTTGTCATGCTCAATCGAAGCGGTATTCCTATACTCCAGACTCTCGAAATCACCGCTGCAACGATTGACAATGTGATCCTCTCTGAAGCGATTGAAGAAATCAAGCGGAAGATAGAGGGGGGAAGCAGCCTGACCAATGCCATGAGCGAGAGTGGAAGATTCACTCCTCTCATCATTCAGATGCTTTCCGTCGGAGAATCTTCAGGAACCTTGGATGAGATGCTGATGAGAGTGACGGAATATTATGACCTTGAGGTGGAGAATTCGATTAAGAAACTTTCCACCTATGTGGAACCCACCCTGACTCTTTTTCTGGGAGTCGTGGTGCTGTTTTTAGCTCTGGCCGTTTTCCTCCCCTGGTGGAATCTGGCCTCTCTGTTTAGGTAGTTGTCCTCTCCCCCATGCACCTTCCTCTGGTGCATCGCAGGCCCTGAACCGAACCCGGTTCAGGGCCTCCCTCCTTAAAAGGGAGAAAGGGGAAAGTAAGAGAGTTAGGAGTTAGGAGTTAGGAGTTAGGAGTTAGGAGTTAGGAGTTAGGAGTTAGGAGTTAGGAGTCAAGAATTAGGAATTGAAAATCAAAAGCTAGGACCAACAAGCGGAAGTTAAAAGGTAAAAACAAAAAATGATCAAGTTCATGAGATTTGTTGAAAGATTAAGATTTGGAATTCGGAATTCTGAATTTGGGATTTCTATTCCGCAATCCACAATCCACAATCCGAAATCTAAAGGGATGACTTTCATTGAAGTAGCCGCTGTCGTGGCGATGATCGCAATCCTGGCTGCCGTCGTGATGCCCAAGTTAGGGCTCCTCACCACTACGTCGGGGGCTTCTGTGGGTGGAGCAGCCTATATGATCGCCTCTGACATTCGGTACATTCAAGAGTTCGCCATGGCAAACCGCGTCTCCAAGAGTATTACTTTCACCTCAGGCTCATCGGTCTATATCTTTAATCCAACGAATAATCTCGATCCTTCAGGCCGACTTCCTTCTGGTGTTACGGCTAGAGACACCTACACGGTCACCTTTAATTCTCTCGGAGAACCCATTGCCGGTGGAGGAGGACTTGTAAGGGTTTGGGATGGTGTAGAGACTAGAACAATCAGCGTGGTGAACTATACGGGGAAAGTGAATATCACATGATAGTTCGGAGTAATGAGTTCGGAGTTCGGAGTAGGGGCGGCCCCCTGCGGCCGCCCATCAAGGGAGCCCACAGAGGAGCTCCCCTACATTACTCCTTCGAGGAATGATAACAAAGGTAAAAAAACCAGCAGGAGGTTGCCTAGATTTTCTCAGCAAAGACAGCAAGGAAAAGGAAGAAATGGCTAAATATTCCGCAATCCGCAATCCGCAATCCGCAATCGGGAAAAAAGGCTTCACCCTTATCGAGATCATTATCTTGATTGTGATGGCAGGGATCCTTCTGCCCACCATCGTTGTTCCATTTGCTGCGGGCGTGAAAGGGAGCGGAAAACCAGAAATGGTCAACACAGCGATGACTCTGGCCCATCAGAAGATGGAAGAGTTCATAAAATTCAACTACAACAACGCCTCCCTCAATCCTGTAGCGCTGACGCCGTATACGGATATTACTGGATTTTCTGGATATCAATGGCAATGGTCGATTTATTATGTGGACAGTGATTTCTTAAATCCGGATCTCACAACGAATCGGGGATATAAAAGGATTCTCGTCCGCGTCAGAGATCCGGACAACGATCCCTATGAAATCTATTCGGTGGTGACGAATTTTCCGTAAGGTGAAGGATTCTAGGGGTCTAGGGTCCAAGGGTCCGAGTAAGAACTTCTTAATACAAAAACTTGAACCCTTGAATCCCTGCCTGCCGGCCCCGGTCCCGACCGAGGGCGGGGCAGGCAGGCTTGAACCCTCGAACCCTTTTGGAAGGACCAAAAATGCTTAAGAGTTCCGACAAGGGATTTACTTTAATCGAAGTCATCATCGTGATCATCATTTTATCTATCGTTGCTGCTATTACCCTTTCCTTCATGGTAAACAGTATGAGAATTTACACCTTAACCGTTAATCAGAAAACGCTTTTGGACGAAGGGAAGTTGGCGCTGGAGAGGATGTGTCGGGATATCCGGGACGCCAGAAGCATCAGTTCACCAGCCGCTGGAGGTTCGGATAATTTGATCACCTTTACAAGAACGAATGCTACTGCCCAGGACGTTGCTAATGAGAGCATTACTTTTCGGTTAAATGGTAACGCTCTCGAAAAGGTCAAGGCGTCGCCCTCAGTTACTTGTGCGATGGCCAATAACGTATCTACGTTCACCATCACCCGTGGAGCCGCGAGCGATGAAATTACGATAAGCCTTACTCTATCTCAAACAAGTGGTGAGAATGTAACCTTGCAGACAAAGGTCTATCCTAAAAACCTTGTGGATAGCTCAACTTACAAAAGATTTTTTCAGAACTGGCGGGAGGAATTGAGCAGTTGAAAGACGTAGCTTCAATAAATAATCCCCTTGCATCCCCCCTGCCTACCGGCCCCGGTCCCGACCCTGGGCGGGGCAGGCAGGCTTTACGAAAAGGGGGAATCCTAACTCCTCCCTTTGGCCGTCTTTTTCCTGCCAGGGGCAGGCAAGGGAGGCGGGGAGGGATTTTAATAGGTTGTCTTTTAGGGGACTCGAAAGGAATATCGGTCCTCTTCCTAGTGATTGCCCTCTTGTTGATGGTGACGATCGGGTATGTTCTCTCTTATCTGATTCCCACAAAACAGAAATCCGTAAAATTTCCCATTTTCTCCAATCAGGCTTTTTTTGTCGCCCAATCCGGAGTGGAATATGGAATCCGGTATGGTGCAGATCGAGGGTGGAGAGGCACCACAGATAGCGGCATCTATGATCTCACTCATTTGAATGACTCCGGAGTCAATCAGAAAAACCTCGGAAACGGAAGGTTTACCGTCAATTACAGCAGCGCTAGTAATGTCTTGACCTCCACCGGGGAAATCACCAATGGTACTGAAAAGAGAATCATTAGGGTCTCTAACTTCACCCAGTTTTTCAGGCTGATCTTTGACCCTGCCTCATCAGCACCCTGTTGGAGTAAGGGGACTCGCGAGACTACTTACTATATTAGAAATGTAAGGGGAGATAATGTGACATTGACCGCCTTTTCCTCTACCTGGATAGAAAATCCTCCCCCGAGGAGAATCACATCCATTGATATGAATGGGGTTGAGAAATATAGCGGAACGTATTACAGCGGAGACCCCCCTGCGAGTTTTAACAGGGGAGGAGATAGCCAGACGATCATTCCCAACCAGGTGATCACGGTAGTCATTTACTGGAATGCCAATTTAACCAACCCAACCGGTCTCTTCATCACCTTTTATACGTCCGCTGGAGAGAATTATATCTTTAATCTTGACCCGGAGGCTAATAATTTACCAAGTTGTTAACTTGACTAAACAGTTCGGAGGTCGGAGTTTTGAATTTAAATATTAAAATTCCAGATCTAAAGATATCAGAAATGATTGGCCTGGACATTGGCTCCCATTCCATTAAATTGGTCGGCCTAAGGATGACCTCTAAGGGTCCCTTCCTTACCCATGCAGGCATCAAGGAGATCCCATATGGATCGGAGAGCGAAGACTCGGCTTTCATCTCCGAGGCCATCAAGGCCCTTTACAGGGAAATCGGCCTGAAACCCGGAAAGGTGAATCTGACCGTTTCCGGTGCTGATATGCACATCCGGCGAATTTCCTTACCCTCCATGCCCAGGGCGGAATTGCGGGAGGCCGTCCGGTGGGAGATGAAAGGCCATCTCCCCTTCCCTGTCGATTCTGCTCAAATCGATTTCCTCATCCTCGGGGAATCGGCTGAAAAAGATTTACAAAAACTGGATTTGGTTGCGGTCGCCTGCCCCAAACACCTGATCGATCGGTTCCTTACCATTGCCGAAGGCGCCGAACTCACACCAATACATCTCGGCATAGGACCATTGGCCCTCTGGAATCTTTTATCGGCCTTCAGCCATTTTGAAAAAGAGGAAGTGGTCGGCGTGATCGACTTGGGGGCAGAAAAAACAGGGATTTACCTTTTTCAAGATGGAATCCTTCAATTCAGCCGGGAGGTCACTCCTGGCGGAACGGATCTCACTCGAGCCATCATGGAAGGACTGGAGTCTGATGAAGAACATCAACTTCTTTATGACCGGGCCGAAAAAATCAAACATGAAATGGGAATTCCTTCGAAGGCTTTCTATGAAAAGAACGGGGATCATTCGAGAAACCACTCGAAGATTCCATATCTGGTGAGACCCGTCGTGGAAAGGTTGATGGCAGAGATTGTTAGATCCCTTGACTATTACCGAAGCCAATTTCACCGGGAACGAATTGATCGTCTCTTTCTAAGCGGTGGAGGGGCAAACACAAAGAATATTGCCACCTATCTGTCGGAAACCCTTCATTTGCCTGTCCTACGGCTTAACCCCCTTGCTAGAATTCCTTTTGATGCGAAAAAGATAGATTCCTTGTTCCTGGATCAGAAAGGACCTACGCTCGCCATTGCTTTAGGCACAGCCCTTCCTGATCGAAAACGAATTGAACTTCTTCCTGCCAAGGAGCCCTATTGGTCCAAAGCCAGAACGGAGAGGTGGATCCCCAGGCTCTCCGGTCTGATCCTTCTTCTCACTTTCGTATGGATCATTTGGGATATGAGCGGCCAGGTGTCAGCCCTCAAGAAAGAAGTGGACCAAAAGATGGCCAAGGTGAGAACCCTTGAAACGCTTCAGACAAAACTGACCCTGCTGAAGGAGAAAGAGAACAAGATGAAGGCGGACCTATCGCTCTTTCCATCTTCGGCCATCAGTCCGGTTCCCTTCCGGGAAGCTTTGACAGCAGTCAGCGGAATTGTACCAGAGAATTCAATGGTTGACCTTTTGTCAATTCAAACGGATAAAAAACCTTCGAAAGAAGGATCTCCGGTAAATGGGGGGTATGAACTACAGATCAAAGGGATCACGTTTGGTAGCGATGATCGCTGCCTCAAGGCGTTGGCCCGAATGATCGAAGGACTTGAGAAGTCTTCCCTATTCAACAATGCAAAGCTCATCTCGGCGGATGAAAATAAATCCTATAACCAGCCAGGGGTCGGATTCGAGATTGTCTGTGACATGGAATTCAATCACCAAAAGAAAGGGGAGAAAAAATAATCCATGGTGCTCAAGAAAAGAGAAAAGATGCTGATCTTTTTCGTCATCCTTGCCGTTGCCATTTGGGTCTTCGATTCAGTCTATTACACCCCCCAGAAGAAAAAGATCACAGCATTGAAGGAAGAAGTCAACGCAGCTGATCTCAAATTGAAAGAATCCGTCCTGTTTACTCAAGGAGTGGAGACGGTCGAAGCAGAGGTTGCCCGGTTGGAGAAGGAACTCCAGAGATTGAACAAAAAGATGCTCCAGGGAGAGGAATTCAGAGCTTTCTTGAAACATCTGGGTAGTCAAAGCGACAGGCTCCAAATGAAAATGATCTCCATGACCACTCAGGAGGAGAAGCCTGTTCCTCCTGAGGTAAAGAAAGATTCCTCGACTCTTCAGTACAGAAAGATCGCCATCCAATTGGTCCTTCATTCGAGATTCAATGCCTTCAGAGCCTATTTACAGGGAATCGAAGAACTTCCCTTCTTGGTGGCGGTGGATCAACTTCAAGTGGAGAGAATGGGAGAGACAACCTCCCTCCTAAAAGTGACCATGGGGTTAAGCGTCTTTGTGGTCTCATAAAAGTTCCATATCTCCCCTCCCCCGTCATCCCTGCCTGAGGCAGGTAGGTATGAAGGGGGTTAAGGAGGATTAAGGGGTATAAAGATCGAAAGAGGAAGATTAATGAAGCTGTACTTAACTTTGTCTGTTGCCCTGATCCTAGTGGCATTTGTTTCTTTTGACTCTGCCTTCGCCCAGGCGGGAACAAAAGAAATGCTCCAGAAGGATGAAGAGGGCCCATCCCAAAAGAGGTCACAGGAGACTGGGTTGAGGAATCCATTTCTCCTTCCTCCAGGTGTTTACCTTCCCTCCAAACCAGGAGTTGGATCTGCTCCCAAAGAGAAAGTCAAAGTCCATGAAGTGAGGGTGGAAGAACCAGAGCCTCCTTCCCTTAAAGTCAAGGCTATTCTGATCAGCGACCAAATTCGTTTAGCCACCATCGCCTCCCATATTGTAGCCGTAGGAGACAAGATTGACGAGGAAACGATCTTGGAGATCAAGAAGGACCGGGTGATCTTAGGAAAGGGAAATAGCAAAAGGACTCTCCATCTACACCAGAGTCCTGTCCAGTTGACCATAGAGCAGGAGAGGTAAAAAGGAGAAAGGTCATGAAAATCAGAATTCTTTTCACATTTCTTCTCATTTTCATATTCCTCATGGGGTGTGCATCGCCCCCGAAAAAAGAGCAGCCCAAATTGTCCTCGAAGGCGAAGGAAACCCCTCTCCCTCAGCCCACTCCCGAAGTAACATTGAAAGAATTAGTTCTTCCTCAAAAGGAGGAGGCCAAAAAGATTCCTGAAAAACTCTTCTCTTTCTTTGCCAGGGATGCCAGCATCCAGGATGTGCTCCTGGCCTTCTCCAGGGAAAGCGAGCTCAATATCGTTATGGATCCGGAGCTGAGTGGAAAAGTCACCATCGATCTGAAGCGCGTGACCCTGAGAGAAGCTCTGGAGGCCATTCTTTCTCCCCTTGGCTGGACCTATCAGATCGACGGAAGATTTATCAAAGTATCGAGACCTCAGATGGAGACCCGCCTCTTCACACTCAATTATATCTCTACAAAACGGACGGGCAAAAGAGAGACCTATGCCAGTTCGGGAGGAGGCATGCAGGCGGGTCCCACTATTGGGCAACAGGTGGTTGTCAGCGGGGGGGGAGCCAGAACAGGATTTAGTGACCTTATCAGCGTCGACGAAATGGACCTGTGGAGGGAGATTCATAGAGGGTTAGAAGCCATCATTTTTGGATCGGTTGATGAGAAGGAGAAAACCGCGGATCAGGAAAAAACAACCTTAACGAGGGTGGATGGGAAGGGAAAGAAATTGGTGATTAACAAATCGACAGGCGTTATCTGGGTGACAGACTATCCTGTTAATTTGAATAAGGTGGCCTCTTACCTGGAGATGATGGAAGGGACTTCCCAGAGACAGGTCACTATTCAGGCCAGGATCATGGAGGTCATCCTTTCCGATGAGTACAAGGCGGGGATCAATTGGAAGGTGATCGAGGGGCTTCCTCGGTCCATCAACTTATCATGGGGTCTGACGGACAAAGCAGGGACAACTGGTTTCCCCGGTGGTTCCACTGGGACGGATATAGGGACAGGAACCATTTCCACCCCAGGCCTATTCAATATGAACCCATTTGGAGGGACCCTGGCTATTGGAGCTTTAGGAAAGGAAGTCGCCCTTTCAGATATTGTCGAGGCGATCTCAGAACAGGGGGATGTGAAGATCCTCTCCAATCCAACCATTTCCACGCTCAACAATCAAAAGGCCATTATCCGAGTCGGTGATCAGGATGTCTTCTTCATCGTCGGGGCAGTGGCTACCCAGAATACGGTGACCCAGACCGTCCAACCTATGACGATCGATATCGGAATCATTCTGGATGTCACCCCCCAGATCGCTGACGATGGGACCATCCTTATGAGCATTCATCCCAGTATCAGTCAAAAAACTGGAGAAAAGACCGCTCCAGACGGGAGTACCTTTCCCCTTCTGAGCGTGAGAGAAACAGACACCACCGTGAAGGTCAAAGACGGTCAGACGATCGTCATTGCAGGTCTGATGACAGAGAGGAAAGACTATACTTTCATCGGCGTTCCTTTGTTAAAATCGATTCCTCTGTTTGGAAATTTGTTTCAATACAAATCGGACAATAAAAGAAATGCTGAGCTGGTCATCATGATCACTCCCTCTCTTCAGATCGGAAAGAGGGTGGAGGATTTTACGAAGCAATAAGACAAGCAGGATTCAAGGAATCTAAGGGGCAAGGGTTCCAATAACATATTTAATCTTGCAATCTCTGTAGATTATGTTGCTGATTTGTAGAGGTAAAATAACGTTGGCATACCAAGAAATTTACAGAAGGTGTGAATCCTTCAATCTTGAAACCCCTGCCTGCTGGCCCAGGTCTCGACCGAGAGCGGGGCAGGCAGGCTTGAGCCCTGTCTTCAAAGGAGGCTTTCATGTATCAAGAATTCTATGGTCTGAGGGAGAAACCGTTTGCCTTAACTCCCGATCCTCAGTTTCTCTTCCTGAGTGCGAGCCATCGGACGGCCATGGACGCTCTCCTCTATGGAATTCATCAGAGGGAAGGATTCATGGTCCTCACGGGGGATATTGGAACCGGTAAGACGACTCTTTGCCGGGCCCTTCTGGGAAAAGTTGATCCTCGGGTGAGAACAGCAGTGATCTTTAACTCCTTCCTCACCGAGGAAGAATTGCTGGAAACGATTCTCCAAGACTTGGGACTGGCGACGAAGGGAAAATCAAGGAAAAAGCTGATCGATGCATTGAATAAATTTCTACTTTCTCAGCTGTCTCAGGGGAACCATGTGGCCTTGATCGTCGATGAGGCTCAGAACCTTTCCATTCCTGTCCTTGAGCAGATTCGCATGCTCTCCAATCTAGAGACCGAAAAGGAAAAGATGCTCCAGATCATCCTCCTCGGCCAATTGGAGTTGGTAAAGAAGCTTCAATCCCCTGACTTGAAACAATTGAACCAGCGCGTTGCGATCCGGCACCGCCTTCTGCCGCTCACTCGAACTGAAACGGAAGGTTATATCTATCAGCGGTTATTGGTGGCCGGCGCCCAAGGGAATGTCACGTTTTCGAATTCGGCCTTGAATGAAACCTACCAGTTTTCAAAAGGCATTCCGCGCCTGATCAACCTCCTCTGTGATAGAGCCCTGCTCGCAGGTTTCGTCGAACAGACCTATCACATCAAAGAAGAGATTATTCACAAAGCGAAAAATAGTCTACTCGGAACGGATGAAAATTCGCAGCCGGTTAGCTCTGGGCTTGTTAACCGATTTTTCAGAAGAGTCTTTACATGAAGAGGACCCTTTCATGAGCCTCATTATTGACGCTATCAAGAAAGCCCAGCAACTTCGGCTGAAAGATCTGAAAGGAACTCCGTTCTTCAGCGGACCTGATCCACGGAGACAAAAAAGGGGAATGGGACAAAAGCCCCTCTGGGCCCTATTCTGTCTCCTCCTCTTCCTATCAGGAACCCTTTTCTACACCCTCTGGAAATTTCAGAGAGACCAAAAAGTTGTTCCCATGGTGAATGCATCCCCTCAAGACCCCCTCAAAGAGAACCTGCAGGGACTTCCCAAAAATGAAGCCTCCGCTCCCCGAACGGAATGGCCTTCTTTATGGGAGAAATATGAAACCAACGAAACGGTGGGGAATGTTCCTCAAAAGCCAAAACCAAAGACAAAGAAGAGAAGGAAGACAACTGTTTCCGTAGAGAGTGAAAAAAATAAAACACCTAATCCTCTCTCACTAGAAGGGGAAAAACCCCCAGCATCCATGGAAGCGGAACGGGTGGCAAGAATTGACAAAAAGCAGATTCCTCGCCCCCCTGCGACACCCCCGCTCCCTGCTGCACCTTCACCCCCTTCTACCCCCCCACTCCCCGATCAAGAGGTCCAAAAACCAGCACCCGCCTTACCGAAAAAGGAAGCACTGGTCAAGCCCAAGGGCGAGGAGGTTGAAAGAGGAAAAAATCGAGGGACCTCTTCTGAGGTTTTGATCCTTTTCAATTCGGGGGTTGGCCTCTACCATCAAGGGGACTACCTAAAGGCCATCCAGGCCTATCAGAAAGTTATCGAATTAGACCCTGGATATGCCGAAGCCTACAATAACCTAGGGATAATCTATCAGGAGATCGGTGATTTTGACAGGGCCCTTTCCGCCTATCAAAAGGCCATCGGAATCAATCCAAAATATGAGAAAGCCCTGAACAACCTTGGTGTCCTTCTCTATCTCAAGGGCCATTATGAAGAATCGATCCAGGCTTTTCAAAAGGCTCTGACTATCAATGCCAATAACGTCGAGAGCCACATCAACCTCGGAATCCTTTTTAAGAAACAGGGCCAAGTAGACAAAGCGATGGAGTCGTACCATCGAGCCCTCACCCTCAATCCCTTTTACGGAGAAGCCCATTACAATATGGGCCTTCTCTATGAACAGCTCGAAAAGATGGAAATGGCCATCGGCCATTATCAAAAGTTTGTCCAGATGGCCTCAAAAACTCATCCGGATTTGGTCGCTCAAGTGAAGAAGCATTTAAATTACTTAAGCACGATAAGAAAGAATAAGCAGGAATGAACCAATAACCAAATAATAACCAGTAGACAATCACCAATGACCAGACATCCTTTTGACCTTGAAGACACGACCTCTGTTCCCGAGTTAAAGAAAACATTTTTTGATCGCAGATAGGTATCCATAATTGGGGAATTGATGATTGGAGCTTATTTGGTGTTTGGTTATTGGTGATTCGTGATTCTGGGGATAGATATGTCTCAAGAGAAAAAGAGTTTCGGGGACTTTCTGGTTCGATCCGGAGTGATTACAGCGGATCAGCTCATGAAAGCCCTTCAGGAGCAGAAACGGGGAGCGGAGATGCTGGAGCAGACCCTTGTCCGGCTTAAATATGCGGATGAGAGCCGGGTCTTTCAATCCTTAGCGGAATACTCCGATCTCCCCTTTGTGGATCTCGATACCTATCTGATTGATGAAAAAGTGCTCCATTTGATTCCGGAGGAATTGGCCAGGCGTCATCGACTGATCCCCCTCTTTAAGATTGGAAGCACCCTCACCGTAGCCATGGCCAATCCGCTCAATATCCATGCGTTGGATGAGATCAAGAGTAAAACGAGAACCGATGTGGAGATCGCAATCAGCACGGATGAAAAGATCAAGAGGGCCATCGACCAGCATTACGGATTCTCTCTGAGCCGGCTCCAAAAATCTCTCCAACAGTATGCAAAAGGAAATAGCGACGAACCTTCTCCAGAGGGTTCCGAGTATCGAAAAACCTATGAATTGGCTGTCAGAGATCTCCTACCCGATCAAATCGAAGAGGCTCCCGCTGCCCAACTTTTCGACATCATTATCATTCAGGCGATTCGAGATCGGGCGAGCGATATTCACTTCGAGCCTGATGAAAAGGCGCTCCGCATTCGATTTCGGATCGATGGTTTTTTATACGAGTTTCTCACCCTTCCCAAACCCATCCATCCGTCTCTCACCTCCAGGATTAAGGTCTTGGCAGAAATGGACATTGCTGAAACGCGGCTTCCTCAGGATGGAAACTTTAATGTCGTACTGGAGGATCTTAGTTTTGAGACCAGAGTCTCCACCTTTCCAACCATTTATGGAGAAAATCTGGTCCTCCGATTGCTGAACCAGACCAACCCGCTGATCAAATTGGAAGATCTCGGGTTTACCGAGGAGATGCTCCTTCGTTTCAAACAACTGCTTCGAAGACCGAATGGCATTATCCTCGTGACAGGTCCCACGGGAAGTGGAAAGACGACCACACTCTACGCCTCTTTGAACCTGATCAATTCCATGGATAAAAATATCATCACCATTGAGGACCCCGTGGAGTACCGGCTTGCTTTAATCCGGCAGACGCAGGTCAATCTCAAAGCCGGAATTACGTTTGCCAAAGGGCTGAGATCCATTCTCCGCCAGGACCCCGATGTCATTATGGTCGGAGAAATAAGAGATCTCGAAACCTCAGAGGTAGCCATCCAGGCTGCCTTGACGGGTCATCTCGTCTTGAGTACCTTGCACACCAACGACGCCTCCGAGGCCGTCACCCGGTTGATGGACATTGGAGTAGAACCTTACCTGATCTCTTCATCGATCATCGGGGTATTGGCTCAGCGTTTGGTACGCACCATCTGCCCGAATTGCAAAGCATCTTACGAAGCTGATCCTGCTATGTTGGCCGAACTAGGCGAAACCCTCTCAGAACCGAAAGAGTCTCTTACACTCTATCGAGGGAAAGGGTGTAAGATCTGTAAACAGTCAGGGTACTTTGGGAGGATGGGGATCTTCGAACTACTCTTCGTAAACGAAAAGATTAAGCAATTGATTTCAGAGAAGGCCTCTTCCCAGATCATCCGACTGACAGCAAAGGAAAGTACTGGAATGATCTCCCTGAGAGAGGACGGCCTTCATAAAGTTCTGAAGGGAATGACCACCCTCGAAGAGGTAGATCGTGTCGCCTACAAAGATGCCCTTGAGATCTAAGGGGTTGCTGAAAAAGCTTCCATTCCTGTCATTCGACATCGACCCGCTAAGGCAGGTGTCCTCAGAATGCCTCTTTCTGGCGTTTTCTACACTCTCCTAAGGCTTTAACGTTCGGGGTCTCCTTCGAAACAGATTGTATTTGAGGATCCAGTAAAGAGCAGCAATACCATCTTTCCAGTTGATCTTCTTTCCCTCCGTGTAATCCCTGCCCCAGTAGGAAATGGGAATTTCGTAAATACGACACCCCATTTTTGCAATCTTCGCTGTGATCTCAGGCTCAAATCCGAAGCGATGGCTCTCAATTTTTATTCCTTTTAATACTTCAGCCCGAAAGACCTTATATCCAGTCTCCATATCCGACAGGTTGAGGTCTGTGAACATATTCGATAGAGTCGTAATTATCTTATTTCCAACGGCATGCCAAAAATAAAGGACCCGATGCGTTCCCCCCTGGAATCGAGACCCATAAACGACATCTGCGACCCCCTCGAGAATTGGAGACATTAAACGGGGATATTCCAATGGATTATACTCCAGATCGGCATCCTGAATAATGACTATGTCTCCCGTCACGTGTGGGAGAGCGACACGAATGGCTGCTCCCTTGCCTCTATTCCTATCACTGAAGAGAACTGTTAACCCTTGTTTGTTCTCCTCTAAGATGCGAGCCGTTCCATCCGTGGAACCATCATCCACCACGATAATCTCTTTCTCAAAAGGAGCTTCCTTTACCCTTTTGATAATTTCCAGAATGGTCTTTGCCTCATTATAGACAGGGATGATCACGGAAAGCTTCATGTCCAATCGTTCCTCTCGTCCTTTTCTCCTATAGCAATTAAGGATTGCCCGACCAGAGTGGGCACCCATCTTTCGATCTGAACCATCAGCGGGACGAATTGATCGAACATTCTGATCTGCCCTACTGGCAAAAGGCCTCTTCGTAACAGGGTGCCGTTGACAAACCATCCCAATATACCAAAGAAATTGAAATATTTTAAGGAACAAATGCGAAAATGGTTCCTCCTAAGTTTTTGGACAAGCTCTCTTTTGCTGTACCGCCGAAAGTGGCCGAGCTCCCGGTCAAGGGTGTTGTAAAGCATCCTTAGTGCAGGCACCAGGAGTACGAGTCTTCCCCCTCGCGGAAGGAAACGATAAAACCTTGACAGAACCGCTCCATCATCCTCCACATGCTCCAAGACATTGGAGCAGAGGATGGTATCTATGGACACAGGGAGATTTCTTGACAGGTCCTGTTGAATATCCCACAGGAGAACCCCGCTCAGATTGGAATGATCTCCGAACTTCTCGTCCACCTTTTGGAGATGACAGGGGTTCATGTCTGAAGCAACCACTGTTCCTGTCTGGAGGAGCAGACCGGTCAGATTTCCAATGCCACATCCAACTTCCAAAATACTATTTCCCAGCCAGGGTCTGACCTTGTCGAAGATCCATTTGTTATAAGCTGGGGCTTCTTCTAAGATCGAGAGGGTTAAGGTATTTGTCTTCTCAACATCCATGGGGTGAAACCCTCATATCATTACAGAAGGTCCGTAGGGGCGGGCTCCCTGCCTACCGGCAGGCAGGCGCGCCCGCCCATTTATATTCATCTATGCCAAGAATAGGGATAGGAACTCCAATCCTGGACAAGACCTTTTCTCACAGGATTGCACATAATATATTCTGCGACTCTTTTCACGTCTTCATCTTTTCGCAGTGCATGGTCATAAAAGCTTCGTTGCCAAACTTTTCCCTCGTAACCTTTATTCCAAACTAAATGAGTGGTGTATCCCTTCCACTTGCTGATGAGG
>SMTZ1_10000263_pt1 | contig 46670 bp, 41 predicted proteins | sample DeeMarSWOR136_30_FD_25667 | JGI IMG/M metagenome (IMG submission 25667) | reverse complement strand
CATGAGAGTTATGATTACATTAAATATAAAATTACTTATACCTCAGATCGTGCTTTAGGATTGACATTTATGTTTATAACTGACATAAACGATAATCTTGATACAATTAGAAGAGAATTAAAAAATTTCAAAAAGGAATTTTTAGAAACATTTGGAGATAGTATAGAAAATTTAGATCCCTCTCTAATGGATGTTTTAGATCCGATAATGAATTCTATGCATAGAAACCTAAAAACAAAGATATCATTAGTAGGATTTTCAGGAGTAGGTAAAACAACGACAACTAAATTAATATGTGCTGATGAGATCCCATCAGTGCATATTCCGACAATTACAGGTAAGATCTCAACAGTTAAAATCGGAAAATTGTATTTTCATTTGTGGGATTTTGCTGGACAAGAACAATTTAGTTATTTGTGGAATGACTTCATTCTTGGTAGTGATGCAGTTCTTATAATTACAGACTCTTCTTTAGAAAATGTAGAGAAAAGCAAATTCTTTATTGAATTAGTTAAAGAACATGCCCCATATGCCCATACAGCAATTATTGGTAATAAACAAGATTTACCTCAGGCATTAAGTGTTGATAAAATTGAAAAAATATTAGGATTGAAAACATACTCTATGGTCGCAATTGATTCTGATAATCGGGATAAAATGATTCAAATTGTTGCTGATATTTTAGAAATAAGTGCAGATGCGTCACCGTTGCTAAAACCATTGTTTGAAAGAGATCAATTAATAAATAAAGCTAAAACTAGTTTAGAAAATGGAGATATTGCCCAAACAGCAGAATATTTTGAAAGAATCTCTGATTTATGTCTTGAGTTAGGAGATGATAAACTATATAAAGAATTTTTTGAGAAAGCAAAGAAACTTAAGGGTTATTTATCAAATCTATAAGAAATTTAAGTTTTTTTATAGTTTCGATAATACTATTTATCTAACTTTTAAATAAAAAAAATAACAAGAAAAAAATAATTTAAAAATTTTATTTTTCTTCTATTTTCTCCTCTATAATTTTAGCTGGTTTGTATGTATCCTCAAGAACATTAAGGTATTCAATTAATACACTATCCGATTTTGATTTTACACTATATTGATGAATAATTATATTTAAAATATACTTTGGATATATCAATGAACTATAAAAGTCAGTCAGTAAAGCATAATATTCATTTCCTTTTGTATCTTGGAATACGTGAATCATTTGGTTATCCCATAATTTCTTTAAACCTTCATCAATATCATCTACACCCTTCTTCCGAAGTTTCTCTAATACATTCTTCGTAACTATAGATATTCTTAAAAGCTTTAGAATTTCATAAACTTGAGGATCAGCAACAATTTCCTCTAAAATTTTCAGATTATCTCTTTCAGAAGGGCGATACTGTTGAAAGAATTTTTTAACCGCAACATTATATTCTTCAACAAATTTCTCTGGAAGTCCACGGTCTATAGGATTTTTAAGTAATTTGATTGGGGGTCTCCTGATCATAAATAGATCATTTATAAGAAATATTAACTCTGAAGGCATTCCTTTTACTGATGCTTCTTTTACAATTTCTTTCTTGATTAACTCCATTAATATAGCATCTACATCAAAAAACCCCTCTCTATACTGATCCTTTAACCAAATTTTTAATTCTGATTTAGTGATAACTCCTTCTTCTCTTAATCTATTTATTATCAATCTATTTATGTTGTCAAGATATGTTAATGATATGCTTTGTTCTTCATTTAAATGAGGGTATGTTGACAAACGTTGAAAAAGAAAGGGGATCATCTTAAGATATGCCTGATCTTCATAATTTTGAAAAATAACTCGTGAAATATCTGATAATCCTCCTTCATATGCATCAGCATCTTCATCCAAATTTAGAAGTAAAATAATGTAAAGAGGTTTCTCTCTTCCCGTATAATATGAAGCAATGTTTAAAGGTCCCACTAGTAGACTAATCATTCCTGGTTCTCCCGTATATTCATGAGCAGCATATATTTGCATTAAAGTTTCTTCACTGATAATAAGTTCTTCTGGATATTTAGCTAAAATTTCTGTACTCACTTTGATATCCCATCTCATAATTACTAGCCCTATCGGCATTACTCAATATCACCTCTTTGTTCTTCTAATTTATCTTTTATTGATAATTTTTTCTTTAAATCCTCAATTCCTAATGATTTCTCAATAGATAGACCAATTTCTTTCCATTCATTTCCAAATAATTTTGCTGTCATCTCTGCTTTCGTTGGAATATCAATTATTTCAGTAATTTTCTTTTTTGATTTTATTAAGCTCTTCACTTTCTTAATTTTCTTTATATGTTTTGGAATTCTCGCCTGTTGAATAACTCTATATGCTACTACACTTCCTAAGATACCGATTATGGATATAGTTATTAAAATGAAGTAAAATGTTGGCATTCCCGGAAATATCTCTGCCATTCTTATCTCAATCGTAATAGATATTCTCTCGGTTTTAAAATTAGTCTTTTGAATTATAATTTCTCCAGAAAGAGTTTTAGAAGAAGTAAAAGCTTCTGGATACGACGTAAATGTAATTGTGTACGTTCCATCTCCGTTATTTATAATAGTGAGATCATCATATACTTGATTACCGATAAAAATGGTAATAGTTCCATCTGTTATTCCTGAATTATCATAAGAATCATTAAGTGCTATATCAAAGGATAATCTATCTCCTGATACTATTTTAATAAGATTATTTTTAAACGGTTTTGAAATAGAGATATTAAAGATTCTATTCTTTAGTAAAATAGTTATATCAATTGTCTGTGATGTGAAATTTGCTTTAGAAATTATAATACTGGTTGTTGAAGTAGTAGAAATTTCATCCTCACTTAATCGAGTGTAATCTGTTATCTCTAACGAGTAAGATCCATTTAGCTCTTCAGAAAATGTATAGTTTTTATTTTGGTACATCATTGAAATAGTAGCATTTTCTAGTGGTATATATCTAGTTAAATCTTGAAGGTTTAAATTTAGATCGAGGGGATCTCCATTTCTAATTGTAATAATATTGCCGACGAGTTGTTCTGATGATAATGTATAATCAAATACTCTCGACATAATTTCTAAGTTAATGAGAGCAGATTTAGCTTTATAGTTCTGTTTATGTAATGTAACATACAGATAATAAAAGCCAATCGATTTTAATTCAGTGCGAAAATCTAATGTATGTGTATTATCACCATTTTGAACTAAAAACCCAGTACCGGATGCTTCCAGAATTCTAGTTCCATTCGGATACAGTTCTTCCCAAGTATAAGTAGCAGTAGTTAAATTACCAATATTCTCCTCTGTAAGTACATCTTGATATATAAATTCGAATGGATTAGGATCCTCTACCCATACTTTTGAATTAATATAAACTAAGTCAGTTTCATTATTGAGAGTTGTTGATCTTTCTGTAATAATGAGTGAAGTAAAGATTACTTGTGTTGTATAATTTTCTTGCTTGGCTGTAATTTCTATTGATTTCGTACCCCAGACTTCAGCAAGTGAAGTATCTATTGTAGCTGTGTAATATCCTTCATTAATTGGGTCTTCATAAAATTGAATAGGATCATAATAGAGCCATTCATAAGTCAATCGAGCCCCCTTTAATGGTAAATTTGTATTATTATAATACTTAACGGTTAAATTAATTAATTCCCCAAATGTTTGTGAAAACTCAGATACAATATTTAAATTATTATAATAGTCATGCATAGTTAGAACAGTGGGAACAGTATCTATAAAAATTGAATCACTAAGATTGGTGGGAGCTGAATAACCTGTTTTACTTCCAGAGATAATGATACTATAGAGTTTACCATTATTACCTGCAGATAAATGAGAAGAATTAAAAGTAATATCAAATATACCATCGCCTATCCAATTCATTTTATTTTTTAATACAATGTAACTTCCTGGCCCTGTTGTTTTAATATAACAAAATACTTCGGCTGGAGGACTAACTGGTTCTGAAGTCACCCAATCATTTTCAGTTAATGTGAAGTTAACTTGGACTGTAATATTCTCACTCCATATTACAGATTCTGGTATAATCAAGTTTTTAAACTTGGTTTGAAACAAACTTGCATTTACCCCCTCACCAAGATATACTTCAAAAATTAAATCTGTAGAATTTAACAATGTATAGTTGTAATAATAGATGTTTACATCTTCCTTGAAGTATTGATCAGAGTAATTTACAATTAAATTTTTATGGGATCCAAAAAATACTAAAGAAAAATTATAGGTATATCCTCTTAAATACCACAGCGGCAAATCTATATTGATTTGTCCATATGCATATCCAGTGAAATCCCTTGTTAATAAATTAACGTTAAAAGGTTTACTTCCTATTGTGCTATTTACTTTTACAAGGCAGCCCGAAACACCATCACCTACAGAATCAATAATTTTGATATTCACCTTACATAAATCTGTAACATTATAGATATTACATGTTTCAGTTAAATTGATTTTAATAAGACCATCGCATCTAGTAGTATTTTGCCCTTCGACTTTAATCAGCAAACCATAAACTTCATATAAATCTTCTTTTAAATTAGCAGGGATTAAAGGAGTTGATGTAATGTTGAATTCAATGATATCAGATTTATCTGATATTAAATAACTTGTATTTTCATAGATAAGATTACCTGTTGTCGAATTATTTTTATCAATGTAAAATATTTGAACTCTATCAAGATAATTCTCTGCTTTAAACAACGATATATTTATTTTAGCACTGATAATTTTTTTATTACCAAGTTCAATTAAAGAACCATTTGTATAGATACGCTGATTTACAGAAAAAGAAGGTATTCCAGTATCATTAAGGTTTGTTTGATTGATTAAAAAAGTATGATCTCTGATTTTATCATTTTCATACACCGATCTATATATATAACTCTCATTTAACAGAGTTGGGTTCAAATTATAGTCATCATTATCATAATACACTCTATAATAATACTGAGATTGATTTTTCCATCGGAAAGTCGCTTTACCATCTGAATCAAGGGTTAAATTATCTAAAAAACCTCCTCCTTTAGTATAATTAATCTCGATATAACCATAATTAAGCGCTTCTTTACCAAAATCAACTATTTCGAAATCAATTGTCCATAAATCTACTTCAACTTCAAAAACATGAGTAGATTCTGTAATTACAAAATCTCTTCTTCCAGGCTCACTACTATTATATACAACTGTTTCATTACCTGTATAATCTATTGTATAATTCACTACTATATCATATGTTTTATAATCAACACTAGTAAACACTACACTTCCATCATCTATTGAAGTAGTTTGGGTATCATAGATCGGTACCGCCTCTGAATAATTCACTAAAGAAACATCTGCATTGGGAACAATCCTCCCATCTACATCTCTAACGAATATGGTAACTTCTGACATTCTATCTTCTACATCTGAATTTAAAGTTGTAGTTAATGTATAATTGAACTTTATGGCATCAACTTGACCAAACGCTGCAAACTGGGAAAATTCCCCCGCGGGAGCATAAAAACCAAATTCTAGGAAAACAGTAAGGCCTTCATAATCAGATAGATCAATATTTATATTACCTGTTAGTCCCGGGGTAATACCAGCAGTGTTAACTTCCGTAGTACCACCATAAATTCTAGCATAAGTTGGAAAATCAGTATCTTTTGTTCCCTCTCCAATACTATCCCAAAGTTCTCCATATGAAATTCCAGTGTGGGAGTTAACATCTGTACTAAAAGATGTAGCAATTCTTGCAAAATATCCATAACCTTTTGACTTAGAAGAATCATACATCCTAATGTTATGCCAAGCATTTATACCTATATTGCCTCCAGTAGCTTTTGGTACTTTAAACGGATAACTAAATAATGTTCCTACTATATCATCTCCTATTCCTCCAGAAGAAACGTCATGAGCGATATCACCCCATTTAAAAGCATAATTTCCTTCTTGTACATGTTCTTGTCCTAAAAGAGAATTAGATAAATTGTGTTGATAATCATCAGGTGTCATCGATGTTGGAGTATACGCTCCACTAACATCATTAGGGACGTCATCTGCGTAATACCATCCAAAAAAATTACTTATTTTAGTACCACTTACAATATCTAATTCGAAATTACCGTTTCTAATCCATCCAAAATTATCTGCACTCGAAGCTGAGGATTTATTCATAAAAAAGGTTGTATCAACCTCAACTTCATCATTTCCATAATATAAATACGTGTCATATTCAGTTGTAGTAGCCGAGATATTCGTATCAAACCATACTGTAACATAATTAGGATTTGGATAATTTTTGCGGTAATAATATTTTCTTATAAAGGGGTTGCCCTCAGAGTCATATTCGATAATTCTTATATCTTTTAAACTCTCATTCATTTTACCTTGAGTTACAATAGTAGCATAATTAAAAGAGATACTTACACCATAGTTCTCAAAATCAACAGAATAAGGATTTGTAATGTTTATTAATTGCCTTGATCGAAATGTTTTATTCCACCATGTATGAGTTCCTATTATATTTGTTTTTAGTTCGATATCATCCTCAGTTTTATTACTCACTTCTCTTGCATTATGTAGAGAATTGGAAGTCTCTAATAAAAAAATTGCATAGGTACTTGTCATTAGAAATACCAAAATCAAAGAAATTGCTCTTAGTCTTTGTTTTGTTTTTGTTATGTCATTCATGAATCATCAATTTGAATTTTTTCTATATTTTTTGTTGTAAATAAATTAAAAAAAATTTTTAATAAAAAATAAAAAGAACTTTTATAAAATTTTATGTAAAGAGATATTTTTTAATGATAAAAATTCTAAATAAAAGTAAATTTTGTACTCAATTGGTTTCATTTATTTTTTTTAATACTAAAAAAATCTTTCTTTTTTTGGGATTATGTGGATTATCGATAACAAAATTCCCTATAAAATCTGTATTTGTTGTAAAAATTTTACCAATATCTTCCATAATAGCCTTGCTCTTAGGATATAATTGAATAATCGCTGATGATTTAAATTTTAAAACCCTATAAAAAGATTGTGCTAAATGTATGAGGTTTTTTTTCATAATTTTATCGTCCCTATCCCGATATACCCATTGAACTGCTGATATTGAGATAATTGAATCAAAACTGTCTGAATGGAATGGAAGGAAGCACATATCGGCTAAAATCGGATTTAAATTATGAATGTGATAATAAGTTAAAAATTCTGAAATAATATCTAAAGCAACAGTTTGATAACCAAGTTCTTTTAGATACATAGCTGTAAATCCCGGACCACATCCTGCATCTAAGATTAAACCTTTTTTTTTCTTTAGGTTTAATATTTCTAAAGCTCTTAATGTTATTTTTTCCTGAATTTTCATTATACTTTTTGATGAGGCATATTGGGAAATGATTTCTTTAGTAAAATAATCTTTAACATGTTTATAAACCTCTTCCGGCCTTTCCCGCTTTACATAAAAATTATAGTCATCAGACAACTTCTTTTAACGCCAAATAATAAAGTTTAATTAAAAATTTAATTATTTATTGATTGTTTGATATTAAATCAAAAATTTTATTAAATTTTAAATATTTATTAATTCACATTTTTCAATGCTTAACGTTTACTAACATCTCTAGTGATAATATTTGTCAGAAAAAGAAGAAAAACAAATTGTGAGAAAAGCAACATTAAATTTAAGAAGAAAATATGGAAGAACTAAACAAATAAATGTTGTTGAAAGAGACGCATTTATTCCTAAAAATCTTGAAGATGAAATTAAAGATTCACTCTTGAAGAAGAAGACCATTTTAGCTACTGATATTGCCTTAAAATATGATATAAGAATATCAACAGCCAAACTCTTATTAAAACAATATGAGGAAGAAGGATTGATAAAATTACTTGATCCTTCTTTAAAACTAAAAATTTATGTTCCTGTATAAGTAAATCATATCTAATAACTTAACAAACAAAAAATTTTATATCCTTTAAATCTTAAGTTTATTAGTACTTTTTAATTACCTCTAAGTTATTTTAAGCAGATGTAGCCTAGTTGGTAAGACGCCAGCCTCGAGAGTTTTTTAAAAACCATGATAGCTGGTGCGTGAAAGCGCTCGGGGGTTCGAATCCCTCCATCTGCGTTAATTTTTGCTTTATTAAGATAAGATTATTTCTTTTATTGGATTATATTGAGGATTAAGTTCTCCATCTGAGGTTTTGCAGCTTCAATTCTATCCAATAGGGAAATAGTTTTCTCTAAATCATTCTCATCTTCTTCCACGATAAACATTAAATAGAATTCTAAATTATCGAATCTCAATACTTCAATTACTCCAGAGAAACGTTCACCACTTGAAAAAGAATCTGAAAATTCAAATAAAGTTCTATTTTGAGCAACGATACGCTTTTGTAACTCAATATAAAGATTATATATCTGCAATTTCTCATTTAAATGAAGATGTGGGCGAAAATATTCTCCAAGTGTTATTCCCTTTGCGTCAAATAACGAGATTAAAATACAATTATAATTTTTGCTAATTTCTGAAAATAAATTTGAAACCATTTCTATTTTTTCGAACAGCATCGACAATCCACTCGAAAATGCATCCATAATTGACTTTATATCAAAAATAGTTGTCTCAAAGAAAAATATATCGAAATCAATAGAATATCTAGTCAAAGCTTGTTTTAACGTAAGAATTCTCTTATTTATTTCAACATCATTAACAAGTTGAGGATCGAATTTGTGAAAAAGTATACATACAGGGATATATACTTGCTCTTCTTTATAAAAAAGAAGTATCTGCTCCAAATAATCTATGGATTCAATATAACGATTGAAATCCTGAGCGTCAATGACATAAAAGATTAAATCAGTACCACCTAAATGTTTTTCTGGATGTTCAAGATACTCATCTCTATAAATACGCTGGCCTCCAAAGTCAAGACGGGAGAATTCTAATCCAAGAAATTTGAATGAATCTCGAGCAATTCTTCTAGTCGGTAATAGTTTTGCGACTTCCTCTTCAAAACCAAATCGTTTAGTAATAGCGGTGATGATACTGGTCTTACCTGCATTATCAAGACCCATGAAGGCTAGTTTTTTAGTGATATTATTTCACCAAATCAATTTTTAAGATTTTAATTCTAAGTTTGTACTCTAATTTATTCAATATTAAGAAATATTAATAAATGCTTATATTGTGTAAAAAGAATAAGATAAAATTAATATTTAAGCTTAACGCCAAAATGTTGAATAATTTTACCCTCCAGCTAAAGCAAAGGATAAATAAAGCTCGTCTCCATCTTTTAAGGCTGTTTTATAATTTTTCAGATATTTAATATCTCGACCATTTAATAAAATTAATACATATGAATTCAGTTTTTTCTTGCTTGGACTCAAAAGACCATCATCGAGTTTTTCTTTATAATCTTTTAAAAATTGAGATATTATATCTCCAACTTTTGCACCTTCATATTCGATGAATTTCTTATTAATTTTTAGCTGGAATATATTTAATAGGTTTAATTTAACTTTAGCCATAAATATACCTTATAGTGAAAATATTAAATCTAATTAATACAATTTCAATATTGTTGTAATTCTTAGTTTTATAATTAACAAACTCTTTTTAAATTTATTCTTTTATTTTAAAATAGTGCTTTGATAGTTGCCAATAACTTGTACCTTAGCTGTTTTTAAGTTATGTTCTTTTAAAATGATTATACCATTTTTATAAATTTCAATTTCTATTATATTTTCATCAAATCTTTCAGGATTAATATTTCCACCATTACAAAAGATTGTATTATCAATTTTCACGTTAAACGATATACTAGGGGAACTATTTAAACAAAGATCAATTTGTGAACGAGCAAATTGTGAAAGTACATCTCCAGAATCAATTAATTCTGTTCTCCATACACTTAAAGGAGTAGGAATTAAGCTATGAAAACAACAAACACCAAAGATTTTCTGATGGCTAAATGATAATACTTTATCTATAAATTTATTTAATCTTTTTCTCCCAATAAAGCCTGCAGTTGAATCACGAGTTGTAGAATTTATTCCTTGAAAATACAGTTTTTCATTCTCAAATAAGGGATTTAATTCACCAAAATATTTTTTCCAATATTGCCAAGCAGGAGGTATAGAATCAGTATATCCCGGTATGATTAAATATGGGCACTTTAGTTGATTCATCTTATCATTCGCAATTCTGAATTCTTCTTTATAACTATTTTGAGTCACATTTCCTGTATGAATAACTAAATCAACATCTTCAATACTATTTATTTTTTCAATTGCCTTATCGAGATCTGAAGACTCCTTTTCTTTTTTTATATTGATTAATGAATGGGATAATTGAATGAATCTACATAATGGTTTTTCTTTTTTTTTAAACTCGAAAGGGCGATAATAATTTACTACACGATGAATTTCACGTTTAGAAGTCGACTCCAATATAGGAATTATTTTAAAAGTGATGTTTTTTCCATCAATATCAATAATTGCATAGGAAAATAATTCTCGATATCTTGTTTTATTACACGAAAAGGTACCGGCATTAAAAATAAACAAATCTTTTTCACTGCTACTTACAGTATATAAATTGGAAATGTGTCTATGACCATTTAATACTAAATCAGCTTTCGCTTCTAAAAGCATCTTGAGCATATCTCCTGAATCATCAATTGCAGATCGTTCTTTTCCAGTATTAGGAATGGGAATAAGCTGATGATGGAAACAAACAACCTTAAATTTATCTTCCCTTTTTGGATGTTCTAACTTCTTTCGAATTGATTCAATAATATTATGATGAATAATTCCACCCGGTAAATCTGGTTTTGTACTATCTACTCCAATCACGTATACATCGTCATCCTCATACTCATAATGCCTTCGCCCAATCATTTCCTCAAATAAAAGATATCCAACATTCATAGCATCATGATTACCGATGAGAATCATTAAGGGACAATCAGATACAGGTTTAAATTTTTTAAATTGCTCTAAAGCGTATTCATATTCTAATAATGTTCCCAAATGAGTAATATCTCCTAAATGTAGGAATAAATCTACATTTTTTATTTTATTTATTCTCTCAATTCCCAAATTATACGCATGAAGATTAAATGCACCAAATTTACGACTAATATGAGTATCTGAGATAATAACAAATCTTTTTTTAGAATTTACTTTCTGTTCAGAATTTACTTTAATACTTTTTTCAGTTATCATATCTTAAATACTTTCTTTTAACTTTGCGGGATGTCCCATATATATTGAATTTTCTTCAAAAATATAATCAAAATTGGTATATGAGTGAGCAGATAATTTTGAATTTTGCTTCATATAAGTTCCAGGTAATAATACACATTTAGCTCCAATTAATACATTATCTTCTATTATAATTCTTCTTAATATGAATTTATCTTGCTCTATTCCAAAACTTAATAGAGTTGATCCCATCCCAATAATAACATTTTTGCCTATCGAAATAAATTCAGAAGAAATCCAGCAATTATCACATATTCCGTATCGTCCAATTTTTACTCCAAAAAATCTTAATGTAAATCGATTCTTCAACCATGGGAATGGATTTGAAGCTATAATAAAAAGAGGCCATTTCTTTACTAGATTTCTCAAATTCCAATAAAAGTAATCTTTATCCTTTACATCTCTTTTAAATACACCCTCTTTAGGGGTATAAATTAATTTTAGAGTAATTAAAAACAGACAAGCAAATAGAATTGCAGCTATCTGGAGCGTGTAAATAAAAATTAATATATTAAAAGGAAGCAACAAAAAGAAAAGTAGATAAAAATGAGTTCTCCATAAAATTAAAATGTAAAAGTATTCGAATAAAACACATGGAATAAAACTTAATAGCATAATCAAGAAGTAAAGGAAAACAAATTTTCTACGTATTTTTTCATCTATTGGTGTGGGAGAATCACACTTTAAACTTGCAGGAGAAAACATTTATATCTTTTTACCCCCGTTATCATTTTGGTGAATGTCAGAACTCATATTAGAAGTTATTTTTCCTACTCTTTCTACTTTATTTTGAGATTCCTCCAAAGATTGGATAGGAATTGACATATTTACTGGAGTACCCACATGTATTAGATCTCCTTCCAATTTCTGATCTAACCACGTATAGCTATTTGCTCCTAAGACAGATCTATCATCCATAATAGTTCCTGGACTTACAATACTCTGAGGTCCTACTACACATGCTTTACCAATTTTTACTCTTTTAATAATAATTTTATCTGGATATATTAAATGGGAAAAAATGCAAATATTTAAGGAAGTCATTGTAAAATCCCCAATTTCTACAAATTCGGGATCAATGTAACCTTCATATGCAACAACATTTTTACCAATAGGAACTCCAAAGAACCTATAAACAAAAATATCTGACCACGGTATTGGTAAAGCTCTTGACAACCAAATTGGAAAATAAGCCGTCCAAAATCTTCGATGAGTATATTTCCATTCTTTGCTCCCTTTTTCAAATATTCCCTCTTTGGGAGGACAAAGTTTATTTAAAATCTTATAAATTAATCCTGAAAAAAAAATAATTGAAAAAACAAACAAAAACATATTACCATAGATATTCAGTGGAAGTAAAAACCACTCCCACCATTGACCAATTAAAATAAAAGGTAAAAAACTTTCCCCAGTTAAAAAATAGTACAAGTCATTATAAAACCATAGATTAATAATAATTACAATAATACTCCCAATAAACATCTGAAAGAGAATAATCAAACTAAACAATGTTTTATACACTCCTGAAGTAGAGATATATTCAACTTTTAGCTTTGGTTTCTCTAGAGCTTCCATATATTATCTTATCTAAATTTATGATTTCTTCATATAATATTATAGACTTGAAAATAATTAAATAATAATACTAAATTTTGAATTATATAATATTATACTCTTGAATTATGAACTCCGAAATTCTTGAAATATAAATAACTAAAAACTTTAAACATAATAATTTATATATAGTTACACAAATTAATTCATTTAATCAATTTAAAAGTTAAAATTATCTTAGTTAGGTGAAATATAATTAGTATTGACTGGGCAAGAGCAGAACAAAAACCCGATAAGAAAATGTCGGTTGAAGGTAGATTCCTATTAGACCTAAGAGCAAAAGTAAACGATTTGGAAAAACAATTAGCTGATACAAAAACTAAGTTGTCTCAAACAACCGAGACCTTTCAAAATACTGAAACAGAACTGTCTGATGCTAAAAACAAACTTCAACAAACTGAATCTGAACTTAATAATACTAAAAGTACGCTTGGAACAATGAAAGAAACGGTAAACGAAAAAGAAGCGATAATCACTGATTTAAATACCGAATTAGAAGAACTTAAATCAAAAATCACTAATCTTGAAGAAAATCTAGAATTAAAAGATGCAAAAATATCAGAATTTTCTAGTTCTAGCGAAGGAATACAATCAGAATTAGAAGCTGCACAAACTAAGAATACTGAATTAGAAAATCAATTAGCTGATGCTAATAATGAAAAATCTGCAGCTCAAGAAGAAGTCAGTAGTTTAAAATCTCAAGTTGAAGAACTAAATTCTAAACTTTCTACGGCAGAGGAAGAAAATTCTAAACTAAATTCGCAAATTAGTGAATTCAATAACGCGCTTTTACAAAAAGATACTCAAATTCAAGAATTAACTGATCAGGTTTCAGAAAAACAACAAACATTAGAGAAGGCAACCGCTCAACTCACTGAAGTTGAATCTGAATTAGAAGAATTGAAACCTCCTGAAATCGGTGCAAAAGGTTTTGCTGGTGATGAACGGATCACATGTCCCATGTGTGGATCGGTGGGGCAAGACATTAAAACTGTAGAAGACAAAAGTAAAGTTCTCTCATACGTGGGTCATATTCCAATGTATGCGAAGAAGCACGTGTGTAAGAAATGTGGTTATGAATTTTAGGATCTCAATTGTTTCGCTATTTTTTTTAACAGATTTTTTTATTTACTTTTTATTTTCTAATCATATAATAAATTGAATTCCTTTTTTAATACCGTATTTCTTCTATAAAATTTCAAAATTTTAAAATATACTAGCACTTTTTATTAAAATTATGAATGAGAATCCTAAGAAAAAATTTATTGGCACTTTACCTCAAAAGGAATTATTAAAATTATATTTAAAGCATGTTAACGGGCCTAAAGCTAAATTCTTTAGAAGCCTTGGTTTAGGAGTTATTCCAGGTGAAAGAGACGGAATCAAATTTAAGACTCTAGGAGGATTAAGAGCCGGTGATGAGCCTTTAGAGCTATATAATTGCCGTTCTTCTGGTGGTGTATTTAACCTTGGGCATCGAAATCCACGAATTATACAAGTTCTTAAAGATGCTTTAGATGGAGGATTGGATTTAGGAGATCACATGCTTTTATCAGAATGGAGGGCTCTATTAGGAAAAAAGTTAGCAGAATTAATGCCTCCTGGGATTACAAAAACTACCTTTGGAGTTAGTGGAGGAGAAGCAATCGATACAGCAATTAAATTTTCGCGAGCTTATACTAAACGGAGAGGATGTATCTCAGCCATCGGAGGGTATCATGGTCATACTGGCTTTGCTCTCTTGACAGGTGATCCAGATTTTAAAGATCCTTTTTTGTGGAATTTTCCAGAATTTAAACAAGTACCTTTTGGTGATGCAGATGCTATGCGAAAAGCTGTAACTGAAGATGTTGCGTGTGTAATTTTAGAGACTATTCCTGCAACCGGAGGTGTTTTAATTGCTCCTGAAGGATATTACCCTGAAGTGCGAGAGATTTGTGATGATAAAGGCGTGATGCTTATAATGGATGAGGTTCAAGCAGGTCTTGGACGAACCGGTCATTTCTGGGCTATTTATGGAGGTATGTATCATGATGAAAATGTAATACCTGATTTCATAGTATGCGGAAAAGGAATGAGCTCTGGAGTATATCCTTTATCTACTTGCAGTTATAAACCATTTATCGAGAAAGAAGTTTTTAAGGATGATCCATTTATCCATATTTCTACTACAGGAGGTTCTGATCTTGGATGTGCTGTCGCGTGTGAAATGTTAGAAATTCAGTCTGACCCTAAATTCTTGGATCACGTAAAAGAATTGGGAACATTATTTGGTAATGGATTAAAAGAGATTACACAAGAAAATTCGGATATAATTAAAGAAGCAAGAGGTCGAGGTCTTATGTGGGGACTTGAATTCTTTAAAGAGGAAGATAGTCAATTAGGGATGCTTTCTATTATTAAAGAAGGAGTTCTTTTGAATTACTGCGGAAATAAAAAAGATACTCTCATCATCATGCCCCCCTTGATTGTTGAAAGAGAGGAGCTTGAAGATATTATTTCTATCATCAAAATGGGAATACATAAATTAAAAAGCTTAAAAAATTAATTATATTTAATTTTATTTACTATAATTTATTTTATTCTTATTAAATCTAATAATGCATCCAATCTTGAAGAAAAACAATTAGGGACGTAATGAAATGTTATCTCCAGTGGGTTGGCTTAATGGGCTTTCTGCATCTGGAGTTGTACTTTTTGGCCTATTTCTTGGATCTTATGGAATCTATGAATCTAGAAAATATGACGCAAAAATCCTGTTTTATTGGGGAATAGGTGCTATTTGTGCGGGTTTTATGTGGTTAGGTAATTTCATTGATTTACTAACTATTCTTATAACAGGACACAATATTGATAATTCCTTTGGATTGTATGGACTATTAAGTTTTGTATGGTTAGCACCAGCAACATTATTTATTATTATTATATATATAGACTTATTTAAGCTAAGGATAAAATGGTTCCTTTTAATATCTTTTATTATTATTGGTATTCTATGGGAAATTATACTTTTTATTGATATAATGAACTCTTTTAATTTTATTTATCCTGATACTCCTGGAGAAGATTTAATTGATGAGCAAATTATTTATGGATCCCTTATAGGTGTATGGACTCCATTTTATATAATTTCAGGTTTCATTTTTTGGGGCATAGGATTTCTAATTAAAGCCATCCAATCGGAAGGTGTTGTCAGAAAAAAATATATATATATCTCAATAGGCGGATTTATTTTTATTCTGGGTGCCATGCTCGATGTTTCAATACCACCTGGCATTTCTCGAGTGTTTATAAGAAGTGCAATCATCATTAGTTGGTTTCTTTATTATTTGGGAATAAGAGAAGAACCACTTAAAAAAGAAAAGAAAAAACAAGAAAAAGTTGTAAAAATCGAGGGAGATTTCTTTCGGTTGTCTAGAAGACCTGATCAGATTACAGAAGAAGAAGTATCGCTTTATAAAGAAAAGAAAATATGCTTAGTATGTAAAGGAAAAGCAACAGGATTTAATATATTTATATGCTCCAGCTGCAATACTTTATATTGCCGAAATTGTGCGACAGCATTATCAGATTTAGAAAATGTATGCTGGGTGTGTGATTCCCCAATTGATGAATCAAAACCATTTAAATCATATGAAAAGGATAAAGAAGAACCAAAACCTGAAAATAAAGGCGAAGATAAATTAAAATAAAAGAGAAAATGAAAAAATAAGACAAAAAATTTATTTATTTAATTATTAACCTAGAATCTTTAAACTCTTGCTCTTTTTTCTTCATGTATTTCTATCAATTGTTCTTTTACTTGGATTAATTTTTCACCATCTAAGGGGTACTTGTAAATTGATATTGCAGCTATAATCAATGCAATTGCAGGAAAAATAACCATTAGCGCTCTTAATCCAAATCTTACTTGTCCAGTGACTGCTTCCGGTTCAAATGTTTGCCAACCAACTGTAGTAAGGACCGTACCGATAGCAAGAATTACTAGAACATTTGAGAATCTAAGAAAAAATGCATTAACACCGTAATAACCCGCTTCCCTTCTAATGCCTGTCACAACTTCATCTTCATCAACTATATCAGCTACTATTAAGTCAATAATATAAAATGATCCCGATAAACCTATCCCAATTAAAAAGAAAACAATAATCCCTGAAACCATATCACTTATAAACAAACATGGCAATAATGATATCATCCATATTATCAGAGAAATCATCCATGATTTTCTATTCCCCACCTTTCGAACCAGAGGTTTCCATAGTATAGTCATAAATATAGCAGCAGAAATAAAAGTAATCCCTAAAAGTAGTGAAGTCATGAAAGCATCTTCTATACCTAACACAAATTTGGCATATAATGGGACAATTGTTGGTAGAATTCCGTACACAAACCAGTTTGCTATTTCTGCAGGGATATACCATCTAAAAGATTTGCTTTTAACGCAATATTTCATTGAAGTGAACAATCCAAAAGCTGCTTTATAGTCTTCTTTAAACTCTGCTTTCTCCCTAGGACCTGATTTTAAGAATACAACTGCACATATAGCAACAACAATACCTGCTATTATACCAAAGATTTGATATTCAGTTAGATATGCCGCGTCTGTAAAATCTGGGATAATTAATCCTGGGAGAATAAAAGCAACAATTAATCCAAGAATTGTAAAAACTTGTCTAAAATTATTAGCTATCGTTCGTTCTTGTTCTGAAATGAAAACTTCAGGAAACATTGAGGTCGCATTCAAACTAAACATTGTATAAAAAAGTTCAAAGATTACAATAATGAAAAGGAAATAAAAGAAATTTCCAACTTGATTTTCTATCCCTATAGGGAGAATAGGTGTGTATAGAAGCCATAAAGTAATGGATAACGGTATAAACGCAGCTATAATCCAAGGTCTTCGACGGCCAAATTTTGTATGGGTTTTGTCTGAAAAAAATCCTAATATTGGGTCATTAAATGCATTCCAAACTGCCCAAATTATATAGCCAAGTGTTATTAACCACACTTCGATTCCAACAACCGTATAGTAAAACGTAAATATCAATAGGATAAATGATTGGTAGGCGGTAACATCGCTAATTTGATAAAAAGCATAAAATATTGATGATTTTACACTACTAGATTCTTTTTCACTCATATTAAATCATTTTTTCTTTTTGATTATTAATAATTTGATTTAATTTCTACTTCTCACTAAATAAACTTTTAGTTACTTAAGTTTTAATAGTGATTCTATATAAAAGTTAAAATCACATAGATTTCTTAAAATATGAAAAAATTAAAAAGAAAAATAAAAATTTATAATTTAGACTTTTTTTGTTGATGAATTTCTTCTTTCTGTTTTTTAACATGCATTAATGTTTCATTATCTAAAGGATAAAAGAATATAGCTATAATTGCAATCAGTAATGCTATTGCTGGATATATAAACATTAAACTACGTAGTTCAAATTCAGGGATATCAATTGGATTAAAGGTGCCCCAATCAGCTATTAAAAATACTGGTCCTATAATAAGGAATACAAAAACAGTTGCAAATCGTTGGAAAAAAATATTTACACCGTAATAACCACCTTCTCTGCGGGTCCCAGTATTGATTTCATCTTCATCAACGATATCTGCTATGATTATATCAATTATATATAAGGAACCAGATAAGCCAATACCTATCAAGAAAAAAACAATATATGCAGTTATCTCCAAAAATGGCATGGATGAATCAAGGAAAAATAATGGTAAAAGAGTTGCAATCCAGATGCTCATTGACATTAGCCACGATTTTCTTGGACCTATCTTTTGAACTAAAGGTTTCCATAGTAATGTCATAAAAATAGCCGTTGATAAGAATGTAGCTCCTAATAATAATGAAATCATAAGCGGATCTTCAAATCCTAAAATGAATTCACCATATAAAGGGACAATTACCGGCAACATCCCATAAACAAACCAATTTGCGATTTCTGCAGGAATATATCTAATGAAACTCTTGCTTTTAACACAAAATTTAAGTGTATTGAAAAAATTTGGTGCTTTTTTGTAATCTTCTCGAAATTCTTTTCTTTCTTTAGGAGAAAATTTTAGAAAAAGCAATCCTGCTATAACTACTATTACTGCAACAATTATACCATAAAGGGGATATTCACCTGAACGTGGATTCGTATAACTTGAAATGAATATTCCTGGCATAATAAAAGCGGCAATTAAACCAAAAATTGCAAATAATTGCCTTACATTATTGCCTTTTGTTCTCTCCTCCTCAGTAATAAAAACTTCAGGGTACAAAGCAGTAAAATTGATATCATACATAGTAAAAAAAAGTTCGAAGACTATGATAATTACAAGGAAATAAATAAAATTAGCAACTTCGTTAGTAATACCCCAACTCAACGGAGGGGTAAATAATAAAAACATTATTATTGCGATTGGGAACAAAGAAATCATTATCCAAGGAAAGCGTCGACCCCATTTAGTATGTGTTCTATCTGATAAATATCCTATAAAAGTATCATTGAAACTATTCCAAATTGACCAAATGATAAAACCAAGCGATATCCACCCAATTTCTATACCAACAACAGCAAAATAAAATGTAAATGTAAGGAACGTAAATGCTTGATATGATGCTATATCTGATAATTGCCCGATTCCATATGAAGCAGCTCGTTTATATGAAAATTTGATTTTTTCAGAAATTAATTCTTCTTTAACCATAAAAGATCACTATAACTATATTAAGGATGATATAATTTCTCCTTTCACTTAATAAATTTTATCTTTTTTAACCATTTTTCCTAACACAATTAAGATAAAAATAAATATAGATTACATCTGTAACTAATATATCCTTATAACTCCATTTAAAGGCATTATTAATAGTGGATCTTCAAAAACTTTTCAGACCTAATTCAATTGCAGTAGTAGGCATTTCAAAAAAGAATCCTTTATCTCCAGGAAGAATAGTCTTATTAAAAAATGAATTTGAGATGAATGTAAAAGTCTATGGAATATATCCTGGCGGAGGAGAAATAGAGGGAATCCAACTATATGAACGATTAGACAAATTACCAGAAATTCCAGATATGTTAGTCATTGCTGTCGGTCCAGATGATACTTTAGAATATATTAAAGAATGTAGTGAGCTTGGAATACCTGCAAGTGTAATCATTGGAGGTGGATTTGCTGAAATCGGTGGAAAAGGTAAAAAGCGGCAAGAGAAACTTGAGAAAATTGCATTTGAAAATGATATTGCTGTACTCGGACCAAATTGTCTTGGAGTATATGCCCCACCAATTGTAGATACTATTTTTTTACCTACAGAACGCATTACACGCCCTCCAAAAGGCTCGGTAGCATTAATAAGCCAATCTGGAGGAGTGCTGGTTGATCAATTCTTTGTAAAGTTTAATGAGCGAAATATAGGCGTTTCAACTGCAGTTTCAATCGGCAATAGAGCAGTTGTAGATGAATCAATGTTATTAGAATATTTTAGCCAAGTAGATCCTATCACTACTAATATTGCCTTCTATTTAGAAGGTTTTAAAGAAGGAAAAGCAAGAAAGTTTTTAAATTTGGCAAAGAAATCAGAGGATACAGTAATAGTATTTTTTGGAGGTAAAACCAGAGAAGGTAAAGTTGCAACACAATCGCATACTGCAAGTTTAGCAGGTGATTTTAAATTAATTTATGATGCCTTACGACAACATCTAATAATACAACCTCATTCAGAACGAGAATTATTAACTTGTTTAAAGGTATATGACGTCTTATCTAAACGAAGAAATCCTTTTGGAGATAATATTATAAGATATGGCGATGTTGCAATAGTCTCTGTTTCAGGAGGACACGCTGTACTAGCTTCTGATATGCTGAAAACGTATGGGTTGAATGCTGTACGATTTTCCCAGCAAGAAAAAAGAGATTTAAAAAGCCTCATGAATCCTACAGCACGACAAATAGCATCTTTTAACAATCCAATAGACTTGACAGGTTCGGTTTTAGATACAGATATTGAAGATGTAATCCGATATTTATCAGATATAGAGAAAATTGAATGTATTATATTATTACTCCTACCATATCCTCCAAATATATCATTTCAAATAGGGAGAAGAGTAGCAAATATAATAACATCAAAAAATAAACCATTAGTATGCTTTGTTCCGTATGTACCAAAGTATTCATTAATCATTGAATCACTTGAACTTGCAAATATCCCCGTCTTTCATTCTATAAAAGAAACTGTTCAAGCTGTAGCAGCCTTAAAAGAAAGAACTAGAGTTGATGATTTGAAATTAAGGAATTTCTTTAAGGACTTAGAATTTGAAATTTCAAAACTCAAGTAACATCAATAATCATATCTATTCTTTTTATTGACTTTTTAACAAACTCTTGATCCTTTATTGATAACTTGATTGCATTTTGGGGGCAAATTTCGATACATCTCCCACAACCACGACATTCATCACTAATTACAGCGTGATTGTCAATCAAATGAATTGCCTTCACGAAGCAAATTCCTTTCATACAGGTTCCACATCCAATACATTTTTCAGTCACCTCAATCGTTATTCCTGGCATTTTTTGGATCTTTTTTCCAATTTTTGGTGCTAAAATTGAAGAAACTCTCCAAAGACAACAACAAGGATCACAATTACAGACACTAAGAAGTTTGTTCCCTTCTTTTACTCCTAACCATTGTTTGTCTAAAAGATTTTTACCAATCATGTGAACCAACCCTGCATCTCTGCACTTTTTTAAATGGATCAATGCTTCTTCTTTAGTTACTAATCTTCCAAGCTGAGGATTAATGTCTAATACAGCTTCTCCTAAAAAGAGACACCCCAAATCGATTGGATAATCCTTACAATCCATACTTGACCTACAAATACAAAAGTTCATAATCCAATGATGTTTAGCTTTATTAACAAAATATTCAAGTACTTGAGAAGGTAAGACAAAATCAGTATATTCTCCCAATGATTTATCAATCTGAATAACTTTATCTTGAGCAAGGTAAATAATATCATCACCTTTGAAAAGTAAAATATCAAAAAGGGTCCTTAAAATAGGCAAATTTGTTAATTTAGCGATAAATTTTATATTAGGAAAAGTTTTTTTCAATATTTTGACAAACCATAGAGGACGAGCCATTTTATAATCACCTTTTCTAACTGTTTATTAAATATAATATTTAGGTAAAAGTTCTTTTATAATCTTCTTAATTTTTAATACTAAATTAATTATTGAAATATTTATTTATTCAATAGCTTCTAATGCTGCTTGTTTTTGAGCTAAAAGAAATCCACTTGCTATTATAAACCCAACTCCAAGAGTAATAAAATATACAGATACTACACTTGGAGGTGTCTTTAGATAAACTACAAAATAGAGAAAGATTGGAACAATTTGGATAGGTATTTGTTGAATCGGAGTGATTTTACTAGCCTCTCCATATTTGAATGCTTCTTGAACAAAAAAAACACCAAGAAAACTTGTGGGTACTACAATAATTGTCGAAATGATAAATATAATTATTTCTGGTAACTCTGCAGTACCACTAAATACGATTCCCATAGAAATTGTAAACGATTGAAGCCATATATTGCCAATTGCGAATGGAAGTCCAGCAGAAAATGCCAAGTATATAATCCTTTTGAATTTTTTTCCCGCTATACGACAACTCATCCATAATATCATAAGAATTACTGTAAGAACTGTAATTCTTATGGTAAAATTAGTATCATAAAAAATATTTAATTCACCTGAAATTGATAATTCACTTAGCGCAATTAAAAAAATGCCAATTATAATTAATATAATCCCAAATATCTCTGACTTTTTTAAATGCTCTCCAATGATTTTAACTGAACCAATCACAAGAACAATCATTCCCATTGCTGCTAAACCTGGTACTAATGCACCTCCTATAAAAACTTGAGCGGAAAGAAAAAATACTGCACTAAAAGCCATTACAAAAATAAATCCTAAAACCCAAAGTGGACTTTTAAATAGAGTTCTTATAAATTTTTCATCTCGATTCTCTTTTGGTATTTCATTTACTACCTTTTTCTGAAAAATAACTCCTATACTGTTAACAACACCTCCTAAGATTGCTAAAATTACTCCAATTATATATTCATTAGCCATTACATCATCAACTTTTTTAATAATTAAATAGATCTTTGGTTGATCTACATATAACAATTTAAAAATTATATTATTATTGGCTTTCTCTGAGCATTTTTTTTGAGATCCCCCATATTATTACTATACCCTCTTAAAAGGAAACTATAACTATAATTACTTCTTCCTTTCAAAATATATTTATTATGAATAACGGCTAATCCTGGAATATCTCCTCCTACTCCTTGTTGCTTATAATCAATATTGAAAGTAATAAAATCACGGCGAGGTAATTCATGATTATGAGAATTTGTTTCTAGATCTTCCATTGTATAAGGCCAAGCACTTACATTCAATAATGTTCCTCCCACATCTGAAACCACAATTCCATTTCCATGTTTATTAGTCATTGCAGCCCAACGAACATCAGTACGATTTCCATTTTCTTGAGGTCTAATATATGGATGAATCAAATCTTCTACCAACCCAGAATAAACACCCACAGCAGCTCCAGTGTTGCGATCTAACATTGTTTCATGAGGTCCTTTTCCATACCATGTCATAAATTCAAACTCTTTTGGAATAACAGTTTGCATACCAAAGCGCATCATATTTTTATCTGGTATAAAATCATTTTTTATTATAATATCACCATTTCCGCATATTGTATAAACTATTTTAAGTGGGTTTTCAAAGGTTAATATTTTAAAATTCACTTTTACATGAATAATTTGAGACTTTATCTTCTCATAAACAAGTTCTGTAACTTTTTTCATCTTACTTGCGTCCTTCCATATTTTATCGAAACTAGGAATTTTACTTCCTCCAAAATCAACGTCCCCTAAATCATTATCAGTTGGGGCTCTCCAGAAATTGGGACTTAAAGCCTGAGTAATTAAATCTAAATTTTTAAAAGTATATCCTTCAATTACTCCACTTTCTTTTCCTATTTTAACTTTAAAATACTCTCCTTTTATTATAATATAGTTATCTAGTTCCTCTAAGACTATTTCATCTATATCGTTTACATCTATATCTGATTTTATTGGAACATCATATGGTATTCTAAATTGATCCCAAGCGAGAATAAAATCTTTATTTGCCCATATCATTTCATCTGCCAAGATGAAAACAATTTTAAGATGAAATTCTGTATTTGGCTTGATTTCTGGTTTTTTGAATGGAATTATTGTCTCTTTTAAATCTCCCGGCTTAATATTTAGGCATCCAAGGTTTCCATTTTGAACTATTATACCATTTGCAGTTAATTCCCACCTGATCTTCAAAAAATCAAGAGATTGGAATTGATATTTATTATGAATTTTTACCTTTCCTTCAAATAAATCAACAGGAATCACTTTAATGTTTTGATATACTTTCTTGACCTCATAAAGTGCTGGATTCGGTTTCCGATCTGGCATAACAATTCCATTTATACAGAAATTCTTATCATTTGGTACATCACCAAAATCTCCACCATATGCCCAAAATTCTTTTCCGGTTTCAGAAGTTTTTCTTAGTCCTTGATCAACAAAATCCCAAATAAATCCACCAATAGCATTAGGGAATTTCTCAAAAACATCCATATATTCTTGGAAGTTTCCAAGACTATTTCCCATAGCATGGGCATATTCACAAAGCATATAGGGTTTAAAGATACCTTCTTTCAGTTTATATGTCTTACCAATTGTCCCATACTTCCTTTTTTTTATCATCCTCTCAAATTGTTTCGGTGAAAAGTACATAAAACTAATGATATCAGACACCTTTTGTTCATAATCTCCCTCATAATGAATTGGTCTCGTTTCATCTATAGCTAAAGCAGCATTTTTCATTTTCTCAAAATTATCTCCCATTCCTGCTTCATTACCAAGAGACCACATTATGACACATGGATGATTCTTATCTCTTTCAACCATTCTAATCATTCGATCTACACATGCATCAGTCCAATTAGGATCACTATTAGGTAATATATCGCGTAAACCGTGTGATTCTAAATTACACTCATCAATAATATAAATACCATACTGATCGCATAATTCGTACCACTTTGGATGATTTGGATAATGGCTTGTACGAACAGCATTAATATTATTCTGCTTTAATAATTTGATGTCTTGAATCATTCTATCACATGGAATAGCTCGTCCGTGATCAGGATCATGTTCATGGCGATTTACACCCTTTAATATTATTGACTTTCCATTAATATATAAAGCACCATCACTTTTAATCTCAATTTTCCTGAATCCAAATTTACAATACTCAATTTCTATAATACTATCTTTAGAATCCCTTAAAATAAGGAGTATACTATATAAGTTAGGCACTTCAGCAGACCATTTTTTAGGCTTTATAATTTTTAAATTCAATTTTATACCAATTTCCCTTTTAGCTTTAATATTAAAACTTTTTTTAGTAAGTTCATCAGAAACAATAACTTTTTGACTATCAAGCAAAAAACATTCCAAAATGAGAGGATCTGAATCTTTTTCTCCATAATTACATATTTTTGTATTAAGAAATAAGTCAGCATTTTCATATTTTTTGTCAAAATCGCAATATACATAAAAATCTCTCATATGAACCTTAGGAGTAGAAAAAAGGTAAACATCACGATATATGCCACTAAATCTCCACATATCTTGGTCTTCTAAATAACTTCCATCTGACCATCTATAAACTTCTACAGCGAGTATATTTTTTCCATCACATAAATAATTCGTAATATTAAATTCAGCTGGAGTCATTGATCCTTGACTATATCCTACGTTAGTTCCATTTACCCAAATATAAAAAGCTGATATTACTCCTTCAAAATGAATAAATACTTCTCTCTGAGCCCATTCTTCTGGAATTGTAAATTCTGTTCTATAAGAACCTACAGGGTTATATTCAGGATCAATACTAGGTATTTTTTCCAATTTTATACTATACGGATACTTTATATTTGTATAAATTGGAACTCCATATCCTTGCAGCTCCCAATTGCTTGGAACTGGAATTTCATTCCAATTCTCCAAATTAAAATCCAATCTATAAAAATTTTTTGGACGACCTGAAGGTTTTTTGACCCAATTGAATTTCCAATGTCCATTAAGGGATTTATAGTAAATTGAACTTTCATTTTTTTGTTCTAGTGCGGATTCTATATCTTGAAATGGAAGGAGAGTACAATGTGATTCTTCTTTATTGATTCCTATGACTTTAGAATTTTCCCAATCATTTTGTTCTATCATAATTATATTATGGGTAAAATTTATTCCAATTTTTAATAAAAGTCTAAATAAAATTAAAAAGATTTGGATTATATTCCTGAAAGTACTAATTGAAAAGAATAAGCAGGAGAATTCCATAAATCCTTTGGGAGAAAGATCTTCAATTGATTTAATTTATAATTCCATGATAATTCTCCATCAAAACCAAGAAGATATATCTTTAAAATACTTAAATCAAATAGATTTTCAATTACAGTAAAATATTTCGCTGGTTTTTCTAATAATATAATATATAGCTTATTATCCTTCCTAGTAAAGCGTACATCAATACCTTCTAAAGTATATCCTTCTGCTTTAATCCAAGGGCGTGTATTGTAGATAGCTTCTCCATTTATATTTAACCAATCACCAATATCAATTAAACACTTCTTTTGTATCTCTGGAAGAGTTCCATCAGCCTTCGGTCCAACGTTTAATAGGAGATTACCATTCTTACTTACAATATCAACAAGATTTCTAATTAATTTCTCAGATGTTGAATAATCCGCTTCAGATTCAAATTTGTTATACCCAAATGAATTTCCTATTCCTCTACAGGTTTCCCACTTTTTATCAAGAATTACATTGAATGATTTATACTCAGGAGTTAGAAAATCACAATGAACTATGTCTCTTCCACTTGGTTTTCTCTTCTTAGTTTTTTTGTAAGCCCTTTCTTCCCATTTTGATATTGATTTATCTGCCTGTTTTATAAGGCAGTCTGAAAGAGATTGGAGAGAATTAATGACATCATCGCTCATTTGCATCCAACGATTATTAATTACACCTTCAGGAAATTTGTTATAGTAATATGCAAATATTTCGTATATATTAGTCCCCCAAAGATAACCAATATCATTCCATAATATCATTGGTTCATATTTATCAATCAATTCATACCAGTGATTATTGGCATAATTGACATATTCCTGTGGCATAATTCTATTTGATAAAGAACTTGCCTCACTAGTTATGGGATTTTGGTTAAATGACCAATCTAATACACCAGAATAATAAAAACCCATTTTCATCCCCCCCTTTACAACCTCTCTACTAAGTTCTCCCACGATATCTCTACTAGCACAGAAATTTTCTTTTTGTGGATTTGGAATTTTGCTTGGCCATAATAGAAAACCATCGTGATGTTTTGTTACTAGCACCACGTATTTAGCTCCAGCTTTTTTGAATGTTTCCGCCATTTCTTGCGGATTCCATTTCTTTATTTCTTCATTAAAAATAGGAATGAAGTCATCATAAGAAAAATTATCTCCATATGATTCTTGATGATATTTTTGTGTAGGACTATTTGGAATCCTAAGAGAATTCAAATACCATTCAGCATAGGGATTATTAGCATAATGATCCTCTTCCTCAATAGAGCTAATAAAATCTTTTCCTGTAACTGCAAATGCGGGAACAGAGTAAAGCCCCCAATGAATAAAAATCCCAAATTTTGCATCATGGAACCATGCGGGAACTTCATGTTTGCGTATAGATTCTTTATCTGGAGTGTATTTCATATTTTTATTCTCAAATTCATAAAATGAATGATTCCAATATAGATAAATAAGAAATAAAATGAATAAATCTTATAGTTTTAAATAAATTTAAAGTTAATCTATGATTAAAAGAATTTTTCAAAGAAGATTTGATATATTATGAAAGTAGATATTGGATTATTAAAGGAATTTGAACGCACAATCGATACAATAAATCCTGAAAAAGGAAAGATCCCTATCAAGATTCTTGGTTATGGAGAAATTAGTTTGGTCTTCGAAATTGTAGGTGATCCCTTACCCCTAGCATATAAAAGAATTCCCATTTTTGATACAGAAAAACAGGTTAAAAGACATGTTTGGGCTTTTAATCAATATAATAAGATCTTACATAAGAAAGCTGGGCTAAATCTACCAGAACAAGATGCTATATGGTTTAAAGATGATGAGGGAAATATTCAATTTTATATCATCCAAGAGAAACTTGATCCAAACGCGGTAGGTAATAAAGTTATTCATCAAGTTTCCGATAGTGAAGTAGAAACTTTAATTCTTTTGGCAATGAGAGAAATGAAGAAAGTATGGATGCTTAGTAGAAGAGAAAAAAATTTAGAAGTTGGATTAGATGGTCAAATTTCGAATTTTGTTGTTATGAATTATAATTACAGTAATCCAATAATAAATGAGGATACTAAATTATTATATGTTGATACCAGTACTCCCATGTTTCGTACAAATGGTGCTGAAGCAATGGAAGCAGTACTATTTTTAAAAAGTGCTCCTTCCTTTTTGAGATTCTTATTAAAAGCATTATTTTTGCAAGAAGTTGTAGATCGCTATTATGATTGGAGATTAGTCACAATCGATTTAATTGCTAACTTTTTTAAAGAACAAAAACCAGAAATTATTCCGAGATTAATTCGAAGAATAAATAAATTCTTTAAAGAAGAAGTTCGCGAATTTAGCATAGATCCAATTACTTTAGAGGAAGTCCAGAAATATTATAAAAGCGACAAAACTATATGGGTAGTTTTTCAACGGGCAAGGTTAATAGATAGATATATCAAGATTAAACTTTTTAAAAAGGAATACAAATTTTATCTTCCAGGAAAAATTAAGAGATAATACAAAAGATGCAATTAATCCTACTTTTCCTTAGATGTCCATTTTTCTTTACATTCTTCTGAACAAAATACATGAATAGTTGTAGGCTCTTTAATATCAAAACTTTCAATTTTAGCGCCACCTTCTATAATTTTTCCGCATTCTTGGCATTTTATTTTAGCCATTATTCACCAACTTATTATTCATTTTTAAATATAAATTAGTGTCTTTTTTAATAAATTTTAACTATTACAAACACTTTTAAATACTCTTTATGCCAAGAAATTACTTTAAACATAAAATTCAAAAGTTTATCAATACTCGTGATGAATATGCCTTATAAACCTAAGGTATTTCTAACTTCAAATGTATTCTCAGATAAAGAAATTGGTTCAAATCAAAGAATTTCAAAGGATATTCGCAATTATATCATAGATTTATGGAATCAATTAAATCAAATTTCAATATTAAAAGTGTTTAATGGAAGATTTCCTTCAAATGATCAACTAAAAAAAGAAATTACGAGCTTTAATCCAGAAATTATAGGTTGTCACTTAAGTCATCCCATTTCATTAGAATTTTTAGAGAACACAAATGTTTTTGCGATTTCTACATCAACTACAGGTTTTAACCATATTGAACGACCAACTAAAGATGATATTATAATCACACATACCCCTGGAATACTTCATGAGACTGTAGCAGACTATACAATTGCAATAATTATGGCAACTTTAAGAAATTTAATTGATCTTCATACATATGTGTGGAATGAACAATGGAGTTCTGAAGATAAATGGGATTTAGATAAATTACTTTCAAATGTAATTTCAAATAAAGTTCTTGGAATTATAGGCTTAGGTGAAATAGGAAAAGAAATTGTAAAGAAATTATATCCCTGGGGGATAAAAATTCTCTATTACGATATCAAAAAAATGAAAGAATTTGAAAATGAATATCCTTTGATTGAATTTAAGGATAATCTAAAAGATATCTTTGTAGTATCAGATATTATCACCTTACATATTCCTTTAAATGAGCAGACAAAATATTTAGTAAATCAAGATTTACTAAAATTAACGAAACAAGACGCTTTACTTGTAAATACAGCAAGAGGACCCATATTGGATTTAGATTCATTGCTTACTATGTTAGAAAATAAAGAATTACAAATAAATCTAGCTCTTGATGTTTTTCCAAAAGAACCAATTGAAAAAAAAGTCCTTGATCGTATCAAAAAAATTAAAAAAGAACAGCCAGACATAAGAATAGTACTTCTTCCGCATAATGCCTCTGCTGATGCTAATACACGAGGTAGAATGGCTGTATTATTTTTACAAGACTTAATTAAATTAATTAAATCTAAATCAGTTGATGATTTAGAAGAAATTCATATTATTCCTGAACAAAAAATACAATTAAAAGAAAAAAAATGGAAAATTATTAATTATTGGGATAAAAAATGATTAGATCATTTATAGCTATCGAATTAGAAAACAAGGAAACTATTGAAAATATTATTTCATTTACTCAAAGAATAAAGCAAAATCAACCAAAAGTTAAACTTGTTGAGCCCAAAAATCTTCATATGACCCTTAAATTTTTGGGAAATATTCCTGAGTCTTTAGCACCTAAAATTTATACAATATTACACGAAGAAATTAATGAGAGAATGTTTCAAGGAAAAAATTTCAAATATCAACTTAAGGGTGTAGGTCAGTTTAATAGATTTTCTGTGTTATGGATAAAACTTGTAGGAAACATTCAATTCTTACAGAAGATTAAAGATTCTATAGAAGATTTCTTATTTGGTAAATTGAAAATTCAACGTGATAAAAGGAGTCAATTCAAACCACACTTAACCATTGGAAGATTAAAGAAAGAAAGAATTAACTACAAAAATTTTGATGTTTTTAAGAATCTAATTAATGAGAATAAAACTACAGATTTTGGAGAATTTAACATTAACCAAATCAAGTTTAAAAAATCAGAACTAACCCCTAAAGGTCCAATATATACTGATTTAATTTTTTAAGAAAATGGTGATTAAAGCAATTGTTTGGGACTTAGATGGTACTCTTATTGAATTTAGGATTGATTATCTTAAAGCACGTAAAGTAGCTATTAATATTTTAAAAAATAAGGGAGTTCCTAAACATCTTCTTACAGTAAGAATTTCTATCTTAGAAAACATTAAATTTGCAAGAGAATTTTTTGAAAAAGAAGGAATCCCTAATGAGAAGATTGAGAAAATTACAAAAGAAATAGATAATGAAATTGTCAAAATAGAATATGAAGCTGCAATAAATGCTGTAATGATAAATGGAATAGACAAAGTATTAGAGTATGCTAAAAACAAAAATCTAAAACAAGCTATTTTTACTTTTAATACCTTTAAAAACGCTGAAATTTCACTAAAAAAAGTGAAAATCATTCAATATTTTGATCTAATTGTAGGAAGAGATAATATTACTAATCTAAAACCCCATCCAGATCATTTAAATTATATATGTGAAAAGTTAAAAGTAAAACCTAATGATATCTTAGTAATTGGAGACACTGTTCGCGATATTGAAGCTGCAATTAATGTTGGTGCTTTTTCTATTGCAGTCCATACTAAGTTAGCTAATATTGAAACCCTTCAAAAGGCTGATAAAATCGTTAGAGAAAACGAAATACCGCTAAAATTAATCAACGAAATTGAGAAACTTTTATAAATAAACAAAAGAAATAATAATAAAATATCTATCAATCCTATAATATTTCAATCACATTATAAAGGTTTAAAAATAAAATAATGAAAGTAGAGTATCTTTTGGATATTTTAAAACCTCATCAACCAGGTGTAGATTTAGTAGCTCGCACTTTAATGAAGATCAATGGAGTATCTAAAGTTAGTATTAAAGTTGATGAATTAGATCAAAAAACAGCATCATTGCATATACATATAGAAGGATTGAATCTTTCTCTTGAGGAAGTGACGGATGTTTTAAGTTCAATGAATTGTGCACTTCACTCTGTTGACGAGGTAGTTGTTGAAGAGAAAGATTAATTTTGAAATCAGCCAGATCACAAAATAGGAAAAGATTGGGTGCTACTTTTTAGTATGGGCTAATTTTTTAATAATATTTCTTCTCTCTATTTTTTTAAATAATTGGATAAACAAAAAAAATAAAAATTAGTTTCACTCATTTAAATCTAAATACGAGATATTTTATGGATATGCAAGATCCTAGTATAATTAAAATCCTTCAAAAGCAAGGAGAAATCAGTGATGAAATAGACTATGCTTTAATGAATTTCTTACTAAAAAATCGAGGGGCAGGATTTACAGCATGTCAACCATCATTAGTAGAACTTGAAGGAGGTAAGAAGGCAATAAAAATGAATTTAGACCATACATTTGTTAATAAAAACAATCAATTGATGGGATTGGGTATTGTTGGGAAATTGTTCATTGATTTTGATACTCTCCAAGTGATTTACTGTACTCCATTAGAACAGTTAGTAAAAAATATTGCCAAGTTAAAGTCCTCAGGAATTGAACCTCAACCTCGACCTAAAGGAAAATATTAGTGTTTTACTAATTTTCAAGTAGATTATCAAGATTCCTATAAAATAATATATTATGTATTTCATTTTTATCCTTACTGAGTAAAAATGTCGATTAAAGAAAGTAAAATTAAACACTTAATAAGAGAATATTTAATAGATGAAGGTCTTTTAAGAGAACAGATAAACGACCCAAAATTAGAATTTGGCTTTCAATTTATATTTCCTCCAATAAAAGATCCCACAGGACGTCCCTTTGGGAGAAATATGGTAGTTTTACAACCGAAAAACAAGGATTTTATAATTATTTCTCTTGTAATTCAGATATCCCAACCGCACATTGATGCGTTAAATTCATTGAAGGAAAATAGAAAGTCTAAATTCTTTATGGAACTTCGGAAGGCTTTTCTCATGAAAGATTTGTTTTATCGATTAGATTTACAAAATTTAAGATATCAAATAAGCGATCAAATCTTCCTCAATGAAGAGGGAAGCATCTCTAAAAACTCTTTTTTTAAATCGATAAGACAAGTATTTGATGGGGCCGCTTATAGTAATCTCGTGTTAGCAGAATATTGTGCTGGAAAAATAAAGCCTGAAGACTATATGAAAGTAAAAGATTTTCAACCAGATTCAGATTTCACACTATATTCATAACAGATCATAAAAAAAGGCTGGCAAAGTTTGGTATTTAAAGAATGGTTACAAGCTATTGGAAAATTAGACTATGTGCAAGGAAAGGCAAGACCTGAAGTAGAATGTATACTATGCGCTGTGAGAGATAATGATAAAAGAGTAGAGTTGTTAAAAGTTTATGAAGATAAATTCTGTTTTATAATATTGAATCTATATCCTTATAATCCCGCCCATTTGATGATTGTAACTCAACGACATATCACTAAATTTATCGATTTAAATAAAGAAGAGTCGGTGCATATAATGCGAATAATTCAAGGAATCCAACTTTTATTAGATGATCTTTACAATCCTAAGGGTTATAATATCGGAGTAAATCAAGGAAGAGATGCTGGAGGAAGTATTGATCACTTACATTTTCATATCGTCCCACGATATGGTTCTGAACTTGGATTTATTGATATTATCAGTCAAACCCGAGTCTTACCTGAGGGTTTACATTCTGTTAAAAAAAAAATTGAAGATTCAATAAATAAATTCCTAAATAAGGAATTTTTTAAGAACTTTTAGCACTATCTAACAAAAACTCTATTTTACAATAAAAAAAGAAAAAAAATTATTAAAATCTGAAGTTTTTATCTTGTTGCGTTTCGAATATCTGCGGCGGTAACTCTTTTACGCTTATCCGCTTTGCAGATTTTAATAGCTTCCTTGGTCGCGTTAGCCGCACTACCTTCAAGGAAGTCTATAAGCTTATCTAACGCCTCTGCTGCAACTAAATCAGCCCCTTCTTTCTTCATTAATCTTCTAATTGGAGCCTTAGCGATATATCCTTCAGATTTCTTTTTAGCTGCTGGTTTTTTAGCAGGAGCTTTCTTTTTAGCCATAATTCATCCTCCACTTTTTTATATAATTATTTTTTTGTAAAAATTAGATTATAATTAAGTATAACTACACATTTCTATTATATAAATGTTATGATTGGAATCGATATTTTTATGAATCTGAATCAACGGATCATACTTACTCGAAAATCAGATCGTTTTATTAATTTGATATTAATTTTTCCGACTAAAATTAAAAAATAATTTTTATTAGATTGAGCCTTGATTTGTCAATTTTTTAATGTTTTGCTACTATTACTAACCTAAAATTTTTAATGACTAGTTATTAATCCTAAATTAATTTTTAATAAAATCTTAATGAATGGGTAAATATTAAAATTTCAAATTTAACCTCCTACAGCCTTAAACTCTGAGTTTTTTAGAATTCTACTATTATTAATATTTCAATAAATCTTTTTTATTTTATATCATAGCCTATTGATTTATTCAACCATTATTAAATGCATAAAATTATAATGATAATTCAATTGAACCTTAAAGCCTTAAAAATTTAAATTACAGAAATAATATGTTTTTTCCAAAAATAAAAATTAAAATATTAAATATTAGATTAGTGAATTATAAAAAAACAATTTGGGTCTTATCTAAATTCTAAAAATGCCTGAATCAAAGAAACTCGACGAACCAGAAATTGAAGAAGCACTTCAATCGTTAGGATTTACCAAAAATGATTCTAAAGTGCTTCTTACTTTATGTAAATATAAGATCTTAAGTCCTGCAGATATTGCAAAACATTCTGGAGTTGATCGCGCTCGAGTTTATGATTCATTAAACAGATTGATCGAAAAGGGTTTTATCCAGAAAGAACCAGTGAAGAGGGGGGCAAATTATCAGGTAATCCCTATAGAAAGGATATTTAAAGTGATCCGCGAGGAGTACAAGGCAAAAATAGACGATACATTAGCATTAGAAAAAATAATTAGTGATCTGGAGGTTACTAAGGATGAGTCAGAACCACGCGTCTGGGCAATTAATTCAAGATCGAAAATTAGGAAAAAAATAAAGGAATTAATCAATTCTGCCGAAAATAGGATTTTTTTTATTATTACTCCAGATTTACTCATGCAAGAATTAGGAGGTTATGATTGGGTATTAAAAGAAATTTGGAATAAGAAATTTTCTTCTGATATAGATATCGTTGTTGCTTTAAAATATGATGATACTTTGAAAGAAGAAATAAAGAAATTATTAAAATTATCAATTACTATTCATTCTATTGAAGGAGATAATGTAATTCCTTTTGGGTTATTGATTACTGATAATCAATTTTTGCTTAGTACTTTAGATAGTGTAGTGGAGGCTCCAGAATATACCAGTGGTTTATGGTTAGAAAATGGAACTCCAAAACAACTAGTTGGTTATGAGCACTTATTTAGGTATTTTATTACAAGCCAATGTAAATTAATTAAATTAACTCCAAGAAAAGCACCTGCTCAAAATTAAATTATAATAAATCCATTAAAAATAAGTATATAGAAGTATAACTAAAATATCAGAGTTTTTGAAATTAGAAGTATCTTAATATATGTTTGTTAGGCTATCGGCAAAAAATAAAAAAAAATGATAACTTTTTAGTTAAAAATAAATTCACTTAATTTAATAGCAAGTCAAATTTAAAAATATTTAATTTAATCCCCACAGAGACAGTACAGCTGATACAGAGAAAAGTGCATCTAAAAGTCTCTAGGGAGAAGAAGGAGTTGACAAAAAAAATTTCATACCGAGGAAAATGTATTCTTTGCGGAGACCCAGGGGTTGGCAAAACAAGCCTTTTAGCCCAATATGTAGATGGTAAATTTAGTGATGAATACCATCAAACAATTGGAGCGAATTTTTTGATTAAAGAGATTGATTTAAGCAATATAATTGGCGAATTAAACATAAAAAATCTAAAATTAAAAGAAGATATTAAAGGAAAAGGATTTAAGCTTTACTTTTGGGATCTGGGAGGCCAACACGATAAATTATTTAGTAATGAATATTATTTCGTTCAAGCAGTAGGAGGTTTTATAATTTACGATATTTTAAACAAAGAATCATTTAACAACATTGACTTCTGGATCTCAAAAGTGAGAGAACTAAGTGGAGAGATACCCTTCATAATTGTAGGCAATAAGATTGACAAAAATCAAGAAAGACAAGTTGAGATAGAAGAAGCAAAACAAAAAGCAAAACAATATGGTGTTGAATATATTGAAACATCAGCAAAATCAAATAAGAATGTAAATAAAGCATTTGAAAACTTATCGATTAAAATCTTAAACACTTTAAAGTAAGTATTTATTCTTTTTTGCTAGCAGGATTAAAATTGCATGATGTAGTTGGGCATTTTCGACATCCATATGCGAGATGAACAATATTAAATCCAAAAAATAACAAGATATAAATGATAAAAAGAATCCATTCATAGAATATAAGGTCTTCTACTACATAACGCCATAAATAATATAATATAGGATAAATTTCAGCAAGTCCTAAAAGTGAAAAGGAGAACACAAATACTTTCCATTTACTGGTTACTTCTGATTTTTTTTTTTTAGAAATTTTATAAATTAACCCTCCCAAAACACCAACACAAGGTTTGTATGAAAAATAACTTCCGATGCTAAAATATAATAACCAAATTATCCAATAATAAATAAGAACTATCCAGTTTTCCACCCAAATCATAAAAGTTGCAAAACTAAATAACACAATAAAAGCGATTATATTAATTATACTGTCATTCTTTGTCCAAGGTGAATCAGATTGCTCACTCATATACTAATTGTTTAATCTAATTTATTTAAAACTTTCTAAAACATATGATCAAGAAATCTAAATTTAATTTTATAAATCCGCATTAATTTGAAACAGATTTTAAATAATCTTAAATAACAAAATTTATTCTTGACTTTAATATTTCAATTTAATTTTTTGGCAATAATATATTAAATCTGATTATGTCAATTTTACTAATTCCCGTAGCTCCTTTATCTCGTACAAAATCTCGGTTAAGAGATGCCTTTTCACCTGAACAATTAAGAGAATTAACTATTGCTATGTTCAAGGATCTTGCAACTATATTATCTGAAGTAAATTGTTATGATCATAAAATTATTTATTGTAACACTCCTGAAATATTAGAATTAGCAGAGAGTTATAACCTAATTGGTATTAAAGAAGAAATAACAACACCTCCAAAATCATTTGATACTGTGATAAAAGATCTTAATGATATTGCACTGAAAAAATTTAATGCAACACAGACAATATTTTCATTTTTAGATTTAATTCTAATTACAGCTATTAACTTTTATGAAATTAATGAACTTATGGAAAAGAACCAATTAGTGATATGTCCCGCTATTCACTCAGCGGGTATTTCATTACTTGGAAGAAATCCTCCAGATATCATTCCGTCCTTTTTCTCAGATCCCAAAATACCCTCTTTAATTGCTGTTTTAAATGAAGCTAAAAAAAAAGGTATAGAAAAAATAACTCTCTATGATTCTTTCAGAGCTGGATTTGATATTGATATACTACAAGATTTAATTTTAGGCTATGAGTATTTAAAAATTTTTAACTTGAGGGATAAAGAAGTGTTTAAATTTCTTAAAATTAACCTTAAAATGTCAATACAAAAAAAAAACGCTAATGACAATAGAAATTTTGAAATATTTAAAAAAAGATAAAAATCATTTAAAATGAGAAAGTAATATTTATTTTTACATTATCGTTTAAAATATCCTCTACGGATTTCTGAAATTCTTCCCTTTCAACTTTTAGCACATTAAGATACTTGTTATAATCTTTATTTTTACGATTATAATCTAATTCAACATGCTCTAATTTAACAGAGTTAGAAGAAATTTGATTCCTTAATTCCTCTAATTTTTTTGCCAGTCCTGCAATCTCAATTTTTTTTTCTATTTTTAAAATTGTATCTTTAACTTCAAGATAATTCTCAATATTTTCCTGTAATTTTTTTTCATCAAAAATTGCATTAATTTGTTCAATAGTTTTTTGTTTAGTATCTGATTTAAGATTTAATTTATTCTCTTCTAAAGAATATCTTAGTTGCACTAATAAACTTGAAAATTTTGGCAGATCTTTTGATTCTGAAATTAAAATGTTAATGGGATTTTTAAGAAAATCTCTGAGGTAATTTAGATCGATATTTGAGATGTGGATTGTCCCCTTTTCTAATTCAAACTTTAGTTTTTTTAAAGCTTTTTTAAACCCTATCTCATCTTTTATATTTATTTTCAATTGAAATAATTTCTCTTTTTCAGAGGCTAATTCTTTAAAGAGATCATTTCTCTCAAGGTCTAATAGCTTTGAATTTAAATCTTCTTGTGTTTTATGACGTTCTTCCATTTCAGTTCCAAATGCATCTAAATCTTTTTTTGCATGTTCAATATTTTCTTTTAGTTGGAATAGTTTAGGTAACCTTTTTAGTAAATACTCTGCATTCTTAACTTCATTGTATTTTTTTCTTAAGAAATTATCTAATTCTTTTTGCTTTCCACCTAATTTTCTAGTAATATAATTTAATTCCTTTATTTCTGGTTGTACTTCTTTATGAAACTTTGGTAAGGATTTTCTTGCTATTTCATTAATACTAGTAAATAACTTCTTAACAGAATTTAACAAATCCATTACATTATCGTAAGTTATTTCCTCTTCAGGAACTACAATTTCATCAATTTCTTTCCTGATTCTGTCAGAGAAAAATTTCAACGATTTCTGAGCTTTTTCATCTATTTTTTCTTTACCAGCATCTAAAAAATGATCTAAACATACTTTTATATCAATTAAATTTTCTCTTATATCTGAAATACGTTTTTTCGATGCTTTTTTTATTTTAAAAAACTGAGAATTAATTCTCTCTTTATATAATTTTTCAAAACTTTCTAAATCTGTTTCAATCATTTTATATATTAAATAGGTTTATTTTATTGATTTTAAAATTTTTCGACCATTCATGTATTTTTGTAATACTTGTGGGACGGTTATTGAATGGTCTTTATTTTGATAATTTTCTAAGATACAACATATCGTACGCTCGGTAGCTATTGCTGTGGCATTCAATGTATGTACTATTTCTTTAGTTTGTTCACTACCAACCTTTCCCATCCTTATTTTTAATTTTCTTGCCTGGTAATCTAAACAATTACTACACGAAACTAATTCACGATATGTCCCTGAGGCTGGAAACCATGCTTCTAAATCATACTTTTTGGCTGCATTATCATTCAATTCTCCAGAAGCAATATTTGTAATTCTATATGGAAGTTTCAATTCTTTATACAACTCTTCTGCATTTAATATTAATTCTTCATGATATTTCCATGATTCTTCTGGTTTACAGAAAATAAATTGTTCAACCTTTTCAAACCGGTGAACTCGAAAAATACCAAGAGTATCTTTCCCGTGTGATCCTGCTTCTCTCCTAAAACATGATGAGATTCCTGCATATTTGAGAGGTAACCTTTCAGGTTCAATTATTTCATCGTAATGATATGCTGCTAAGGGCTGTTCAGATGTGGCAATCATGAAAAGGTCTTCTCCATCAATCTTATAGAGTTGTTCCTCAAAGTCTACTAATTCTGCTGCTGCTTTCATAATTTCATATTTAGTAAAGAATGGAGTCCACATTGGTATGTAATTTTTACTAGTTAATTTATCCAAGGCATATTTCAATAGGGCTAAATTTAAGTGAACAATATCTCCTTTTAAGTAGAAAAATCTTGATCCTACTATTTCTGAGGCTTTTTTCATATCAGCTCCATCAATTTCAGAGATTAAATCAACATGAGATAGGGGTTTAAAATCAAATTTTGGTATTTCACCTACAATTCTTACAATTTCATTACTATCTTCAGTTTCTCCAACTGGAACAGTTGCATGTAAAATATTTCCTACCTGGTATCGATATTTTTCCCGTTGCTGAAAAAATTCTAATCTCTCTTTATCTAATTCCTCAATTTTTTCTTTTATTTTTGTTGATTTTTTAATGGCTTCCTTTGCTTTTTGCTGTTCCCCATTTTTTTTAAATTCTCCAATTTGAACCGAAACATCATTTCTTAATTTTCTTAAATCTTGTAATTCTTGTAAAATTGTTCTCCATTTAGTATCATACTCCAATACTTTTTCAGCATTGGAAGGATCTTTAAACCTTTTTCTTTCTGATTCTAAAATCAATTCAAGATTATTTCGGAATAACTCTATATCAAGCACAATAAAGCTCCCTTAGTTTTTTAGAATTTAATTTCTGTTAATCGTGCTGAATTCTATCATTGATAGTTGCACGAGCTAAAGCGGTTTTAATCTTTCGCTTATCATAACCAACCATTTCAATAATTTTCATTATTTTTATTCTTCTAGCTTTACCTTTCAAGCCTTCTTCTAACATAAATTTTTTTGCAAACTCTTCTCTTTTCGATTCTTCTTGTTCAACCATATAAATTACTAATGAATTTTTAATAAAAAATTTCACGAGAAAGTTAAATAAAATAATCTCAATTGGTATTATGAAATCCAATCAGAAAAAATAAATTATTTTGTTAATTTCAAAACTCAATAAGATATAATTTTTTAAATTTTAAATTAATAAAAAATAATGGTGGGATTTTAGAAAAAGGTGAAGTAGGTGTCTGAAGAACAGACCAAAGAAATCAGGCTTGGCGTGTATATTTGCGAATGAGGAGTCAATATTAAAGCCTCTGTTGATTGTGACATAGTTAAAGATGCCGTTGAACATCTCCCAAATGTAGTGGTAGCTAAAGTGAATTCTTTTACTTGCTCGGACCCAGGACAAAACATAATTAGAAATGATATATTGGAACTAGATCTAAATAGAATAGTTGTGGCTGCCTGTACACCAAAAATCCATGAACCTACTTATAGAGCGGTTTTAGTAGAAGCGGGGTTAAGCCCTTATTATTTCCAAATGGTAAATTTAAGAGAACATTGTTCTTTTGTCCATAGAGATGATAAGAAAAAAGCTACAGAAAAAGCAATAAGATTGGTTAAAGCAGGGATTAATCGTGCTAGAGAATTAGAGATAATACCTCGAAAAGAAATTCCTGTAGAAAAAGCTGTTTTAGTAGTTGGTGCAGGAATTGCAGGAATGAATGCTGCTTTAGATCTAGCTAATCAAGGAATTCCAGTATACTTAGTTGAAAAAGAAGCAACTATTGGGGGGAAAATGGCACAATTAGATAGAATTTATCCTACTGATGATTGTGGTATATGAGTTTTAGCTCCAATAATGGTAAATGCTTCGAAACATCCAAACATAAATTTATTTACCTATAGCGATGTTGTAGAATTTGGTGGTATTCCTGGGGATTATCATGTTAAAATTCGAAAGAATCCCAGGTATGTTGATGAAAAAAAATGCACTGGATGTGGATTGTGTACCACTAAATGCCCAATAAAAGTCCCTAGTGAGTTTGATCGAGGTATTGGAGAAAGAGGAGCGATTTATATTCCATTTCCTCAAGCAGTACCAAAATTTGCTGTTATGGACAGAAGTGTCTGTATTGATTGTAAGAACTGTGAAAGAATTTGTCCTGCTGAAGCTATAGATTTTGAACAAGAAGTCAAATATATTGATATTAAAGTTGGAGCAGTAATTATAGCCACTGGTTGGGATGAATATCCAATTTGGGATACTAATGAATATAATTATGGTTATTATCCCGATGTGATAACCCAAATCGAATTAGAAAGAATGTTAAGCCCTATTGGTCCTACTGGCGGGCATGTTTATAGAGTCTCTAGTGGAGAAATACCAAAAACTATAGTAATGATTCAATGCGTGGGTTCTAGAGATGTTAATGCTAATCCATATTGTTCTTTTGTTTGTTGTAATGTTGCACTTAAGAATGCCCAATTACTCAAACAAGAATATCCAGATATGGATGTTATTATTTTCTATATAGATATTCGAACCACAGATAAAGGTAATGAAGAATACTATAGAAAAATCAGAGAATCCGGTATTAGAATGATTCGCGGTAAAGTAGGGGAAATAATAGAAGATAATAATACGAAAAAGTTAAAAGTTAGAGCATATTCATCATTAACTGGTGAGATTGTAAAAATTTATGCTGATTTAGTAGTTCTATCTACTGGAATGATTCCTTCTAAAGGAACTGAAGAAATGATCGACGTAATGGGATTAAGTACAGGTCCAGGAGGCTTTCTTTCAGAAATACATGGATGCTTAAGCCCGCAAGAAACAAAAGATATGGGAATTTATATAGCGGGATGTGCTGCTGGACCAAAAAACATACCTTATTCTGTATCTTCTGCTTTAGCCGCTGCTAGCAAAGCTTCTACCCTTCTATCACATGATACAATTAAACAAGAATTAATTATAGCCGAAGTTGATGAAGAGTTATGTATGGGATGTCATAGATGCGAGAAGCTCTGTTATTATGAAGCTATAACAGTAAATGAAAATGAGATCGCCGTAGTGAATGATTTAAAGTGTAAAGGTTGTGGAGTATGCGTTTCATCGTGCCCAGCAATGGCTATTGATTTGAAATATTACAGAGATGAACAATTTACTGAAGAAATTAAAGGAATTGGTAGTAGTGAATTAGAAACTTTAAAGAAAATCACTGAGAGTATAGAGCAATAAACTAAAAGAGGTTATTAACTATGACAGAAACAAAAAATAAAAAGTCAAGAAATATTATTGCCTTCGGTTGCGATAAATGAGGTTATTCTGCTGCTGATTTGACAGGAGTTACAAGGAAATCTTATTCAACTGATTTTCATTTGATTCGAGTAAGATGTACTGGTCGTGTTGGAATTCATTTAATCATGGAAGCCTTGCTTAATGGGGCTGATGGTGTTGCAATAATTTCTTGAAAAGAAGGAGAATGCGAATTTGGTAATGGTAATATGAATACTTATGAACACATCCTATCTTTAAAGAAACTCTTAAGACAAGCTGGTATATCTGAAGAACGGGTCCAGCAATACTTTTGTTCTGCTGCTGAAGTTGAAAAATTCATTAACTCAGTTGAAGATATTTCAAAGAAAATTCATGCTTTACCTCCTCTTCCAAAAAAAAATCCGAATTAGAATGATCTTTTCAAATAAATTATAGTTGAAAAGGGACTAACTCATTGCTTGGGTTTTCGGAAAGTATTAATTAAAAAAATTTAAGAATGATTATGGATTCTGAAGAAAAATTTTCATGGGAATATCTAAAAAATGTGGCAAATGCCCTAGATTCATATAGAATTCGAGCATTAATTGATGCCAAACAAGATATAATAAAAGCTGGAATATATAGCGAATCTGAATATGAATCTATACTTAGTAAGATGTTTGATGAAGAAAAACTAAAATATTCCCTATTTAATTTTCTAAAATCGAATTCTGAAAATAATTTTGAAATCATAAATAGATTCTCTAAAGAAAATTCTATTGAATTGTATAAAACTCTGAGCTTATTAGCATTATTAAAAAATGAAAATCTAATTTCAGTTGAAGAACTATATGATAAAATTGAAGGTGATGAAAATTCTCCTGATAAGCTCATCTTTAAAAATTTAACTATTAATGTTCTAAATAATAATCCTATTTCAAAAGTAAGATCTATTTATGAACCAGTAAAGGTTATATTTGATTCAAAAAACTGTTCTGGGTGTGGATTATGTGCTGGAATCTGCCCTGTTAATTGTCTCCATATTTACAATGGATTTGGTAAGTTTGATGAAGAAAAATGTATTCGATGTGGATTATGTTATTTTGTGTGTCCAAGATCCTATTTACCAGTTACAGTTATGAATATGGCCCAAGAAAAGGCAAATGAAATTAAAGAGTATTCTAATATAGGCCATTTTCTTGAAGCTTATTCGGCACAAACTAAAATAAAAGAAATATCCGAAGTTTGCCAAGATGGAGGGATATCTAGCACTTGTATTTACTATCTTTTAGATAAAGGGAAAATAGATTTTGCAATTGGTGCTAAAATGAGTAATACACTTTGGCGACCTGAACCTTTATTAATTGAAAATAAAGATGCTATTATTAGTACTGCTGGTACTAAATATGTAAATAACCCTAATTTACAGATATTAAATAAGGAGGAAATCAAAGATAAAAAACTAGCGATTGTTGGAGTACCTTGTCAAATGCAAGCTCTTCTTAAATCTGAAATCTATAATATCGGTTTTCCTTCTTTAAACAATATTGAATATAAAATTGGAATATTTTGTATGGAATCGTTTTCATATGAATCTCTTTTAAAGATTTGTGAGATGTTAAAAGTAGATATTAATGATGCTAAAAAAATGGATATTAATAAAGGTAAATTCTTTGTGTATACCAAAAAAGGAGAAGAGTTTAATATACCAATTAAAGAAATTTCACATCTAGCACGAGAAGATTGTGAGATATGTTATGATTTAACTTCTGAGTCTGCCGATATTTCGATTGGATCAATTGGTTCCCCTTCAGGATGGAATACTGTGCTTATTAGAACAGAAAAAGGTAAAAATCTCTATGATGAATTGATTAAAAGCAATTTGATTGAATCTAAACCTATCGAAAAAGTGAAACCTGGCTTACCGTTATTACAGAGAATCGCAGGTTCTAAAAAAAATAATAGCAAAAAGCATATTAGCTCGAAAATGGAAGAAAGTAAGAGAGTTCCATATTATTAAATTTCTCATCATATTATAATAAAAATAAACTATTAATGTAAGAGATTTAATAACTTTAGAGAGAATTTTCTTATACAATCGCAAAACTTGTTAAAAGAATGTAAACAAACACAGTTTCGAAATTAGAATTCAAACATAAGAATTGCTCAATTTCTAGAATTTTACCCCCCAATCCACTATAAATATAATCATATAATTTAGATTCATTTTAACTAAAATTACATTATTTAAAATAATAGTAGAAGATATACTAGAAGTAGGGGGGATAAGGGTAAAATTTAAATACCAATTTCTCTCCCAATTACTCTGAACCACAAATATCTCAGTTTGATTTACATAATCCACTTTAATAATTGAATTATTGTTATAAGTAAGATATATCAAAGATTCATTAGTAGCTTCTAAGGAATAAATCAATATATGTCTATATAAAGGAGAAAAATGAAATTTTTCTTTATCATCTTCAATTTTTGACTTAAGAGCTTCTACAATATCCCTATCGATATGATAATAAACTGCAAAAAATAAATGATATTCAAATAATTCACTCTTTTCAATAATGATCTCAGAATTTTGAATTTCTATTTTATAATTTATCTTATAATATATTCTTGTTAATATAATATAATTATTAATGATTAATGAGAAAGCTGTAATTAAACTACCTGTTATAATTAAACCTAATAAATAAATCCATTTTCTTTTCATTTTCACCCACCTTTCACTTTAGAAAAATAAAAATTAGGATTTTACGACCAAAATATATAAGGTATATTTAAAAATATAAATATTTCCTTCAATATTAGTTCTAAATTAATCGATTCTAAAATCATTTTATTTTTCTAATTCAAAATCGCTCAAAAATTAGGTCTATATCAAAGTTCCTTAAAGCTCTCTCATATACTCAAAGAATTCTTCTAAAACTTTCATAGCAGCTAAACTTCTATTTCTCCCAAGATATATTTTGAACGGTCTTTTAAGCAAATTTGTGTTTAACATTAACCTATGTATGGTATATAAATCTGCTCCATGTTCATCTCGACGATCTTTAACCAATGATTTTATAGAATTAATGTCACTCCATTTTATATGGAATTTATGAAATATAATTGGTTTTTTGATTATAAAATATTCTTTTGTCAATTTTGTCTTGTATACTAAGAACGCTCGATAAATTAGGAATACAATAAGAAACATTATTACACTAGAGATAATGAGCATTAAACTTGGATTTGAACTTGAAAAAGAATAGTAATACAAAATTATTGCGATGATAATACTTACAAAATATAACCCTCCCGCCGCATAAATATTAAGTTTATCGATGCTACTATTCTCTGCTAAATTCAGCCTTTTCAAGATTCTCTCTTTTACTGGTATTTTACTAGAAGTTTTAAGGTAAAGTTTTCCAATTCCATAAATCAAAATAATAGTAAAAATTACACCTAAAATGATAAAAAAAGGAACGATAATACCACTTATGGGAGTGTTATATAAATTAAAAATACCAAAACAAATTATAAAAATAAGAAATATATAAGAAAAAGCATAATAGAAATATCTTGATTTCCCTCTCTTAAGTTCATGATTGAGCAATTCTTCATACTTTTTTATCCTTTTCTCGTAAAAATCTTCAATAATTTCTTTCATCTTACTTTTATTATTTATAATGATTTTTTGTTTAATTTTTTCTGATAAAATAGATAATGTTAAATCTCTCTCTTAAAATTTTTCCTATGCCATTACCATACCAACTAATGGAAAGTAAACAAATATAATTTGGAACTCAAAATTAAAACATAAAAATTGCTCAATTCTTAAAAATTCAGCTCCCACATTTCCATAAACATACTTATAATTTAGATTCATTTTGATTAAAAAAACATCATTTAATATAATAGTTGAAGATTCATTAAAAACGGAGGGGATATGGCTAAAATTTAAATACCAATTTCCCTCCCAAAATAGCGAACCGTTTTCATAATAATTACTCCGAGCAGAAAATATCT
>SMTZ1_10000262_pt1 | contig 46693 bp, 43 predicted proteins | sample DeeMarSWOR136_30_FD_25667 | JGI IMG/M metagenome (IMG submission 25667) | reverse complement strand
TATGATAATAGTCAGCGGTTATAAAGTTTTCAGTGTTGAAGTAGATGATAAAATGAATAAACATCCCGCAATTGAACTCTGTTCTAGTGTGGGAATTCCTGATCCCGATCGTCCAGGCTCCGAATTAGTCAAGTTATATGTACTTTTGAAAGAAGGTTATACTGCTTCTGAGCAAACAAAATCAGAAATTATGAAATTCGCCCAAGAAAATTTAGCAAAATATAAAATTCCGAAAATTATTGAATTTATTGAAGAAATGCCGTTGACCACTGTAGGAAAAGTAGATAAAAAAGCTCTAAGAAAGAAATAAATTATTCTTTTTTCATTTTTAATACTTTTTTAGATAAATCAACGTATAGTTTAAAAGCCAATGTGTAATGGACTAAAATGCAGAAGAAAATCCCTAAATTTAATAAAATATAAGCACTAAATAGTCCCAGAAAAAAAGAAAAACCTAAATAAATCAATAAAATTCTAAAATTTTTCATTTTAAACCAGAAATGAAAATGATAAAAGGAAAAAATTATACTTGAAATTAATATTGCTGAAATTTGATCTAAATCAAATTGATTTAATAGAAGGCCCATACTATAATATCTAAAAATAAGTTCCTCCATAATTATTGTTAATGGAAAGAATACCCATAATACGACCTTATTTTTGTTATTAATTAGAGCATCAATTACATCGTGTTGTTTCATCAATTCAATACTATTATCATCATAACCAAATTTTTCAAACATTTTACCTAATAGGAAGAGAATAAGAAAACCAACCGTGAATATTAAGATCAATTGCAATGTGAAATCTTGAATGAAGAAGAAGTCAAGATAAATTTTAAAAAGCAGTGGAATAACCAAAATGATAACCGATATCGATATTATAAGGTATTTTCTTATATTATACAAGTTTTAGGCACCATTTACTATACCTTAAATATATTTAACCTTAAAATAAATTTAATTAGATATTGATATCTATTATATATTATTTTTATCAACATGATAAAAGGTTAAAAAAATGTCAGAATTATATCAAAAACTAGAAAAAATTGTAACTAAGAAATTTATTTCTGATAGCTTAATCGTACGACACGCTTATTCTAGAGTTGTTGATCCAATATTGCAGGGTGTACCTGAAATAGTTATTCGACCTAAGGATGCGATGGAAATATCAGAAATTCTTAAAGTTGCTAATGATGAAAATATCCCGGTAATCCCACGTGGTGGGGGTGATGATGAATTTGGGGGTAGCAAACCAATAGGTGATGGTGGAATTGTTCTTGATATGAAGCGAATGAATAAAATCATTAATTTAGACGAGGATAATCTTATAGCTACTGTAGAAGCAGGAACGTCATGGGGAAAATTAGATGATTATTTATGTCACTTTGGGCTTTATACAGGATGTATGGGTCCAGGATCTGGAATGACAGCATCTATTGGGGGTGGAATTTCTCATCAATCAGTCGGAGGAGGGGGATGTGCTAAATATGGAACTTGTACCAACCAATTAGTATCTCTGGAAGTTGTATTACCCACAGGAGAAATAATTGAAACCGGATCTCAAGCAAATAAATTTTCAAAATTTCCATTTAACAGATTTGGTAATGGTCCTGATTTAGCAGGTCTTTTCTGTGGAGATAACGGAATTATGGGTGTTAAAACTAAAATATCATTGCAAGTATATCCACGACCACCATTTGCAGCATATAAGACATTTATCTTACCTCGAAAAGACAGACAAACTTCTTCTCAGATTATGTTGGAAGTTAGACGTAAGGGAATTGACGTCTATGATCTAATGTATATTATGGATCTGATCGTTAGAATTGGTTGTGAGCAGGGAATGTTTCCTATGTGGGAACAGTTAAAGAAAAAAAGAGGAATTATGTTTTATACGGTAGAAGCAAATTCAGAGCAAGAATTAGATGAAAAAGTTAAACAACTCGATACTATAATTTTAAATAATAAAGCAGAAGAATTAGGTCCAGAAATTTCAGATGGAAATATCGCAAAATGGCATTATGCTGAGCAAGGACATTGGCAATTTTATCATAACCTATGGGGTATGGTTCCTGCCCTCGAACCATTATCTTGTGAATGTTTTACACCAGTTACAATGTATCCGAAAATTTTAGACGATATTGATCAATGGGATATGGCTCATAATGAGGATATGAATAAATTTTTAGAAGTTACTGGTCAACGCCCCATAACTGGCAGTGGACCAATATTTTTGATTGATGGAAATAATGTAGAATTAACATGTGGTTTTACAAGTTTTCCAAGTTATTACAATGAAACAATCCATGAAGAGTGGGATGATCTTAATCTTAAATTATGGAAATCATTAATGGAAATGCTTACAAAATGGGGTGTACAGTGGTATATGATGGGTGAAATAGCATCACGCCTTATGGTTGAAATCGAAGCTTATCTACCTTCTTATTATAAAACATTAAGAGAAATCAAAAAAATTCTTGATCCAAAAACTATTTTAAGTAGGGGTAAATTTGATTTTTGGGGGGATTAAAAGATGAGTGAATTAAAGAATATAAAGAAAGAATGGAAAGCTATTATGTCCTGTATGGGATGTGGCGATTGCGGTTACTCCATAAGACGTGCGGTTGGAAGATATTTAACTTGTCCAGTAAAAGAAGCTAAAGATGATGAAGGGTTTGAAATTTATTTCTCTCGCGGTAGAATGAATGTTCTTAAGAGTGTATTAGAAGGAAAATTACCATTAAGTAGAGAATTAGCAGAATTTGTGTATCAATGCACTGAATGTGCTAATTGTACAGAAGTTTGTCATGAAACTCATAATGAAAACATAATTCTTAACACTTCGAAATGGATTGACCATTATAAAGTATGGGATGCTTTAAGAAAAGACCTTGTAGAAGCAGGTTTTGCTCCGCTAGATAGACATAAAGATTTGGTCGAATACATGAACAGAGAGGATATGAGAAATCCGTATGGAGAAGATAATGAGAAGAAATTTGAATGGTTAGCAGAGGTTACTAATCTAAAGGATAAGGGAGACATTGTATTTTTTTCGGGATGTACTATGCCTTTAAGACAACAAGAGACTTTGAAAAATATGATTAAAATCTTGAGTGCAGGAGGTATGGAAATCGCAATATCAAGAGATGAATGGTGTTGTGGTTCTATTGGAGCACGTATTGGGGAGTATAGTTCTGTAGAAGAACTCATGAAGCATAATATAGATCTTTTTAAGAGAATGGGTGCTCAAACTGTATTTACAGCTTGTGCTGGATGTTATCGTACATTAAAAAAAGACTATCCTGAATTATTAGGAGGAGATTTACCTTTTGAAGTAAAACACATTACGGAAGTAATGATTGATCTATTAAATAATAATAAAATAATTTTTGATCCAGCAAAAACAGAGCAAATTAAAGTTACATATCACGATCCCTGCCATTTAGGACGCCATATGGATTTGTATGAGATACCAAGGGAAGTAGTTGCAAAAATTCCTGGTGTCGAATTAATTGAAATGAAACGAAATCGGAAGCATGCTTGGTGCTGTGGAGCTGGTGGCGGTGTGAAAAGCCAATTTCCCGAATTAGCAAAAGATATATCAAAAGAAAGAATTATGGAAGCGATTGAATCTGGAGCAGATATCTTAACAACCAGCTGTCCTTTCTGCGTTGGTAATCTGAAAGACGCCTATGAGGATTTAGGAGCAGAAGTTAAAGAAAAAATAAAATTGATTGATATAATTGATCTAATAGCTTCAAAAATTTGAAATGTTCAATACTTTATTTTTTATTATTTTTTCTCATATTTTTTTTATAAAGTATCACAAACTAAATGTAGTAACAATATAAGTGCTATTTTATTCTAAAACGTTAAATCTTCTTTAAAATAATATAAAAAAGATTAAAAAAATGTAACTTAAAAAGAGATATTAAGCATTCAAAGCTTTTTTCTTTTTCCTATCCATGACAAGATAATACACCAGTGTACCGATAAAAGCCCATAAGAAGATAGATATTATCCACCCGATTGTTCTATCAAGATGTAAAACACCAAACAAAAATGAAAAGCACGCAGCCCATTCTAAGATGATGTAGGGAACATGTTGGCTGACTTTCGATCTGAAATCAATTTTGAAAACTCTGTCGAGTAAAAATTCTGCCATTAAGTAACTAAAGATTAAGATCCCATAAATTATATACTCAATACCCTTTCCAACAATTACAAAGTTAATCAAAATTGCGATAATTGGGACCATAAGAACTGCTAAAACCACACCAAATATCACTACTGTTTTCATCTTATCATTGGCCATCAATATCAGTGCACTAATCATTGATACAAAAAATATAAAACCTGAAATTATGAACATCCATTCGAATAAATCCATATCAATTTCACCATGAATCTAACTTATGATAATAAATCTTGTCAATGATTCATAATTTTTAAAGAATCATTATTCTTTAACTATAACTTATAACAAAAATCGAAAATTCTGGTTAAAATTACATATCTATTTGGATAGAGATGAAGTTAAAGATGAACCCAATAAAGATAGTAATTTTGTAATTCTATTTCCAGAATTCGTTTATTATTAGTAATGTTGATTTGAACATAATGTTCTAAAATGATCCTTTTTTTTTTTACTCATGGATAATTTTGGGATATATTTACAACCAAATGAATTTTTTGACTTTGATAAAGCAAGCGTTAGAAACAAAGCTTTTGAAATCACAAATGGATTAAAAACAGATAAAGAAAAAGCGATTGCTTTATTTTATTGGGTAAGAAATGATATAAAGTATAATATGGCAACATATTTACCATATATTAAGTCTAATTTTAAAGCTAGTGTTACATTAAGACGAAGAAATGGTTTTTGTGTTTCAAAATCTATATTATTATCATCTTTTGCGAGAGCGATTGGAATTCCCGCTCGAATCCATTTAGTAGACTTAATAAATCATAAAGTTTCCCAGAAAGTTATTGATTTTATGGGGCATAATGTCATGTATTATCATGGATATAGTGAATTATTTATTAATAATAAATGGGTAAAATTGACTCCTTCTTTTGATGAGGCTACTGCGATAAAAGGAAGATTTCTCCCTATGGTAGAATTTGATGGAGAAAATGATGCTGTTTTTCCCCCGTATGATAATGAGGGTAATCGTTTTGGAGAATATGTAAAAGATAGAGGAATACATGCGGATTTACCCCTCGAACTTATTGATAAAGTATTTGAAGAGAAATACCAAAAATATAGCGCATTCAAAAAAGGATTAAGAATTGATCTATTAAAAGATAAAAATGTTATGTATAAAAGTTAAAGAAATAGATCAAATAAAATAACTTTCTTTCAATCCTAATTCTCGCAAATATATTTTAAATTTACCCAATTTTCCTCCATAGTTCCCAGCAGATATTTTAACTAAACCATCCATATTAACAATTCCTTCAATAACTTTCGTCATAGTTAACTCAATTGTTTCGATATTTAATGCATTAAATACAATTTCAGGGATAGACTTAACATTTTCTGGGACTTTATACTCATCTGCACTTAATTTTTTTTTTAATGTTGGACAATATGGATGGTTTGTAGAGGGACCAATTTCTGGGAAATTGGTTTCAGGTTTAGAACCAGCAGAACATACATCAAAGGTTGTACATGCATTATCAATCTCTGCTATTATTTTTACAGCTTTCCTTCCTATTTTTATTCCTGAACCAATGGAATCACAGAATAACCAAATATTTCCCCCCATAATCCCTTTAGAATATGATAATTCCTCTTCAATTAAGAAATCATGTCCCATCATTATGGGTACAGAAATTAAATTACGATTAAATTTATTGAGTATTTCCTCATACCCATCTCCACAATGGCCTACATTATCCATCATATTAAATTTGGTTTCAACGTTAGTCGGATAGTAATCAAAAACGGCTGTTGTTGGAACTACCAGAATTCCTTGTCGCAATCTTCTCCCTAATTGCTCATAAAATTTAGCTTGAGCCTTTGTTCCTGTACCTGTCACCCAAAGTTGAGCAATTGCTCCCAATCTACCATCTATAGTCTCCTCTTTAGAAAGCCATTTAACTATACCACCTTCAGCATCACCAAATACTGTAGATGGCAATGCTGTAAAAGCATTTGCTGCTCGTGTTAAAAACTCAGCATCCCGAGCAGTTATCATTATTTGAACCACTAAACCTTCAAAAGCTTCACAGTACGTATCTTCTATCATTACTACTAATAACTCACAAATTTGATATTAAGCTATATATTTTAGATATTACCTAATTTATTTAGATCGAATAAAAATTTAAAATCAAATACTTATTAACTAGTAATTAAATTATTAAACCTAGGAAAAATTTTTGGAGAATTAATAAAATGTCACCTGTTGGAATTGTTTTATACGAAATTGATGCCTCATTTGGCCCTAATGTATTAGCTGAATTTTACCTGTCCCAAGATACCAAGATAACTCCAGAGATTTTAAAGGAGTTTTCTGAAAATCACATAAATAAAGAGTTTTTAGATATCACTATTCAACAGAATAATTTAAGATATCATTCGAGTATAGTGGATCCTAAACTTATTGAAAAAGACAATTTATATTTAGCTTTTATCCTAAAAGAAAATGAAGACATTGTTTCACTTAGAAGTATGCATGATCAAATCTCTCAAAGACTTGCCAAGGAATCTTTGAAAGACAGGATGCAGATGGAAACTATTCTTAAAGAAGAAATTAATTCATTTTTCACCTTAATGGAAAAATTAAAAGAACCCACTCTTATTAAAGAAGCACTCAATGAAAAAACTAAAAAAATGCTCGACGAGGGAAAGCTTCAGGAAGCTAGAGAATTAATTACATTAGGAGAGGATATTCCTGAGAAATTAGCAGAGGAGATTAAACTCGCAGAGCAATTCTTAGTTGATAAATTATATAAAAAAGCTAAAAAGAGCTATTTAAAAGCTGCAGAGCTGGCGGAAATAATTCAAGAGAATGAAATTGTTTCTTTTTTCGAGCATAAAGCAGAACAAGTCGGTATTTTCCCAGATTTGATTAAGGAACGTGAAACACTTATTAAAAATATTAATAAGGTTATTGAAGAATTACATAATAATCAATTACATCTGTATCATGATTTAATTAGACCCGTTAACAGATTGATAAACATCTCAAGTACTTTTGAAGAACATCAATTAACCGAAATTTTTACCGATTTAAGTGTCCAAATAAGTAAAGCTAATAATTACGCTAAAGAGTTATTTAATTTGGATAAAAAGTTGAAAGATATTATAGAAGCACTTTAATAAAGGCCAATATATGTTAAAAATTTAAAATAAAAAAGATAAATCAGCTTCTTTCTTTTTTAATCTTCAGAAGGTTCCTCAACTTCAGGAGGTATAAATTCCCCAATATCAGGAAATACAATTTTTGCGATATCCCAACCTTCCTTAGTTGGATACGTTAGAGCATTTGCAATTAATTCTTCTCCTAAATTATTATTAAGCTCAATCATATGGATTTCAGGGTTTTGTTTTAGAATCATTTCATATTTAGCACCTCCAGTACCTTCTGGTACGATCAAAATTGCTTCATCTATAGCTTTCTCTGTAATTGCATCCTTTATTCGTTTAGCAGCATAATATCCTGCAACCCCGGCACTTCTATCAAATGTCTTTATAGAAGGAATCTCTAAACCCCATTTTTTTCCTCCTGTTTCAATCATTGCGGCTAAAGTTTGGCTTCTTTTTCCAAGCATAAATTTGTATTCCATTTGAGTTTTGAATTTTTTACTTTTCTCTTCTCCTACTTTGATAATACTTTTAAGTGCTGCTCCTGCTACTGAGGAGGGATTTACATCTATAACATACTCTTCTTCAGCTAAAATTTCCTCAATGGTTTTCTTTATCACTTCTCTTGGTTTCGAAAAATCTACTACATCCTCTTCTTCTGCCATAGCCGGCGGTTTAGCAGTTGCCACAATTTCAGCTCCTGCTTCCATTAACTCCTCAACAGACATCTCTTCCATTACAACTTTATCAATAAATCTTCTGCAAAGTTTGATAGAATTTCTTGGATTGCCTTGAGTTTTCTCATAAATCATCTCAATAAGTTTCTCGTTTAAAGGAAATAGAGGATATAAAGGAGGATTTAAATTATTTTCATCCCAAAAAGTTTCCATAGTCTTCGAATAAAAGATCTTTAAGTCATTTAAACTAAACGGTTTCAATTCTTGCTCAGGTTCCATCCGTGATCTTAAAGGTTGGTCGGCGATTTCTAAAATTCTCGGCCAAATTTCTTTCAATACTGCAATAATTATGGTTAACCCCTTCACTTCATTATATAATCGCTTTAATATTTCGAGAAATTTTCTTTCTGCTGCTTCACCAAGCATTCTATACGGTGATTCAAGTTCATCAAAATAGAGGATTAACACCCTATCTAAGTTTTCTGTAATGATTTTAATCATTGCGAGACAAACATCATCTTCTTCCACTACTGAATTTATTCCCAAATCGGTTAATTCTTCAGGTTCTAAATCTTCACCTAATAACCATCTTTCCGCTAAAGCTTTTTTGTTTTTGTCTAATTGATAAGTCACCAAAGCTTTCACACAATCCGCAAAAACACCCGGAAATTCTCTAATACCCTTCTGTATCACTTCGTCTATCTTGGGTTTTTGAAATAAACCACCTTTTTTGCCTCCCCATTTTTCTCTAACCAATTTTTCTGAAACAATATCTAAAAGCTCAGCGCCCATCTCTTCAATTATACATGTATAAACATGAAGTAAAACCCTGATACTTGCTGGAGGGCTTGGTACATAAACGATAGTCCAATCCACAGGCTCAATCTGGCTTACTTCAATTTCCTCTTCTTCTGAAGACTCTTCCAACTTTTTTCTATTTTCTCTTTCCTTATCTTTGAAGCTATGATAAGCATGAGTTTTTCCTGTTCCTGCTGAACCAAGAATAGGAATAAGACGACTGCTTCGATCCCGATAAGTTTGCCTTACCAAGCGGTATACCTCTCTGTCAATGTAGCTTCTAGGTCTGGCAATATCAATTTTATCTGGGATATCTCCTCGAGATACAAAATTTGAAAAAGGGAGAATTGGGGCTTCACGTAATACATCTAAGTACATTTGTTTATCGTCATCACTTAATTCTGAATAAATAATCATCCACTCTCTAATATTTTTATTACTTTATTACAAATTATTTAGTTGGAATAACTTTATTAGTCTAAACAATTTTTTCTAGTATATAAGCTATAATTTTTTTAGCTTTAAGTATTTATATTTAAATCCACCTATAAAAATTTATTTGAACGTAATATCTACACATATTTGTTAGAGTTGATAAGAGATGCCTAAAGAAGATAAATATAAAGATGAGGATGATGAAGATGATGAGGAAGATCCGTATGGTTTTTTTAAATTATTCGGAGATCCAAACAAATTTTTCAAAGATTTAGATCCTACTAAATTATTTGGTAATAGGGAATTTAGAGATGTGTTTAAGGAAATTTTTGAACAAATTTTAAAGCAACTGCCAAAAGAGTATCAAGGTCTTACACCTGAAGATTTTGTAAAAGAATTTATGAAAAATAAAGATAAATTTGGCTTAAAGGGACCATTATTTTATGGATTTAATGTCAATTTTACTCCTGAAGGTAAACCAAAAATTGATTCTTTTGGTAATATTAAGGCAGAACCTTTTTCTGGAAAACCAAAAGTTAAAAACGTAAGAGAACCGTTGGTGGAAGTTAATGAAGAGAAGGATCAAATAATTGTAATTGCTGAGATGCCAGGAGTAACTAAGGAGGATATTGAGATAAAAGCAACCACTCGTTCATTAACAATTTCAACGAGACAAGAAACAGCGAATCGAATCTATTATAAAGAGATTAGCTTACCCACTGCAATCAATTCCGAATACGCACGTGCTCGTTATACAAATGGAATTTTAGAGGTAAAATTAAAAAAAATTGCTGAAGAACAAACTAAAATAAAAATCGATTAAAAATTAATCGATTTCCCTCACTAAATTGGTATTTAGTTTTAAAAGGTAGAATATAATTTTTTGCATTTTTGTATGAATAAAAAAATTTATTAATTCTTTAGTAGATGTTATGTTACCTATTTTCTAAATAGTGATATTTATGTCAGAAAAAAAAAAAGAAATTTTAAGTTTAAACGCTCTTATTACTTTTGCAATCATATCTGTAACCATTCTTGTAGTAGGCTTAATTTTACTCTTGTTAGGTCTAAATGAAGCATTCTATAGTTCATCCTCTACGATCCGTTCAATATTTAAAGCGATCACTTTTCTTGGAGAACCAATAGTGTTTATTGTAGTAGTAGCAGTCATATATATTATCTACGATAAAGGATTTGCTAAAAATGTAGCTCTTAGCCTCCTAATTGCAGTGTATCTAAATGAATTCTTTAAAAATATTTTTAAAGATCCTAGACCTGCTACAAATGTTGATTCAGACAAAATTTCTGCCGAAAATCCTTCAGGATTAGTTGAAACATCTTATGGACTTCCTAGTGGACATGCTCAAGATGCTGTAGGTACTTGGGGTTATATAGCTTACCAATTTAGAGATAAACCACGGTTTTATGTAACTCCTATTATTCTTACAATAGTAACTTTTTTAGTGGCTATTTCTCGAATAATTATTGGAGTGCATGATCTTCAAGATATTATTGGTGGATTATTATTCGGACTATGTTTTTTAACACTTTTTATATACTTAGAACCCATAATATCAGAGAAATTTAATAGATTATCTTTAAGTTTGAGATTGATAATCGTTGTTATCGCCTCTATTTTATTATTTGTTCTTGGAACTTTCTTATTTCCTACTTCAGGAAAGGACCTGCTTCCAGATCCCCCTTCATTCACCGATACTGGTGGATTTGCCCAAGTTGGAGGGGTCTTACTTGGTTTAGGAATTGGATATCTTTTAGAGAATGAATACATCAATTATCAACCATCTCAATTAAATGGAAAGCAAAAAATAATTAACATTGTTATAGCAATTGTTATTTTATTTGTTGCCTATTTTGCTCTTGAAGCTCTAAATGACATCTTTGACTCCGTTATTTATAGATACATCAGATACGCATTAATAGCATTTATATTGTTTTACATAGTGCCATTAATATTGACAAAAATTAATAAATAAAAAATTATAATTATCTTTTTTTTCATATTTTTTTTTTTATGTATTCGTGAAACGCCAATTTCACGACAATAGGAGTATACTAGAACAATATCCTTATTCATATCCTTATATTATATATCTTTGATAATAATGAAATTAGTATCTGATCTAAAACCTTATTTTGAGAGTTTTTTGAATTCATGGCCCGCTAAATTCAACTATTTTTTGAATGGATGGATTCTGAGATTTACAGAGGGAGTAACAGCTCGAGCAAATTCAGTACTTCCTATGAGTTATAATGGCACTAAATGGACTCTTGGAAGGGATATTAATATCGTTGAAACTGCCTATAAATCATTTAAATTACCACCAATTTTTATGATGCATGATTTTTTCAAGCCAAAATATTTAGAGCAGGAATTAATTAAAAGAGAATATGTCTCTTTCAGCCCCACGGATGCAATGATGATATCAATAAATGATGTTAATTTCAAACCCATTAATGAAAATTTTACTTATGTTCACTATTCCAATCGTGTAAATGAATTTTCAAAATTCTTAGCTAAACATTCTACAAGATCTGAAGCCGAACAAATTATTTTAGAAGAACTATCTGAAAGAATCTTTATACCTAAAAAAAGATTTTTTATAGCAAAAGATCAAAATGAGATTATAGGAACTCTTATGGGCGTCTTAGATCCTAACGGTTTTTTATATTTAGCAGATCTCCTAGTTGATCCAAAATATCGAAACCAAAATGTAGCTACTTCTTTATATTTTGAAGCTTTGAAAAAATGGGCTATTTCTAAGGGAGTACGAAAGCTTTGGCTGCAAGTAGAAGTAGATAATAAAAAAGCTATAAATTTTTACAAGAAATTTGGTTTTAAAAAGATATACAGTTATTATTATCTAAAAAAAGAATATAAAACCTTATAAAAAAATACAAATTTTTGTTATTTTAAATATTTAATTAATGCTTTTTCTATATCTTGAATAAATTCTTCACTTAAAATATCATTACTTTTAAAAATTTTCGGATATTTGAATCCTGCTCTAAATCTATGTCCTCCACCTTTAAACTCTCGTGCGAAATCTCTACATTTAACATAATCACTATGAATTATTATTTCATTATATCGGGTATCTATTCCTAAATATGCTTTTCTATTGGGAAATTCTTCATTCAACAATAGAGTTATTTTGCCTCCTCCTAATTTGGCATAGGAAATGACAATATCTCCAAAGTTATTGACTCTAATAATTCTTGCATGCTTTATAGCAAATTTAGATTCTTTTTTAAACCATTTTTGTAAAATTTTCAATTGTTCTTTAAGCCAAGGGTGTTCAAATTCTCCTTTCGATAATAATTCGACAATTTTAATTTTATTATCATTATTCTCTTCTCCTCTATTAAAACCAATAATCAGCTGTAAATTAGAAGCTAATTTGGATTTATCTGTTCTAAAATCTGTATCTCTCGCAAATTCAGCTATTTTGAAAGCAATATGATCATTTGGTAAATAATAATCTTTTACTACCTCAGTAGCACACTTAGTTTTATCGTTAATATAAATATGGATTAAATTTTTTAAATTTCTCTTTACTTCTTGTCCTACAAGATGATGATCGAACCAAAATATTTTACAATCTTTATTTTTTACACTTTCAAATATAGGAAATAGCTGATTAAATTCTTCATTAAAACCTATATCAGAAATTATTAATTGAGAAGGAAGATTATCAGAAATTAGGATATTTTTAATCTTTTCAACAAAATTATTGTAATGAGCAAAAGCTAATTTAATATCTTCATTTTTGTCATGCATCTTCAGACTTCTTAAAATAACTGCTTGCGATCCTAACCCATCAAGATCATGTTCGTGTGTAATAGATACAATCATTTTGAATCACTATGAATAAAATCTTAAAATAAATCCAAAAAAAATTTAACTTTATCGTTTGCTTTAGGTTCTTTTACTGCTTCTAAGATTTTTTTTGCAAGTTCTTTCTTCTTTTCAAAATAAATTTTCATAAATTCTTCTCTAGATTTATTAGGATATCTTATCTCTAAGGCAGGATCTCTTCTGGGGCACCCTCCTTTTCGCATACAGCAATAAGCTAGTGAGCCGAAACAGGTTAAATCGGAATCCCATCCATTAATTTTTGAGAAATCCTCTTTAATCTTTATAAATTCTCCCGAACTTATTCCTAATTCTTTTAAAACTTCATCTCTTTTACATTTAAATGCAAAAGTTAATGAATATCCGGGTTTACAACAGAAAGTTAGACCTCGACAATCCGCATCCATACAGATATGTATAGGAGCATCATTCCAACCTGGTAACTGTCGAATTTTATCTGGATCTAATACTGTCATGATGTAAAAAAAGATATAATATAATAATTAATATTCAATTAGATTTTAACTTACCATTTTTCTTTTAAGAATGAGTTATCTCAGACTTTAATTAAATTCTATATACTTTATTTAGATTGATTAAATAAAAAAAGGAGGGCCCGGTACGGGAATTATTCCATTAAGAAGATAATTCTTACTGTTTGAACCCGTCTCTAGGGATTCACATTAGGGTTTCTATAAGAGATAGAAATGTCCCCAATACTAACCACTATACGAACCGGGCCATAATTTCTTTTTATTATTAGATATTAATGTTTATTTCTAAAAAAATTTTGTTTATTTTTTAATAGTTTGACTCAATTTCTCAATCTCTATTAAATAATTTAAAAATTGATTAATAGCATATTCTAATTTTTCAGAATTATCAATTATGTAATCTGCTTTTGAAAAATCTTGCATTTGCTTTGCTCTTTTAATTCTCTCTTCTAAATATTTACCCTTTTCTCTAGCACGTTCTTTTAACCTTTTTATAGAAACGGCCAATGGAACTTTCACAAATACAACTTTAAGATTTTCATAATTTTGTTTTGCCTCATCTATGATACTTCTACTTACATTAGCTAAGACGGGATGTCCTTTAGCAAGCCACTCATCTATTTCTAAGGGAATTCCATAATCTAAACCATAAATATTCCACTTTAAAGTAAATCTATTTTGATTAGCTATGTCCTTAAATTCCTGTGGAGTTACAGATATACTATCTTCAGTTTCAGAGGGTGGTCTTGTGATATATCTTTTAACAAGATAAATCTCTCTCAAATCAGTTGGGTACTTTTCAACTGCACCCTTTATTATCGAGTCTTTACCTGAACCTGAATTTCCAACAATTAAAATTAAAGGACCTGGAAAATTCTTTTTTATCTTTTTCATTCATAAACACTAGGATTAGAGTGAATAAAAGATTTTCCTTAAATAAGTTGTATTTAAAAAGTTCAATTTTCACTCAGTGATTATCTTTTATTTACTATTTTGCATACATTATTTAGGTTGATATAAAATATTTATAAAAAAATTAAAATAATCAGTATGAATAATTAATGATATCTTAATAGTTTATAATTTTAAGTTCAACTAACTTTTAAAATGCTGAAAGAAAGCGATAAAGATCTCCCGGAGATTTCAGAAATTCGTGAAAGCTATCAAAGATATTTAGATGTAATCTATGAAATCTCAAAAAAGAAAAGAGGGGGATGGGTATCGAATAAAGAAATTTCAGAAAATCTCAATGTGGAACCCGCATCTGTTTCAGGGATGCTCGATAAATTAAAATCAAAAGGATTAATTCACTGGGAACCAAGAAAAGCAATAAGACTTACCGAAGAAGGAAAAAATTATGCAATACAATTATATGAAATTCATCATCTGTTAAGAAAATTCTTTAAAGAAGTATTAAAAATTGAAGATGAAGAGATAGTCGAAAATATCACGCATGAAATTGAACATCATATAACCTTAGATGTAAAAGAGTCCTTAAATCAATTCCTTTTAAAATATCTGGAATAATTTTAATTATTATTATTAATTTTTTAATTCAATCATTTAAAAAACAATAATTGCTAAATGATTATTATGCCTAAACCATTAGAAGAAAAAATTAATATTGTTAGGGAGTATTTTAAAGATTTTGCAAATTATCTTGAACTTAAAGATTTTAGATCCTTTCTTTTATTTACGTTAACAAGTCAAGTTCCGATGAATATTATGGCTCAACTTGGGTTAGGGGGTAATAAAGAGATAATAAATTTACCATATAATCCAGAAGCTAAGATTTATTATCAAAAAGTTAACTTAATGGCATCAGGATCGTTAATAATATATACAAAGATTGATCCAATTACCGATGAGTTTTTATTAGAAAAAGATGATGAAATTTTTAAGAAGTTTTTAAATACTAATGAAGTTAGTTTAGCTTTCAGGGGTAAAGAGAAATTTTTATTTCCGCAAGTCAGTGATTGCAGTAATTTCGAAAATTCTGTATTACAAATTGAAGTTGATGATCTTTTTTATTCATTAGAATCTTTCCTTTCCTTTACGCAACCCAATATTTTATTCGTAATTGATGGGAAAAAATCTTCACAACCAGATTTAATTTTTACCTTTAACATGATGCCTCAATTTCCTACAAAATTAGATAAAAATATTTTAAAAGTTGATGTCTATTTAGATTATGAACATAAAACTAAAAATATAACCTATGTTAAAAGAGAAGAAGATTATAGTATAAAGTATCTGGAAGGTATAAAGGAAGTTAGTCATGCTGATCTTTATAAATCGGCTTTTTCATTAGTAATCCATATTAAGTCTCTAAATAAACCCGTGTAAATTATACCAATATTCTTTTTTAAATAATTCTATTTAAAGATAAAAAGTATTCGTTAACAATTAAGCGATTAATACCATTAAAGGATTAATACAATCAATTTATAAACTCTCCGACAAAATATAATTATTAATCAATTATTTAAATGCTATTTATTTTACTATAAAACTATTAAGGGTTGGTGAGAATGAAGATCATTACAATAAATTTACCTGAGAAATATTTATCCGCAATTCAGACTCTGAATGATTTAGGGATTTATCCCTCACGGAGTGAAGCTATTCGAATCGCTTTAAGAGATTTCTTAAAAGATGAATTAAAAATGTTTGATGATTTAGAAGATGAAAACTTTAAAATGCTTCTAAGAAGTAATCCCAATTATAAAACCTAATAATTTTCTTTCTTTTCTAATTTTTTTATTAATCAATCAACATTAACTGGATTTTTGCATTTATTACACTTTTTTGCTCCACGAAAAAGAGGATTACCACACTCTGGACAGTGATATCTTTTTTCTTCCTCTTCAACAAATTTTTCAGTTCCATACTGTTTCCAATAAGGAATAGTACGCATCATAACTTTTTTCCCTACTGCAATAGGAAAATTATTAATAAATTTACAAGGAAATTCTTCACATTGGAAACAACCCTCAATTCCCCTCTCTTGGCAACATTTTTTAATAGCACAAGATTTGCAAACAGGAAAGACCGTACCGTCCGATAAGCAACCGGTACAAGCTATATCATCAATTGTTTTTGCGAATGCTTTATAAACAGGCAATAAAACTTGCTTAAATTTAATATTATTATCTCGATGAGCCATATATATAGAACACACACCGCAGTATAAACCACATGGAGCTAAAAGCTCTTTTTTAACTTCAACCATCTAAAATTACCTATAAATCATTTTAATTTTTAATATATTTAATTCTATGATACTGTTATTAAATTTGTCTTTATTAATAAAAAACTCATGTTCTTATAAAAAGGGTAAAAATTTTTCTAACGAAATTTTTGCCCCAATTTTTGAGGGAATATCAACAGCCTTCTTAACTTCATCATATGTATACCCTTTAAGATATAAGCTCTCAATAGCAGGAGAAAATATAGTTTTATAATACTTTTCACTAACTTTTTTTATTATTTTATCAAAATCTTTAGTAGTAATCCAATTTTCTTTCTGTCGATGGGTTATGGAAACTCCTTTCTCTTTTCCTTTTTGTTCGATCTTATAAGTTTGGGCTTGTTTTCCTAATCTTGCTTGATAACCTACTACAGCTATAACTATTCCATGAATTTTTGCTTCTTCTTCGGTATGACCTTTTTTCAACCACTCTATTCGATGGTATTCTGAAATTATATCCCACTTGCCAATTTTTATATCCCTTATCTCTTCTAATTCTTTTTCAGTAAAATTTTGAGATCTCATTCCAAATCAAATATTGTATTAATTTTGAAATTCATTTAATAAAAAGGATTTAAATAATTTAAACATTAAAATTATTAATATTTCTTATTCTTATTAGTTAATAATTAATACTTAAATTATATCATCACGTATAATCATTAATATTATATAATATGGATTTATTAAGATGTTATAATGAAAATCGCAAGATATTATAATAATAATGATATCAGACTTGCCGAGATTCCCAAACCTATTATTGGGTTAGGTGAACTCTTAGTAAAAGTTAAGAAATCAGGAATTTGCGGTTCTGACATATTAGAATATTATCGTTTTGCTAAAATGAAAAAACTCGGTGTTGATAGTTTAGTTCTTGGACATGAAATTGCAGGTGATATTGTTGAGATTGGGGAAGGAGTTAAAAAGAAATTCAAAATAGGTGACCGTGTTTTCGTATCTCACCATGTTCCTTGTTTCGATTGTCATTATTGCCATCAAGGGCATCATACTGCTTGTAATTTACTACACAACACAAATTTTGACCCTGGTGGATTTGCTGAATATGTAAGAATTCCGAAAGTTAATATAGAAAAAAACGGAGTCTATGTCTTAGATAAATCAGTATCTTATGAAGAAGCTGTATTTATTGAACCCTTTGGATGTGTTTGTAGAGCTCAAAGACTTGCTAATGTGAGAAAGGGATTAACTGTTTTGATTTTGGGTAGTGGCGTATCAGGATTATTACATATACAATTAGCAAAATTAAGAGGAGCAAAGAAAGTCTTTGCAACGGATATTAATGAATATAGAATGGATATGGCAAAAAAATTTGGAGCTGATGAGGTGTTCCATGCAAATGAAGATATTAAACGAAAAATTAAAGAGGTTAATGAGAATCGATTGGCGGATATAATAATAGTATGTGCTGGGGTTATATCCGCAGCAAATCAAGCCTTAGAATGTGCAGCTCCCGGTAGTACTATAGTTTATTTTGCCGTCCCCGAACCCGGTGTTAATTTAGAAGTTCCCATTAATGATTACTGGAGAAATGAAATTACCTTAATGACTTCTTATGGAGCTGCTCCAGAAGATTTACAGGAATCTTACATTTGGATTTTATCAAAAAAAATTAATGTGATAGATTTAATCACTCATAGATTTCCACTGAATAAAGCTAAAGAGGCTTTTAAAATAGTCTGCGAAGCAAAAGAATCCTTAAAAGTAGTTTTAGAGCCTGATAAAGAATGATAAAAACTTCTAAATTATTATAGATATTTGCTCCTTTCAATGTGTTTACTAATTATTCCGGATTCCCAATACCCCCAAATTTCTTTTCTGAATTCATCCATCTTCTTTTTAGGGAAAAAAAGGTCTAAATCTAGTAAATCCTTCGTGGATATTGATAATTTAGTTCTTGATTTTAAAGATACTATAGCTTGATCCACAATTATTTGGTTTTGTCTAATCTTCTCTCTCATATAATTGAAGGGGGTTATATCTGGATATTTTACAATATAAGAATGACTTGATGTTAAATAAATAGCATGTTCAAGAAATATTTCTTCAGCTAAGTCAATATCTTCTAAATAGCGATCAATTGAACATTCTTTAAACCCATACCATGGTCCAAATCCTTCAACTTCTGGTTTGGGCTGATCAAATCCTAAACAACTAATATGAATAATTTTTTCTTCAGGTAGTAAAAATCCAATATGACTTTTCGAATGTCCTAAAAAAGGAATGGTTTTAATAGTAAATTCCTCAAATTTCAATGTATCACCTGGCTTAAATGACTTTACACTTTTGCATCTCTTATATCCATTTAATTCACCAAATTTCTCGATAACAGATAAACCCATCGCTTCATTGAATCCAAATCCTTTATAGAAGTTTTTAATACTTAATAGATAACGGTGTTCTGGTATTGGAGCAAAAATTTTTGCTCCTAATGCTTCCCATTGATGAACATGTGCGATATGATCCATGTGTCCATGGGTACATACATAATTCTTAATAGGGCCAAAAAACTTATTCACTTGTTTTATTAAATTAGGTTCAATATTTAAATCTAAGGCTATTGTATTTAAATTTCTTCCTTCTTTCGGTAAAATAATCATTCCATCGCAGCACGAAAAATAAAAAGGAGGATTAACCTGATGAACAAGCAATATATCAGAAGTTATCCGCTTAATTTCAAGATTATTTAATTTTGGAAGTGACATTAATTTGAACTTATCTAACAGTATAATCCGATTGTAATAAAGAATAAAGAAACAAATAATAAGTTGACTTTATTAGAAAGCAAGAATCAACTATCAGCTTTAAAACTCAATAATATTAAATAATGAATAAAAAAAGTTAAAAAAGAAAAAAATTTTATAATCCCACTGGAGCCATTTGATATATCTCAAATGCTTCATCAACAGATGCATTTTCATGAGCTATTGCTCTTACTGCTTTAATCATCCCAATTGGCTTATCTGATTGGAAGATGTTACGCCCCATATCTACCCCAACCGCCCCAGCGTCAATAGCATTTTTAGCCATTAATAATGCATCTTTTTCTGGAATTTTTTTACCTCCTGCGATGACAATAGGTACAGGGCAAATACTAGTAACATTTTCAAAATTTTCACAATAGTATGTTTTAACAAAGGTTGCACCCATTTCAGCAGCCATTCTACTTGCCATCCCTAGATAACGATCATCTCTAACCATCTCTCTTCCTACTGCTGTGACCGCAAGTGTTGGAATACCATATTCTTGCCCCCAATTAACTAATTTGGATAAATTCATCAAGCTTTGCTTTTCAAATTCCCCGCCTACAAATATAGAACAAGTAATTGCTGAAACATTTAATCTTATAGCATCTTCGATAGTTACATTAATTTCTTCATTTGAAAGTTCTTTAAGCATACTAGCTCCTGCTGATACTCTTAAAACAATAGGGATATCATAGTTAGCAGATACACAGCTTCTTAACATTCCTCGTGTAAGCATTAAAGCGTCCGCATATTGAAAAAGCGGATTCAAATCTCCAAAACATTTTAATTGACCTGGAACATTACCGAAATAACCATGATCAATTGCAAGCATTACACAATGTCCAGATTTCGGTTTTATTATTCGAGATAATCGATTTTGCATTCCCCAATCCATAATATCATTTCACCTGACAAGATCTATTTTTTAAAATACAATTTCATAAATATTGAATATAAATAATATAATCTCTTTTTTTTACTTTTTCAATAAATAAAAAACTGATTAACTGAAGAAAAAGACAAAAATTGCAAAATTAAGAATTATTGATTGATTGGATTTTAACTTTTTTAATAAATATCGCTATAATCTTCTCTTTATAAATTCCTTTATAAAAGCAATCCGTTCTTTATTTATAGTAGATGTTATGAAATTTGCTTGAAGTTGTTTCATCAATTCTTTATCAGAAATATTTTTATTCTCATCTAAGATAGATTTAGCTAAATGTACTTCACTCAAGAATTGAAATATTAAGTGACTTAGAACTTTCAGTTGCTCTTCTTCTTTCCTTTCTAAAGCTCGATTTATAATATATTCTTCAAGTGTCATATTTAATTGCCAAGGTTTTTGTAAAATTACTCGACGATTATTTATCAGAAACGCATTTGGTCTGTTATTCTTAACCATTGTGTAAAAAAAGTCTGCATTACGAAAAACATAACTATCAAATTGAATATTTTTAATGGCATTTCCATTTCTATAAACATCAGGAATTAGATTATCAAATACATCATTAATTTTATCAATATCTACATCTGATTCATCATTTCTAATGATAAATGAGGGATAGTCAAACAATTTTGCGCGTATAAGACCAGCAACACTAGCAAAACCATAAATATCAATTAAATCGTTTAAAGTAAATCCATATTGTTGGATCTCTTTTCTTTCGGGAAGTTCTTTTGAAAGAGAAGCATCTATTAATTCATATCCTACTATAACTCCTTTTGTTGTTATAAATGCTATAAATTGATGCTCTGGACATACGGCTTTCTGTGGTACTTGCACTTTAATTGTGCCAAATTTTTTATTTAAGAAGAGAGATTCAGGTATCTTGATGCCTTTAACAACGCCACATTTGGGACAAGTTAAGCTAAAAGTTTTAAATTTATTTTCCAATAGAGCACCTCAAATATACCTATTAAATTTTATATGTATAATGAATCAAGAGATAAATTCGTCGCTATTATGAACTACGAATCTTCTTGATCTTTTATAATGATAAAAGTTTTCCTTAAAAAATATTGACTTTTCGAAAAATTATTTTCAATAATTTGAAATTTTCGATCAAAGTAAATTTAAAAACTCTTCAACTTTATTTTTGATTTTTTCAGATAATTTAGGAGAAAATCTCTGCCTAATAAAATCCTTTATTAAACTTATACGATAACGATTAACTTTCGGCATCATTAACTCTCTCGATATTTTTTCGATTAAATCATCTTCATAAACCATTTTAACTCCTTCAAGGAAGTTCTTAACAAATTCCGCTTCATATATAAACTTAGAAATATTTTGTTGAAGAAGAACCATCTGTTCTTCTTCATCAATGATTTCAAGAGCTTCTTTTATGATGGCCTCCTCAAATTTTAGCTTTTCACTCCAAGGAGTCTGTAAAATGTGTTGTTGAGTATCCATTACAAACGAATTTTTTTCACCAAGTTTAATTTTATTGTAGTCAGTTTCATCAAGAAAAATGATTTTACTTGTTGCTCTGTAGTTTTCAGGTAGAAGGATATTCGCTATATTATTAATAAGATCAGTTCGCTCAGTAGAATCTTTGTTTCTTAAAATATAAGCAGGATAGTTAAAAATTTTAGCATGGATTAAACTGAAAACCCCGTATAGTCCGAATTTATTTATGAAACTCCTGAGTGTTAATCTATATGGGTCTATTTCCTTTTCTAGAGGTTTCATCAATAAATCTATCTTTTCATATCCTCTCACCAACCCTTTTGTGTCAACGAATACAATGAATTGATGTTCCTTGCAGACCGCTCCTTGAGGAACTTGTATTTTAATGGTTCCAAATTTTTTTTGAGCAAAAATTGCTTCTGGTATTTTAATATTTTTGATAGCTTCACAGACAGGACAAGTTACCGTAATTTCTTTATAAGATTCTACCATATCTTTTAAAAATAAAGAAATAATTTGCTTTAGATTATAAATTAATAAAATCTTAATTTATACTTTTAATAAATTATAATTTTTCACATTCTTAAAAAAGGTTTATATGTACAATTCTATATTAAAAAAGAAGTTTTTCAAATCCTTTTTTCCAAGTGGTATAGTCAATTACATAATTATATCCACATACTTTTGTAAAATCTTTACCATTAATTAATTCTCTTAACTTCTTTGCCCCCTCTATTGTTTCTTGTGTAGGACCGTAAGGGTTAAAACGTAAACTCTTCTCAGTAAGGATTATATAATCACATATAAAAAATATATCTTCAAAAATGTAAAATGTAAATCCTTCAGTATGTCCATCGATATGATATGCTTCAATTCCAGATAAATTGAAATCGTTTAGGAATTTTTTATCAAATGAATGATTAATTGCGAGGAAATTCTCTGAATCTTTTTGATGGATCCAAACAAAAGCTGTAAAATAGCTCCTATAAACATTTGAGGCACCAAGAAAATGGTGGTGTGTAAATAAAATTTTATCCATTCTTTCGACGTCTATACTGAAAGTTGAAGGACAATCTATCCATATTATTTGATTATCGATATTTATACTATAAGCAGCATGTTCAAGACCTAAGCTTGGAGATGATTTTAGTTGAAAGACTTTACTACTGACTTTTGACTTTATAACTTTATAGTTTTGAGCACATTCTTCAGCAGTTATAAAGTTTGTTTTAGAAGAACCACAAAATGGACAATAGTCCGGAAGATATTCAATCATATTGAAACCACAAATTTTACAGACATATTGTTCGATTTTAAAGATAGATGTCATAAAATCTCATCAACAAAAAGAAAGCTTTACAATTATATTAAGAACATTTTTCATATAATTTTTAACCATTTAAGACATTAGTATTATCAATACTTAATAATTGAAATTTAGAAATTAAATAATTTAAAATTTGGAGTTAGGGAATAAAATGAAAATTGAAATTTCAGAAGATGACTCAAATTATATGTATCAGATAATCCAAAAAGTGATTGATGAATGTGGCCCGCGAATGCCATGCAGTTCTCAAGAAGCTAGAGCTGCTGAAATTATCAAGAAAGAATTTGAAAAAGTATGTGATGATGCATCAATAGAGACATTTTCTTGTCAACCTAGAGCTTTCCTTGGTTTCATAAAAATAGAAGTTGTATTAGTTTTAGCATCATTTCTAATAATCTTTCTAATCCCTTATAATCTTATGAATTATTGGACGGAAATTGCTTGCTTTATTTCATTTTGCTTAAATATAGTCTCTTTTATAATACTTTGGAATGAATTTCTTAACTATAGAGAATTCGTCGATCCCTTATTTAAAACAAAAATCTCTCAAAATGTCATTGGTACAATAAAACCCACTGGTGAAAAGAAAAAAATTTTGATTTTTTCTGGTCACCATGATAGTGCTCTTCAATTCAATTTACTTTGGCATTTAAAAATAGGATATCCTATTATAATTTTTGTGGGTTTAGGTGTAATGCTATTATGGTTAGTAATTTCAGCAATTATATTTCTATTATCAATAGTTGGTTTATTTTTCTATGATAAATTCTTTCTTTTTGGCGCTATATTATTTTTTATTGGAATACCTGCGTTAATTGGATTATTCTTATTTACCTCACCGGGTGAGAAAGCCAATAAAGTTCCTGGTGCTGTGGATAACTTAAGTGCAGTTGCAGTTGTATTAGAAATAGGTAATTATTTAAAAAAACATAAGCAATTTATTTTAAAAGATACAGAGATAAGGCTCATTTCTTTCGGATGTGAAGAAGCAGGTTTAAGAGGAGCATATAGATACGTGGAAAAACATCACGAAGAATTGAAAGATAATAACTCTGTTTGTATAAATATGGACGCGATACAAAGTCTTAATGATATTTCTATCGTAGATTTTGAACCTTCAACACGAACAAGGCATTCGAAGATGGTAGCTGAGAAAATTACGAATGCTGCGAAATTGGCAGAAATTGAAATTAAAACTTCTGCCTTAGGGGGTTCAAGTTTATTAGAAAAAATTATTGGTCAAATATCAGGGGGAACTGATGCAACCGCGTTTTCTAAAGCAGGAATAAATGCAATAAATATATCCGCTATGAATTTAAGAAAAATGTTACAATTTTATCACCAACCGACTGATACACCCGATAAAATTGAAAAGGGGACGCTAGAAGATGTGTTAAAGATTTGCTTAGGATATATAATAATTGAATCTAAAAAGTAAAAATAAAAAAGTAAAAAAATTTATTTATCATTGAAAATGTTCTGAGTTCTATCGCTTTCTGTCACAAATTTCACTAATAGTCCGATGAGGATTGTTGGTATTAATGCTAAAAAGACGATTAAAAAGACCCCTACTAAAATAATATTATCAATGTAAGTATTTAAAAATAGTTGCCCTGCGGAATCTATAAGGTAATGGAGGATCATGCTTGGAAGAAGACTTTTTGTCTTTATATACATATAACCAAAACCAAATCCTAAAATTGTTGCATAAATTACCTGTAATGAAACAGATATTAAAATAATGATGGGATCAACTCCCATTAGAGTTAAGGTAATGACGTTAAATGTATGGGCGAAGCCAAAAATTATACTGCTGATAATAAGGGCTGTTCTTACACGATGTTTCTTTAGAAGCATCGGGATTACTACTCCTCGATGGGTAATTTCTTCCCATATCCCTGGAATAAGCATAAATATCCATATAAACCACCCTAAACTAGCAAAACCAGGTAAGAAAGGATTTGGATTTCCAAATAATATTGAAAGATCGAATATATAAGTCCCGAATATATTTGCTGCTAAAAATACTATGGCACTTAAAATTATAAATGAACCAATACCCAATGCAATGTTCCTTAGAACCGGTTTATTTGTGGTTAAATGTATCTTTTTAGAGTAGTCGGTAAAAGAATAACTTAATTCAGGAAGCTTTAAACCTTTTGGGACAACTAAAAGCCATAATATAGCTAAAAATCCAAATTGGAACAAAAATTCTATGAATAGCAGTGTAGTATAATTAGTGAGGTTCAATAAAAACCCAAATGGGATAAAAAATAAAATTTCCCCAAACAAAGCTAAAAACTGGAATCCTGTGTATAAAACTGTTAGAAAGAGAGCTCCTAGAATTGGAATATTCCTTAATAATCCACGCGTTTGATAGGTCGGTATTTTTTCTACTTTAGGAAACATTCTAGTTAAGATAAAAATAAACATCAAAAGCTCAATTGTCCCCATAACTATTAGAACAATTGAAGCTATGAATAAACCATAGGTAAAAAACATAGTATAACCAATTATCAACGTAAAGAAAAATACTGCAAATTGAGAAGTTAAAATCGCGATCCATTTCATAACTTTATTTTCTTTGTTTAATTCCTCTATGATATATTTGTATTTCATCCTTCCAAATAATCGGATTTTCAATTCAAACATAAATAAAAGGAGACTGAGGGAGATCGGAATGCTAGATATGAAAATAAGAAGTACATCTAATGATTTTGTTAATATTGTTAGTACAATAGCCATAATGGTGAGAGAAATGCCTTGTATTGTCGCCATCAACAGAATTTTTGCTTTTGCTTGATCTCGAGGGATAATCGGCAATGATGCAACAATAGAACTACCTGATTCTTCAATGTTTAATAATCCAATTACTAAAATAATTGGTAAAAACATATCCATAAATAGAATTATAGACCATAGAATCATGACACTAAGAGGAGAACCTACTTCATATATAATGGGAGCTTGCATGCTTAGAATCAATATTACAGGATAAATTATTGGCATTATTAAAAACATAAATGTCTGAATATCTCTCGTAGAAGATACTAAGTCTTTGTGAATATAGGAAGCTATGGTAGACTTTGCTTTAATCTCTACTTTAATGTCTTCTAATCGAACCTCTTTCTTTTCTTCAGTTTTTGAAATTTCAAATTCGCTAGATACAGTTATTCTGAGATGTTTAATAGCAATTTTGTAGAGAGCAATTGATAACGATATGAATAGAGCTATTCCTATAATGGTTGTTAGAATTACTTGGAACGGTATTTGACCAGGCGTTAAAAAAATCGCTACTAAATAACCAGGGGCTAGTGGATAAGGAACAATACTCAATATAAGATTCAATGTCAATGAAAACTCATTAACAGGAAAAATAGCAATTAGATCCTCAATAATAGTAAATGACCATTGAATTAAAAAAGAAGTTCCAAATGAAGATACGAAGAATATTAACATGATCACGACTCTTAGAATGTGTTTTTTCTTGGATCTACCTGAGGATTCGTAGAAAATATGACTAATTTTTTCTGAAACAATAACAAGTAAACTGAAGCTGAATAAAGTATTTATAACAGAAGGACCAAGACATGCTAGGAACACACTAAAGTCTTTTGTTAAGATTAGCATAATTACAGGAAACGCTAGAACCATAGATATTAAGGGGACATCAAGATTTCGAAATAAAGTCATAAATCCCAACTTTTTCAAATTCTTTTTTGAAAGAGGTAAGGTTTGTAACCATTTAAATGAATTTCCCGTCATGAAAGAACTAACATTAAACATTCCCAAAAGAAACACATACAAAACTAAATTAAGAAAAAGCATTCCAAAAATAAAACTAAAAATGAATAATATTGTTTCAACTGGATTTGAGAAAATAGCCCCATCATTTACTATTTCAAAATATACGATTAATGAAATAAAAGGTAAGAAGATAAATAGAAAAGTAAATACGAATTTCAAAGTATAAAATTGTGTTTTTATATAATTCTTATTTTTTGCATATTTTTCTAATAGTCTAGCTTGATTAGCTCCAGAACTAGATAACTGTGAATCCATTAGTACTTCAAAAGTAGGATACTTTGCTAGAGAATAAAATTTTAGCTTTTGTTCATCCATCTCAATTCGTTACTCCATTCCATTTCTTTTTATAGGACAATCTTAACTTTTTAACAATTTCATCCACAGAAGTATCTTGTTCGGTAAGACGTAAAAATACTTCTTCTAAACTTGCTCCCAATTTATCAGATTGTTTCCTTAGTTCTTCAATTGTTCCTATCCCGACCATTTTGCCTTTATTAATTATACCGATTCTATCACATAATTCTTGTGCTACTTCCATGATATGAGTAGAAAAAAGTACCGCCCCGCCTTGTTTAGTGTGAAGATCCAATATTTCTTTTACCACTTTCACAGATTTTGCATCTAAACCTGAAAGGGGTTCGTCTAATATTAACAAATCTGGATCATGGAGGATTGCGGCTATAATCTGTACTTTTTGTTTGTTTCCGTGAGATAAAGTAGCGATAAGCTGTTCATAATATTCTAATGCTTCTAAACTTTCTAAATATTCTCGAGCTCTTTCAGAAACTCCTTCCTCTTCCAATCCACGAATTGATGCTATAAAATTGAACAAATCTTTGGGGGTCAAGGACTTAAAAATTAAAGGATCCTCAGAGACATACCCAACTCGTTTCTTAATTTGGACTTCATCCCTCTCGGGATTCAATCCAAATACTTCCATTTCACCCTCGTTAGGTTCAAGAAGTCCTAAAAGAAGTTTAATTGTTGTTGTTTTACCTGCTCCATTTGGTCCTAGAAGACCAAAAACCTCTCCTGCTCGAACATCAAACGAGATACCATTAACTGCTTTAACTTCTCCAAAGAATTTTTTCAATTCTCTAACAGAAATCATTATATTATTTTCCATTTTTTTATCAACTTTATTTAATTTTCTAATCTTTTTATCATTTTTTATTAAATTTTTTCTTTCCATAATGGAGATATTAATTTTAAGAAAAGGATATTAAGTATTGAGGGAATAATCCCAATAAAACATATTAGATATAATCCTAGGACAAAAGCATTATTGATTTGGGTGTTAATCAATGCTAATCCAATCGTATCAATTAAATAATGATATAGCATACAAGGGATTAAACTTTTTGTTTTAATAAAGGTATAACCAAGAGAGAAACCGATAAAAGTGGTATATATAACTTGATATAATACATTAATCGGACTTGCCCAACCTAAACCAACTAAAATTAGATTAAAGGAGTGTGCTAATCCAAATAATATACCACTTACAACTATCACCGTAAAATTTCCATACTTCTTTAATAACATCGGGATTGATATACCTCTAAATGCAACTTCTTCCCAAATTCCCGGTCTAAGCATAAATATCCAAATAAACCACCCCAAACTCGCAAGCCCCGTTAAATAAGGATTCGGGTTCCTAAATAAAAATTCTGGAAGAAATAAAAATTCACCTAAAAGATTGGCTCCAACTAAAACCACAATAGAAAAAATAACAAAAAAGCCAAAACCAGCAAGGAGATTTCGACCAAGAGGTTTAATTTTGGAAATCCCAATTTCGTTAGTGTATTGTTTAAACAATTCATTTTTACTTGGAATTTTCAATCCTTTTGGAACAATATAGAGGAATAAAAATATTAAAAATCCTTCTATTAAGAAAAATTCCACAAATAAAGCACTTGCATAAGGAAGAGATACTATCCAAGGTAGTAATAGAAAAATTTCAAGAAAAACTCCAAGAAATGGAAAACCAATAAATAAAAGTAATATCGCGATACTACCTATGATTGGTTGCTTCCTTAAGTAACCACCTGTCTCATAAAATGACATTTGGTCTATCTTTGGAAACATTTTAGTAAATGAATATATCAATAATATTAAACTAGCCATTCCAATGAGTACTATCATAATAATTGCATTCATGATGCCAAGAGAAACAAATAATGAAAATCCTATAATTAAAATCATGAAATATAACCCTAATTCAGCGCCAAGTATAGATATCCATCTTAAGATCTTATGTCTTTTCTTTACTTCTTCAAGAACGTATCGATATTTCATTTTACTAAATAATGCAATCTTCATTTCAAAAACTAACAAAAGGAAGGTCCATGCAAGGGGTAAACTCCCTAAAAGCAAGATTAAAATGATAACAGACTGTGTTTGAAGCGTAAGAATGACTGTCATTAATATAAGTGAAATGCTATGAACTGTTAGCATTAATATTATTTTTGCTTTGGCTTGATCCCGCGGAATTATAGGCAATGAAGCAAGGATGGACGATCCCGATTCCTCTATGCTCAATAACCCTCCTACTAGTAAAAGTGGAATGAATTGAATTACTCCAATTATAATTGACCACAAAATCATGATACTAATTGGCGAAGAAACATTACTAGAAATTGGCACCTGTAATGAAAAAAGCATGATTAGAGGATATACAATCGGCATAAGAATAAATATTAAGGACTGATAGTCTTTCGTAGAAGCTATTAAATCTTTTCTTATATATGCTTTAACAGGAGATAAAGATTTAACTTCAATTACAATTTCTTTAGATGTTTTCAATTTGGTTTTTTTAATCTTTTTATAACCCTCCTCCGTTGTTGATATAGTCTTTAATGATCTTATCGCCACTAAGTACATTAGATATGTAATAAATGCAAATATAAAAATCCCAATGATGGTTGAGATCCAAAAAAAGAGAGGTACTTGACCAGCAGTTAAACTTAACCCTACTAAAAAGCCAGGAGCAAAAGGAATCGGGATAAGACTTAATAGTATTACTAAGCCTTCTGAGGGAAAATTTAGTCTAAAAGTATTAATAAGAAGTTGCAATACACTGAATCCCAAATTTAATAAAATTCCAGTACTAAATGCGATAATAAAATAGCCAAGTAATGAAATTACACGCAAAATGTTTGACTTTTTACTCCTTTCTGAGAAAAGGTGGCTAAATTTCTCTCCAATAATAATAAGTAGGCTCATACTAAACATTGTAATAAGAAATGATGAGATAAGACTAAAGAAGAAAGTTAATATATTTTGCGTCATTATTAACATAGCAATTGGAAATGAGATGATCATCATTATTATCATTACATTTTGACTTCGAAATAAAGTCATAAAACCTAGCTTTCGAATTTCCTTTTTAGAAAACGGAAGAGTTTGCAACCATTTAAATGCATTACCTGACATTAATGAACTGGTAGTAAATAAACCAAAAAGTATTATATATAGCATCAGTAAAAAATAAAATACCCCAATAAAAGAACTAAATACAATTATCGTCCCTTCAAGAGAAATAGGGAATATTTCCAGTTCTTTGGTTATATCAGAATAAATTATTAAGCTCAGAAAGGGCATAAAAAGCATAATGAATGCCGAAACTGCTTTTAAGGCGATTGATTGATTCTTAATATAATTTTTATTTTTTTCGAATTTTGCTAATAATTTTGCTTGGTGAGCACCAGCGGATAAATACTGCGATTCCATTACAACTTCTAAATTTGCATATTTCGCCAAAGAATATAACTTGAACCTTTTTTTAACCACTTAAATTTATCACTTTCTCTTCTTTTAGAATATAAATTGCGTATTTAGTCATAGATTATATTTTATAATAAATATATTTTTATATATTTATTAATATTTATTTATATTATGAAATATTTAAATGTTTTGAAAAAAATAAGAAAAAAGTTTGAGACTGTGATATAACCTCAACCAAGGCTCTGCTCTTATATATATGGATATAGATAAAAATATTAATTTATTTTTGATGGAATTATTATTATGCACTCTTGTTTTTTAATATTACATCAGACCAATAAAGTAATAAACTTACTAAATTAAATAAATTTCTCTTAAAAATGCTTTATTTAGATTAAAATTAAAAAAGGAAAAAAATTAGAGTTTTTTATGGCAAAGCCACCAATCATAACATTCAAATTCTTTAGATTTTAATCTTTCTTGTGCAGTTTTTACATCTTTCGCTGGAGGAATGATCACATGATCTCCGATTAATTCATTATTAGGCCAATTTGCAGGTATTGCCACCTTTTCTTTATCTGCTATTTGTAAAGCTTTTACAGCTCTTACAATCTCATCCATATTACGTCCAATTTCCTGAGGATAATAAATAATTAATCTAATAGTTCCATTTGAATCCACAATAAAAACAGCTCTTACTGTGTTTGAACCTTTACCAGGATGAATCATCCCAAGTTTATTACCCACAGCACCATGATCTGCAATAATAGGGAAAGGTATTTCAGTATCTAAATTATCTTTTATCCATTCGGTCCACTTAATATGAGAAAAAACTTGATCGATCGAAAGTCCTATTAATCTGGTATTTAGTGCTTGAAATTGATCATTTCTTTTTGCAAAGGCATGAAATTCTGTAGTACACACTGGTGTAAAGTCGGCAGGATGGCTAAATAACACAAACCAATATCCTCCTTTAATAGCATCATCAGGTAATTTCATTGGTCCAAAAGTAGTCGTTACTTCCATTGTTGGAAATTTATCCCCAATAAGAGGGATACCAATTGTTCTTTCTTCACTATTCATTCAAATCTCACCTTTAGTCTTAAGACTTTAAGTTGATAATTATGAATAATCATTCATGTTTTTAAAGATTTTAATTATAATTTATAAATAACTTTCCTAAAGCAATTCTAGTGGTTGCAATTTGTTAATCTTACTGATTCGTTTTCTAAATTATTAAAATTACTTTATTGTTTTTTGTTGATTCACTATAATTATAATTGATAATATAACTATTATCGTTCCAATTAAATGAAATATTGTGAAACTTTCATTTAAAATAAATACAGAAAATAAAGCTGTAACAATGGGAGTCGGGGAAAATATAATAGTGGCTTTTGAAACGTCCAAATATGATAGCGTCTTATACCAGCAAAATAAGCCGATTCCATACACTGCCCCCATTGATAGAAAATAAAAATTATTAACCGGATCTAAAAAAATATCTAAGCCAGTGGGAGGAGTAAAAATTAAAAATGCTATGAATAATATTACCCCACTAAGGATATTTCGAAGAAAGACCATCTGAGTTGGAGATGCTTCGTCTCGATTAAAAATAGGTTTTGTAACAGTATGACCAAACATCCATAAACAAGTTATTATTAAAAGTGTTAATACTCCTAAAATAATGTTAAAATTAAAACCTTTAAGATTAAATGAGCCTTGAGTTATTGCAAGTACCAATCCAAAGAAAAGAGTTATTGAAAAAATGATTTGAGTTTTAGTGATTTTTTCTTTTAAAATTAGAAAACCAAATATTAAGCCAAAAAACACAGTAGTTTTTTGAGTTAAAGAACCATTTATAGCTCCAGCCAATCTATATCCAATAAAAAATAAGAGTTGATTAATACCAAAGATAAATCCTATAAAAATTAGAAGCCAAAAGTTGCTTTTCCAATTTTGAATTGTGGATTTAATTAAAGTTGACATAGTATTTTCTTTATTGTGTTTTAAACTACTCATTTTCAACTCTATTATCATAACAGGAAAAAAGATTATTGCTTCAACCAGACAAGTCATTGCTGCAAAAATTAGAGCATCAAGCGATTGCGGGCGGGAATTTGCCACTATTGGTTGAAAACCTACAAAAAAATCCCCGATAATTCCAAAGATTAAACCTTTTTTCATATTATTGCTCAAGATAATTATAAAAAGCATTCAGAATTAAAAGATTTTACCTTTTTTAATATTTTATTTCTTCTCTCTTACTATCATGAATATTGAGATAATTATAATAATGGTACCAATCAAATGATAAATAGTAAAAACTTCTTTAAGAATAATAAAAGAAAAGAATGCTGTGGTAATGGGAGTTAATGAATTAATGATTCCAGCTTTCCCGATTTGAATATATGAAATAGCTTTATACCAAACAAATAAACTAAATCCGTAATCCAAACCCATAAATAAAAAAAAGAGAAAATTTTCAAGATCAAAAATCATGAGTAAATTTTCAATAGGAAAGAAAAGGAGATATATGAAAAGTATTATAGATCCACTCAAGAGATTTCGAATGAAAACAACTTGAGTTGGAAATAGTTCATTTCTATCAAAACTGGATTTTGTAAATGTGTGTATAAATGTAAATAAGGCGACACTTATCGTTAAAATTATAACACCTAAATTAAACTTAAGTAAATTAAGTGAACCTTGAGTTATGGCAATGATTAAACCAAAAAACAGAACAAAACAAAAAATGATTTGAACTTTTGAAATCCTCTTTTCTCTAAGAAATAATGAACCAAATAATAACGCAAAAATAATTTCGCTTTTCAATGCTAGAGAACTATTAATCGCTCCCGCTAATTCGTAACCAATATACAATAGTATTGGAACGATGCTAAATGTCAATGCAATCATAATAAGTAGCTTTAAATTTTTTTTCTTTTTCCATCCGTGTAATAATAAATTTAAATTTTTATTTTCAGAATCCTTCCTACTGATTACAAACAACTTTCTTCTTTCAATCAAATATAATGGCAGGAAGATTAAAGCTTCAATTAAGGCCGTGATGGCAGCAAAAATATAAGGATCGATTATAGAGGGTCTTGCATTGGAAATAACCGGTTGTAACCCTATTAAAAATACTCCAATTGTTCCAAAAATAATTCCCTTTTTTAAATTATAATTTTCCACTCTAAATAGAAGAAGATGGAATAAAATTAATAATTTGAGGTTAAGAGTATTTTTTAAATCATCTTTAAGCATTATTTCTATTTATATAAAAATACATTCTTGTAAAATTGTATGCCCATTTAGAATAATCTTAAATAAGTATGAATTAAAATATACTTATGAATAGTTTTGAAAGAATCTGGGCTGCTTTAAATCTTGAGGAACCAGATAGAATTCCTATCCATACAATTAATATAGATGGAAATGTAGCAGACCAAATTATAGGAAAACCTAAAAGAACTGCTTTTGATATCTTTGACGACATAGAAAAAGAATATCCAAATGATTGGGCCGATAAAGTAAATGCAATCCTTGATGATATTGAGATTTCTGTTTTTGCAAAAACTGTAAAGGCTGGTCATAGTTTGGGATTTGACGGTGTAGGAATACAATATATTCCTTTTATTTTCGAAAGTAGAACTGAGATGACAGATATATTTGGGAAGAGGCATAAGATAAGGAATATTGATGGGAATCCATATCCTGATTATTATGGCGGTTATATTAAAAATAGGGAAGATTGGGAAGCCTATCCTAAACCTGATTTGAAGCATGAATATAACCGAGCAAAAAAATTCTATAAAGGGGTCTTGCGAAAATGCAAAGATATTAAAAATAGTGTCTGTATTATAGCTCAAAATGCGTTAACATCTGTCTTTCCGCCCGTGTGGCAGGGAATGGGGATGACTAATTTCGTTCGTGCTCTGAAAAATGATCCTAAATTGATAGAAGAACGCTTTAGGTTTACTACAGATTTTGTTTTATCCGTTTTTGAAGCATATAAGGATTGCGGAGCTAAAATATTTCTAGAAGGTGGTGACATTGCCCATAGTGGAGGTCCAATGATCCATCCAAAATATTTCGATAAATATGTAAAACCTTGCCTTCAAGAAGTGGCAGAAGCCATTCATAGCTGGGGAGGGAAATATATATTACATACAGATGGAGATATTACTACTCTTTTAGACTTTATCGTAGATTGTGGATTTGATGGGCTCCAATGTCTAGAACCTCCGCTCGTAGATTTAAAGATGGTTAAAAAAAAAGTTGGAGATAAATTATGCTTATCAGGAAATATAGATACAAGGCATATTTTGGTAAAAGGAACCAGAGAAGAAGTTATTGATGCAGTAAAGTATGCAGTATATGCGTTAGGTCCGAATGGAGGAGGGATGATATCTCCCGCAAATTTTCATCCACAAATATCAGTTGAGCGTTTAAAATGGATGATTGAAGCAACAAAAAAGTTTGGGATTTATCCCTTATAATATCAGCAAATATGAGTTAAAAATATCTAATTTTTTAAAAATATTGAATGAAAAAGAAAAATTTTTTTCATTATTCCTTTATATATTTACCAAATTGAGGAAAGTTTTTCAATTGGGATGAATTAAAAATAGGCCCCTCCTTACAAACTGAAACGTTATTCTGCTCTCCCACACAACATGAACCACATAAACCTACTCCACATTTCATTTTTCTTTCCAAGCTAGCTTGGATTTCAACTCCTTTAGATTCTGCTATATCAAAAACACGTTTCATCATAATTTCAGGGCCGCAGGTAATAATCAGATCGATTTTTTCTTTATCTATAATTTCTTCTATGGTTTCAGTCACAAAACACTTCTTCCCTACTGAACCATCATCTGTAGTCATAGTACACATTTTACTTGGAATAAGATCTATAACCCGATCAGCAAAAATTAATGAAGCTTCATCTTTCGCACCTATAGCAATAAAAACGTTCTTTTTATTCTTTTTTAAAGGTTCAATTAAAGAAGTTAACGCTGCTATACCCATACCTCCTCCTACAATTAAGATATTATTGGCATCTTCATAATTGAAGGCATTTCCATAGGGTCCTCTAATTCCAATCACATCTCCCTCATATAATTCAAATAATTTAGAGGTTCCTTCTCCTACTCTTTCAACGGTAATTTCGAGTACATTACCTTTAACTTTTGAAATGGACATAGGTAAGAAATCAATATCAGGGAGCCATAATATAATAAACATCCCTGGTCTATACTCTCTAGCAATTCTTTGGCTCCTTATAGTAAAACTTCTAATCTCGGACGAATGGTTTACTATTGATTCAATTTTAACTATATCAGTTGAGTTTCGTGTTATATCTAATATTAATGTTTCATCATCTTTATCTAGAGGATTAATCTCTATAATTTTCTGTTTAATTGCTAAATCATATATCTCTTTTCCCCTTTCTGTCCTAATAATTACGGTATTCCATCCCTCTTCACTACCAAATTGTCCTACTGAAATATCAGCAAATGAGGATGTATAATCAGAACATGAAAAACATGCTTTTCTTATTGCTTTTTCATACAAATAATTTAAGGGTATTTCTTTAGTTGATGAATTCAATGTAAATTTTAATTTAAAATTTAATTTGTCTGTCTCAATTTTTTTAATTTCATTTGGCCGAATCTTGTTTTCTTCAAAAATATCACTTAAACGTTGATTGTGAAATGTTCCAAAACAAAATGTTCCAATCGTTAATGATACTAAATCGTACGCTTCGTAATCAAAACTAGGATGGTTTTGTAGCTTTCTTAATGCTTGAATTTGACATGGCGTTCCAACAATAGCTATATCTGCGAATCCCTTATTAATTGCATCCCCAACAAGTGAAATAGTAGGACTCTGACTTGGTTTATAACCTGCTCCATTAAAAAGATCTTGTTCATTTTCTGCAATCATCGGAAATGGTCTAAAATTTTTATCCTTGTTAGCTATAATTGCTGCATCAATTAACCCGTTCTGCATAGCAACCCATAATAAACCTGTTAAAGGCCCAGCATGGTTTGGTATTTTTTCTCTTGCTTTCTCTGTTAGTTTCACAGATTTTATATCAAGATAATGACCTAATATTTTATCATGCTTCTTACCAAAAACCCATTTATCTAGTAAAGAAATAGGAATTTGTTTTATTTCAGTTTTAGGGCATAAATTATAGCAAAGACCAAAACCATCACGACAAGTATTAATGTCTTTACATGAACCATCTTCAATCGGAATTTCCTTATCAAAATCAAATTTAATGTTAGCGCAAAACGCTCCACAGGCACCACAGTAGACACATTTATCTGTTTGAATTATCTCAGAGTTTAATTCTTGCCAACCTTTTTGAATTTTCTCAATCTCCATTTTAGTTTTTCTCCTCTTGTTTCATCTTTAAAAATTCTCTTGCTTCCTGCTTGCCTAATTCAAAAGCTTCTAGATTTTTATCTAAAGTGGAGCTAGGAACAAAACTTTTGATAGTCTCAATAGCAGATTCTTCGGAAAAAATCCCTGAAAGAATCGTAAAAACACCTAGTAATAGTGAATTTCCAAATACCATATTACCAAATTTTTCTACAGCGATTTTTTGAATAGGAATCCCTAGAGCATTTTTAACCCTTTTTACGGCTCTAAACTTTTGAATTGTAGATGAATCCCATATTAAAAATCCGGTGTTATTCTCTCCTTTAACCATATTTGGTTTTATATCACTAGCAGATTCTTCTGAGAGTATTATTAAGAAATCGTATGGTTCTAACGCTTTAGGGTAGTCAATTAATTTAGAGTTTTTATCCAAATCCACCACTACCTCAGCCCAGCATTTTCCTCCACGTGCAGCTGCGCTATACGCTTCTGTTTGTGTCGCGGCTAGATTTTCATATAATGAGCTTGCTGTAATGATCATCTTGCTAAGAGATATGACTCCTTGGCCTCCGTAACCTGCAATTCTTATTTCATATCTAGCCATTCTTTATTTACCTCCCATGGCAATTTTTTGAATTTTGGTATATTCGTCTGAATATTCCGGTTTATTAGGTTGATACCTGAACTCACCAATAATGTATTTATTAAATAATTCTTCTTCGCTCATAAATTTCGCTTGGTTTATTCTTACGGTATTACGTTTAATCCAATCAATCATCTTTCCACCTGTATCCATCTTTTCACCTTTTTCTCCTTTATATTCTGCTCCCAAACTATCAAGATTCTTTCTTCCGAAATATGTAACACATGGTGTAATGATTTCAATTACAGATGTACCTTTGTGGTTCAATGCTTTTTTGAAATATTTCATATAGGTTCGTGGGTGAGCGACAGTAGTTCTAGCTACATATGTAGCTCCTGCAGCAAGAGCAAGCTGTATCCCATCACTCCTATTTTCAAACATTTTATAAGGGGTTGTTGAACTTTGTGCTCCGTATAGGGTTGTTGGAGCACCTTGTCCTCCTGTCATAGCATAGATACTATTATTGAAGATAAATATAATACAATCCAAATTTCTTCTGCATAAATGTATGAAATGATTTCCTCCAATCCCTAAACAATCTCCATCACCTGAAAAGATAATAGGTTTCATTTTAGGATTAGCCATCTTAATTCCAGTAGCAACTGCTGGAGCTCGACCATGAAGAGCTAAAATTTTCTGCGATTTTGCATGTACAATAAGTAGTATTTGACTATAGCATCCTATACCTATGACGGTTGGATATAGGTGAGGATCTAGTTTTTCATCCTCGAACATTCGAGTAAAAATCTGACCAATAATTCCATATCCACAACCCGAACAAAATCTAGTAGCAAAATTTCCAAATAAACTACCTGCGTAAGACATTAAAACATAAGGATGTTCTGGTTTCTCATTTGGAATCATTCTTCCAATTTCAGACATTATTTTGCCACCTCTCTAATTACTTTTAAAATATCATCCGGATGATGAAATTCGCAAACTTTAGGTATCTTAATTACTGGTGTTTCAAGTTTGGTTACTCTCTCAACCTGTTCAGCAATAAAACCAGTATAATTTAATTCTGGAACTATTACTGCTTTTGCACTTTTTACTATTTCTTTAACTTTCTCGTCTGGAAATGGCCATACTGTTATTAATCGAAAAATCCCTACTTTTATTCCCTCTTTACGAGCTATATCAACAGCTCTATAACTCGATCTGACAGGTAAACCGTATCCTACAACAATAATCTCCGCATCATCAAGTTTATATTGATCTGTAAGGCATATTTTATCTTTATTGCTATTTATCTTCTCTATAATTGCTTCGATGAATTGCATTGGTTTAGGAGTGGGTAAGCCTTCATAATTATGGGGTTGATGGAGAAATAATCCGGGACAATAATCTGTGCCCATAATAGGGGGTTTAGGTATTACATATTTCCCAGTAATATCATCTTTAAAAGAAAATTTTTTAACAAAATCATCAGGTAATTCTCGTTCTACAAGTTGTTTTAAAATCTCTTCCTTAGGAGGGATATTCACAACTTCATGTAAATGCCCGAGGTACGCATCAGACATTATAAATACGGGACATCTATATATTTCTGCAAAATTGAAAGCAGTAATGGTCAGATCAAAAAGTTCTTGGCAGTTCATTGGTGCTAATGTTATTACTTGAAATTCTCCATTCCCTGCGAATCGCATTAATCCTAAGTCATTATGATGAGGCTCTGTAACAAAACCAGTACCAGGACCGTTTCTCTGAACATCGCAAAATACAAAAGGGACCTCAAGATTGGCAGCCATAGAAATAGTTTCTGTCATTAGAGAAAGTCCGGGACCTGAAGTGGCTGTCATTGCTTTTACGCCCACTAAAGATGCACCAATAACCGAATTGATGGATGCTAATTCATCTTCCATTTGCATACATACACCTCCGATTTGTGGAAGTCTAACAGCAAGATGTTCGATGACTTCTGTACTTGGAGTTATGGGATAACCTCCAAAAAACTTTAATCCCGCTGAAATTGCTCCCTCTGACATTGCTACGTTCCCCATCATTAAATGTCTACCTTCTGGTAAAAACCTCTTTTGATTATTGATACTCATAATTTCACCTCGTTAAATTTTAGCTTTTTCAGCTTTATTTTCATGTTCTGATTCATCTAAAACATAGATACACCATTCAGGACATCCAAATTCACATCTGCGGCAACCAGTACAATATTTTTCTTTACCTTCTTTAACTCTCGGTATATATGAAATTCGCATGTTTAATTCATCTCCTATCTCCAAAATTCCTGTAGGACAAACACTCACACATATTTCACAACCACCGCATCTATTCTTATTTAAAAATAAAGTGAATTTTTTCTCTTTATTTTCTATTAAATTTGGTATTTTATATCATCTCAAGATTAATTAATTAATAAAATTAAATATTCTAATAATTATAAATTTCAATTTATTCAATTTTAAGTATTTTTGAAAAATTAGATATATCACTCCCAAGTTGTTGACAACCAAGAAAATTGATTTTTAGAGTTATTACTTTGCAAAATGGAGCCCTTATGGAAAAATTGACAAAAATAGGATCAAATCCAATTGAAAATCATATTGATATCATACGAAAATTAAAGATCCATGAATATCTTTCCTAAAAAGAACTTAAAGATATGGCTAGAGAAGATTTAAAATAATCTTTTTATACTTAACTTAATTTTTTATATTCTTGTAATATTTTAAGTGCAACATCATCAGTAGTACCAAATTTTCCCTCTTTCCGGTATTTTGGAGGCACTACGTCCTTGGGTAGCATATTCCAGTTACTTTCTATATTCAATGCACCAGCAATTGTATTTTCAATTGCTTTCATCAATCCCTTCGATTCTTTAATATAACCCAAATAATCAAGCAACATGGACGCAGATAATATAGTTGCGATAGGATTTGCGATTTTTTCACCTGCAATATCCGGAGCAGAACCGTGAGTTGGTTCAAAATATGGAATTTTTGGACCGTAGATCCCCGAGCCTGCTACTCCTAATCCTCCTACTATTTGTGCCGCTTCATCAGATAAGATGTCCCCCATCATATTAGGAATTACAATAGTATCATGATAATCTGGAAATCTAATCAATCTCGCTGCGAAATCGTCTACGATATATGTCTCTACTTTAAGTTCAGGAAACTCGTTTTTAGCTATATTTTTAATTCTTTTTATAAACATACCATCTTGAGAGCGAAGTATGTTTGGTTTACATACAATTTCCAGTAAACCTTTTCCAATTCCTTCATTTTTACGTTTTATACAAACTTCACATGCAACTCTACCAATCCTATCTGTTGCTTGAGGAGATACAATTCTAATTGCATATATCGCATCTTCAGTCCATTTCTCTATATCAGATTTATAAATAATTCCCTTTCTGATCAGCTTTTTGAGTTTTCCTTCTTTTCCAGTAGCTGCATACATTCCCTCTGTACATTCTCTTATGAAAGTATAATCTACATTTTCAACTAATTCTGTCTTAAAAACTGTATCCATACCTTTAAAATATTTAATAGGTCTAATATTTGCAAAATTCCCTAGACCCCACCGTAAATATGCAATTACTTGGACAGCACTTTCATGGGTTGCTCCAAATAAAACAGCATTACAGTGATCTATTGCATTTTTTGTTTCATCTGGAAAAGCATTACCATGAGTTTCAATGGCACTCTCACCGCAAGGCATACTTTTTATTTCTAATCCACTAATTTTCATACCATTCAAAACATAAACAGTTGCATTTACCACACTCGGACCTATTCCATCGCCTCCAAGCGCAATTACCTTTTTTGATGATTTATTAATCCTTGGGCTTTTTAAAATACTTCTATATTCATTTTCCATAAAAATCATTCTCATTTTATTTAAAAAAATTGATTAAAATCTTAATATTATTCCGATTCTCCCTTTAGTTCAGAAAGAAGCACTTCAATCAATCCTTTCTTTTTTAAAATCTCAAGTAATATAGGATGAATTTTTTTTCCTTGTAACATTTCTCCAGACTTTAAATTTTTAACTTCCGCTTTAGGTATGTTTAATTCAATCTTATCCCCGGTTTGAAATTGTTTTGGAATCTTTTCTAATTCTATGACTGGAAGCCCTCGAGCAATTGAAGAACGATAAAAAATACGAGCGAAACTTTCAGCAATAATTGCTACTATCCCCTTTTCTTGTAATATCGCTGGAGCAGTTTCTCTACTTGAACCGCATCCAAAATTTTTACCAGCAACAATTATATCCCCATCTTTTACTTCCATTGGAAATTGTTTAATTATAGTTTCACAACTATGATGAAGTGTTGCATCTAAATCGTCTAAATACTGACCTGGAGATATCGCATCCGTATCAACATTATCTGGAAATAACCAAATTTTTCCCCTTATAACATCTTCGTAATCTTTAATAGGTTTTTTTCCCACTATAGCCATTTAATCACCTTTAAAATTCTCTTGGGTCTGCTATTTCACCTTTTAAAGCAGAAGCTGCTACTGTGGCTGGAGATCCAAGATATATTTCCGCAGCATTACTACCCATCCTGCCCTGAAAGTTTCTATTCGAACTCGATATGCATCTCTCATTTGGAGCAAGTAGACCACCATGTGCCCCAAAACAAGCACCACAATTCGGATTTGTTATGATTGCACCCGCATTAATTAATTTTTCGGCTATACCCGATTTCGCGGCTTTTATCCATATCTCTTGAGATGCTGGAGTTACTATCATCCTAACATCAGGGTGTATTTTTTTCCCGTCTAGTATTTTAGCTGCAATTTCTAAATCTTCAAACCTTCCATTTGTACATGATCCTAAAAATGCTTGGTTAATTTTAGTTCCAGCAACCGCGGACACAGGCTTAACATAATCTATTGTATGAGGACATGATAATTGAGGTTCTAAATCATCAACTCCAATCTCATATATCCTTTCATAAATAGCATCATCATCTGGTTTAATTAAATCAAGTGAGTCGTTTGTTCTTTCTTTTAACCAATCAACTATTTTTTGATCAGGTACACCAAAAGCAAATTTAGCTCCTAATTCTAATGCAAAATTAGACATAGTCATACGAGATGCTATACTTAAAGATTCCATAGTTTCTCCAATGAATTCAATTGATTTATATATAGCTACCTCCGAAGTATAATCTCCTGCAATTTTTATTATTATATCTTTACTCATAACATTGTAAGGTAATTTACCAGAAATCTCAAACTTGATAGATTGTGGAACTCTAAACCATAATTTTCCAGAAACATAAGCATAAAATAGATCAGTATTGCCAACTCCACAACTAGCTGCATTAAAAGTGCCATATGTTGTTGTATGACTGTCTCCTCCAATTATAAGCATTCCAGGTTTAATATGACCTTTCTCTGGTAAAATTTGATGACATATTCCCTCTCTGATATCATAAAAATTTTTAATTCCTTGCTTTTTTACAAATTTACGAATAAGATCATGAACTGCTGCCCATTTTTCTGTTGGTGCTGGAGCATAATGATCAAATAGAACAACAATTTTGTCGGGATCAAAAACCTTTCTCTTCTTTGGTGGACGTATCTTTTGAAAATCTAAAAATACTTTTGCAGTTCCAATATGACTCATTATTAAATCGACCTTTGCTAAAATAATCTCATTCACTTTAACATTTTCCCCAGTTAAGGAATGAGACCCAAGTATTTTTTCAGCAATAGTTTTCCCACTCATTCAACTAACCAATATGAAATAATAATATTTTAATCTTCTTGTATTTAAAATATAGAATTAAATCGTATAAAAATTTTAAAGGAACTTGAATTTTCATAAAAGAAAAAATGTTTTTATTATTCATAATTTAATCTATTAATATAATTAAAAATTAGCGATATTTTACCCATGACCAAACTGATTTTTCTAGGTTGTTTATCAAGCAGTAAATACAAGCAGACTTGCGAGAATGCAGTTAAAATTATTAAAACAATTGATAATGAATACCAAGTTCTTAATGATGTTCCTTGCTGTGGAGCGTTAGCATACCATTTTGCAAGTGAAGAAGAATTAATTACTCATGTGAAATTTGTTAATGATTGGTTTAAAATCAATCATGTTTCTGAAATTGTCACTATTTGCGCTGGATGTTATAATTATTTATCCCGCTATTATAAAAAATATCTGGGCGAAGACTTTACTATACCTATAAGGCATATGTTGCAACTTATTGCCATTCCCGAGAATTTAAGCAAGTTAAACTTAAAATATGAAGGGAAAAAGATTAAAATTTGTTATCATGATGCGTGTCATTTAAGAAATGCGACAACTCCTATAATAGAAGAACCAAGAGCTATTATAAACTCAATAGAAAATATTGAACTGTTTGAAATGGATAATAATAGAAATAATAGTACCTGTTGTGGAGCTGGAGGAGGCGTTTATTCTATTTTTAAAGAAAATAGTGATTATAATTCCCAAATAATATTTGAGCAATCTAAGAGAGGAAAGCTTCTTTTAACTGCCTGTCCTTTTTGCTATACTGCTTTAAAGCGTATTAAAGAAGAAAACAAAATTAAAAAACCTGTAATTAAGTTTGAAGATTTTCTAACAAAAATTATGGAAGGAGCTGATCCAATAAGTGAGTGAAAAGGGAAAAGAATTATATGAAGAAGTAAAGCAAAAAATTAACATTTCTCAAAAAGAAGATACCCTAGAAAGGCAATTTGCGGACTTTTGGAAGCTAGCTTGCACATTAAAGGTTAGACAACATGATATGAGATATGCCTATGATGATACTAGTCGTGAATTCGTAGAAAAATATAAAGATCATCTCATAAAAGTAAGAGATGATTTTATAGAAAACATGGATCATTACGTTAAAAAATGTATCGAAGTTATGCGTAAAGTAAATAATATGGAAGTTCATTACGCAAAAACTAATGAAGAAGCGCAAAAAATTTTCATGGAAGAATTAGGACAAAATAAGGTAATATATAAGTCGAAATCTGTTGAAGCTAAGGATATTGGTATTATTGATGTCCTAAAAGAAAATAATATAGAAATAAAAGAAACTGATTTAGGGGATGTGCTCGTTCAATTATTTAAGTATGAACTTCCAAGTTTTCAAATAGGTCCAGGTGCTCATTTTACTGAACTCGAGATTGCCGAAAAAATTAAGGCTGTATATGGTGTTGAACTTGAACCTAAAGCAGCAAACATTGTTGATTATTTTAGAAATACTTACCGAAAAGAACTGCTTAATGATGTAAAAGTTTCATTAACTTCAGCTAATGCAATTTCTGCAGAGGATGGAACTATTGTATTAGGAGAAAATGAGGGAAATATCAGTCTATTAACTAGAGCAACAGAAAAGCATATCGTTGTGTGTGGTATTACAAAAATTGTCCCTACACTGCTAGATGCTGTTTTAATCACAAAATTGCAATCTAGAATTAATAATGTCTCTTTTAGGTATATTAGCCTTATTTCAGGACCCTCCAATACTTCTGATATTCAAGGTACGAGTGTTCAAGGAATGTATGGAGCAAAAGAATTAGTGGTGATACTCGTCGATGATTGGCGTACAGAAGCGAATAATAATGATCTATTATATAAAGAATTCCTTAAATGTATTGGGTGTCGTTCATGTAATTTTATCTGTACAGCTTCACGCGCTTTTGGAAACCTTTATGCTTCTAAATATGGATTAGGTGCCACAGCAATTATTAGAGATTATATCCATTACGGAATTGAAGCTGCAGTGAAAGATGGTTTATTTCTCTGTACTGGATGTGAAAATTGTTATCATTGGTGCCCCGTATCAATAAATTTAGGAGAAATCATGAAATCAATTAAAAAAGAAGCAACTGAAAAAGGATTATGCCCACCCCCATTAGATGAATATAAAGAAAAAATCTTTAAGGATAAAAATCCATTTAAATAAAATAATTTGGAAATAATCTAAAAAGTGATAAAAAATGTCGGGATTAGATTTAAGTGTAGTAGGAAAAAAATCTAATGAGAAGATTTTTAAATACAATTGGAAAGATGTAATTTTATATGCATTAGGGATTGGTGCTCAAGTTGACGAGCTGCCTTTTATTTATGAAAATGCTCCATATGGCCTTAAAGTTATTCCTAGTTTTGCAACCATAGTTAGAATGGTTGCTTTTCCGCGATTAGGGAAAAATATATTCTTTCCTAAATTTATCCATGGCGAAGAACTTATCCGTTTGTATAAATCCTTTTCGCTCCAAGGAGAAATAATATGTTTTAGTGAAGTAACAAATATTTATGATAAAGATAAAGCTGCAGTTATTCATGTCAAATTTACAGGTCTTACTAAAGAAAGAGATCCCTTATTTGATGTCAAATCTGTTTTCTTTTATCTTGGAGCAGGTGGATTTGGTGGAGATCGCGGACCTAAAACTGAATTATTATTACCCCCAGAAGGTATAGAACCTGATTTTAGTATTACTTATAAAACGAATGAAAATCAAGCAGCTCTATATAGACTTAATGGCGATCTCAATCCCTTACATATTGACCCTGAACTAGCACGGAGGGGAGGTCAAGAAAAACCTATTTTACATGGTTTATGTACCTATGGTTTTGCAACTCGCGCTATACTTCACGGTGTTTGTAATGGAGATGTAAATAGATTTAAAGAATTTAAAGCAAGGTTTACTAATGTTGTCTATCCTGGACAATCCTTAACTACAGAAGGTTGGAATGTAAAAGACCGCTATATAATTCAAGTTCGAACTGATAGAGCTATAGTACTTAGTAATGCATATGCT
>SMTZ1_10000663_pt1 | contig 46741 bp, 45 predicted proteins | sample DeeMarSWOR136_30_FD_25667 | JGI IMG/M metagenome (IMG submission 25667) | reverse complement strand
AATAGATACTTATGAGGATCAAGATTATTAATCCGTTTGCTATTCTTCTTCCTGCCTCTGGCATCCTCATGACGGTTAATAGACTCTCAAGAAGTACAAGGATTATAGCACCTGCAATGGTACCAACATATCCCCCTTTGCCACCTGCCAGGGAGGTTCCACCAATCACGACAGCTGCAATTGACCAGAGAATGTAGTTATCTCCTATACCAAAAAAGGCATCGTGTGTATAACCTGCCATTAAGGCACCCGTTGAAGCAGCGCCTGCCCCGCTTATAGTAAATGCTAGAATCTAAAAAAGCTGCCTTCTCATTTGCCCCAATATAGTAAATCTTCCTTCCAAATGTTGTTGATCGAAGCAAGAAGACGAAAAAGGCACTCAACATTATCCAGATTAATATAATCACAGGGAAAAGGCCTAATAGAGATCCAACACCTACATATCGCAAAATAGGGGAAGCCAGACCTGTTGGCGCGCCACGGCTCAAAAGTAAGGTAATTCCCGTTACAAGAGTTCCAATAGCTAAGGTCATAACAAGGGATGGTACCTTAAGATAGGCAACACCCAGTCCATTAAAAAAACCAAACATGGCACCCAAGAAGATAATAATCGCAAGTGCCCATGGGGTATTAGAGTCTATGCCTTTAATAAGCATGCAGGTAAAGACGTTCCCCATAGTAACAAGGGGGCCGACTGAAAGGTCAAACCCACCAGTTAAGATGACTATGGTCTGGCCAATAGAGACAATTCCGAGAAAGGATGCTGACCTCAGTACGGAACAGATATGTCCATATGATGTTAGAAACCCCTTGGAAACAAACTCACCAGCTACAAACATTGAAACTATTAGCAAGAATAGTATTATTATCAGTCTTTGTTGTAGGAAAAAGGAGGCAACTCGAAAACTCTTGACATCATTAGCCATTTTACTTGCCAATCTCGCTCATACTACTACGTCTTGGAAGGAAATATCTTACCAAAATACCCCGAATATCAAGGGTTGCTCCAGAGGATGTAAGAGAAAGGGCTAATATCAGTACCAATCCCCTGGCGATAAACTGATAAAAACTTGAAATAGCCAGGAGGTTAAGGATATTGCTTATTAGAAGGAAAATATATGCTCCTCCAATTATACCTGCAACCCCACCTCTTCCACCTTCAAGGCAGAAAGAAACATTCCAGCAAACGCTGCAAGTAAACCGCTCATGCCATATACTAATATCTTCACTCTAGTGCAAGGAATACCAGATTCATAGGCAATAGATTCATTACCTCCTATGGCGTAAATGGATCTGCCAAACTCCGTTCTTCTTAGAATGAAATGACAAATAAAAACAAATACCAAAAAAATGACTAAGGGTGTTGGAATCACTTTAAAAATGGTTCCTGGAATTGTTCTTGCAATTGATAAAGAAACACTTCCTCCAGGAACAGGCATAATAAATAGGGTGACACCCGTCCATATAGCTCCTGTAGCAAGGGTTACAACCAAAGGGTTAAATCCGCCCTTAGCAATGATAACACCATTTATTAAACCCAAAGAAAGACCTAATAGTGGAGGGATAAGAACCCACATAACTACATTTAACGGTGTATCAACAAAAGGGAGACTAACTGCTATGGCGCTGCTTAACCCGATAATTGCCCCAATAGAAAGGTCAATACCACCACTCAGTAAAACAAAGCTCTGAGCCATTCCAGCTAAGATCAGGGGTGTAATTCTTGTAAAAAGATTTGCATTGTTCTTCCAGGTGAAGAAAGTTGGTTCAAGAATACCTGCAAAAACATAGATAGCAATGAAGATTGAATAAACAGGAATATACAGGCGCAGGTCTCGCTGTCTTTCGATCATTACTGTACTCCTGCCTCTAACATATCAATGCCTCTCACCGAGGCCTTCATAATGTTCTCTTCAGTGATATCGTCTCCTTTCAAGATAGCCGTTAAGAAACCATGGTTCATAATTAAAACCCTATCACAGACACCAATAAGCTCCAGCATATCACTGGTATAAACGATGACGGCAACATTATTGTCAGCGAGTTCCCGGATAAGTCTATAGATCTGTTGTTTCGTGGCAACATCCACCCCCTTGGTTGGCTCCAGCATTATGATAACTCTTGGATCAGAGATTAACCACTTACCCAGTACAAGCTTCTGCAGATTTCCACCACTTAATGATTCTGCCTCTTGATTTATTGATTTGATTCTAATAGAAAGTCTTTCAACGATATCTTCAACAACACCATTTTCCTTCCCTTTCTGGATTACACCGAGGGTTTGTCTTTTATCAATTGTCGATGCTACCAGATTTTCACCAACTGATAAGATCAAAAACAGCCCCTCTTCGTTTCTATTTTCAGGGATCAGGGAAATTCCCGAATTCATAGCATGAAAAGGGTCTCTTACTCTTACGTCTTTACCGAGAATCTTAATCCTTAAGTCTTCACAACCACCTAGACCAAACATAGACTCAAGAAGATCTATTTGTCCCTGACCCTGTAGTCCACCTACTCCTAAGACCTCGCCTTTTGATAAAGAAAATGCCACTTTCTTGTTTGAGGTCTTAACGACACCTTCAAAGGAAAAAATCTCTTCTTCTTTGACTTCCTTGGATTTCGCAGGAAATATCTCGGAAAATTCTCTTCCAACCATAGAAGATATTAACCTATCTTCATTAAAAAAGGAGGTTTTCTCAGTAATAACCTCCTGTCCATCCTTCATAACTGTAATGATATCAGCTATCTCCAATACCTCTTCCAACCGATGTGAAATAAAGATAATCCCCTTGCCCTGGTCTTTTAGATCTGCTAACATCTTAAACAACTCAACAACTTCCTCCTTGGAAAGAGGCGCGGTAGGTTCATCGAAAATTATTATTTCCGGGTTTTGAGCTAATACCTTTGCTATTTCCACCATTTGCCTGAGAGCCATGGGAAGAGTACTAACGAGTTCGTTTGGATCAATATCAACTCCAATTTCATCCAAGATTTTTTTACTTCTCTTTCTTATCTCATACCAATTAATAGAGCCGCTCCTATTTTTCAGCCAGATTCCCATATAGATATTTTCAGCAACGGACAATTCAGTCAAAAGAGATAGATTTTGATATACAACTCCTATTCCGTCCTTTCTTGCCTCCGAATAATTTCGATATCGCTTTTTTACACCCTTCCTAAAGATTGTCCCGCTATCGGGCGGATAAATACCTGCCAATACCTTAATCAAGGTACTTTTCCCAGCCCCATTTTCACCCACAAGGCCCTTAATCTCCCCCTTATTGCACACGAAATCCACCTTATCAACTGCTAACGTGCCAGGGAAGGATTTCACTATTTCCTTCATCTCTGCCAATGGCACTTCAGTAGAAGTAGTCTTTTCCATAATTATCTCAATATTGAAAAGGGAAGGAAAAATCCTTCCCTTTTCCTATCTTTAAAACATCATCTCGCAAACAGCTTCTTCACAACATCCTCAGGAAGCATTGAATTGCACCAGTAGCTATCTGGAAGGTCAGGTTTCACATACTGATCGAGTGTTTCCGCAGTAATTGTTGGAATAGGAATAAGTACTCTTTTTGGAACGGATTTACCTGCAAGAGCATCCAGTGCAACTTCCATAGCCTTTGCGCTAGCCCACGTAGGCATACTCGTAGCTATAGAATCATAACCAGGATATTTTCCTGAATCCCTTATTTTCTTCCATATCTTCAGGAAGCCGTTTCCGTCCTCACCGGTGACAGGAGGCGGCCTCTTTCCCCTTTCAAGGTATGCCTCTATTACAGCCTCGGACATTGCCCCACCTTGTGACCAGACTCCATCTATGTCTGGATATGCTGCAAGCAATGATTCCATGGCCCTTTTTGCCTTTGCATAGTCCCAATCAGCCCATACCGTTGTTACAATCTTGATACCTGGATACTTATCGAATTCACTTTTTGCGCCTTGAAACCGCTCGAGGGAAACAGAGGTACCTTTTATTCCATTAAAGGCTATGATCTTCCCTTTATAGTCCAGGACCTTAGCAAGCCATTCTCCTTGAACTCTGCCAAACTCCACCTGATCAATGTTCACAATGGATGTAATCTTATCGGACTGTACCTCGCACACAAAACCAACTACAACAATACCAGCATCAATTGCCTTTTCACATACCGGAGCCAAGGCCTTTGGTGACTGAGCTGTTATAAGAATTGCATCCACCTTCTTGGTGATTAGATCTTCAACATCTGCAATCTGTTTTGAGATATCACCTTCTGAATGCGTCACGATAAACTTTTCTACATCTTTGTTCTGAGAGGCAGCGTACTTTGCCTCTTCGATCATCTGAACACGCCAGGAGTTTCCAAGACTAAAGTTGCTCAAACCAATAACATATTTCTTAGCCTCTGCCTTTGTTACACCTCCCATTACTATCACGCCAGCAAAAACTAAGGCCACGGATATAATTAACACTTTCTTAAACATTTTCTCCTCCTCCTTATTACTTGTATAAATGAGTTTATAGTTTCTCCTTACACCCCTTTACCTTATTGCATCCCCCCTTTCTGTAGAAGAATAGTAACTGGGCCGTACCCAGTTGTCAAGGCAAGCATTGGGCTAGTTTAAGGTGCATTTTCATGATCCTGACTCTGCTGTTTTGGTTAAATCTTCGTGGATTCTACCCCTCTCGTTAATTCACCATCTTATCGGATTCAACGTCTCGATCAGTGTCAATACCTCACTAAAGCAGCTTAAGGATCTGGGTCACATCATCCAACGCCTCCATTTTCTTCACCAAGGCAATGACCTTTTCAATGTTCTGCTCTGGCACCGGTTGTCTTGCAAAATTGGTGCATCTCCGAAATTTATCTGCTATTTCATCCATGTCCATGGGGTTTTTTGGTGATCCTCTGCGGTCATTTACCTGTTTAGAAAGACGCTCCCCTCTCTTTGTTGTTACCTCTACCACAGCAGGTGTAACGCCTTCCACTGCAGTTTTTTCGAGTCCGGAATCGACAATGCAATCAATCTTAGAGGCAATCCTGAGCACATATGGATTCTTAATCTCCTCTGAGGTAAAATCTTCAAAAAACACCCTCCCTTTCACCAACGCGGTTGCAACTACATATGGAAGGCTAAACTGGGCTTCCGGTATTGTCCTTGGTGTGCGCTTCTTTTCCAGAGGGGAGCATACGAAATTAAAACCCTGTTGATTTACCTTTACGATGATCTTTTCAACATCCGTGCTTTCTAGATGGAATTCTCTTGCGATCTCTAGAACTCCCTCGATGGCTGCGTGGGTATGCATACAGCATGGGTACCGCTTGGTTGTTAGATTTACCCCTTCGAAATCTTCTCCCAAACTATCCAGGAGCTTTTTTCTATCATACTCACCCCCTTGGTAAACAGGATAGTACCCAAACTCCCCTTCCAACACCTCCTTAGCAGCAGTAATACCTTTATGGGAAAAGATAGCCGAATAAACCCCCCCTTGTGCTGCCAGCCCTTGACAAAAACGCGTTGCCAGGGTCCCCTCAACAAGATTCTGAGAATTCCCCGATGTTTGACTGTATGCAAGGCCCATGGCATGGATCATCTTCTCCTCATCTAATCCCATAATTTTCCCGGCCACTCCGGCACAGCCAAAGTATGCACATTGAAAGGTTGCATTCATTCCGCTCACCCCGGGTGGGATCTTATTCGCCCTTGCCATTCTGCAAATCATATCGATACCAAGGGCCACGGCATTCAAGAATTGCCTTCCATCAATCCCCCCCTTCATTTCCGCCACTGCGAAGGCAGTGGGAACAATCGAGGCGCTGGCATGGAGCGTTCCGGACTCAAAGACGTCATCAAAATCTACAGCCCTTGCCATGGTTCCATTCGCGAGAGCCGCCAGAAAGACAGGAACCTTCTGTCTATAATTTATGATAGTGCTTTCTTCCCTGCCCCCCCAGTCAATTGCCTGCCTGACTATCTCCGCGCAGCCCAGGGCGCTTGAGCCTGCAAGAATACCAGCCAAAGTATCCAGAATGCCCTTCTTGGTGGCCTGGATGACCTCCGCAGGGATATCTGCAAAGTTCCTTTGGATAAGATGCTTGGCTAAAGGCACTATTGCATCCATTGCACCAAACCCCCACAATCAAATCATGATCTGCACGTTATGGACTGGAACATATCAGTACTTCTGGTATTTTTGTTTACGGGGGGGCGATTGCTTCATGTCCATACCCAGCATCTCGCCAACCTTTCCATATCCTGGTTTTAAATCATATTCCTCTTTGTATTCTTGAATCATCGGAATTCCCCAATTCTGTTCTTGAAGGAATTTCGTACCAGTGATGAAATCTGGAAGCATTTCCGGAATCAGTGTAAATAAGATTTCATCGTCTTGGGCAAAGGCTAATCGACGATCTCCCTTACAGGGGATAGCAACTGTACATTCCCTCTTTAGTAACGCGGGAACTACCGCATACACACAGGCAGCGTGGCCTGAAAGTTGACAATGGAGATCCTTTCCATCAATCCAGTTTCTGACGATTATAAGCTGGCTTGTCATCATACCATTTACATGCATAAGAATGACATCTGGCATGAAGTTGCAAGTATTGATGGGAGCCGACACGATTCCTTTGTAGATACCGTAGTCAAGATGTGGCATATTCTTACACCATTCTGATGCTCCTTTAAGATCTCTCACACTATCTGGATAACGATGATGACCTTCCAAGAAAAACGGGATACGCTCTGCAAAACCTAAGCCTTCCACTGGCTCGAAACACCATAGGTCTTCTTTGAACATGGCAATGGTCAAACCGTCCCGTTGCGACTTTGCAAAGCTTTGGCATAAGGCATATTTATGCCCCCAATCCCGGGTAGGAATGATAGCACCCTCAGGGACTTCCTCCTTGCCCTTCAGCATCTTAACGGCAATAGGATGAACGCGCATGCGTAACCACATTTCCAACTCTGTTCCCATTTCATGAAGCTCTTCCAGGGTCATTATTTTGTCCTCCTTTCCCCTTCCTCACCGGATTTATACTTAATCTCTTGCAGGTTTATTTTCAATTGCCTTAAGGCTTGTCTATTGTGCTCACTGACAGCTGTATTCAGCTTCTTGGTGTCCTTAGTCTTAAATAATCTAATCATTTTCTTGTGCTCACTAAGGGATTCCTTAATTCTTAAGGAAAACAGCGTATATTTTTGACACCATCTAATTTGCCTCACTACATCTAGATATATTTCAAATAACTTGCTGTTTCTTGTTGATTTTACAATCTCCTCGTGAAATCTATTATTGAGCTCTCGATATCTATTAAGATTATCTTTTTTCATTTCCTTTTCCATATCGCCAACTATTGCTTCAAGCCTTTCTTTATATCCCTCATCTCCGCGCAGGCATCCCTCACTAATACAATATGACTCTATCAATTCCTTGATTGTATACAGCTCTTCAATCTCCTTTTCTGATATTGCAGATATAACATTTACTCCTTTTCTTAGTTCCCTAACCAGACCCAGCCCCTTTAGCCTGATTAGTGCCTCTCTTATGGGAGCCCTGCTAACCCCTAATCGCTCTGCGATTTCTCTTTCAACCAGCCTCTCATTCGGCTTGAATTTACCTGAAAGTATGGCGTGCTCGAGGGTTGCCACAACCTCATCTGTTACGGTCTTCCTCTCTAAACTTTTTAAAAAATCCTTGGGAGACATGTGGTATACCGTATACCAAAAGATTAAAGGGTGTCAAGCCTTTTCTTTTCCTACCCCCCTTTTCAACCTCACTCTAGATATCTGCATGACCCATTTATCGGCAAGTACCTTTCTCCTGTCCCAATAGATGTTCTGGGGCAGAAACTTGACAAGAAGATGATAAATGAGGAGATACTTTATAAATCCCTTTGAAAGATCTATTACGGGGAGCACTAAATAGCCTACAATCCAGGCAATCAATATGAAAAGTCTCTTCCCCCTCCTTCCTTTGATCGTGTCTCCACCTTGAAGGCAAGGAAGGAAGATATCATGATGGCCCCCATGCATCCCAATTGAACGGCCCTGAGTTGAAACGGGCCATAGATGACTGATAGGACCACGGGGGAAAGGGCGTACCCCGAAAATTTGATGGCGTTGTAGACCGAAGTGACAGGCTTGCGCAGTGACGGAGAGATCTGAACGGCCATGGTGTTCAGGGACGTCCATGCGGTGGCAGCTCCTGTTCCAAGGACGAGAAAAAAGACGAGATAGATTGAATAGGAATACGTGAGGAAGGCCATCAGGGCTATAGAAAGGAGAGCGATCACTGTGCCCGCAAGAAAAACCTTTCTCCTACCCAGACGATCCCCCAAAAATCCTGCAATGGGCGAGACAATAATCCCGGAGAAACCCGTGATGGAGAGGAGCGCACCGATTTGATCCGACGGAAGGTTGAGGTTGGATTTCAGATGGTCAGTCGTGAAGGTCATGATTCCAATGTAGGCAATGAACAGACTGAATGCGGAGAAGCTCAGATAAAGGACACCTGGTTGAACCAAGGCATTCTTCAAGATCGGAAGAATCCCCAGGACTCCAGCCTGCCTGTGTTTTTCCCGCTGGGTGACCTCGCTCGAAATCCCGTAGAGAACACCAGCTATCAACGAAAGGGCCGACAAGAAATAGAAGAACCCAGGCCACCCATAGTGAATCTCTATCAACCCAGAGATCAGCGGACCGAGTGTTACCCCAACGGTGTACGCCACACCCAACAACCCGATCGCCTTCCCAACGTGTCGCTCCGGGACAAGCTCACCGATCATGGCCATGATGATGGGAGTGAGAAAAGCCGCTCCCACGCCCTGGACGACGCGGCTTCCGAGCAGGGTCCACAGGGTCGGAGATAGACTACATAAGAGCCCTCCCAAGGCATACATTGCAAAACCGAAAAAAAGGGTCTTACGCACATCAAATATCTGAGCAATCGATCCTGAGAAGATCTGGATGAAAATGTAAGGGGTCATGTAAAAAGTGATGGTGAGAGAGGCCGTGCCAAATTCAACTGACCAACCCTTGGCAAAGACGGGGATCAGGGTGACAATCCCAATGCCACCCAGGGGTCCGATGGCCGCACCTAAATAAAGGGGAAGAAGTCTCTTCAGGTTCAATGGACGTGTTCCAGGCTTTTTGGGGATCTCGTCAATGATAAGAACTTGTTTTTGGACATCGCGAGTATAGGGAAAAGATGGTCGTGAGTCAAGTATACATCGTCCGCCGCTGAGAATATCAGAGACTCAGACTCTCTTTACCATGCTGTCCGTATCTAAAAAGGGGACGAAGAATATCAAACACATCCCAGGAATCGAGAGAAAAAAGGTAAGCCCAAAGAAAGGTCCGTAGCCAAGCCTTTGTGCTAAAAAACCACTGGCTACACCAACCAGAACCCCGCCCACATTCATCAGGCCTGTACCAATAGCAAAATGCGCTGCCTTAAATCGCTCCACGCATGTTCTCATTAGAAAGGTTACAAGGACAGCAGTGCCCAGGCCGCCGGCAAATTGATCAAAGGCATGTACACAGGCAACCAAAAAGAGATTAAAACAACCTATAAAGGTAACCACATCTGCACCGGTATTTAAGGCAAGGTATTTTGCCAGGCTCAGGGCAATGGCCATGTATATTAAATTGGTTAGGTTTTGGGCCAAGAGGAATGGCCAGATCATCTTTTTCAATGAGAACTTTGAGATCATAAACCCCCCGACCATGGCCCCGACAATTGAAAAAGGCAATCCAACTCCGCCGGAAAGCCAGCCGTAGTGAACCTTGATCCCCAGGTCAACCATGAATGGTGCAACCATGGAGGATAGTGTTGATTCCCCGGTCCTCATGAGGATTATGAAGATTATGGCCACCCCAATCTTATCCCTATCCATATACTCAAAGAAGGCCCTTGAATAGAATGATCCCTTATCCCGTAACAATAGCCCCTTTATCCTGTTTCTGCACACGGCCAGTCCAAGTAACAGAATAAGAAGACCGATACCTACCCACCCTGCAAAGCTTATCATTTTCAAAAAAGGGAACACCCCCAATAGTGTGCCAATAAATCTGCCCCAAAAAGGGGATCTCACCCCCCACAAGATCAGGACTAGGGCAATTGCAGCAATGATAAACTTTATCCTGAGTACCCTCTTCAGGAGATCTTGTACCCTTAATGTTTCCCTTTCAACACGGGGAAGGAGAAACATATGGTAGACAAAGAGAAGTCCAAGAAAGACCCCTGCTGCAGAGAAAGCAGCAAACCAGCTGACCGTTGTCCCGATCGTAACTATAATGCCAGTTCCTGCCATCATTGCCAGGCGGTAGGCCATGACCCGGTAGCCTACAAATTTTGCCTGCCCTCTCTTATCGAGCGCCTCCATGTAGTAGCCGTCAATGGCAATGTCATGGGTAGCTGACAAGAATGCACCGACAAAAAGGAGACCCGCTATGACCTTAACCCCAGAGGGAAGGGAGCTCATACCAGCCACGAACATAAACAGCAGAACCAGAAGAGATTGCATAATAAGGATCCATTTCCGCTTGGTTCCATATTGGTCTATGAGGGGACCCCACAGGAATTTAATAACCCATGGTATGCCAAAGAGGGAGGTAAGGCCGATTGCCTCCAGGCTGACCCTCATATCTCGAAAAAAAACAGAAGAGACGACTCTTACTATGCTATAGGGAAGGCCCTCGGCAAAGTAGGTTGTAAATGCCCAGACATGGGGTCGTTTAAGAAAAAGGCCTTTTCCCATTTGGCTTAAACTCACGGGTAAATGTTCGTGTCTCCGTTCACAGAGTTCTGTTTATATGAAATATCCTTTGGCGTCAATAGGCATAAAGGTTCAAAGGTTTTGGTTGACAATTCAGAAACAGGGAAGTAAGTTACGTCATAAATATTTTGTTACTGCACAAACCAGTTCTCATATCTTCACAACATGAAAGCGGAGGTACTCACATGAAAGCGGCATTCACCCTGATACCTGCGGAGTCGAGGAGGCTGATCGCAAAGGCTGTGGTGCAGATGGAGGAGATCAAGATCGCGAAACAGAAGGCCTACATCATCCTCAACGGTGGGACAACCAATGGCTATATCGCGCAAGAGCTTCTTGGGATGAGAGAGCTTGAACCTCAGAAATTCACCGCAGGCACCAACACCCACAGGCTCCTGTGTGTGACTGATGCCGATAAGCGAACGCCCTTCCCAATCATCCTTTACAGGGGGGAGAGATCCTCAAAAACCCTTCCCGAAGCTTTAGAGGACTTTCATATCGAGACCGTGCTGGTAAAGGGGGCAAACGCAATAGACCCTGAAGGAAATGTTGGGGTCATCACCTCGGGTTTCGATGGCGGAACGATTGGGGCGACCTACGGCACCGCAACATCTCAGGGGCTGAAGTATATTTTCGCTGTGGGCCTGGAGAAGCTGGTGGTCTCGGTCAAAGAGGCATCGGCCTGGGCAGGTGCCAAAACCATGGACTACACAATGGGGGCTGATTTTGGCATGTTCTGCATTCCAAATGGGATCGTGGTGACGGAGATAGAGGCACTGAAGATATTAGCCGACGTGGAGGCAAAGCACATTGCATCAGGTGGCGTCGGTGAATCGGCCGGTGCGGTGGTCGTGGTGATGAAGGGGGATTTAAAGGCACATGCGAAAAATGTGCCTATACCTGCAAATATGCCGGGACCAAATTGGAGAATCTTCCCGCATGGCTGACCGATTGATGGCCCAGAACGAGGAGAATTGAGTCCAACCTTAAATGCCTTGCCATTAGTATCCAATAAATTTTATGCCCCCACAAACCGTACCCTCAGGGGAGGGTATCATGGTCTTTCGGATGGAGACTAATTAACTCTTTTAACAAGGAGGTCGAGATGAAGTTTGCACGTTTTGAACACAAGGGTACTGTCTCTTTAGGGATGGTCAAAGAAGAGAAGATAATCCTTCTCCATGGCTCTCTTTTTGACACCTATGAGGAGACAGGGATGCAGTATGCATTGTCCGATGTGAAGTTGCTTCCACCAGTGGTCCCCACAAAGATTGTCTGCATCGGAATGAATTATCGAGAACATATAGAGGAGATTGGGGCAGAGGTTCCAGAAAAACCACATATCTTCTTAAAACCCCCATCATCCCTTATTGGACATGAAGATGCCATTATCTTCCCCCGGGGCGCTGAACGCGTTGACTACGAGGGCGAGTTGGCATTGGTGATCAAGGACGAAATGAAAGATGTGCCCGAGGATGAGGCGTTGAATCACATCCTCGGATGTTCCTGCTTCAATGATGTGACAGAACGGGCTATTGTGATGAAAAACACTAGAGATCTCATCCTCGCCAAGGGATTCGATACATTCAGCGCCTGTGGGCCCTATCTGGTCACCAATCTTGATCCAAACAACCTGGAGGTGAAGACATACTTGAACGGCAAACTGATGCAGCATGACAACACGAGTAACTGCGTCTTCACCGTTCAGCATATCCTCTACCACATTTGCCAATGCATGACGCTTTATCCAGGGGATATAGTTATTACAGGAACACCAAAGGGAATTGCACCGATGAAGCCAGGGGATGTGGTGGAGGTGGAGGTAGAGGGAGTAGGAAGGCTACGAAACATGGTGAAGGCTGCTGAACCAGCTTAGAGGGGAATTAAACATGAAAATAGACAAGATAAACACTGTGGCTCTCTCAGTTCCACTTGAGAGGCCCTTTACCGGGCAAAGGCAACAGCCAAGGGAAAGAATTAACCCGGTGATTGTGCAACTGACCACTGACGAAGGCCTCGAGGCTTTTGGCTTGGCTTTCGCATGGAACGACCGCCAGGTAAAATCTCTCAAGGCCTCCATTGAGGATCTGGAATACATAATTATTGGGCAGGATGTCTTCCACTGGGCTGAGGCCTGGCAGAGACTCTATAACGCCACAAGACATATGGGTCATCACGGCTATGGCATTTATGCCCTTGCCGCCATTGATACTGCTCTCTGGGTGCTAAGGGCAAAGGCACTGGGAAGGCCGCTAGCCCACCTGCTTGGTGGTTTCCGGCAGCGGGTACCAGCCTATGCCAGCCACCTGCTCTTTCGCAACTGGAGTCTTGATGACCTACAGAGGGATGCCGCAACCCTGGTGGAGCAAGGCTTCAAGGTTGTGAAGATGAACATGGGAGATAAACCATTCAAGGTTGAACTGGAGAGACTAAAGGCGGTCCGCCAAGCTGTGGGGGATGACGTTGGTATCATGATAGATGTTAACTGGGCCTGGAGTGTGACTGACACCATCAAGATGGGCCGTGAGATTGAGAAATACAATGTCTACTGGTTGGAAGATCCGCTGGCCAGCGACGATCCAGCCCAGCTGGCTCAGGTAGCAGACGCCCTTGATGTGCCAATAGCTGACGGCGAAACCTTCTGCACCAAATATGAATTCCGCCGCCTCATCGAAGAGGGAGCAGCAGACATTCTCATCGTGGATCTACAGCGCGTTGGAGGTATCACCGAGTGGATGAAGGTAGCCACCATGGCTGAGGCATGGAACCTGCCGATAGCCAGCCACCTCTTCCACGACTTCTCCGTGCATCTCGTAGCCGCCATTCCCAACGGTCTTATCCTAGAGTATATGCCATGGTATGACCAGATCTATCAAGAACCACCCCAGGTGAAGGATGGCTATATGGATGTACCGGATACACCGGGATTGGGACTGGAGCTCGACCCTGAGGCTATCAAAAAGTACGAGTTAAGGTAACAAAGCATCCACCGACACCTAAAAGCCCTGAGGCAAAGCCTACGCCTGTTCCAGTAATCAATAAAGCAAAGATGTGAGTAACCTGAGGTAAATTACGTATATCTTTCTATTTCCCAACGAGTAAATCAACAGGAACCCGCTACTGGATTTGAACCAGCGACCCCAGCGTCCCGAACGCTGTGCTCTACCAGACTGAGCCACGTCCCGACTTTGCCTGAGTACCTCTATGAGGATAGGTATTCCCTAATGAAAAGTAAAGGAAAATTGCTACAAATCCCAGGAAAATCTAATACCCCTGTATTTTAGGCCTCATCAAATTGATAAAATTCTCCAAAATCCTTTCCGTGGCCCCCCAGATAACAGAACCCCTATAGATAAAGGCAGGGGTCTCAAACCTGTCCCCTCTATAATCAATGGAAAAGGGTTGTGGTTGAGAGGGATCCAACAAAAACCGCAAGGGGACTTCGATCAACTGTTCAACCTCTCTCTTATTGATGTTAAATGCGTAGGGAAATGGTATCACCCCGACAAAAGGATGAATAATGAAGCGAGACATCATTGTGGTCATATCATCGAGCTGACCCATGATCTCTATATCCTTTTCTCTGACACCTATTTCCTCAAAGGTTTCCCTTTTGGCAGTACGTTCCAGGCTGTCATCATTCTCATCCACTACACCACCAGGGAAGGATATCTCGCCTTTATGATATTCTACTGTATCTGTTCGCCTCGTAAAAAGAAGCCAGTATCGTCCATCCCTGATAAATAAGGGCAAAAGGACACAGGCCTGAGTATAGTCAGCATCTCTGTCTTTAATCCTCTTTGGCTCTCTGTGAACAAAAATAGCCTTTAGATCCCCTTTAAGTTGATTCAGCTTTAACATACCTATTTTTGTTGAGTAACCGCTGCTGGCTTTTGCGTCAGAGCGGTGGGCTTTTCAATAGTTGTAATAATACTTCCGCCCCTAAATATAGTTACCCTTCCACTCGATTCAGAGATGACTAAGGCAACTGAATCTGTTACCCCGGTGATTGCCGCAGCAGATGAATGCCTGGCACCCAGACCCTGGGGCATGGGCTCCCCATGATGGGCAGCATTGAGATAGCGCCCGGCTGCTAAGACTATGCCATCATCTCTTACGATAAAGGCCCCATCAATAGAGGAAAACTCCTTTAAGGTTTCCCGAACTTCGGGCTTACTGATATGCAAAGCATTCTCGGGGTGCCCTTGGAATGGATTGAAAACCAACTGGTGGGAATATTGGAGTACCTTTTCATAGTCACCCAGGACAAATGTACTTCCAATAGGCTTCCCCTCCCTCCCCTCATATGCCATCTCCATAACCAGAGTAAGAAGAGATTCGAATATGTCATGCTTTATGTTCTTGGGGAATGGTAAGTCTTCCGCAAAACTGAGGATTTCGGATTCACCCCCTACCTTCAAGATCATTATGGTATCCATATAGCCTTTTTCTAGCTGTCCACCAACGCACACAAGGATATCACCCTTACATAATATCCCCTTGGAGATGCCTGCCAGAAAGCCAAACTTTAGATAACCATCTCTCGTTAGATAAACATCAGGGAGCACAATGATATTACATCTCAATTTAGAGGCCTTTTCCAGGGATATTTCCTTTTTGGTTACCACTATAACCTTAAACCTTTTCCCCTCCAACTTCAAAAAAGGGATAATATCTGCCGCGGTTTCCATATTCACCAGTATAGCGTCGGCCTTGATCTTATTTGCAATAAAGGTGGCCTGCTTAAGCATTAGCTCTGTCCAATTTGCCGACTCTATCCTTTTAGTTTCTGGACCAATTTCCTCCCTGGCTCTTTTGCCACCAATAATAGATAACCTCTCATCTTTTTTCTTTTCCAGTTCATCTGCTACCACGGCCTTTCTCCTTTTCACAAAAATGTCAATGAAATTCCTACAATCTCGCTCAGGCGAGGCGGGCGGGAGCGCAACGACCTAAATTACCCCCTGCCATAGGTTTCCATGTATTTATCAAATTCTTCTTTTGTCGCCTTATCCATGGCCCTTTTCTGCCCTGAGATAAGAAGAGGAATCTTATTACTATAAAGGTACTCCACTATCTCCCTTATACCGGCAACTGAAAAAAATGGGATACCTGTCCTCGAGGTAAACTCTGCTATTGGATTGGATCCCTTTTTATTCAGAATGACATTTCCCTCTCTATCATAGGCAGCTGTTGTCTGCTCTCTATCCACAGCAATACCTAATCCTAGTGTCTGACAATGAAAACCCTGAGACATAGATTCTTTATCAATCTTTTCTATAAGCTCATACTTTGTTTCCATAGAAGTTACAACATCGTCTACAACAAAAATCCTGCAGCCATCAAAGAAGGTATTGTTCACGAAAAGGGCAGCAGATGCAGACCTCTCACCATGTTTCTTGGCCTCTTTCCTGTCGTAATCAAAGAGAAGATCATGGCTATGATAGTAAAAAAGCGCAGCAGCTGTAGCTGAGGCAATGGCACTTCCTTTGTAAGATGGGCCAACTATGATATCTATTTTATCTACAAGGGATCTGGTAACGAGCATCTCAGCAAAAAAAGAACCTAACTCAAGCAGTAATCTGCCGGTACTGAATCTGCCCAAGTTGACAAAATAAGGGGATGGCCTGCCATCTTTCAGAATGAGATCCCTATCAAAAAATAGAGCCCCTGTTTCTGCAAGGATCAAACTCAAGCGTTTTTTGTATTCTTCCATATTTTACCTTTTCAAATATCTTAATCAAAAATCAATATGATGTGCAACGTCCATGATACTCGAATAGGATGCAAAAATCCAGTCTTAAACCAGTAAAGCCGGGGTAACGGCAAAGTCCAGGCAAGAAGCTTAAAAATCAATAGATTATAATTCACTATGACGTGGCCCTGCCAATACAGCTTTTCTTGACAGATCAAAAAATAGTTGCTATAAGAATTTCACAAATCTTTTTAAGATATGGAGGTTTTGCTATGGCTGAGGAAGAGGTCGGTGTGATAGTTAAATTTTTTGCCAAGCCAAGTGTGGCAGCCATAAAGGTCACAAAGGGATCCATCAGAAAGGGTGATCTATTAAAGTATAAGGGCCACACTACTGACTTCACCGAAGAGATAAAGAGCATGGAGATGGATAACCAACCGATAGATGAAGCCAAGGTTGGTGATGAGATCGGCATCAAGGTAGAGGAAAGGGTAAGGGAAAAAGATGTAGTTTATAAAGTCGTGGACTAGGATAAGATCCTTTCAAGGGGAAGAATCTAAATCAAAGCCGCATCTTATACAAAAACCTTCCTTTTTCTGCTTAAAACCACAGTTGGGGCAGATTATAAAATCCTGATTAGAGGATATGCTAACCTTTTCAGCAGAGGATTGGGGCTCGAGGAATTCCCCTGTTTCCTGAATATTCACTAAACCACCAGCATTAATAATCGCCTCGGCATATTTCCTGGCATCTCCTAACCTTAAATCTCTCTTCAATACTACTGGGGCCTTCCTGGTATACTTGTCTAATGTAGGGTCAGAAACGCCGAGTTTGGCCATATTTTGCCTAAAGACCTCTGTATCAACCGTTATACCAAAAAAGACAACCCTATACTTCTTGGTCATTCTTCCCAAAAATTGTCTCTTAAATGATTATTTAACTCACTCAGTAAAATATCGCTACTTACATCCTGTGGCAGGAGGGTTTGCTTTTTGCTATGCCCTTTCATTACGTGATTGGCGCCTTGTCTTTGGACAAAGTCAAAAAAGAAATCCTCCTGCCTGCCAGCTCACTGCGCCAAAAGGTTTTTGCTGAGCTAATTCAATAGTCATTTTTTGATAGATTCAGAAATTGGGGTCCCATATGGATTTAAGACCTGATCAATTCTATGTCAAGACAAAAAGGCAATAGTCCTGCTATTCTTTTCTTGCATAGAAATGCTATGGTATGATAATAAGAACAGTTTACCCATGAGATCAGCTATAAACAAAAATCAGATTAGCAAGGAAACAGACATAACTTGCCTGAACTGTTGAATAAAAGAGCGCATATCAAGACCAGAAAGGTTACCTTCGATAACAATGAATTAGCAAGGAGCCTTTATGGAGAAAAGAACAGCAATCTCCGATTGATAGAAAAAAGACTAAACATCATAATCAACATTAGAGGAAATGACATCATTTTGCAAGGTGTTCTTTCGGAATTAGAGATGGCCGAAAACTTGCTAACCCAGCTATATGGATTGCTCAAAGAAGGATACCCTATTTATGAGAGGGACATTGAGTATTCCCTCAGAATCCTTGGCAGCAACCACAAAGCAGAGCTTAAACCGATCTTCTTAGATAGGGTATACATTCCATCAAAGAAAAAGACAATCACTCCCAAAAGCATCAACCAAAAGAACTATATTGATAGCATAAAAACATATGACATTGTATTCGGTATAGGACCAGCTGGTACGGGAAAGACATATCTTGCTATGGCAATGGCCATATCATCTTTAATGAAAAAGGAGATAAACAGGGTAGTCCTGGTAAGACCAGCAGTGGAGGCAGGCGAAAGATTAGGTTTTTTGCCAGGAGATCTGTACGAAAAGGTGAATCCTTACCTTAGGCCTCTCTATGATGCCCTCCATGATATGATGGATTTTCAGAGTGCATCGCGCCTTATTCAAAGTGGCGTGATAGAGGTAGCCCCTTTGGCCTTTATGAGGGGGAGAACACTGAACGACTCGTATATTATATTAGATGAGGCCCAGAACGCAACACCTGAACAGATGAAGATGTTTCTCACACGCCTCGGCTTTAGCTCCAAAACCGTCATAACCGGTGATATTACCCAGACAGACCTGCCTGAAGGAAAGACCTCTGGTCTTATACACGCCAGGGACCTGTTAGCCCATATAACAGGGATAAGGTTTGTTTATTTTGGAAGTGAAGATGTTGTCAGGCATCCATTGGTTCAAGAGATTATAGATGCCTATGATAAATCAGAAAAGTAATATCATGGTCGAGAAAAAGAAAAAGATCGCCCCGGCTAGAGATAGAAAAGGGAAAAAGCTGGAAAAGGAAATCACCTCCCCACTGAAAAGACTGGGGACATGGTTCGGGCTGATTAATTCCAGATTACAAATATGGATTTATCTAATCGTCTTAAGCGGTACCATTTCCCTGCTCCTTTTCCCCAATTTGCTTGTGATGTCGAAAGACAAGTATTCTCTTGGCGATGTGGCAAATAAGGATATAAAAGCACCTCATGACTTTCTTGTAGAAGATAAGGAATTGACAAAACAGAGGAGAGATGAAGCAGCAGAATCATCTCTTTTTGTGTATGATTTTGACAGATCAGGGGCATATACCACCCACAGGATTAAAGAATCCTTCAGCTATGGCAGGACGGAGCTAGAACGTATTGTATCAATTGAGTTGGAGCCAACGTTGCATTCAGAAAAACTTGGACAATTAAGAGATAAATTCTTCGGGCTTTCGGGAATTACTGGATCCCCTGTTCTCTTTGATCAGCTCGTCAAAAACAATTTTTCTCCGCAGATAGAGAACAGTGTATCGATTACAGTAAATCAAATCTTGGAGAAAGGGGTTGTAGAAAACAAGACAGTTTTGATGACCCAGAAGGAAAAAGGGATAATTCTCCGGGATATTGATACTCAAAAAGAGCTCAAGGTAGATGATCTTGATCGTTTCTATGATCTTGAAGGCGCCCGCCAACATGTCACCCAGATAATAGACCAACTCGTAACAAATGAAGATGGATCAGAGATTGCTGCCACATCAGGGCTATTTGCGAGATTGATCCTAAGGCCTAACATAACCTTCAATAAAAGGGAAACAGAGCTTAGAAAAGAGGAGGCCAAGAAATCGGTAAAACCTATCTATTTCAAGGTCAAAAAGGGCGAGATGATTGTGAGAGAGGGAGAAAAAATAAACCCAACCCATCTACTGAAACTGGTGGCCGGTGCTCCATTAAAAAGAAACTCCCCTATTCCATTTATGGCCCTTAGCATGACCATAATAGTTGGTCTCTTGTTAGCCTTTAGTTACGTGGTGCTTCTCAAGAGGTCCAGCACCTTCAAAGAAGATGCCAGGAGCCTCATCTTCATCAGCCTGACCCTTTTATGCATGTTTTTGGTTGTGTTCCTCTACAATACAGTGGCTGAAGAGGTTGCCCGGGGTTTCTATTTTTTTACTATGCAGGTTCTTCTCTTTGCATTGCCAATTTCTTTGGGGGCTATATTGGTCTCTATCTTTCAGGGACTCGATGTGGCAATTGCCTTTTCATTGATCATCTCTACTCTGGCCTCCATTGTTATAGAAGGGAGGGTTGAGTTTTTTCTTTATTTCCTAATAGGCTCTCTTCTGGCTGCCTATGGGGTAAGAAATTGCAGGGAGAGAAGGGTATTGATAAGAACAGGAATGAGGGTTGGTCTTTTGAATATTGTTATGGCCCTATCGATCCAGACCCTGTACCAGAGCCTATACGGAAATCCTTACTCACTAGAAGGTGCTATCTCCCTCATTGCCGCTTTTCTGGGAGGCGCCTTGGCCGGTGTCATAGCTACCGGTTTTTTGCCCTTGATAGAGATGGTCTTTGGTTTTACAACAGATATCAAACTCCTCGAATTATCCAGTTTGGATCAGCCTATCCTTAAAGATTTGATGGTTAAGGCCCCTGGTACTTATCATCATAGTGTCATTGTGAGCAGCATGGTTGAGGCAACAGCTGAAAATATCCATGCCAATCCCCTCTTGGCAAAAGTGAGTGCCTATTACCATGACATAGGAAAGATAACCAAACCGCTCTACTTTGTAGAAAATCAAATGAGGGGTGAAAACAGACATGAAAAACTCGCCCCTTCCATGAGTAGCCTTATATTAATCTCCCATGTTAAGGATGGTGTAGAGCTTGCAAAACAACATAGGCTTGGAAAGGAGATAATAGATATTATCCAGCAACACCAGGGTACAAGCCTCATCTCCTATTTTTATCAAAAGGCCAAGGAGCAAAGTGAAAAAAAGGGGGGTAAATCCTCGCCGGTCAAAGAGGAAGATTTCAGATATCCTGGACCTAAGCCTCAGACTAAAGAGGCAGGACTCGTCTTAGTCGCAGATGAAGTGGAGGCTGCATCCAGAACCTTAGTCGATCCTACCCCCGCAAGGATTAAGGGAATGGTTCATAAGATCATAAACAATGTCTTCTCAGATGGACAGCTCGATGAATGCGAGTTGACATTGAAGGATTTAAATCAGATAGCCAAAAGCTTTACCAACACATTAAGTGGAATCTTTCACAGCCGAATTGAATATCCAGAACCCATAACAAGAGGAGAACCAGGTAAAAAGAGGGAAAATGGAGATCCAAATAACGTGCCAATACCCCACGAAAAACATAGATCCCGGGAAAATAGAAATGAGTCTAAAAAGGGTCTTGAAAGGCTTGGAATGCCATGACGGTGAGCTGAGCTTACTCTTTACAGATGATAAACATATAGCAGAGCTAAACTACCGCTTTCTGAAAAGACAAGGCCCGACCAATGTTCTTGCCTTTCCGATGAGAGATGATGATCATAGTCAGCCTGAGACACCGATGCTGGGGGATATAGTCATATCCTTAGATACCGCTATGAGGGATGCGAAAAGTGGTGGTGAGAGCCTTAATAAGACGATTGATAGACTCCTAATCCATGGTCTTCTGCACCTTTTGGGCTATGACCACGAAAGCTCAGAGGAGGAAGCCCAACAAATGGAAGAAGAGACGGAACGCTTGTTGACTATGATGGAAAGGTAGAGATGAGACACTTTTTGATCTAACAAGGAGAAAATTACTATGGCCCTTTTATCTATTAATGTGGATCATATCGCAACGATCCGTGAAGCGAGGGGAATAGATGAGCCAGACCCGGTTTTGGCTGCCGGTATAGCTGAATTAGCTGGTGCTGAAGGGATCATATGCCATTTGAGAAAGGATCAGCGACATATTAAGGATAGGGACCTGGAGCTACTTAAGAAAACGGTCAAGACCAAATTAAATCTGGAGATGGCACCTGTCAAAGAGCTGGTTGATATTGCCCTTACCATTAAACCTGATGTGGTAACGCTCGTTCCAGAAAGAAGGGAAGAACTAACCACCGAAGGTGGCCTTGATGTTATCAGGTATAGGAATGAGTATGAAAGAGTTACGCGCACATTAAAGAAGGCTGGTATTACTGTGAGCTTTTTTATTGATCCAGATCCTGATCAGATAAAAGAATCTCTTGATGCAGGGGCAGATATAGTCGAGATCAACACGGGACACTACAGTGAGGCAAGATCAGAATCAGAGATGTTAAGAAATTTTGAAAAGATTAAGGAGGCAACAAAGTTAGCGAGCAAGCTTAAACTAAAGGTACATGCCGGACATGGCCTTAATTATGTGAACATAAAGAGATTTACATCCATTCCTGAGATAGAGGAATACAGCATTGGCCACAGTATCATTGGCAGGGCAGTAATGGTGGGGATGGATCAAGCCGTTCGGGAGATGGTGAGACTGGTGTCCCAATTTTAGGTGATGTCATCGGTCAGTTGTATTTCTAAGCACTTGAACGCGTTTAGGGATTGTGTATTGATATGATTTATGGCATTGGCATAGATCTTGTAAACATAAAGAGGATGGGAAAAGTAATCGATAGATGGGGGAAGAAGTTTATAAATAGGGTATTTACCGCCCAGGAAATTGATTCCTGCTTCCGAGGTTCAAAATCAGTGTCTTCCCTTGCCCTGCGATTTGCTGCCAAGGAGGCCTTCTCAAAGGCAATAGGTTTGGGTATGAAAGAGGGCATCAGGTGGCAAGATATTGAGGTTGTTCAAAACCCAAGGGGTCGGCCTGACCTTAATGTGACTGGAAAGGCCCTTAGTTTCTGTCATAAAGAGGGAATAAGAAGCTGGTGTGTAACCCTTACCGATGAGGGCGACTATGGGATAGCCATGGTAATACTTGAAAGAAGCGCTACATATTAGTGTTTCTTGAGGGCCTTGGGCTTGAAAGAAATCTCTGTAAAATACTTGACATTTTCAGTTGAAAAGACTGTTTGGCTAGGCAGACAATTGGGGATCCAACTAATCGATGGTGATATTATCGCATTAATCGGTGATCTGGGTGGCGGTAAGACATGGTTCACAAAGGGAGTGGCCATTGGCCTTGAGATCGACCCCGATTATATAGTCAGCCCAACATTCACCCTTGTCAATGAATACAAAGGCAGGCACCAACTTTTTCATATAGATCTTTATCGGCTGAAAAACAAAACTGAGATTATGGCCCTAGATCTGGAAGATTACCTTTCCGGGGAAGGGGTAGTGGTTATAGAGTGGGCGGACCGCTGGCCAGGGGATCTCTCGGGGGAAAGAATTGAGGTCGACTTAAGGATCGTAGATGAGCATACCAGGGAACTTACATTCTCCGGGGGTCATCCCAGGGCTAAGGAGATTATAAGGGCCCTCAAAGAAAGGGTGGGCATCTCTTTGAAGGAAATTGAATAAAAATGAAAGCTCTCCATTCGGCCAGCCTTGGTGATGCAAAAAAAGCCAATTAGCGGGTTGCTAAGATTGGGACTAAGGTCTGTAGATTAAAAGGTGAGGAGCCCAACCAGGAGGCCACGGCAGAGAATGCCAAGGTGGCCATGGTAGAAGCCCAAAAGAAAATCCAGGCCGTGGAGTCCAAAACTCATACATAAGTTTACTAAATATGGCGTTAATAGTCCAAAAGTACGGCGGTACCTCTGTAGGAAGTATTGAAAAGATAAAAAACGTTGCTGAGAGGGCAATCGAATCTTGTGAAAAAGGAAACAGGCTTGTGGTGGTTCTCTCAGCAATGGCCGGGCAGACAGATGCCTTGATCAGTCTTTCCAAAGAGATAGCAGAAACCCCGGAACCAAGAGAATTAGATGTTCTGATGGCTACAGGTGAGCAGGTGAGTGCATCCTTGTTTGCCATGGCAGTAAAGTCCATGGGCCATGATTGTTGCTCCCTTCTTGGCTTTCAGGCAGCTATACATACAGACCAAATCTATGGTAAAGCAAGGATCAGGAAGATCGATACTGATAGGATCCTAAAAGAGATAGATGAAAACAGGATTGTAGTTGTAGCGGGATTCCAGGGAATTGACGAAAATAAAAATATCACCACCTTGGGAAGAGGAGGATCAGATACTACTGCTGTAGCCCTGGCAGCAGCTCTGAAGGCAGATCTATGCGAGATCTTTACAGATGTTGATGGTGTATTCTCAGCCGATCCAAATATCTGTACACGTGCCAGAAAACTTGATAAAATATCCTACGAAGAGATGTTAGAGTTGGCAAGTTTGGGGGCCAAGGTCCTGGATATAAGATCAGTTGAATTTGCCAAAAGATTTAGTGTGCCCGTTCATGTGAGATCATCTTTTACCAGAGGTGAGGGGACAATGGTAGTAACAGAAGATAAAGAGATGGAAAATATTCTGGTCTCTGGTGTTGTCTTTGACAAAAATCAGGCCAGAATTACGATGGTAAAGGTGCCTGATAGGCCTGGAATTGCCTTCAAAATATTTGATCCTGTTTTCAAGGCCGGGACAGTAGTGGACATGATTGTCCAGAATACCAGTGCCGAGGGCCTAACGGATCTGACCTTTACAGTCACTAAGACAGATTTTCAGGATACTATACGATTGATCAGAGATGTTGCCAAAGAGATAAGGGCAGAAAAGGTGATTGGAGATCAGAACATTGCCAAGGTGTCCATTATTGGACTGGGCATGAAAAACCATGCTGGAGCTGCCTCAAGAATGTTTGAGGCCCTGTCAAAGGAAAATATCAATATAATCATGATCAGCACATCTGAGATAAAGATCTCCTGTGTTATAGAAGAAAAATATAGCGAACTTGCAGTAAGGGCCTTACATGAGGCCTTTGGTCTGGGTGATGAAGAAAAAAAGGATTAGCACCCAGCAAACAGGACTTTCCATTCTTATTGTAATCCTCCTCCTTGGATGGGGAATAAACTTCCTGTTTTCTTTCCAAGGAGATCTTGGTCCTATCAGAAGAGGAAATGAGATTTCTATCCTGATCACAGGGGAGGTAAAAAACCCTGGCGTCTATCAATTTGACAGAGAACCTTCTCTAAAGGAATTGATTGCTAGGGCTGGTAGCCTGGCCCGCCTGCAGCCAAGTAGCAACGCAGATAGATATTGCTGTCTTACCCAAGGGACGAGTGTTCAAGCCAGCTCAGAGAATGGGTATATAAGCGTCTCAACTGGATCTATACCCGCCGCATATAAAGTCACTCTTGGCATCCCTCTATCGGTAAATACTGCGACCCGGAAAGAACTGGAGACTATACCTGGTCTAGGGCCTTATCTGGCTAAGAAAATCCTTGACCATAGATCCCTCCATGGCCCGTTTAGCACAATAGAGGAAGTAAAAAATGTAACCGGTATGGGAAAATTCCGGTACTCAAAAATAAAGCCTTATATTAAAATCTAGAAATCTGAGAGGGAATGATGGTATCCAAAAAGGGTATTCCTGAATGGTTGATTGGCCTGCTCCTTACTCTTCTGTTCCTAATCATGTTCTTCTTCCCGGTGGTTGATTTTACAGATGTGATAGAGAAAAAAACATTTGACCTCCGCTCCAGGCTCAGTGCCTCTGGAGAGAGAAATCCAGATATTGAGATAGTGGTCATAGACGATGATGATTTGGCTGAAATCGGTCGTTGGCCCTGGCCAAGAAATATTCTTGCCAAGGGGATAAACAACCTTGCGGATGCTGGTGCCAAGGTCATTGCCCTAAATATCATGTTTAATGAGCCAGAGGAGAGTGCTGGCCTCGAAAAGATTAGAGAGCTAAACAAGAAGTACGTTGATCTCGATTTGCATAATAAAGACGCCTCTGCCAAGACATTCTATGGTTTATTGAATAAGGCAGAGAGTGATCTGGATAATGACGCAAAATTAGCTGAGGCCTTTAAGAAGGCCGGTAATGTAATCCTCCCTATCTACTTTGATACAATGAGCACGGGGAGGGACGAGCAGGTTCCTGACTACATAGCCAAAAACTCCTATAAAGTGGTACATGGTCTAAAGGATGAATTGGCCATCATTTCCACCATGTGGCTTTCCAAGATAAAGCCACTCCTCCCCTCCTTTGCGGACTCAGTTGCAGGTATCGGCTATATAAACCTTTTCCCAGATAGTGACGGATCCGTCAGGAGTCAAATCCAGGCCATTGGCTATCTAGAAAACACCTTTGTTCCATCATTTCCTATGGCGATTGTAAAGGCCTTTAAAGGATTAGATGAAAGTCAGATCAGGCTTATCTTGGGAGAGAGAATCGATATAAAGTTTACCCCTTCCAAGACAGTCAGGATTCCAGCTACAGATTTTATTATTAAATGGAACGATGGGCCAAATGTCGCGTTTCACGCGACACCATTCAGAAATGTTCACAAAAACGAGTTTCAAACAAGCCTCTTTAGAGACAAGGTTGTCATTGTTGGGCTCACTGCCCCAGGGCTTGGCGCCAGGTTTGTTACACCTATTTCCAGTAACCTACCAGGTGTGGAGATAATTGCAAATTCGGTCTCCAATATCTTAAGGCAAAAATTTTTTGTTCGGCCTCAATATTTCACATTTGTCGAGCTGGGTATTATCTTGTTTTTCGGGCTCTATATCTCATTTCTCCTGCCCAGGCTAAAGGCCGGTACCGGTGCCATCATCACCTTAATCTTCCTTCTCTCTTACGGAGCAGCAGGGATGATCCTTTTTTTTCAATCAGATATGTGGCTTAAGATTACGCCCCAAATAGCTCTTCTGATTCTGGGCTATATCTTTGTGGTGAGCATACGTTTTTTCATTACCGAAAGGACAAAAGAAAAGGTGGAGGCTGATTCCGTAGAAACCAATAAGGCCCTTGGTCTTTCATTCCAGCAACAGGGAATGCTTGATCTGGCCTTTGAAAAATTTCGGAAATGTCCTATAGGTGAGCCTGGGGTCAAGGATCTTTTGTACAATCTTGGACTCGATTATGAGAGAAAGAGGCAGATTAACAAGGCATTAGCAGCGTATGGTGTGATTATTGAACACGGTAGCGAGTTCAAGGATCTGAGTGAAAGAATGCCAAAACTAAAAGGCGTTGAATCCACCCTGATTTTCGGTGGCAGTGGCACCCATCCTGGTGACATTGGGGCAACAATAGCAGATCTGGACACCAAACCGACCCTTGGAAGATATGAGGTTTCCGGTGAACTAGGCAGGGGTGCCATGGGGATTGTCTATATGGGAGAAGATCCAACGATACACCGGACCGTTGCTATAAAAACCTTACGGTTATCAGAATTTGAACAAGGAGAGATAGGTGAGATAAAGGAACGCTTTTTCAGGGAAGCAGAGTCAGCTGGACTGCTGAACCACCCTAACATTGTATCCATATACGATGCTGGTGAAGAACACGACCTCGCCTATATAGCTATGGAATTCCTGAATGGTGAGGATTTAGTAAAATTCACACATAAGGGAAATCTACTTCCTTTGAGGGAGGTCCTTACTATTGCAGCCCAGGTGGCTGATGCCTTAAGTTATGCCCACAGCAAGAATGTTGTTCACAGAGACATAAAACCTGCAAACATCATGTTACTCAAAGAAACTAATGAAATAAAGGTTACGGATTTTGGCATCGCCAGGATCACATCCGCATCCAAGACAAGAACCGGTGTTATTCTGGGCACCCCCTCCTACATGTCTCCAGAACAAGTGAGTGGCAAAAAGCTTGACGGGCGTTCAGATATATTCTCTTTGGGGGTGGTCATTTTTGAGTTGCTGACCGGCCAAAAACCGTTTGCTTCTGAAGATATGGCATCACTCATGTACCAGATTACCAGAAAGAGACATCCCTCAGCGAGGGAGACTAATCCGAGGATTCCACCTGTTGTTGAAAAGATAATAGACAAGGCCTTGATCAAGGAAGTGGATCAACGTTACCAGAAGGCGGAATTGATGGCTGAGCATCTCAGGAAGGTGGTTGAACGGATAGATCAGTTGAGAAAGAGTAAGGCCTCCGAGCAGTAATTGGCCCATCTTTGGTTGCTCGTTGCTGGTTGCCCGTTGAAAAAAAGAATTTACAAGAATGCCTCGGCCAGGGAAGAACCGAGTAACGAGTAATATGATTATACTTGGTATAGACACCTCTTGCGATGACACCTGTGCAGCACTGGTAGAAGATGGAGAAAGATTATTATCTAATGTTGTTAACACACAGGTTATTGTTCACCACAGGTATGGGGGAGTAGTACCGGAACTTGCCTCAAGAGAACATATTAGGAATATTGTTCCTGTTGTCAGGGAATCTCTAAGAAAAGCCGGAATAGATAATAAAGATATCGATGCAATAGCGGTTACTGTTGGGCCTGGTCTTGTTGGGGCCCTGTTAGTTGGCATTCATTTCGCCAAGGCCTATAGCTATGCCAACAACATCCCCCTGATAGGAGTAAATCACTTGGAGGGGCATATCCTCTCCATCTTTTTGGAAAAAAGCTTTCCCTCCTTCCCCTTTGTAGCCCTTACTGTTTCAGGCGGCCACACAAACATCTACCATGTCCGGGATTTTGGGGAGTATACCGTATTGGGTCAGACCCTGGACGATGCGGCAGGCGAGGCATTCGATAAGATCGCAAAACTTCTGGATTTAGGCTACCCCGGTGGACCTGCAATAGAAAAACTATCTGCTACAGGCCGGCCTGATGCCATTGATTTTCCAAGGGCCTACCTATCAAAAGACTCTCTTGACTTCAGCTTCAGCGGTCTCAAGACCGCCGTTGCGCTCTATGTCAAAAAGTGGCGCGATAACAAAACAGGGGTAAATGAAATCAGGATCGCAGATATCGCTGCATCTTTTCAGGCTGCGGTAGTCGATATCCTCATCAATAAGGCGATTGCAGCCACTGCTCAAGTTGGAGCAAAGTCAGTCGTGCTGGCAGGTGGAGTAGCCAGAAACAACCAGCTACGCACTACATTACAAAAGATGATGACTAAGGAAGGAATTAATCTCTATATCCCAAGTCCGGAATTCTGTACAGACAATGGGGCTATGATAGCTGTTGCCGGTTATCACAGGATAATAAAAGGCGCGGGCGATGATCTAACACTAGATGCCAGGTCAAGATTTCCTGTAGATCAGATGTAGATACCTGATTGGAATGCGGCACAGGGACAAGTAGGGGTCTCGCAAAGCACGGCCAGAAATGCACTTTCAGCGTCAGTTTCAATATATATATCTAAGGGTCATCAAGCTCAGGGGGCACCCCCATGAGTTAGCCTTAGGAATGGCCTTTGGTATATTTATAGGTATGCTACCAATTATCCCCTTTCACACAGTGGCTGCTGTGGCATTGGCTTTAGCCTTTAAGGCAAGTAAGATAACAGCAGCGGCTGGGGTCTGGATATGTAATCCTATAACCATATATCCTGTTTACAAATATTGCTATATTGTGGGGTCATTCATCTTGGGATTTGATTATAACACAAAGATACTGGCGCCAGTGGTAGGGGCAACTAATAGTGGAGACCTATTAGATACGATAACTCAAATCCTGGCAGCCGGTGGGATGGTAGCTTCAGCCCTTCTCTCGGGAGGTATTGTGTTGGGCACGGTATTTGCGGTACCTTCATATTTTGTCTTCTTTTATCTTTTTAAGACCTTTATCTCATGGCGCAAATCAAGAAAGTTCACCGAGGCATGAGAATATCTAAGGCCCTGTTAGCTAAATCAGGGCTGAAGCCCAGAAAAAGCCTGGGGCAACACTTTCTGGAAGATCCTGCTATAATTGATACGATTATGGCCCAGGCACGGCTTAGTAATGATGAGGTAGTTGTAGAAATAGGTCCAGGTTTAGGGGCCTTGACTATCCCAATCCTTCCCCACATCTATCATCTAGTGGCTATAGAAAAAGATCCACTATTGATAAATATATTAAAAGAAAATTTGCCCCTAAAGGACAAGGGGAAGATAACATGTATCGCTGGGGATGTCCTGAAATTGAATTTTAAGGAGATCTCTGATAAATTTGAACAAAAGATCAAGGTATTGGGCAATCTTCCCTATAATATCTCATCCCCATTCTTGGAAAAGCTTATAGTCAATCGACAGTATATAAAAAGCGCCATCCTCATGTTTCAATTTGAGGTGGCACAACGGTTGACTGCGGTGCCAAAAAAAAAGGAATACGGTGCCCTTAGTGTTATCAGTCAATACTATGCCCGGATATCCCCCCTCATCAAGATCAAAAGGGACGCCTTTTACCCCAGACCAAAGGTCGATTCTATGGTCTTAGAGATTGATTTTGAGAAACCATATCCATTTCAAGCAGAAAACGAGGAATCTTTCCATAGGATTGTCAAGGCAGCATTTAGTTGTCGGAGGAAGACAATCCTTAATTCCCTTGAAAGGGGAATGGTTTCTGTACCAAGGGAAATACTCGCAAAGGCCCTGAGAGAATGCCTCATTGATCCAAAAAGAAGGGCTGAGACCCTCACCATCGATGAATACATCAGGTTGAGTTCTGTCCTAAAACCACATAAGACAATCTCTTGACACTCAATAAAGTCAATGTTATTTAGCTTCTGAACATGGAAACAGGATCAAAGAATTGCATAAAAAAGGTTATATAGTTGTCGAAGGTCCCTTGGGGGTAGGCAAAACCAGCTTGGCCCTGTTGTTGGCTGAAAGGATAAACGGCAAAACTATCTTAGAGGATACTGAGGGAAATCCTTTTCTTGCCAACTTCTATAAGGACCCCAAGAGATATGCGTTTCAGACACAACTCTTCTTTATGCTGAGGCGGTTTCAAAAGCAGGAGGAGATAAATCAAATTGATCTTTTCAAAAGGGTGGTTGTCTCGGACTTCCTCTTTGACAAGGACAGAATCTTTGCAAGGCTCAACCTGGTTGACAGAGAATTCAGTGTATATGAGCAGATATTCCACTTCTTGAAGGTTAGAGTATTAAGACCGGATCTGGTGATATTTCTGCAGGCGAGAACTGATGTATTGAAACAAAGGATCAAAAAGAGGAATCTGGATTATGAAAAATCAATAAACCTTAGATACCTGGATGAAATAAATCAGGCCTTCAATGAATTCTTTTTCCACTACACTGAGACCCCCCTTTTAGTAATTAACGCCTCTGAAATAGATTTTGTTACTGTGTCATCTGATCTCGATAATCTAATCCTTGAGATCCAAAAGATGGAAAAAGGAACAAAGTATTACGTTCCCCTTGGATCAAGGCATTAAGTGATGTACACTTAGAAGTGACCAAAGGCTGCGCTGGCGCTATATGCGCTAATCCGCATACTAACTCTATAAATCGGTACGTGCTTGAATTAGCCTACTAAGCCTATAAGTCAGGACAGGGCCAGGGTGTAAAATGTGCCAAAATGAGTGAAAATACTTGCTGTTTTGCATATGTTGGGATAGATAAAGAAAGAAAATGATGTTAACTCAAACAGTTAAGTTATTTCTTTATTTCTCTGTCAAATTTTGGGCACGTTAGGCGCTTAAAGAATCATGGAAATAATCCAAAAGATTGAATTGATGCAAGGACTGTCTGAAAAATGGACCAGGGATGGAAATACCATCTCCCTTGTGCCAACCATGGGATTTCTGCACCAGGGCCATATGCAGCTATTAAAGGTGGGGAGAGAAAAGGGGGATAGATTGATAATGAGTATCTTTGTTAATCCCATTCAGTTTGGCCCTCATGAGGACTATGGAAGATATCCCACAGATACTGAGGGGGATCTCAAGAAGGCCCGCTCTGCTGGAGTAGACGCTGTGTTCATGCCGACTGTGGAAGAGATGTATCACGAGGGATTCCAGAGTACTGTTACGGTAGAAGAGATCACCAGGTATCTTTGTGGAAAATCCAGACCAGGACATTTTGCCGGGGTAACCACTGTGGTTGCAAAGCTCTTTAATATCACCAAGCCCCATCTGGCCATCTTTGGTGAAAAGGACTATCAACAGTTAATCGTCATCAAACAGATGGCCAGAGATCTTAACATGAACATCGACATTATTGGGGTGCCGACAGTAAGGGAAAGAGATGGCCTTGCCATGAGCAGCAGGAATAATTACCTGAGTGCAGAGGAAAGGTCGTCAGCATTAAGCCTGAAAAAAAGCCTAGATCTAGCCAAGGCCATGGCAGCAAAAGGAGAAAAAGACCCTGCCAAGATAAAGAACGCGGTAAGGGAATTGATCCTGGGCCACCCATTTACAGAAATTGACTATATAACCATCTGTGACCCGGAAAAACTTACAGATATGGAAATAGTAGATAGGCCTTGCCTTTTGGCATTGGCTGTAAGGGTAGGAAAGGCCAGGTTGATAGATAATGTGATGGTGAGGGAGAATTGAAACGCCTAAGAACAAGCCTAAAAAACTATTTTCTTACCGGTCTGCTGGTAATTTTACCAGTCTTCATAACCCTGTACGTTATCTGGTCTTTGATCAGGGGTATGGATGCGATACTCAAGTATATACCTGCTAAATACCTGCCGGAAACCTATCTCCACATCTATATACCCGGCCTTGGTCTTATCCTGGTAATTATTCTTGTCTTTGTTATCGGTCTTCTAACCAGAAACTTCGTTGGCAGGAAGATAGTCCAGCTTGGAGAAAATATAGTGGACCGTATTCCCTTAGTAAGGGTTCTCTATGCAGGAGTTAAACAGCTTCTGGAGACCCTTTTTTTGCAGAGAACCGATGCCTTTAAAAGGGTAGCACTGATAGAATATCCCAGGCGCGGGGCCTACGTTATTGGCTTTATCACAGGAGAAAGCAAGGGGGAGATCCAGAACAAAACCGATAAGAATATGATAAATGTCTTTGTTCCGACAACGCCCAATCCTACGAGTGGATTTTATATCCTTATACCAGAAGATGAATTGATAATCCTCAACATGAGCGTTGAAGATGCATTCAAACTGATCATATCTGGCGGTATTGTTAGTCCAAATGAGTTTAAAAAAAGGAGGTAAATAATAAGGCTGTTGGTGGGCCACAGCGTTTTTATCATTTAAAATCTGTTTAATTTTTGGTACATGACTCAAAGCTGACGTGCCTTAACACCAATATCCAATGAGGAGAGGAAGCTAAAATGAACACCGATTTCTTATTCACATCTGAGTCTGTAACCGAGGGTCATCCGGACAAGATAGCTGACCAAATCTCTGATGCCATACTTGATGAGATTATTGCCCTCGACAAAAATGGAAGGGTAGCCTGCGAGACCCTGGTTACTACGGGTATGGCAGTTATTGCGGGAGAGATAACCACCAGTTGTTATGTGGAAATACCGGACATTGCCAGGCAGACAATAAAGGAAATAGGATACAACGATTCATCCATGGGCTTTGACTGGGAGACATGTGCGGTTATTACAAGCATTGACAGACAGTCAACTGACATTGCACAGGGAGTTGACGGTACCGGGCTTCTCAAAGAAAAGGGAGCAGGTGATCAAGGCCTGATGTTCGGATATGCCTGCAGTGACACCCCTGTTTTTATGCCAATTCCCATTTATCTTGCCCACAACCTTGCCCAGAGGCTTGCCCACGCCCGCAAATCTGGAAGACTTCCATGGCTGAGGCCAGATGGAAAGTCCCAGGTAACAGTCAGGTATATAGATTTAAAACCTACTACTGTGCATACAGTTGTTATAGCAGCCCAGCACTCCCCTGAGGTTGATTACGATACGCTGAGAGAGGCAATCATAGAGGAAGTGATAAAGGCGGTTATCCCCCCTGAAATGATTGATAAAAATACACAGTTTTTTGTAAATACAACCGGTAGATTTGTTACTGGGGGTCCCTTGGGAGATTGCGGCATGACCGGTAGGAAGATTATTATGGATACCTACGGCGGGTTTGGTTGCCATGGTGGCGGAGCATTTTCTGGCAAGGATCCAACCAAGGTGGATAGGAGTGCCTCCTATATGTGTCGCTACATTGCAAAAAATATAGTTGCTGCGGGTCTGGCTGAAAGGTGTGAGATCCAGGTAGCCTATACCATAGGCAGGGCGCAACCAGTTGGCTTAATGGTTAATACATACGCAACCGGTGTTGTGCCCAGTACTGAGATGACAAAATTGGTGGCAAGGGAATTTGATATGAGGCCAGTTGCCTTAATTGAGCAGTTGGACCTTTTGAGGCCTATATACAAAAAAACCGCCTGCTATGGGCACTTCGGACGGGAATTGGAGGAATTCACCTGGGAGAGGACAGATCTCACTGAAAAACTGAAAAAGGCTCTATAGTTTTTGGACAGGATGGTCAGGATATGAAAAATATAAAGAAATCATGTAAATCCTGTCAAAAAGGTGCCGTTTCAGGCAGCTAATTTAACAGTTGAGGAAGGTTAAATGGATTACGACATCAAGGAGATAGGCCTCACAGATACAGGTCAACTCAGAATAGAGTGGGCAAGCAAAAGCATGCCTGTCTTGAATTCGATCAAAGAAAGGTTTTTTAGAGAGAAACCCCTATCAGATCTGAGGATTTCTGCCTGTCTGCATATAACCACGGAGACCGCGGTTCTGGCAAGAACACTCAAGGCAGGTGGCGCCTCTCTGGCGCTGTGTGCCTCCAATCCCCTTTCAACCCAGGATGATGTTGCTGCCTCCCTGGTGGCCAGCGATGAAATCCCGGTCTTTGCCATAAAGGGAGAAGACACCGACACCTACTATAGCCATATATTGTCAGCTCTGAAGCACATGCCAAATCTCACTATGGATGATGGCGCCGATCTGGTCAGTTCCCTTCACTTTATTGCCCTCAACAAATGGGATGATGTCTCCCAGGCAATAAGGGAATGGGGCCTTTCTCTGAGTAAAGAGGAAAGAAGCTCCTTCATTGCCGGTGTGATGGGAGGGACAGAGGAAACAACCACTGGCGTCATACGCCTCAGGTCTATGGAAAGGGATCATGTGCTTCAATTTCCGGTTATCTCTGTCAACGATGCCAATACAAAACACCTCTTTGACAACAGGTACGGTACAGGCCAAAGCACCATCGATGCAATCATTAGGGCAACAAACAGGCTGCTTGCCGGAAGCTGTTTTGTCGTTTCTGGCTATGGATGGTGTGGACGGGGGGTAGCAGCCAGGGCAAAAGGGCATGGTGCCAAGGTAATTATCTGTGAAGTTGAGCCCCTAAGGGCCTTAGAGGCGGTCATGGATGGCTTTGACGTTATGCCTATAGCCAAGGCCGCCAGTATAGGCGACTTTTTCTGCACCCTTACCGGTGACATAAATGCCATCAGGAAAGAGCACTTCCTTGATATGAAGGATGGTGCCATTATCTGCAATTCAGGACATTTTAATGTGGAACTTGACCTTCCCGGACTAACGGAGGTGTCTACATCTAAGAGGACAATTAGGCCGCTTGTTGAGGAACATACCCTCCTAAATGGAAACAAGATCTATCTTTTAGGTGAAGGAAGATTGATAAACCTGGCTGCAGCAGAGGGACATCCCTCCAGTGTTATGGATATGAGCTTTGCAAACCAGGCCTTATCTGTGGAGTATCTATCAAAGGAACATAAGAATCTCGATAAAAGGGTCTATCCTGTTCCGCATGCAATTGATAGGGAAATTGCAAGATTAAAACTTGCCTCCATGGGGGTCGAAATTGACACTCTCACGCCCGAACAGGAAAGATATCTCTCGTCATGGGAAATGGGGACCTAATGCTTAGGGAGCCTCACCCCAGTATTTCTTCTATTTTATCGGAAAGGTCTTGCATTCTAAAAGGCACCTCCGGTGCAACTGTACCAATTCATTTGTGAGTTGCTCTTTGTCTGGTTTTCATCTATCACGCCGTACGCCACCGTCCGTAGCCAAAGAGCGAAAGTCACTTATAGGCTCCTTGAAAGTAAACTCGTTGTGTGTATGCTGGTTAAATGATGCTTGAGCCTTGGAAGTTAACAATTTCTCCGATTCATGCCAGTGTATTACGTACAATCGTCCTATTCGTCGGGAAAGAGCTTTACCAGAACAGCCAATCTCAAATGCTCCATATCGATCGGCTTTGTTATGTACTCGTAAGCACCCGCCTCAATCGCCTTTCTTGCCTCATCCTCATCCCAGACCGCTGTCACCATGGCTACCGGAATGCTTGGTTCGAGTGCCTTGATCCCCTTTAAGGTCTCAATACCGTTCATTTCGGGCATCATAATATCCAAAAGCACCAGACCTGGCTTTTCCAGCTTAATCGATTCCAAGGCGTCCTTTCCGCTCTGTGCAGTAATTACTCGATAACCCTCCTGACTTAATTTGACTGCGAGCAACTCCAAATTCCTAGGATCGTCGTCGACTACCAAAACCGCCTTCCCGGTTCGGTCCTCATTCATATTTCACCTCCTCTTCAATATGGATATTCTAATAACAATATCAAATAGATAACCCCTTTTGATTTAAGAAGCTTCTCCAACCATTCTAAAAACCAAGCGCTCCTCTTCGTCCCTATATTTATCTTTGATCAACACTATTTCATCTTGAACGGCAAAGAAGGCATCCACTACATCGGGGTCAAAGTGGAGTCCTCGCTGCTTTCTGATTATGGTAACAGCTTTTTCCAATGATAAGGGCTCTTTGTAAGGACGCTTGGAGGTCAGGGCATCAAAGACATCCGCAATCGCAGTAATGCGGCCTGCCAGATTTATTTGTATACCTTTAAGTCCTTTAGGGTAACCGCTTCCGTCCCATTTTTCATGGTGGGTTACGGCGATAATTTCGGCTAATTTGATAAATCCTGTGTTAGGTCCTTTCAGGATACTTGCCCCCATAACGGTATGCTGCTTCATAATCTCCCACTCATCAGGGCCCAGCTTACCTGGCTTCAAAAGGATGTGGTCAGGAATACCAATCTTTCCCACATCGTGCATGGGAGCAGCATAGAGGATTGACTCTACAACCCTTTCGCTGAGACCCAACTTGCGTGCAATGGCGGCTGCGTAATTGCTCATACGTTGAATGTGGGCACCGGTATCCTCATCCTTATACTCAGCTGCCCTGGAGAGCAGATAAATACTGTCAAGTGATGCCTTTTTGATCTTCTCGAAGGCCAGTCTCAGCTGCTCCGTCCTTTTCGCTACTTCCTTCTCCAGCTCCTTCTGATGGTTGCGCATGTGATCGTTGTACGCCTTTACCTTCAAAAGGGATTGAACCCGTGCCCTCAACTCAGTCTTATCTACGGGTTTGGTCAAAAGGTCATCTGCACCCGCCTCCAGGGCCTTGACCCGGTCTTCCACTTCTTTTAGGATCGTTACCATGACAATGGGGATTATCCTGGCCTCCTTATCCTCTTTCAGGCGTCTCGCCACCTCATAGCCATCAAGTCCAGGCATCATGATATCAAGTAAAATCAAATCCGGGGGCGTCAGTTGCACCTTTTCAAGGGCCTGCTCTCCGTCCTTCGCCAGGATCACCTCATACCCAAGAGGGACAAGCATGGCTTCCATAAGGCTGAGGTTCTTATCCTCATCATCCACCACTAAGATTTTTAACTTTGCCATCACGGTACCCTCGATCCTGATATCAGGTTTTTCGTTACATACTTTTCACCTTATTAGCTCAAATGTTTCCAATGGGGAGGTCACCCCTTTCACTGCAATTTTTCCAAGTGATTGATAGTAGAACTCAGATCTCTCAATCAATTCTTTCGTGGCTTCGGTGAAGAGTATCTGGAATTTCTTGGCAAATCCACACAGCTTGGCCGCAATATTGACCGTGTTCCCCACCACCGTGTAATCCTTCATGGTTTCCGAGCCGATGCTTCCTATATACACAGGGCCCGTATTGATGCCGATTCCAACTCCTATCCCATCCGCTGCCTGGTGACCTTCAGAACTTACAAGCGCTTTGACGATACCTACACCGCATTCCAGTGCGTTCCGGGCCATCTTGGGACCTTCAAAGACCACCATGATCTCATCACCGCTCATTTTATCGATTATGCCATGGTGATCCTCCACCACCTTCATCTGTGTGGAGAGGCTACGGTTTAACATCTCAAAGACTCTCCGAGGATCCATGTTCTCAGCGAGATTGGTGAATCCCCTGATATCAGAGAAGAGCACGGTCACATCCCTCGTCTGCCCGGCCAGGGCCATTCCATCCGAAGTGGTCTTCTCCACCATCTCCACCGTCGAAAGGGATACATAGCGAGAAAGCTCGGCCTTGGTAATGATAAGGTTGTCGTAGAGCTCTTTGACTCGAAGGGCTGCCCTGATTCTCGAGAATAGCTCCAAGCTATCAAAAGGTTTTCGGATGTAGTCATCCCCGCCGACATCGAGGCCATGGATTATGTCCTTATGCCCAATAAGGCTGGCTGTTAAAAAAATAATGGGAATATATGGGGCCGAGGAATCAGCGCGAATCCTCTCGCACACCTCGTAGCCGTTCATGCCCGGCATCAGCACATCCAGAAGGATTAGATCCGGGAGGCTCGTCTTTACCTTATCCAGGGCCTCCTGGCCATTGGTGGCTGTCTCGAGCATATACCCCTCTGGCGCCAGCTTCGCTTCCAGCAGTTTGATGTTCTTGTGCTCGTCATCCACAGCCAGTATCTTTTTGTGTTTGATCGGGGCTTTCTTCTTTGTCCTTGCCATCCAATCCTCGATGCTCCTAAATGATTATCTCGATATGTACTCTGTTATCTTTTGCAGAAACTCTCTGGTCCACTGACCTGGAGCAGGCTTTGAAACAATTTCCGGCTCTTAGGGTCATCCTCGACAATTAATATGGCTTTTCCATATATTCCTCCTTCTCTTTATCCTCGCACATTTATAGGCAATGTGAAGCTAACTCGAGTTCCCTTCTTTAAACCCCGGCTCTCCACCCAAATCCTCCCTCCATGCATCTCTACAAGGCGCTTGGTCAAGGGAAGGCCCAAGCCCGTGCCCGGGGTCTTGCTGGCGAGGCTACCGCGAATCTGATAGAATTCTTCGAAGACCTTCTCTTGATCTTCAGGGGCAATGCCAATGCCGGTGTCTTTCACGCTGATGACAAGCTCGTGCTCCTTTTTGTGAGCCTCCAGCGTGATTGCTCCACCATCAGAGGTGAACTTGGCTGCGTTTGAGAGAAGATTGAACATGACCTGCTTGAGCCTCCGTTCGTCTGCGGTAATCTCTAAATCCCCCAGGTCTTGCGAAATATTCATACTGAGATCGATTCCATGTTTCATACACTTCTCCTTGACCATGATCAGGCTGTTTTCTAAGAGTTCGGTTATATTCACCTTAGATGACTCGATCTCGACCTTGCCAGCCTCTATCTTGGAAAGGTCCAGGATATCGTTGATCAGGGAGAGGAGATGTTTCCCACTCTCCAGAATATCATTCATATAATCTGCCTGTTTCTCGTTGAGCTCGCCGAAGTATTGATCCCGCAACACCTCTGAAAAGCCAATGATGGCATTGAGCGGGGTACGCAGCTCGTGTGACATGCTTGCGAGAAAATCAGACTTTGCTCGATTGGCGACCTCCGCTGCCTCCTTCGCGAGGTGCAGTTCCTCGGTTCGTTCCACGACTTTCGATTCAAGATCATCGTAGGCTTTCTTTAGCGCCTCCTCCGCTCGCTTTCGTTTAGTAATGTCACGGACAACTCCTCGAAACCCAAAAGCCTGCCCTTCCTTATCCCGCATCAGCGATGAAGACATCTCTAAAATGCTTATGCTCCTATCTTTTCTGATGATTTCATAGTCCGTAATTCTCTTTGTCTTTCCTGTTTGGTAAATTTTGTTAAAGACTTGGTACATCCTCTTGGCAGTCTCAGGGGTGGTATACTCTCGATTGTTCATACCCAACAATTCGTTTCGTGAATAGCCGGTTATTTTACACAGTGAGTCATTGAAAAAGGTCAAATCTCCCGATAAGTCAACCTCGAAGTAACCTTCCTCGATGCTTTCGAGAATGGTGCGGTATTTCTCTTCACTTGCCCTCAAGGCCTCTTCTGCCTGCCTCTCTTTGGTGATATCCTCGTAGAGGACAAATTGATCTCCGCTTTCCATTGTCACGGGTCTAAAGTGTATCACTTTTTCAGAGCCGTCCTTGCACGTCACAGTATAGATCCTCGGCCGAGACTCCCCTGGCTCTGCTGTCTTCAGATCACTGATCCAGACTTCGCTAACCTGGTTCCTGTATTCTTGATCTGGGAATGCCTTAATGAACCATTCTTTTCCCGTTGGAATATCCTTTAAGGTATAGCCGAAGAGTTCACCAAATTTGGGGTTGGTATATTCGTAATGACCATCCTTCTTGATTAAAGAAATTCCGAGAGGAGATTGTTCCACGAGGATTTGAAATATTTCCTTTTCCCTCTGAAGATCCCCTTCTGCCCGCTTGCGCTCGGTGATGTCACGAGAGACAAAAACCGCCGCTCGCTTGCCGTCAATCCGCTGACTTACTGGAGCTAAGCGCCCCTCAAACCAGCGGTGCCCGGCTGCAACATCCAGTTCGTATTCGATAACTTCTACGTTTCCCGACTCGATGGCATTGTGCAAGGCTTCAAGAAAGAGCGCTGCCAGATGGTCGGGAAGCACGTCTTTGATACGCTTTCTAATCAACTGCCCTGTATCTTCAAGAAACAGTTGTTCTTGCAAGGTAAGGATCTCATGATACCGACCTTCTTCATCAAAGAGAAATATGGGGTCAGGCGATGAATTGATAAGACCGCGTAACCGACCCTCGCTTTGCCGCAGCGCCTTGTTGCCCAACTCGAGTTCGGTCATCAGCTCGGTGATCGCACGGTAAGTCTCATCGAGTTCCGTCTGCAGGTTCTTTACTTCCCCTTCGAGAACAGCGTCTGTCTTACGGTAATCGGTCACTGTATTAGCTCCTTGGCAATCACCAGCGAGGCGTCATCGTCTGTCCGGCTGTACTCGCGCATAAACAGACTCGCGAGGGTCGTCACGTGACGCTCTTGCGCGCCTGGTACCTCCTCCAGATCTCATCTCCCTGAGCCCCCATCAGTGAACACGAATAGCATGCCACCGGCGAGGCGACACATGAGAATAGATGTCAAACAAAATCATCCATCAGCCTTCGCACTTGCCCCAATCCGCAGCCCATCGAACCGCTGGTTGAATGATGATCCTCCTGGGCACGCTTCAGATCGGGAATGCCCGGCCCCCGATCGTGCGCCACAATTTCGATGCCCTGGCCAAGGGGGTAGGTAATTTCTTCCTCGATCACTTCAACATCGACACAGCGGCGGACCACAAGGTTTGTCGCCAGTTCCTTTACCACAATGTCCAACTCAGCGAGGGCCCTATCAGCGGCGCGTTTAAACTACAGATACCTTAATCAACTGTTCGCAAACCTCTACGACCTTCTCGAATTCGGTTGCCTTGTCAAAAAAGTAATCTGCTCCTAAATCCATGCATTTTTTCTTATATTGGGGATAGGGGTAGTTGGTGAGCATGATTATTGCTGGATGAGATGCATTCTGTGTAATACTCTTAAGCACATCTATCCCGTTGCCCCCTGGCATCCTAATGTCCAGTATCACCATATCAGGATCTAGCCTCCGGATTTCTCTTATGGCTTCGGGTGCATCTCCTGCCTCCCCCATGATTTCAACTTCTGGGAGTTCGGAGAGCATTTCCGCTAACCGCTCACGGATCTGTACTGAATCATCTGCAATGAACACTTTCATATCGGTGCCCTCTGTGTAGCTTAACCTCAATGGAGCATCACAGCTCACTACCAATGAAATTTTACTAGAGGAGCTCTTCAAAGTCTGTCGGTGTGAGTCTGATTTTTCTGTCTGCAATCTCCTTTACCGTTTTCCCTTCGGCGATCATACCCATAACCTGGTACTCACGATCAGACAAGTCTATTGATGCCTGGCATCAACACATCCAAAAGGATTAAATCGGGGATGATTGCTTTGACTTTATCCAAGGCTTCTTGACTAGTGGTGGCTATTTCGACAATATGCCCTTCAGAAGCCAGTTTAGCTTCGAGTAGTTTGACGTTTTAGGCTCATCATCCACTCCCAGTATCTGTTTGTAGCTCCGGCTTTTCTTCATGCTACTCGTCATAAGATCCTTTCTATTTTCTACTAAATTTGTATCTCGATAAATATTCCGTGATCTTTTTCAGAAATTCTCTGGTATCAATAGGCTTGGTTATATATCCATCACAACCGGCCTCACATATCCTTTCTTCATCTCCTTTCATGGCATAGGATGTCAAAGCCACAATTGGTATGTCTTTAGTCATGGCATCCGCCTTAAGGATTTGCGAAGTCTCTAGCCCGTCCATACCCGGCAGATGGATGCCCATCAAAATGAGATCCGGTTTCTTTTCTCTGGCTATTTCAAACCCCTGCTTTCCATCGTTTGCTTCCAAAGTCACATGCCCTTCAACCTGAAGAAGGTCCCGAAATAGTTTCAAACTCCTTGCATCATCCTCGATAATCAATATGATTTTTTCCATATAACCCTTCTGTTCTCCCAATATGCCTGCTATGATATGCTGGCTTTTTTTATTAAGGCTTTCGCTGTTTTCCCATCTTGCGGAAAGGTTGCCATCGAAGACGAAACTTTCAGGCCCTCAATCATACCTTGCATCTTCGTTCTTAACCGATTGCAAGCAAGCTTAGTTTTCCCTTGACCAGTCTCTCGAAGAATCAAATAAATATAACCATCCTTATCCATTCCCAAAAAATCCCCGATCCCTTTTTCTTTTACCAGGGCCTCCTTAACAATCGATACCCTCTGTCTCAAATCCTCACTGCCAACATGTAAACGGCACAGGGTAAAGGTTCTATTATGTCTTTTGGACAAACTGATTGCCCTCTTCAGGCGGCTGAGGAGGGTTGTCTCTCTCGTAATACTGATCACAGATGGCTCCATCTCTGTAGTTCCTATAGGCAATGCAAAGCTGAATCGACTTCCCTTTCCTTGCCCTTCGCTCTCTACCCAGACCCTCCCTCCGTGCATCTCTACAAGGCGCTTTACCAAAGAGAGGCCTAGCCCCGTGCCCGGTGTCTTACCCGCAAGACCCCCCTTGAGCTGATAAAATTCCTCGAAGATTTTCTCTTGATCCTTACGAGCAATGCCAATGCCGGTATCCTTCACATTGATGATAAGCTCTTCTTCCACCCTTTCGGCCTCCAGTCTAATCGCACCTCCCTCGAGGGTAAATTTGGCCGCGTTAGAGAGAAGATTGAACATTACCTGCTTGAGCCTACGTTCATCTGCGGTAATCTCTAAGTCCTGCAGGTCTTGCGCAATGTTCATACTGAGATTGATTCCATGTTTCATACACTTCTCCTTAACCATAATCAGGCTGTTTTCAAAAAGTTCCTTCATGTTCACCCTGGACAGTTCGAGTTCAACCTTGCCTGCTTCAACCTTGGAAAGATCCAAGATATCGTTGATCAGGGAAAGGAGGTGCTTTCCGCTTTGCAGAATATCATTAGCATAATCTGTCTGCTTTTCATTGAGGTTGCCAAAATACTGATCACGCAAAATCTCCGAGAAGCCGATGATGGCATTGAGCGGTGTGCGCAATTCGTGGGACATGGCGGCTAAGAAATCACTCTTTGCGCGGCTGGCGACCTCTGCTGCCTCTTTGGCAGCGCGAAGCTCATCTTCCACTTTTTTGCGCTCAATGATTTCCCGCTGTAGTTCTTCATTGGCTACCTGTAGATCAGCGGTACGCACTTGAACCATTTCCTCAAGCTGCTCGCGGTGTCTCCTCAGTTCCTCCTCCGCCCGCTTGCGCTCAGTGATGTCTTCCCCAATGCCCAAGATGCCTACAACATTGCCTTTCTCATCAAACCTGGAGGTTAAATTTAAATTGACCCAAAGTGTGCGCCCATCTTTTGTTACCTCTCTGATTTCACTACTTGTCTCCTTTTTATTCTTCAAAATTGATGATCTGATGTCATTCACTGCCTTTTTTGTCTCATCATCAGGATATAATATATCTATTTTTCGGCGACCCACTATCTCTTCATCTGTGTATCCAAATATGTTCTCAGCCCCTTTATTCCAGAACAGAACATTCTGCTCAAGATCGGTAGAGACGATGGAGATAGAGGAAGAACTGTCTAAAATATTTCTTAAAAATTTATTTGTTTCTTCTAACTCCTCCTCCATCCGCGTTCTTTCGGTGACCTCCTGTTCAAGCTGATCATTTGCGTTGGTCAGTTCTACGGAGCGCTCTTGAAGAATTTCTATATGTTCCAGTACTTGTGAATGAAGCCGGGCATTTTCTAAGGCAAAGCCGATCTCGCTAATCATTATGGATACAATGTGCTCATCGTTTGAATCAAAGACTTGCTGTGTCTCCTTGCAGGAAAGATTCAAGCCTGCTATCAAGTTTTCTCTTACAAAAATCGGCATGCTCAAAAATGATGGTGGTCCGTATTTGGGATCGTTTGGCTTGCGGGTCCTTGGATCGGTTTCAATGTCTTGAACGAGGAGTGGCTTTTTGTCAGAGACGACCAATCGCGCCAAGGATTCGTTAATGTCTATATAAGAACCCTTTTTGGGTCCCGATTCCAATCCCCTGGTAGCGAGAACACGAAAACGGTGTGTTTCAGATTCAACCATGAACACAGAGCCGATTTGTGCCCTGGATACTGCCATGGCCTTTTCCAGTAGCACATTCAGCAAATCATCAATATCTAGACTCTTGCTCGCAATCTCGGCAAGTTCTTTGATGGAAAATAGCTCGAAGACCCTGCGTTGTAACTCGGCGGTTGTCTGTTCGAATTTTTTCATGAGGTTGTTAAAAGAAATGGTTATTTCTTGGAGTTCGACGGTATCTTTTTGTACATCTATCAAACCTTTATCACCGCCTTCAGCCTTCTTAATTGAGGTCGCTAATATAGAGAATTTGTCGAAAATTTGCCGGATCATGATCAAACCAGCTAGGATGAGAATGAGCGTTAAGGCAATAAGAACAATCTGAGAAAACTCCAAGAAGACATTTTTTCTGTAGAAAATATAGAAGAGAACAAGGAAAGGCATGACAACAACTAAGAATTCAATAATCAAAAGGTTGTATCGTAATCCCTTTTCCCTGATACTTAATTTACCCGTGTTAGATGATGTCATCCCACCTCCTGCCCAGTGCTAAAAGATTGTTGCTGCTTCATTTTCCTGTACGAGTTCCCTATTCAACTCGTGTTTAAAAAGCTTATCTTGATAGAATTAATTCTTTTAATACCTCCGTGACCTTCTCGAATTCGGTTGCCTTGTCAAAGAAGTAATCTGCCCCTAAATCCATGCATTTTTTCTTGTATTGGGGATAGGGGTAGTTGGTGAGCATGATTATTGCTGGATGTGACTTTTCCTTAATCTCCCTAAGCACATCTATCCCGTTGCCCCTTGGCATCCTGATGTCCAGTATCACCATATCAGGATCTAGCCTCCGGATTTCTCTTATGGCTTCGGGTGCATCTCCCGCCTCACCCGTGATTTCAACTTCTGGGAGTTCGGAGAGCATCTCTATTAGCCGCTTACGGATCTGCACTGAATCATCTGCAATGAACACTTTCATATCGGTGCCCTCTGTGTAGTTTAATCTCAATGGAGCATCACAGCTCACTACCAATGAAATCTTACTAGAGGAGCTCTTCAAAGTCTGTCGGTGTGAGTCTGATTTTTCTGTAGGACTTTGGCTATTTGTCTTGTAGGAATTTTCCCACAAAGCCATGAGAAGATGGGAAGGAAATAAAGGCAGTAGTGGGTTTTGATACTCCGAAAAAGAAGCACCGTGGAGCCGGGAACTTTGCGTTATGGTGGGCTACTTAATGGTCTCTATGGTATTTTCACGTTATGAGACTGTTTTGTAGGGCATATCGAGTTAATTCTGCATTGGTTTTCATACCCGTTTTTTCCAGAATGCGCGATCTGTAGGTACTAATGGTTTTTACGCTCAGGTAAAGTTCATCTGCAATCTCCTTTACCGTTTTCCCTTCGGCAATCATACACATAACCTGGTACTCACGATCAGAGAGGAACTCGTGAGGTAATTTCTCAGCGTCGGTTTCCAAATCAGAGGCTATTTTCTCGGCTAGTGAAGAGGTAATATATTTTCTCCCTGAGGATACTTTTCGTATGGCTGTTATCAATTCGTCAGACGCACTTTCCTTTGTCAAATATCCTGCGGCCCCTGCCTTTATAACCCTCACCGCGTATTGCTCCTCTGGATGCATACTAAGCACCAGAACAGGAAGTGCAGGCTTTTGGCTCTTTATTTGCTTAAGAACATCCAGTCCATGAATACCCGGCATAGTGATATCTAGCACAATCACATCGTAGTCGCTGCTGAGCGCTTTGTTGAGCACCTCGTGCCCGTTGCTCGCTTCATCAGATACCACCATATCCGAGGTTTCAGCCACAATCTGCTTCAACCCTTCACGAACAACAGTGTGATCATCAGCTATGAGGATCTTTATCATTGCAAGACACCTCTTTGAATTTTCGATTTGCAATTTGCGAATTGCAAATCCCCTAATTCCCCAATTCCTAAATTCTTCAATGTCTAATCGGTATCCTCACCCTTACCATCGTCCCTTTACTTGACTTGCCACTGATCTCTACCTCTCCTTCCCATGGGTGGACACGCTCTCGTATTCCAATCAGCCCAAATGATTTAGGATCGGAAATCTGCTCTTTTGTTATCCCTTTGCCATTATCCCTCACTATTAAGTCCAAATTACCATCCTTCTCTTTCAAGCTCACGGTAACTCTAGTTGCCTGTGCATGGCGAGCCACGTTGGTGAGAGCCTCTTGAAAGATGCGGAAAAGTGCACTAGCACGTTTCCCATCTACTACAATATCCTCCGCGTTTACGGTAAGCTTACATTTTACCCCTGTTTTATTTTGAAACTCCTCTGCCTGCCATTCAATAGCTGCTACCAGACCCAGGTCATCTAGTAGTCCAGGTCTCAATTCTGTAGAGAT